>OLIH01000011.1_pt1 | contig 335422 bp, 321 predicted proteins | sample 1609721 | NCBI WGS metagenome assembly OLIH01 (sample SAMEA4350157, study PRJEB24818) | metagenome | biome: human; feature: gut; material: faeces | place: Denmark | collected 2013-09
GCTGGCGCTGCTGAAGCTGCGCAACTTCAGGCTGCCGGCGCAGATATTCAGCGCCGGTGTCCCGGCAGCCGGCCGCACGGATGAAGAGGGGTATGACGCGGGGGAGGTGAGTGAATAATGAACCCGGCGGCGGCCAGCCGCGACGATATTTGACGGTCTTAAGACCACTTCGGCGGTGGCTGGATATGACCCCTCCCTCGTATGAAGCTATTGTGTCGGAGACGGGACGCGGCGAAGCAGAACAAATCCGGTTACGGCCGGATAGAGAATTGTTACCTGGCGTACTGAGATCTGTCTTATCGCTCAGAACGGCGGGTAGTGCGTCAGTAATCTGAATATCGACCCATTAAGGAGAGCGCAATGGCGAAAGGGAGTGACTTGATTCGCGTTGACAGAACTACCTGCGGCGGATTTATCTGCCGGTTCACTATTCTGGGCGTACCGGTTGCGCGTGAAATAGACCGGGTAACGGGTGGTCAACATCCGGGCATATACACAATCGCTGGCTCTATTCCTGGAGACAGTCTTGATGGCCTGGGGTAGGCCGGAACGTTGCATAATAAAAGTTCCTGTCCTGGCCCGGTTCGGTTTATCGCCTCAATGATGAACGATACCTATGAGCTGTGATGCTGCTAAAGGTGTATCAGATCGTTCTTCCTTCCCGCGCTTTTAACAAAACGCGTTCACGTTGCTACAAGGCACAGCATAAAATTCTATGGATGACTTAACTCTGCGTTATTTTGACGCCGAAATGCGTTACCTGCGTGAAGCAGGTGAAGAATTCGCCCGCGCCCATCCTGACCGGGCAGCGGCCTTAAATCTCGACAAAGCGGGCGCGCGCGACCCGTATGTGGAACGCCTGTTTGAAGGCTTCGCCTTTCTGATGGGCCGCCTGCGGGAAAAGCTCGACGACGATCTGCCGGAACTGACCGGCGGTCTGGTCAGCATGATCTGGCCACATTACCTGCGTACCATTCCTTCGCTCTCCATTGTCGAATTCACCGCGGACTGGCATGAACTGAAAGAACCTCTACGAATAGAAAAGGGCTTTGGCATACTTTCGCAGCCTATTGGCGAAAAGCGCACCCGTTGCCATTACACCACTACGCAACCGTTGACCCTGCTCCCCTTGTCGCTTGTCCGGGCGGGGATGTCGACGGAAGCGGACGGGCGCTCGCTTATCCGCCTGCGCTTTGAGTGCAGCTCGCTGGCAGACTGGAGCCGCATCGATGTAAGCCGCGTCCCGCTGTATCTGAATGCCGATGCGCCGCTGGCCTGCGCTCTGCATGAGGCGCTGACGCTCCGGGTGGCGAAAACGTATGTTCGCCTCCCCGGCAATGCCGAACGCAGGCCGCTGGACGCCCGTTTTGCCGTCTGCGGTTTCAGTCAGGATGAGGCGCTACTGCCGGAGAGCGGCAGCTTCAGCGGTTATCAGCTACTGCTGGAGTATTTTTCCTTCCGGGAAAAATTTATGTCGGTGACGCTGCGCGGCCTGGAAAATGTGAATTTCCCTGAGGTTCTGGCGTGGTTTGAAATTGATATCGTGCTGGAGAAACAGTGGCCGCACGAATATGCGCTGTCGGAGAAAAATCTGCGCCTGCACTGCGCGCCGGTGATTAATCTGTTCCCTCTGGAGTCCGATCCGCTGCACCTGGACTCGTTGCAGACCGAATATCTGCTGCGCCCGATGCGTATCCAGGATGGTCATACCGAGATTTATTCCGTGGATTCGGTCACTTCCTCGCGCCATTCCGGCCATCAGATGTATGTGCCCTTTACCAGCTTCCGTCACAAAGGGGGCATGCTGCGCCATGATGCGCCGGAATATTACTATCATACGCGGGTGAAGCCCGGTCCTTCCGGGCTGCACGACACCTGGCTGATGCTCGGCGGCGAGGCGTTTGATAACCACAGCGTACCTGAGCATGAAAAGCTATCGCTCAGCCTGACCGGCACTAATGGTCAACTGCCGCGCCGGGCGCTACAGAGCGCGCTGCTGGATACGGTGGTGAAATCCACCGCCACGCCTATCCAGGTGCGCAATCTTTGCGCCCCGACGCTGCCGTGCTATCCGCCGGATCGCGACCGATTTCACTGGCGAGTACTGAGTCATCTCGGCAGCAGCTTCCTGTGGATGATGGATAACGCCGACGTGCTGCGCGGCGCGCTGGCCCTCTATGACTGGACCGATAACGAGATGAATCGCCGCCGCCTGGAGGCGATTGTTGATGTCAGGCACAGCGAGGTGGAACGTTTTGCGCAGGGCCATTTTCTGCGCGGCGTACAGATTGAGGTGACCCTCGACAGCAGCGGCTTCGCAGGGCACGGCGATATCTGCCTGTTTGGCGAAATGCTGAACCGCTTCTTCGCGCTCTATACCGATATTCATCTGTTCAACCATCTGATTCTGATACTACAACCTGGGGGAGAACGTCTCGAATGGCAGGAGAACCACAACCGCCGTATTCCCGGCTGAGCCCCCGGCTGGAGCGGGAAATCCATCGCATTAACTTCTACCGCTTCTGCCAGTTACTGGAAAAGCGTCACCCGGAAGCCTCCCCGTTGGGCGGTACTCTGAACCCGGCCAGCGATCCGGTACGTTTTCGCCCGCATCCGGGAATGGGCTTCCCGGTTAGTGAGCTAAAAGCGGTGGAATATGATGAGTATCATCCTGATGCGCCGCCGACGGTGCGTACGACGTTTATGGGGCTCTACGGCGTCGACTCACCCCTGCCCACCGCATGGCTCGATGATATCGCCCGACAGCGGGAAGGGCACGAAGCGCAGGAGGCCTTTCTCGATATCTTTAACCACCGCATTCTGACGCAGTTCTATCGCATCTGGCGAAAATATTCGTACCCGGCGACGTTTGAAGCGGGCGGCAGGGACAGCACCTCGCAGAGTCTACTGGGACTTATCGGTCTGGGTATACCGGGTACCGCAAAGCATATCGCCACTCCGACGTCGCGTTTTCTGGCGCTGCTCGGCATCATGCGCCTGCCTGCGCGTACCGAAGAGGGCGTGCAGGCGCTGGTACGGCTGCTGGCTCCCCGCAAGCAGGCCCGCGTCACGCCGCACTCTCCGCGCCCGTTTTCCATCAGCCATCCTCTGGGGTTTTACGACAATGACGATTTTCTGCTTGATGGCTATAACGTGCTGGGCGATGAAACGACAGAGGTCAGCAGCCAGCTGTTGATTGCGCTGTATACGGATGATATTGCCGAGACGCAGGGATGGTTACCGGAAGGGCAGCTATATCAGGACTTTGTGGTCCTGCTGCGGGTCTATCTCGGGTGGCGCTATAAGGCGCGGATACAGCTGACCGTTCCTGCTCAGCTACTGGCTGCGCCGGTGCTGGGCGACTCCCCTTTTATGCTCGGCATGACGGGGGTACTGGGTGTGGAGGGGGAAACGATCCCGCCCGATATCCCCGCCGCTTTTACTATTGAGCCAGGCAACTATAACGGAATGCCGTCTGCAACTTTACAACAAGGAAACCAACGTGTTGCGTATCACTTCGATTAAGCGATCTACCTTACTACTTATACCGTTAATGCTGACGGGTTGTGGCCTGACGCAGAAAATTAGCGACGGCACCTCATCGGTAGTGAAATCGGTCTTTTATAAACCGGTAAAAACCCTGCATCTGGACGTGACTGGCCGGGCAGAGCTGAACACCGATGAGCGGGAAAATGCCTCATTCTCCCAGCCGGTGATGGTATGGGTGTACCAGCTCAGGGACCGTAAGGCGTTTGATCAATTGCTCTATCAGCAGCTGGCTTCGGAAGGTGATAATGCAGCCGGAAACGAACTGCTTGCCAGCCATAGCCTGGTGGTGAAACCCGGCGCAGACGCCAGCCTCGACATGCCGATGGATGAAAGAACGCAGTTTATCGCGGTGGTGGGGCTGTTTCGGGCGCCGGATATGGTGAGGAATGACTGGAAGCTGGTACTGAGACGCGACGACATCGATCCGAACAAACCGCGCGTTATCGAAGCCAGCCAACATCGTCTGACGCTGCAACCGAAGAAGGATGACTGATGATGGGGGGAACTTCTCTGTATGAAATGCTCTACGGCAATTTTGCCGGAGGGACTGCACTGGACCAGGTGAGCGAAGAAACCCAGGTGATTCTGTCGGTTCTGGATAATATGCAGCGCATTGTTAACTGTCGCGCCGGGACGCTGGCGCATCTTCCGGATTACGGCCTGCCGGATATGACTAAAATTCTGCAGGGTATGCCAGGGACGGCCCATGAACTGATGAGCATCTTGTCGACCGTGTTGCTTAAATATGAGCCCAGGCTAAAGAAAGTGAAGGTGGTTCTGCTGGCGCAGGCGATGGCGGGCGAGCTGCGCTATGGGCTTGATGCTGAGCTGAGGGGTATTGGCCTGGTACGTTATGGTACCGTATTTATGCCCGAGGGAAGGGTGCTTATTCGTCATCTGAAGCAGCAGCATTACCTGGAGGCCCGTTCCGCAATCCAGGCTTTGCAGGCTGGTATCATCAGTTCGTCCAACGCTGAAGCTTGATGAGAACCGGCGGTGGCCCGTGCCCGCCGGGGAATGATGCGCTTTAAAGATGAAAACGCGCCATCGACGCTCTTCTTGCGAGCTGGCGCGGTCCGCCGCGCCAGCTCCGCTTACAGAGACGTTTGGCTACCCCTAACCAGCGGGCCGTTTAATAACTACGTAACTCATTGGCTTCCCAGCTATAAACCTCATTACCAACTAACGAATCGCCAAGTTCCTGATAATCAAAATGATAAAACTCAGCGCTGGCGCCATAGCCGGAGTAGTCGACTGCCGCAAGGCCAACAAACGTTCCGGTAAAGAAACCGCCATAGCTCTGCAAGACATAGTCATCTGAAAGGATAGCGGCATCTAACCTGACCGGGATTTCAGTGAACGCGACGCCATCAAAGCTATATTCATAGCTATACGTTTCCTTCCTGACTTTGCTGCGCAACCAGACATATTCGACATGCTCTGGCACCTTAATGGCATTATCTTTCAGATAGGAAGTATATTTTCCGCGATTATTTTCCCCTATTTCAATGACCCTTCCATTAATTTCATTCCAGGTAACAAACACAAAGCTCCAGTGGCGATCGTTATAGTAATTCGTTAATCCTGCCATTTGCTGGTAGTTGAACGGATCAAATTTTACTTTTACCTGGGCATCAAAATAAAAGGCTTGCCAGCGTCGGGCAATCAGCGACAGATCGTGCGTATTGGCTAAAGAGCCCTGGCCGATTAAGGTGAGCTTTCCGTCTCCGGTAGTACCCATTTTCTCGCTAAAGGGCACCCGCAGCGTATTCCAGTTGGGATCGAGCGTCGGCGTGGTAAAGTCGTCGTGCTGGCTACGATCCTCTGCACTTTCGGTATAAATGACGTCTTTCGGCCCCTCGACGAACGTTTTACCGCCGTGACCGCCCGCAATACGCGGCCAGCCATCTTCATCCCAGTACACTTTTTGGATCGACGTTTCTCTGCCGAGGGTTGACCAGCCGCGAGGATCGCAACGGTATTTTGCGAGGGGCACGGTCAGCGTTTTTACCACCAGCGCGGCGCTGTCGCAGTCGAGTCGTTACGGTGTTCCTGGCGGTAGCGCAGGTTAATACGTCCATCACTGCCGGCGGGTGGTTGGCCGATCCGCAAGCCTTGTGGACGCTTGCGCTGCAATAAAGGCATGCAGTCGAAAAGGAGAGGGCCGGGACAATAACGTTATTACCCATACTGTTTTGCATTTATGCAGCCGATGAAGACTTGCCGGGTATATGCCGCAATAATCGTAAGGATATATCAGCAGGGTTTTCCTTATACCCTATGAAAAATAGCAGGGGGCTGTTGGAATAAGGATATACGTTCCGTCGCAAATGCCAGAGCCGTTACTGAGTTCACTGCTGGTCCGCGAATTATCCTTAGGGTGGATTTATACGGATTAGCATTAATGATGACTCGTTTATTAGGGAGGTGCGACAACCCGAATAGTGAAAAAACCTCACTGGCCGGGCAAACTAAAAATTAAATTGCTCTCATAATAGCGGCATATTCTGCCTGCCCGGAATGGGATTGTTATTATCTGAATAAGATTAACCTGTCTTGAGATAAACATGATAATGATAAAAACTTTCATCAACGATGGCGGTTATCGCCGCTGGTCTTCCGCGACTATGACAACGGCAAGGATACTAGCGACAACCGTAAAACGATGGCGCCATTGTGCGACCAATGTACTTCTGGAACGATGTGCATTCGGCCTGGCTGGAAGCAAGCTATCAGCGCGTCGATTACGATCGGGGCGGCGATAACCGCGGCTGGAAGCTGACGTTGTCGCAAAACATCGCCATTGGCATGGGGGCGGAGAGCCACCCGATGCTGCGATTCTACGTCCCCGGCGGCCGGGTGGACAATAAGCACATCGCCAAAGTGAACGACAGCAGCGTCGAACGGCTGCATTCGTTAAATGTCGGCGGGATGTTTGAGGCGTGGTTCCAGGTCTGCCGGCATCTACGCGAACAGGCTGGCCTGCGCCGGCCTGTTCGCGGGTTCTGTAGACTTAATTCACCGTCAGGCGCAGGGCCAGATCCTGCGGATAGGGATCAAAGTAGTTCTGCGTCTGCAGGTAACGATCCGGGTACTCCGCCAGATAGTGCTTAAGCAGCGTTAGCGGTGCGAGGATCGGCAGCAGTCCGGAGCGATAGTTAAGGATCACGTCGCGTAACTCGCCGCGCTGGCGGCTGTTCAGCTGGTTACGGAAGTAGCCCTGAATATGCATCAGTACGTTGGTGTGATTTTTACGCGAGGCGGGCTTTTTCAGGATCGCCATCAATTTGTCGCGGTACGCCACAAAGAAAGCCTCCAGATCCTCCCATTCATGCAGCGAGGCAACGAACGGGCCAATTTCCCGGTAACCCGCCTGATGGTGAGCCAGCAGCTGAAGCTTATAGCGGCTATGGAAATCCAGCAGCCCACGGCGCGTCAGGCCACTTTTGTGCAAGCAGTTGAGCTCGTGCAGGGCAAAAACTCTTTCGACAAAATTCTCACGCAGCGCCGGATCGTGCAGGCGACCGTCCTCTTCTACCGGTAGCCAGGGATATTTCTCCAGCAGCGCGGCGGTAAATAACCCTGTGCCTTCTTTACGTCCGCGATTGCCCTTATCATCATACAGCCGCACGCGCTCCATACCGCAGCTCGGTGATTTGGCGCAGACGATAAATCCCGACAGTTCGCCCAGCGTCGTAAGGTGGGCGCTGGCAAAATCGGCCATTTTCTCCGTTACGTCGTCGTGCGGAGCATGGGTGAAGCGCATGCGGATATCCCCTTCGCGAGTTTGGACCAGCCGCAGCGCAGGCCGGGGAACGGGCAGGCCGATCGCCATCTCCGGACAGACGGGCTTAAACGCGACCCATTGCGCCAGCTCATCCATCACGAATCCCATTCGCTTATGCCCGCCGTCGAATCGCACGGCCGCACCGGTCAAACATCCGCTGATCCCAATCACAGGTTGTGTGCTCATGGCATAATCCTCTTTTATTGTGCTGTCCGGGTGAAGAAAAGGGTGACGGTGGCGACGGTAACGCCAAATTTCTTCATCTCCGTTTTGTTGAACAGATGCGCGCCGTCCTGCAGGAACATCCAGTCGTCGAAATCGAGTCGCCAGCGGCTACCCTCGGCTTTTACGTTCATGCTGTAGCGCCAGTGAAAAGCGTTGCCCGATGCCTGGCCTAGCGCCACGCCGGTAATATCGCCAGCGGTGCCTTGATAACGGTTGTCGCCGGTGCGGCGAATGCGCCATACCCGCTGCTGCTTTTCGCCATCATCGTAGACAAAGCGTTCATGTAGCGTCAGCGTGTCGCCAACAACCTCACCGTCAATCTCAACATGAAAGCGGCGTAGCTGCTTGCCATGGCGATCCTGCACCATCCCCCATGCTTCGGTTTTACCCTGAAAATAGTGGAAGATATCCAGCGCCGGCTGCTGCTGTCGATAATCGGTCACTTCGGCGCTGCAGCCCGCCAGCGCCAGCATCAGCAGCGCGAGGGCAAGGGTCAAAATGCGTTTCATGATGTTCGCTCCGCGGTGAGCTGCACGACGCTGATGGTGCGGGCGTTAAATCCGGCCTCACAGTAGCCGAAGTAATAAAGCCACATGCGGCGGAAACGTTCATCAAAGCCGAGCTTCTCGATATCCTGCCAGGCGTGGAGAAAACGCTGCCGCCAGTGGGCCAGGGTACGGGCGTAGTCCGGGCCCATATCGAACAGATCGCGCACCACAAAATCGGTATGGCGCGTCATCAATTCGTTCATCACCGTAATGCTGGGCAAAAATCCACCCGGAAAGATATAGCGCTGAATAAAATCCACGCTTTTGCTGTAGCCGCGATAGCGCTGGTCCTGGATGGTGATTGCCTGGATCGCCATCCTGCCGCCCGGACGCAAGCGCGCCTGACAGGTGCGGAAAAAAGCCGGCAGATAGCGTTGGCCCACGGCCTCAATCATCTCCACCGACAGCAGCTTGTCGTACTGGCCGGTGAGATCGCGGTAATCGCAGAGCAGCACGTCGACGCGATCCTGAAGCCCGGCGCGGGCAATCCGCGCTTTGGCCCACTGAAACTGTTCCTGCGACAGGGTGGTGGTGGTGACCCGACAGCCGTAATGGCGAGCGGCGAATTCGGCCATTGCCCCCCAGCCGGTACCGATCTCCAGCAAATGATCGCCGGGCGTAAGCGCCAGACGCTCGCACAGGCGCGCCATTTTAGCCCGCTGGGCCTGGGTGAGATCCTGACCGTCATCGGTAAACAGCGCGCTGGAGTAGAGGAGCTCGTCGTCAAGAAAGCGGGCGTAAAAGTCGTTGCCCAGATCGTAATGGGCGGCGATATTCTCCTTCGCCTGCGCGCGCGAGTTGCGGCGCGTCCAGTGGCGCAGTCGTTCTACGGGCTTGCCCAGTAGCCGGAAGCCGCGCTCCAGCCGCCCCAGCACCTGGCCGTTGCGCGCCAGGATCTGCAGCAACTGCGTCAACTGCTGGCTCTCCCATTCGCCGTCCATCCAGGCCTCCGCCGCGGCAAGGCTGCCGCCAGTGAGTAAGCGCCAGTAGACGCCCGCGGAGAGGACCTGCGCGTCGGCGCGTAACGTCGCGGCGGGGTCGCCAAAGTGAAAGGTCTGCGCCCCTTCGCGAACGGTGAGCGAGCCTTCACGAATGCCGCTCAACAGACGAAAGAGCAACCAGCGCGCGATACGCACGTTGCGCGGGATATCGGGCTCAAGCGCAAAAACGGGATCGGTCATGAGCGTTCACTCCTGCTGACAGGATGATTGTACAGCGGCACGCGCTTGAGCCACAGCCGTAGCGCCTGCCAGTAAATCGCGAGAACGGTTTTCAGCGTCATCAGCGGAATGCGCAGCAGCAGCCCTCGCAGGTTGGCCCGGGTTAAGGGTTCACGGCTCAGGGCCAGCGTGGCATCGAAGACTTTTGCCGTCTGATGGTTCTCAATATGCATATGCAGCGTTTTACCGGGCCGGTTGAATCGCCAGTGATAGACCATGTCCATCGGGTTAAACGGCGAGACGTGAAAGGCCTTATCCAGCGGACGCGTCCGTTGGCCGTCCACGGCGTAGTAATGCCGTTCATTCCACGGCGTGTTGCGCACTTCTGCCAGCACCCAGCGCAGGGCGCCTGCGCCGTCATAGCAGTAGTAAAAGTTGACCGGGTTAAAATGAAAGCCCAGATAGCGCAGCTGGGTCAGCAGCATAACGCGGCCATCCGGACGCGCGCCGGTCAGGCTTTCCAGCCGATTCAGAACCTGCGCTTTCAGCGGCGTTCCCAGCGGGTAATCCGCATCGTAAAAAGAGGCGGCAGCAAAACTATTGCGGCGGATACCCACTTCGCTGAGCAGGTCCAGTTCATCCAGATCGAGCCAGGCCATGAAGATGCGATAGCGAAAATGGTGCGCTTTCGGCTGGAGACGGCGGTGGCGTAATACCCCTTCATACAGGCAGCTGTTCATTTCAGCGATTCTCCGTCGCGGCGATGCCGTTGACCACATCGAGGGCGCTGCGCACGCCATCTTCATGGAAGCCGTTATACCAGTACGCGCCGCAGAACCAGCTCCGCTGGCGGCCGTTGATCTCCTCGCGCCGCAGCTGAGCCGACCCGCTTTGTGGATTAAACAACGGATGTTCATAGACCATACGTTTCCAGACGAAGCGCGGGTCCACCGGCGTCGGCGGATTGAGGGTGACGCAGAACAACGGGGCGTCGGCAGGCAGGCCCTGAAGAATATTCATGTTGTAGGTGACGCAGGCGCTGGCCTGATCCTGCTCGCTCAGGCGATAGTTCCAGCTGGCCCAGGCGCGCTTACGCACCGGCAGCCAGCGGGGATCGCTGTGCAGAACCACCTCGTTGCGCTGCCAGCCGATATCGCCCAGAATCTCGCGTTCGGCGACGGTGGGTTCCGCCAGCATGGCCAGCGCATCGGCCGAATGGCAGGCGAAGATAGCCTGATCGAAATGCTCCTCTCCCGTTGCCAGTTGCAACGTCACGCCATCCTGACCGCGGATAACGTTTTGCACCGGCGTATTGAGGCGGAGGCTCAGGCGATCGCCAGACCGGGCAAGCAGGGCGCGGACGTATTCGCGCGAGCCGCCGGGCACCACGTACCACTGCGGACGCTGGCGGATATCCAGCAGGCCGTGATTATCAAAGAAGCGTAAGAACAGCGCCAGCGGGAAGCGACGCATCTCCTGTAGCGACGAAGACCAGATAGCGGCCCCCATCGGCAGAATGTAGTGGCGCGCAAAAAAAGGGCTAAAGCGGTGGCGCTCGAGGAAGGTCTGTAGCGTGGCGGCCGGGTCGAACGCGCCTCCCAGAGCCTGCTTCGCCAGCCGATTAAAACGGACGATTTCTCTCAGCAGCCCCCAGAAGGCCGGCTTAAGCAGATTGCGTCGCTGGGCGAAAAGCGAACTCAGGCTATGACCGTTATACTCCAGGCCACTCTGCGGGTTATGGACCGAAAAGCTCATCTGCGTTTTTTGGCCGCGGATCCCCAGCTCGCTCAGCAGGCCGATAAAGTGCGGATAGGTGCGATCGTTATACACAATGAATCCGGTATCGATGGCCCACGTACCCTGCGGCGTGGCGATATCCACCGTGGCGGTGTGCCCTCCCGGCGTGGATGCAGCTTCGAACAGGGTTACCTGGTGTTGCGCGGCAAGACGCCATGCGCAGGTCAGCCCGGCAATCCCGCTGCCAATAATCGCGATTTTCATGACCGTACCATCCTGCGTAACAGCTTGCGTTGAAGACTTTCAGGAAGCCCGGCCAGCAGGCGCAGAAGCAGACAAAAGCCAGTCGGGAAGGCGATACGATCGTGACCTTTCGCCAGGCCGCGGCGAATGGCTTTCACCGCCTGCTCCACGCTCACCTGTCCAGGCATTGAAAAATCGTTCTGACTCGTTAGTGGGGTATCAACAAACCCTGGCGAAACGACCGTGACGGCGATCCCTCGTGGCTCCCAGTCCAGGCGCAGACTGTTGGCAAACCAGGTCAGCGCCGCTTTCGATGCCCCATAGGCCTCGGCCCGTGGAAAGGGCAGCCAGTGCGCCATCGAGCTCACCAGCACCACGCGATTCCCGGCTGACAGCTGCGACTGAAGCGCTGCCAGGCAGTTCACCGGCCCGAGAAAATTGGTGGTGATGACTCTTTCAACCAGCCCGGCATCAACCATGCCGCGATCGAGGTATTCGCAGGTCCCGGCGCAGAGAATGACCCAATCGGCGCGGCAGTTAGCGAGCGTCTGGCGACAGGCATCTCTGTCCGTCATATCGAATGAGAGGACGCGGATGTTGGGGCTGTGCTGCTGTAGCGCCGCCAGACGAGACGGATCGCGGCCGCAGGCAATGACAAGATGACCATCCGCAGCAAAGGATCTGGCGAGCCCGGCGCCAATGCCGGAGCTGGCGCCGGTGATCAGAACCGTCATCATTTCCGCACCCTCCGCTTGACGCCGCGCACCGCCGATCCCAGCAGGGGAAGATGTTCATACAGCATCTCTCCGGCGTCGTAGTAGTCACGCTGATGAATAATGCGTTCGTCCTCAATGGTGACCGTTGAACATCCCGCAAGCTCTAGCGCCGCTCCGCCGGCAAGTCGCGGATGCGACCAGTGCATGGTCCAGGCGACGGCAAAGCGTTGACCGGCGCAGAGCGGCGCATCGAGGGTGAAACGGCAGTGATCCACGTTAGCCAGCAGGTGTGAAAGGTAATCCTGGATTGCGGCCAGTCCCTGATGTTGGCCAAAAGGATCGATCAGCACGGCATGGGCATGGTACAGCTCGGCCAGCGCTGAGGGCGGCTGGGTATCCAGCGTGGCATAGTACGCGCTAAAACGACTGATGGCGGACGACGAGGGACGCATAGGTCACTTCCTGAGTAAACAATGTAGCATAGTTAAAACTTACACAATTAATAATATTTGTCCAAGTTTTGGTGAAAATATTTTTTATTGTTGTTATTTATCATGTGGTTATTATTGAAACTTTGATGCGTGGTTCTGGAGGCGTTAGCGAGAAAAGAGGCGTCTGCGAGCGGGTGCGAAAAAGTTGCACGAAAAAGCAAAGGGGGATTTTTGTTGGGGCGATACTGAGGGACCTGTTCGCTGCGCCACGGGGTGTGGCGCATGCCATTACAGCGCGATAATCTCCAGCGAGACAACCTGCTGCTGCCAGCGTTCAATCTGCCTCTGCCGGGCAGGCGAGAGTTTACCGGTCGTCACCAGCAGCCATTTGCGTTCTGGCAGGATCTCCGGTGCAAGGGTTGCGGGAGGGGTGGGAAGGACGTCGATGCGGTGACCCTTGCCGGTGCGCTTGAGCGCTTCAAGCCAGATTTCGCAGGCGTCCGTCAGGTGCCAGCCGGTGATCAGATAGTTATCGCCGGGCGCTTTTTTGTCCCCTTCGAGGCAAAAGGAGGTATAGGCGATAATGATGCCATCGAGGATTTCGCGCAGCGTCATGATTGCCGGGACATTGGCGGAAACCTGGCTACGCAGCGGGCGCAGCACTTCGGTGACCAGCTCGGGGCGGGGATATTCACGACCGGCGTCGTAAATCAGCTGGCGCAGTGATTCGATTTTTCCCTCTTTCAGTCGCTGCAGCATGCTTTCCTGCAAGGTGAGCCAGTTATTTGTCCGTCGCGCGCCGGGACGGGCCAGCAGGGGCTTGACCTGGCTGACCGGCACCCCTTTTTTGACCCAGTCGAGAATTTTGAGCGCCTGCTGAATATCGTCATCGCTGTACAGACGATGGCCGCCATCGGTACGCTGTGGCTTAAGGAGGCCGTAGCGACGCTGCCAGGCGCGAAGCGTGGTCGCGTTAATGCCGCAAAGCTGCGCAAATTCACCGATGGAGTAGGTCATAAGGTACACCTGATAATCAACAATACTCTCAATAATATACTACGAATAGCGGCGGGTTGAATGGCTTGCCCCGTTTACCCGCCGCCAGCGTTGCCATCGCTCAGTGAGCGGAAAAAGCATACAACCCATAAATCGCCGCCATCCCTGCGATGCTGACCATCGTACTGATGACGAACCAGGTCCTGAACGGCTGCTTCTGCGTTTTATGGCGGAACAGCCTTTGGCCCGCTATGGCTCCAGCCCAGCCGCCCAACAAGCCAAATGACAGTAAAGTGGCCTCGGGCACTCTACGCCAGGCCCTGCGCGCCGCCATTTTATCCACGCCATAAATCACCAGCGTCAGTACGTTAATCAGCAGCAGCCAGACAGCAAAGGGCCAGGAGGTAAAAAAGCTACCGATCGCTGCGAAGATCAGTAGCAGCCAGCAACACCGGTTGAGATGCATAATATGAGCCGCGGTTATTTTTCAGCGTGAATGCAAGCCGCATTATACGCATTACCCGCGACGAGAAAACTCCGCTGCTCGTATCGGATTCCGTGAGCTTATTTCGCCGGTTGACGGCTGGTGAGCAAAGTCATACCCACCGCGGCAAGCAGCAAAATGCCGCTTAAGCCAAACGCGCTTTGCCACCCCAGGCGGTCGAATGCCCAACCTCCAGCAGTTGAACCCAGCGCGATCGACAGCTGAATGACGGCGACCATCAGGCCGCCACCCGCCTCGGCATCATTGGGCAGGGTCCGCGCTATCCAGGTCCACCAGCCGGTTGGCGCCGCCGTCGCCAGCATTCCCCATAAGCTTAACAGTACGGCAACGGGCCAGACGTGGTGGCCGACCAGAAGCAGCGTTGCGGCAATCGCCGCCATCAGCAACGGGAGGGTGATTAAGGTCTGATAAAACCGGGCGTTGAGGAGCGTCGAAACGCACAGAGTGCCGATAAAACCCGCGACGCCGATAGCGAGCAGAATCAGTGACAGACCTGAGGTGCTGATATGGGTTACCGTTTCCAAAAATGGCCGCACGTAGGTAAATAAGGCAAACTGGCCCATAAAGAAAAGTCCGCAGGCCAGCAGGCCGATGGCGACGATGGGGCGGCTGAACAGACGAAGCAAAGCACCGCGTGGCCGACTCGCTGTGGCGCTTTCCATCGCTGGCAGGCTGACGCACTGCCAGATGAATGCAGCTATCGCCAGCGGCACGAGGCAGAAAAAAGCGCCGCGCCAGCCGACGGTGGCTCCCAGGTAGCTGCCAAGCGGCGCCGCTACGACGGTTGCCAGCGCGTTACCGCCGTTGAAAATCGCCAGCGCACGGGGAACCTGGTGCGCCGGCACCAGTCTGATAGCGGTGGCCGCCGACATGGACCAGAAGCCACCGATAACGACGCCAATCAGGGCTCTTCCCGCCATATAAACCGCATAGTTGTGGGCGAGGGCAACAATCATTCCCGACGCCGCCATCAGCACCGTCAGCCCCAGCAGGAGATATTTACGATTCAGACTGCCGGCAAGGTCAGAGATGGTCAGGCTGGTCAGCACCGCCAGGGCGCCGGAAATCGCAATGCCCTGGCCTGCCAGCCCCTCGGTGATATTTAACTCTCTGGCAATCGGCGTCAGCAGGCTGACCGGCAGAAATTCGGAAGCGATAAGGACAAAAACGCACAGCGTCATGGCAAAGACGCCGCCCCAGTGGGCGGGGGGTTGAGGGTGTGGTGTATTACGACTCAATATGGACATGATGGACATCTCTGGATATTTTTTCGGCCAGATTCAGGCCCTGCCGCAAAGGACGCCTGGCATGGAATAGCGGCAAAAAAGGCGGTGAAAAGTCATGGGCGCGAGGGTCAGCCGCCCGCAAAGACGGGCGGCTCGGGGGCGTTATCTCAGGCTGGTTTTGAAGAACTGTTCAAATCTGGCAAACGGGATTTTACCGGCCGCATTATCATACAGATCGACATGGTTCGCGCCGGGGACAATGACCAGCTCTTTCTCTTTACTGCCGATAGCCTTGAAAGCGTCTTCGGCAAAATAGCGTGAGTGGGCATTTTCACCGGTTACGATCAGCGTCGGGATGGTGACTTCATTGGCATAGCTCAGCAGCGGCATATTCATAAACGACAGCGGCATGGTCGCGTTCCACGCGCCGGTTGAGTTGACGGAGCGGGCGTGGAAACCGCGCGGCATGCGGTAATAATCAAAGAACTCTTTCAATACCGGGTTCGGGTTGGCTGGCAGGGTTTCCGGCAGGATACGATCGCCCGCGCTGGCGTTGCCTTTCTCATCGACATAAATGTCATGTCCGCCCGGTGCGAAGGTACCGTTTTCCGCATCTTTCCAGCGCTGCGCGTTCAGATATTGCAGTACGGCGCGGCGATCGGCGGTGGTATAACGATCTTTACCGTCGCCAACGCCGTGGCCCATCGCGCGGCTCATATCGTACATAACGCTGGTGGCCACCGCTTTGACGCGGGTATCCATCGCGGCATCGTTCAGCGCCATGCCGCCCCAGCCGCAGATGCCGAGCAGGCCGATTCGGTTGCGATCCACTTCGTTTTGCAATCCTAAAAAATCCACCGCCGCGCTGAAATCCTCAGTATTGATATCCGGCGAGGCGACGTTACGCGGATGACCGCCGCTTTCCCCCGTGTACGAAGGATCGAAGGCGAGGGTGACAAAGCCCTGTTCTGCCAGGGTCTGGGCATACAGCCCGCTGGACTGCTCTTTCACCGCGCCGAAGGGGCCGCTTACGGCAATCGCCGCCAGCTTGCGCTCGCCGCGATCTTTAGGGATGTAGAGATCGCCGACCAGGGTGATCCCGTAGCGGTTCTGGAAGGTCACCTTGCGGTGATCGACTTTCGCGCTTTTCGTAAAGGTTTTGTCCCAGGTTTCGATCAGCGAAACGGGCGCGTTCGGATTGGTTGTATCGGCATAGCTCATGGTTGTTACTCCACTTAATGATGCGCATAGCAGCATGGCTGGCATGACGGCCGTCAGTTTTCTGGTGAACGCTTTCATCAATATTTCCCCTAAAACAGGTTCCTGATACAGGTTTCATACGGACAACGCTGCTGTGCTTTGTTGCAGTGCGCTGATTATAGTTAGCAGTCAGAGTGCTGATTAGCGGGGGGAAAGTGCTAAGATTCATATCAAATTGTGATAAATAGCGAAACGGTAGCGGGGAGAATGATGGCGAGGCGGGAAAACTATAACGATCTTTACCTGTTCATGCTGGTGGTGCGGGAAGGGAGCTTTACCGCCGCCGCGCAGCGGCTTGGGCTGGCGCAATCCGGCGTCAGCCGCGCCGTACGCGAACTTGAAGAAAGGCTCGGCGTACAGCTTCTGGTGCGCACGACCCGTAAACTTTCACTTACCCAGGCCGGCGAGCAGCTCTATCGAACGGTAGAAGCGGGCTTTGATGCATTGGATTCGGGGCTTTCCACTCTGGCGTATTATCGCAACACGCCTTCCGGCACCGTCCGCATTAACGCCAGCCAGCATGCGATTGATAAAGTCCTTCTGCCGAAGCTGGCGGTGTTCAAGCAGCGCTATCCTGATATCCGGCTGGAACTTATTAGCGAAAGTCGGTTTGTCGATATTATTGCAGAGCGGTTTGATGCCGGGGTGCGTCTTGGGCCGGAGGTCGGCGGCGGCATGGTCGCAGTGCGCATTTCGCCCGATATGGAGATGGCCGTTGTCGGCACGCCCGAGCATTTTCGCCGCTACGGTTTCCCGCAAACGCCAGCGGATCTGGTCGTCCATCCCTGTATCGCTTACCAGTTTGGCGACGGTAGCCTTTACGCCTGGGAGCTGAATGAGCAGGGTAAAAAAATTACCCACCGGCCTCAGGGGCAGTGGGCTTTTGCCGACAGCTATATGGAAGCGAAAGCCGCCCGCCTGGGACTGGGCCTGGCCTATGTTCCGCAGGAGCTGGTCGCCGACGACCTGGAGCGGGGCGCGCTTATCAGAGTCCTGCAGCGTTACAGCCAGCGACTGGAAGGCTCTTTTCTCTATTATCCTCATCGCAACGTCTCCCCCGCGCTGCGGGCGGTGATAGATACATTGCGAACTTGAGCAGGTACGAGGATGCCTGATACGGGAGACGGGCACGAGGAGAGGAGCGGTGCCCGTGGCGGTCAGTGACCGGCGCAGCGCCGAATGCGAAGTTATTAGAGAAATAAGGGTATGTGGTTTTGATGTTAAATGTTATGGTTGTATTTGTTAATTTTTGCGCCAGTTCCTATAATCATCGCCCAACATGTTAGTAGGGCTAAGCGATGAAGTTATTATCTACGGAGCGCTCCGATATCTGTTTACTGGCGCCCGATCATGCACGGCATTTACAGCATTATTTGCTGGAAAACCGTTCTCACCTTGCGCCATTCGAACCCTTGCGAAATGACGACTATTTTACGTTAGACACTATTGCGCAAAGAATCAGCAGCGCGCGCAGAGAGTATGACGAAAAACGTAGCTTGATGCTGGTTTTCACCCTCAAAAATGAACCGCAAATCATCGGCAGTATCAACTTCACTAACTTTGTCTTCGGCGTTTTTCAGGCATGCTATCTGGGCTTTTCTCTCGATCGCGCCTGCCAGGGAAAGGGCCTGATGCGCGAAGCGTTAGAGCAGGCGATTCGGTACGTGCGTGAGAATTACGGGATACACAGGATCATGGCCAATCATCTGCCTGATAACGTGCGGAGCAGCAATACCCTTAAAAGTCTGGGTTTTGTGCAAGAGGGCTATGCGCACTCTTATCTGAAAATTAATGGTATCTGGCAGGATCACGTCCTGAACGCATTAATCTTTCCGGAATGAGTATCCGCTGTCGTGCCGCCGCCAGCCATCGCAGAGCCTATGGCCTGGCGAAGGTTTACTGACGGCACGCCTGTCCTGCTGTGAATTAATCCTGTTAATTTCACCCAGGAGGACGGTATTAAATTTGTTTTTCACAATAAGCTCTCTAACCATTCGGTAAACCCCCGAACTTTGCGGGAAAGATGGCGGTGCGGATACAAAAGTGACAGTTTGCGATCGGGGGTAGGATTGTCGGGTAAGACTTCCACTAACAGCCCCCGGTCGAGATAAGGCTGTAAAAACACGTTCATCCCCTGGACTAATCCCAAGCCTGCCAGCCCCGCAGATAAATAGGTTTCTGAGTTATCCACGACCAGCTTACCGGGAAGCGTCATTTCAACGGGGCCTTCTGGCGTGGTAAACGTCCACGGCATGCTTTGTCGGCTGTTGCTGTTAATCCAGTTGATCGCCTGATGCTGCTGTAAATCCTCCAGCGTGTTCGGCGCGCCGTAGCGGGCAATATAGGCCGGGCTGGCGCAGGTCGTCATTTTAATATTGCCCAGCTTACGGGCGATATAGTCTCCGTCATCCAGTTCCCCGACGCGGAGCAGGCAGTCAAGACCATCGCGCAGCATATCTCTCCGGCGATCTGAGCTACTAAGGATGATTTCGAGGTCAGGATGCTGGCGATAAAAATCAGGAAGCCTGGGGACAACCAGTAAAGTCGCAAAAGCGATGGGCATATCAACCCGTAGCTGGCCGCGCAGTACGCGATCGGCGCCAAAAGACTCCAGCAGCTCATCCGCCTGGGAGAGTAAAGGTTTACTCCGGTGATAAAACGTTTCCCCGTCAGGCGTCAGGCTAATGCGACGCGTGGTTCGCTGCAGCAAACGCGTACCGCAGTGCTGCTCAAGCAGCTGTAAGGCTTTCGTCACGGCGGGGCGATGAACTTGCAGGTTTTCTGCTGCCTGAGTAAAGCTGCCTGATTCGACAATTTCAATAAAAATTCTTATAGATTCAAAGAGATTTAATTGCATGGCTGGATTCTTTTGCCTGATGCCAGAGAAAATATTGTTATCGATTTTATAATAGTGATGAACTTTTTTAGCTATTTTTCTAAATAATCTAACGTCATACACTCCTTCCAGCAAAAACGACCCGCGCCGTAGCGCCACTGCGAAGGATAATCCATTATGAAAACTAACCGTATCTGCCAGATCCTGCATATTGAAAAACCGGTGATTCAGGGCCCTCTCTCCTGGTTGACCGATGCCCGTCTAGTCGCCGCAGTCAGCAATGCCGGGGGACTTGGCGTACTTGGCCCTAATGCCGGATTAACCGCCGCGACTGCGGTATCAACGCCCGAAGAAACCGCTGAAAAAATGCGCGAAGAGATTCGTAAAACTAAGCAACTGACCGAAAAGCCTTTTGGTGTGAACCTGATCCCCTCTCCAGACAATGACATCTGGACCCCACCCATTCTGCAGGTAATTAAAGAAGAGGGCGTCAGCGCTGTGGTTTATACCGGCTACGGTGAAGGGGCGATCATTCCGTCGTTATTTAATGAACTTAAACAGGCGGGCATTGCTATTATTTATCGCGATATCAATCCAACGCCTGAAAATACTCGTCTTGCTGAAGAGGCCGGCGCCGATATCATTGTCGCGACCGGTTTTGATGAAGGGGGAACCTTGCCGGGCACCGCGCTGGGTACTTTTTCAATCGTGCCGCTGATTGCCGATGCGGTGAAAAATATTCCGCTAATGGCTGCGGGTGGTATTACTGATAACCGCACCGCCAGAGCGGCGCACGCATTAGGCGCCGAAGGGGTATTTGCCGGTTCGGTGTTTATCGGAACGGAAGAGAGCAGGGTACCGCTGTCGATTAAAAACAGAATTATTGCCGCCAACGGTCTTGATTTGCTGCTGTTCCGCACGCAGCCGCACTACTATCGCTCCCTGCCGGGCAGGCTCGCTGAAACTTTGGTCGCAATGGATAAGGCCGGCGCAAGTCATGAAGAGCTCGGCAGAGCAATGGGGGGATTGCGTGGCTTGCGTATTGGCATGCTGGAGGGGAATGCTGAAGAAGGCTATATCTCACTCGGTACGGGGATCGGCACTATCCGCAGCATCAAAAGCGCCGCCAGTGTTGTGAACGAGTTAGCCGTAGGCTGAAAACCGACGCAACAAAATCATGACGGGATCTCGCGGTTGCCAAACCCCGTCATGGCATCACGCACCAAACGCGCCGTCAATGGTCTGCATGGCTCCTGTTACGAACGAGGCTTTCGGGCCTGCCAGCCCCGCGACCATTGTTGCGACTTCTTCGGGACGACTGTGGCGTTTAATAAATACTACTTTTGAGCCATGAGGCAATATCCTGGGTAGGTATATTATTTTGTGCATTCCACGTTTTATTACTTGGCCACCACATACCGTCTCCCCTGGCAAAAGCTGCGCGATAGCGAAGCATTCCATCGTCCGGGTTTGAACGTAGTTGTTCCAGTAGAGTGGGCAACGTGAGTACCTTTTTTGAAAAGCATTTTTGAGTTACCCGCTCAACGGTGTCCGCCAGTTTTCTATAGGAAGTGGTTTCTCCGGCGATAAAGATAACGTCATTTCTCACCTGCGGTTGTTGCAAATAAATCGCGGTGGTCAGACGGCCAATATCCGCAGGTGTTGTTACGGTAACCTGGGTATCCCAGCTGCCGAGGGCATTAATCGTATTTTTCGATAAATTCACCACGTCGAAGGCAGGCTCGAAAAGAAAACTGGTAAACATACCGGTCGAAATAATCACCCATTCTGTGGCGATTTGTTCCCGTAATAATGTTCTGACATCATACTGTTCGTCCCAGACGGGTTGACCGCTGCCTTTTCCGACTACATCGTAATTTACGCCAAACTGCCAGGGAAAATAGCGCTTCACTCCGGCCTCCAGTACCGCACGGGTAATCTTTATCTGGGTTCCTGTGCCAGCAATAAAGCCCATGCAGTTGATGATGGTATCAAACTCTGCAAACGGGCCCGTTAACGATGCAACCGTACCAGCGGCTACGTCGCAGGCAATAAATTCTGCCCCCGCCGCCGCCAGTTGTTGATGGCTAGCAGAAAGCAACTCCCCCCGATCGCCCCACGATCCTGGCGACACGATAACCGTGACGGTACCATTTTGTCGCTTGACCGCCGGGATTAATGAGCTGAGTACGGCTGCGCCCAACTGTCCCGCTCCCAGCACTAATACCTTTTCACCTGCATTAATATGAGATTCTCTCATTCTGACTCCTTACTGATCAGATCACACTATCGATTGGGTTTAGGGAAGTTTAGGTCGATCAGCTACATTCGATAAGGACTCAACATTGGGTTAAACTGTTCGCAAATATGGAACAATCGCGTGGGTGAAGGGGCAAAATGGATAAGCTGGAATCAATGCAGGTCTATGTTTGCGTGGTGGATTCACACGGGTTCGCCAGAGCGGCTGAAGTGCTGGGGCTGCCGCGCTCAACGGTATCGCGGGTGATTAAAGAGCTTGAAGCATACTTGGGAATTCAGCTTTTACAGCGTACCACCCGTAAGCTTAGCGTGACGGTAGACGGCCGCAGTTATTATACAGAGTGCAAAAGGCTTCTGGCTGAGATCGCCACCCTGGAGTCCTCTTTCCCCGGTAGATTTGCGCAGCCCAGAGGACGCTTTAAAGTGGGTATGCCGCAGTCCCTTGCCCGACATTGTATTATCCCAGGGCTGCCGGAATTTCTGCAGCAGTATCCCGGCCTGGATATCACGATTTGTTCAAGCGATGACGTAGAAGATATTATTCAGGAAGGGTATGACTGCGCGATACGAACGGGCAGAATCGACGATTCGACCACTTTGGTTGCCCGACCGCTTGCCAGCTTTCGCTGGGCGATTCTCGCATCTCCAGACTATATTGCCGCTCATGGTCGGCCGGAAACTCTTGACCAACTGGAACAGCATCGCGCCGTTGGCTACCTGAACCACCGTACCGGTCGGAGTATCGAGTGGCATTTTTCGCTTGCTGAGGGGGATTATGCCCTTCGCATGAAAGAGACGCTGGTCGTCGACGATACGGATGCCTACATTCAGGCCGGAATACAAGGGTTTGGGCTCATTCGGGTTGCCAGCTATCTGGCTATGCCGTACCTGCGCAGCGGCGCGCTGGTCTCCTGTCTGGAGAACTTCTCTTCTGCTTTGCCCCTTTCGCTGGTTTATCCGCAAAACAGATACCTTCCTCCTTCGGTACGGGCGTTCTATGCGTGGAGCAAAGCGCTGTTACAGCAGGCGGTCACTGACGAATAATCGCTATCCATGGCGTTAATATCCGGGCCATTAAGCCGCGATTATGTGAGCGCCGTAACCTTGCTTCCGCCACGCGAGCAAAATAAAACTTGCTATCAAACTACTTTTGTGCGATCAATAGATGGTTGATTTACTCCACAGATCCAGTAATGAAACGAGTAGTAAAGCAGTTCTCATCTCAAGCGTTATCCATCGATAATCCTTCTTTAGAGTCTCCTTTTCGTTATTAATTAATTCTGTGAAGCAAATAGTGTTAAGTTTTTTGAACCTGCGACAACGATGACGGTCTAAGCCCGAGTAGACAAGTTCAGAAGCTGACGCGAACGGTGATAGCAAAAGTGGTAATTTTAGTACCGCCGTTTAGCGTGAAAAAGTGCAAAAGAGATATCGCTGTCCTGAAAGCACGCAACTTTTTATTGAAATTTACCGAACATTACGTGCCCTGAGGGCAAATTAAGCAAACAACAACATTAAAAAATCGCTGGTGCAGTAATAGAGCTCAATCTGGACTAAGCTTCAGAGGTATCTATCAGAAGTAATGACAATGAGTCATTGTTATTCTCAACCATTCAGAGCAGCGCGTTGACGCTGTAACAGAAAGCCGGGAAGGTGATTTCTGTGAATGTTCCTGCGGTAGAGAATGTTGTAGCAAAAAGAGGCTAACATCATGATTGACCACATTCATTTCAGGTGCCCATGCTGTCATGGGTCACAGTACAGAACATCGACTTACGATGTGTCTGAAAAAAATCCGTTTGGCGCGAAATGCATTTTTTGTAAATCGGCAATGATTACATTCGATAATATCGCCCCGCATATTGCCAGAAACTCGGCATCGCTCGAGTTACGGAAGTAACCTGGCGGCCCTGAAAGGGGCCATTAATCTTAAATTATTCAATATTGTCACCCTTTTGTCACTAAGCTGCCTGCGGGCGGCTTTTTTGTGTAAAAAAATCGCTTACGATTCGCAGGCGAAAGCATTATGGCCATAATTACAGTACATAACTGGTAGCACCGGCATCCGGAAAAGTGTGATCTTGATCAATGTTGCCTGCCCGTAATGCCATTAAAAATGAGATAAGAAAAATAAATGTAATGGATTAATGGTGATTAATATGGCGATTAAAGAGTTTTTTATTCAGACACAACCGGAAAGGCGCCGTTATGGCGTAGCGCTATTTGTCGGGGTGGTTGCAGGGATTATGTCTGCGTTCGTTAAATGGGGTGCGGAAGTTCCTTTACCCCCTCGAACCTTTTCCGGTGGCAGGGATGAGTTTAATCCGCCGTATCTTTTCTTGCGCGACTATCTGGGAATTGACCCCACGCATACGGTATATACTTTTTCCGAGCATATCATTAATCCGGTTATGGTGACGCATATTATATTCTCTCTGGTGTTTGCGGTGGGATATTGCGTTGTTGCTGAAATCTTTCCGAAAGTCAAATTATGGCAGGGGGCGTGGGCAGGGATTGTTGCTACCATTGCCGTTCACTGGATCTCATTTCCGTTACTGGGCCTGACGCCTTCCTTATTGAATATTCCTGCAGATGAGTATATTTCGGAGTTAGTGGGGCATATTTTTTGGTTCTGGGCGATTGAGATGATTCGTCGCGACCTTCGCAACCGCATTACTCACCAGCCTGACGCCGAAGTGCCTCTGGATGCGCCCTTCAGATAATTGGCTCCGCAGCAACCCGTGTGTCCACGGGTTCTTGTGGCCAGGACTTTCAGACTAAACCAGAGCACGCGGCATTGTATTCAGCGCGAAATTGAGGATCTTTTCGCCATCAAATGTAGCGTAGGGCAAGCTTTCAATAACAGCAATTTCTTGAGGTAAATGCAACGCAGCAATAAATTCGGCAATTTTATACTGAATATGTGGCGCGATCAGAACGCCATCAACGGCGGGGGCGATGCTAAAGAAGTTTTCAACCCCAACGGCGCTGATTAAGCGATCGCATTGTCGGTCATCGGCTATTTTTTGCATCCTTCGGGCAATAATACCTGCCGTTTCGCCGAACAGACAGCAGATTAGTCGTTTTTTCACGTTTTAACCCTCGGTGAGTAACCGTAGCTATCTTATTCCTCTGTGATTATCGAAAATGCGCGCTGCATTAATTTTTCACGGCAATTTATGCAGATATTTCTTGTGTCTGAAAACATCACAGATACATCAATCGACGGCCTCTGTGACGCTGTGAATGGCAGGATGGTTAACGCGCAGACTACTTTATTTTCCGTGAAATTACGAAGCGATCGCCAACTCGCGTAAGCTTTGCTCCATGTGTACAGTACTCAATAGCAAAATTAAAGAACTCATCGGAGTCGAGCTCGAAATCCAGTTCTATTTTAACGGTATCGTCGGACTGCAGAAGCTGCTTTGCCTGTTCCAGATTGCTGGCTTTTAACATGGCCATCTCTTCACCTCGTTTTAGCGCTGGTGGGATCCGGGGTTTAGCTTACAGCCTTTATTTTACGTTACCGTGACATGACTATTGCCTGAACTTCTGCCGTTTGCCCACGGAAATCATCGCTATGGCTGAGCCGATAGCGATGATATTAAGTACATTCTCAATCAACGTTATTGAAGTAGTCCCGCGCCGCCGCCTCAACGTTCTTTGCATCAATGCCCGTTTTCTCGGTGATAGAAGCAACAAACGGTTTGAACTTCTCCGTCATCACATGGCCGCCATCCCAGTGGGCAACATAAAAGCGGCACTGATAACGATAAAAGTGGAGAGTCTTATCTCCTAACGTGTAATACATATGAATCTCCACTTCAGTATGTCGGGTGGACAACAGCAGGTTATGTGCAAAGAGCGCATCTACGGATTCTATCCTCCTCCCAAATTGAGGAAATTTCCAGCGCGCAGTGCAAAACCATCTGGAATACGTAGGTCCGGGAGTGGCCTGCCTGCGGCAGTCATGGTCTCAGGCAGAATATTACGTCTTTTTATGTTTTCGCCTCAATGTCTTCCGGGCGGCTTGATAAACTCGGCTGAAAAATTAATACTGTATATAAATACAGTATTGGTGTGGGAGGATCTATTATGATGTTCAGTAAACCGGCTGAAATACGTGAAATCTTGTCTATTCCGATGTTTAGCGACCTTGTGTCGTGCGGCTTTCCCAGCCCGGCGCAGGATTACATCGAGAAGGGGATAGACCTCAATGAGCTTTGTATCAGCCATCCTGCGGCAACCTATTTTGTTATGGCGACCGGCATGTCGATGGTGGATGCCGGCATTTATGAAGGTACGTTGCTGGTGGTGGATCGCGGCCTGAAGGCGAAGCATGGTGATATCATCATTGCCGCTATCGGCGGCGAATACACGGTTAAACGCCTGTGTACGCACGCTACGATGCAACTGCTGCCGATGAATCCGGACTTTCCGCCGATTGTGCTGCACAACGACGGTGAAGAGCTGGAGATTTTTGGCGTAGTCACTTTCAGCATCAACAGGCTGCGCTGATGTTTGCTCTGGTCGATGTGAATTCATTTTATGCCAGCTGTGAAATGGTCTTTCGTCCTGATTTACGTGGGCGCCCCGTGGTGGTGTTGAGCAATAACGACGGCTGTGTAATCGCGAGGAATCACGAGGCTAAACTGCTGGAGATCCCGATGGGCGCGCCGTATTTCAAAATGAAATCACAGTTTGAGCGTCATCAGGTGGCGGTATTTAGCAGCAACTATGCGCTTTATGGCGATATGTCCCAGCGCGTTATGACCCTTCTTGAGGAGCTGTCTCCCGCGGTGTATCAATATTCCATTGATGAAGCGTTTGTGAATCTCAGCGGCATCCATCGCACTGAGGAGCTTGAAGCATTCGGGCGCCACGTGCGAAGTACGCTGCTGCAGTGTACAGGATTGACGGTCGGGGTCGGGATCGGGCCGACGAAAACGCTGGCCAAGCTGGCTAATTATGCGGCCAAAAGATGGCCAAAATTCGAGGGTGTTGTCGATCTCTCTTTACAAGCCAGGCAGAGGAAACTGTTGGCGAAGGTTGCCGTCGGCGAAATCTGGGGGGTGGGGCGGCGCATGGCGAAAAAGCTGAATGATATGGGAATTACCACGGCCCTTGAACTTGCCGAAATGCCCGCTTCCCTCATCAGAAAACATTTCAGCGTGGTGATGGAACGCACCGTGCGTGAGCTACGAGGTGAGTCCTGCCTTGAACCTGAAGAGTATATGCCCACGAAACAGCAAATCATTAGTTCGCGTTCATTCAGTCAGAAGGTAAGCGAATATGGGCCGATGCGCGAAGCCATATGCAGCCATGCGGTACGCGCGGCGGAAAGGCTGCGCGCGCAGCATCAGTATTGCCGCTATGTTTCGGTATTCCTGAAAACCAGTCCTTTCGCCGGCAATGACGTCTATTACGGTAACGATGCCGGGACAGAAATTCACATTCCGACTCAGGATAGCCGGGATATCGTCGCCGCGGCGGTAAAATGCCTGGAGACTATCTGGCGGGAGGGACACCGATATCAAAAGTGCGGTGTGATGCTGGGTGATTTCTTTAGCCGGGGCGTGGCCCAGTTAGGCCTGTTTGATGACTATCGCCCGCGCGCCAACAGCGAACAGCTGATGGAGGTGCTTGATTTTGTGAATCGGCGTGAAAAAGGTCGGCTCTGGTTTGCCGGGCAGGGGATTACGCGTAGCTGGGAGATGAAACGGCACAGGCTGTCTCCAGCCTACACCACCCGGTTCAGCGACCTGCTGCGGGTCAAACTGTAAGCCAGTATGAACGGGCGCTTTATTCGCTGCCGCACGCTGTCGCCAACAAGCCCTCTCGGATACCCCGGTCAGCGTAACGCCGGGAGCGAGCGAAGAGAACTTTCCCGGAACCGATGCAGGCGCACCGACCCGGGAATCCGCCATCAGACAGCTAGCGCAGCGCTTACTTCAGACCTGCCAGTTCCTCTGCGGTCAGCGCTAAGGTTTGCGTCGTTCCGCTCTCGGCCGATTTTACCGCGGCTTCCAGCACAGCCATTACCGCCAGCGCCTCTAATGGCGATACCGGATTGTTGATTTTGCCGGTCAGCGCGTCGCGGACGTGAATATAGTACTGGCGCTGATCCCCTTGCGGGGCGCTAATTTCACGTGACTGCAGGTCTGCATCGTACAGGACCAGACTATCGTCGTCTTGGCCCCAGTCCTGGCTCCCCGGCGTCACCCCCGCCAGCAGCTGGCTCTCCTGCCGATCAGCGCGCTGTTTAACGACGCTGCCTTTATCGCCATGAACGGTAAAGCGCGCCACCCCACCTGCCACCAGCATGCTGCAGTGCAGAACGACTTTATGTTGCGGATAGTTGAGGACCACATGCGCCCAGTCGTTGATTTCCGCGCCTTCACGCAGGGTAGCGATATTTCCCTGGACCGACTGAGGCAGACCGAATAGCTGTAGCGTCTGGTCGATCAGGTGCGGACCTAAATCAAACCACAGGCCGCTTCCCGGTACGTTCTGCTCCCGCCAGCGGACACGTACTTCCGGGCGGAATCGGTCGAAATGGGACTCAAAATGTTTCACTTTGCCGATAAGCCCTTGTTCGATAACCTGCTTCACTCCCAGATAGTCGCTATCCCAGCGACGGTTATGGAACACCGACAGCACCCGCTGTTTTTCCTCCGCCAGCGCAATCAGTTCGCGGGCCTCCTGCATATCCAGGGTAAACGGTTTATCGACGACGACATTTTTACCGGAATTTAAAGCCAGACGGGCAAGGGGAGCGTGCGTCGCGTTAGGCGAGGCGATGACGACCAGATCGACTTCCGGATGCTGAATCGCCGCTTCAGGCGATGCGATGACGGTGACGTCCGGCAGGTCGCGTTTGACTTTCTCTTCATCGCGCGAGGCGACAATCGCCAGATTCAGGCCTTCGATGGACTGAATCAGCGGCGCATGGAAAGTCTTGCCGACGAAGCCGTAGCCAATCAGGGCAATATTAATAGTCTTAGCGTTACTCATAAGCATCTCCGCGTTATTTAGTCTCAGCGATATTAAGTTGTGTTGAGCCGTTGTCCTGCAATTCTTCCCATGGCCGGTCGAGAAAGAGCTGATGGATGTCGGCGAGCCCGGCAACCAGCCAGGGCTCGCAGTGATTCAGTTTCAGATGATCGGCGACCAGCCAGTGTTCTGCGCTGGCCGCCAGCATGGCGCGCTTGACTTCAGCATCCGCTTCCTGACTGGCGCTAAGGCCGAGGTCGGCGTGGAGTGCGCAGGCGCCGAGGATCGCGATATCCGCCCGATAGCGTTCCAGCAGAGATACCGTCGCGCTTCCGGCAAACAGGCGCTGCTGTCGGTCCCATTTTCCACCCAGTAAAATCAGCTCAATATCCGCGCGATCGCTGAAGTGTTGTGCAATATCCAATGAGGTGGTGATGACCGTCATCGGGCCCTGTATCCAGGCGGCGACGGCCAGCACGGTGCTACCCGCATCAAGAAACAGCGTCGATCCGCCGGGGATCTTCTCCGCCACCATTTTCCCGATCCGCTGCTTGGCATCCGCCAGCAGCGTATTGCGGTTCTGGCGATTCATTATTGAGAGATTAAGCGCGATAGCGCCGCCATGGTTTTTCTGGGCAAGCCCCTGTTTTTCAAGGTCGCTAAGATCGCGGCGCAGCGTATCCGCAGATACCTGCAGTTTATCAACCAGTTCGCTGATGGTGACCTGGCCGTTTTCACTAAGGATATCAATGAGGTATTTTTGTCTGGCCGTTTTATGCACTATTATGATTCCGCAAAATGCTGCAATAACTTGCATAATACAGCATTTTGCGCAAAAAGAAATCGGCAGCATCGGCGGTCTGGCGCTCACGACGCAGCTGCCGCGTTTTGTCCCGGCGCATAAGAATCCTTCGCGTAGTCCAGATCGGGCTGAGTAACGGCTGCGGTATTTAAAATCGGGTAGGTAGGTGGTGTATGGCCAGGAGTTTGCCATTTTCCAGCTGGATATAGTGACCTTTTTTTAATTCGGCGAGCATTTTCATAATACTGCTGCGTGATAACCGAGTACGGTCAAGAATATACTGATAGGCGGCTGTACTGGCGCGGATTTCGTCGGGTTCCTGAATCAGCATCAGCAACTGATAACGCAAAATATCAAAGCTGGTGGGCGCCGTCAGCATCTCGTTATAAATGAAAATTTTATTTGTCACAAACATAACGTGTTTAGCAACCAGGTCCCAAATCTGCTTTTCTTCGACTATCGCCATCACCTGTTCATAGGGAAGCGTAGCGATTTCAGATTCAGCCATCGTACGCAAATGAAGGTGTTCCGACAGTGGAACGGTAAAACCCAACGCCAGCGGGGCGGAAAGAATGCCGAGGGAGAAGGCATCTTCATTGCGCACGATCAGCACACTGCCTTTACGCACGAAGTGGCATAAAGGTTGCGATCCACGGCGGAAAAAAAGTTTGCTGCTTTTTTTCCATAGGCGGTAATCCTCATCGTGGGTTATCGCGGCAAGCAGAGGCGTCAGATGAGGTGACGGTACTTTGATATCGATATGACGATCGCGCGCAGCCATAGAACATTCTGTTTAATCTGCCATGACATTAAATCTAGCAGAAGATAGTCGTTGGGCAACTGGACACAAGTTTGGCGTAACTTTCAGTATTTCAACGGAATTCCCTGTTTGATCTGCAACAAAATCCCGCGTTCGGTGGTGATATAACTGCCTTTTTTTAGTTCGGCAAGGATTTTCATAATGCTGCTGCGAGAGAGAAATGTCCGCGACTGGATATAGTTTGCCGCAGTAATGCTCTGCCGAATCTCAGCGGACTCCTGCATCAGCTCATATAATTGTGAACGGATAATCGCGTATGAGCTTGGTGCGGAAATGCGGGTACAGTGATCGTAAACGCGTCCGGCAGTATAAATAAGTAAATGCGCGAGGCTTTCCCACAGGTCTTTTTCGGCAATAATGGTATTGGCGGTAAATAAAGACAGGCTGGCGATACGAGAAGGCTCCATCGTTTGCATATAAAGATAGTCGGCTGCGGCCAGCTGATTGCTTAGGCCAAAAACGTAAGGCGCGGACTCTGAGTTCATCATAAAACCATCCCGGCTGCGAAAAAGCGCAATACTGCCGGAGAGCAGTAAGTAACATTTACGAGAACTATCATTCTCGTAGTTAATTTTTTGTCTGGGATGTGTTTCAAATATGTTAGACCCGGGCTTGAGGTGAGTAATAAGATTTTCAATATGCGACGTTGGTTTGAAAGATAAAGCCCCATACATACTTGTTTTCACTGTGTTTATACTATCAAACACGTTTTTATATCTCCAAAAGAATAGCCTGGCATCAATGTGCTGATTCAACTGAGAGTGAAATTATGAGCCAACCGCTAGCGGAGAGTGAATATCTCAGGCGGTGTAAAATTACACCGAAAAATCACTTGAGATAATGGGTGGGTTTATATCAAAATTTAAATCAGGAGCAATGAGGTTGGTTTTTTAATATCACTATTTGTACAGGTCAATATCGCCTGAATGCAGATTTTAATACAAGTATGTTCTTGTGCATTGCCTCCGGCAGGATAATTTATTGTCTAAACAAATGATGAAGCAATGGAACGTCTGCGAAATGATGACGGGCGAATTTGATGCCATGTTTTTATCCGCGGAACGAGAGTAAATTAATTAAGGAGTATCAAAATGAATAATAAAATAATCATGGCGACATTTGCTATCAGCGCCGCTCTGTCGGCGGCAGGCGCTCACGCTGCTGATGGCACCATTAACTTTAACGGTGAAATTCTTGACCAGGCCTGCACCGTAGATATAGGCAGTAATAATACGATGACGGTCGATTTGGGCCGCGTGGCGCGCACCTCATTCCAGAGTACAGGAGATGAGTCTGACGCAACTAAATTCACGATTAAGCTGATTAACTGCCCGGCGAGCGTTAACTCAGCGAAGGTGAAATTTGATGGTGTCAATGACTTAAACAATAGCGATCTTTTAGCTATTACCCAGGGGCCGGCTGCGGCAAGCGGCGTCGCTATTAAGCTGATGACGGCGGATAAAAGTTTGCAAGGGCTAAATCAGGTCAATAGCTATAGCTACCCGTTGGTCACCACGGCTGATAACAATCTTGATTTTTATGCCTCTTATCAGGCGACTCAGGCAGTTGTTACTGCCGGTCCGGCAAATGCGGTTGCCAACTTTACCGTTAACTACAACTAATTTTTGAACGTTAATCAGGGCCACTGCTCGGCCCTGATTATCGCTGGAGTGTGCAATGAAGTTTTTTACCGCAATGGCGACGATGGCGCTTTTAACCCTTACTTCAACATCTTACGCGGGGGTGATTATCGGCGGGACGCGGGTGATCTATGCGGGTGATAAAAAAGAGGCTTCATTGAGCGTGACCAATCCTGACGGCCTGGCTTATCTCATCCAGTCCTGGGTCGAACCTTCAATACCGGGTGGGAATAAAGCCCCTTTTATTATTACGCCGCCGCTTTATCGGCTGGATAAAAATCAGCAGAACGTGATGCGTATTATTCTGGCCGGACAGTTATCTCAAGATCGCGAATCAATGTACTGGCTAAACATTAAATCTATTCCGTCGGTGACGCCTCGGGATAATACTTTACAGGTGGCCGTAAAAACACGAATAAAGCTGATTTATCGTCCCGCGGCGCTGAAACAAAGTAGTCCTGAAGAACAGGCGGATAAACTCAGATGGCAGCGAACGGGCGATCGACTTCAGGTCACCAATCCCACTCCGTACTATATGAATTTTAATGAAATAAAAGTAGGAACAGTAAAGATAGACGATGTGACATTCGTCGCGCCAGGTGCAACCCGTTCATACGCTATTCCCTCAGGCGGAACCTCTACGCCAGTTGCATTTAAGCTCATTAATGACTATGGCGGAATTGGGGTAATACATAACGTCATGCCGTAAACAAAGGATTAAGGCGATAGCGACAGAATAACAATAAAAACTATCGTAATGGAGTGAATGCTTATGAAAGCACAAAAGCGAAAGCCGGAGCATTATCCAGCATACCTGGTGGTTGGCGTCACGCTGTTATTCTCCGTTATGGGAAATGACGCGCAGGGCCGTGATTTTTTTAACCCGGCGCTGCTTGAAATTGATAACCCCGAAATGAAAGGGGCCGACCTTTCAGCTTTTGAAAACGGCGCTCAGGCACCGGGTACTTATCATGTCGATGTGATTATAAATGACAAGGTGGTTGATGCGCGGGATATCGTCTTTTATGCCGTTGAGCGCCAGGGCGGAGTGCCAGAACTAAAACCTTGCCTGACGGTGGACCTGCTACAGAGCTATGGGGTGAAAACGGCGCAATTTGCCGCCTTATCCGGCACCGGGAAATGTGCGGATCTCTCCGCTATCCCGCAGGCAACGTCCGAATTTCTGTTTAGCACGCAAAAATTGCGATTAAGTATTCCGCAAGCTGCGCTTTCACCGGTAGCACGAGGTTATGTCCCCCCGGAACGTTGGGACGAAGGTATTAACGCTGTCATGCTGAACTATATGCTTAGCGGAGCCAACGATTGGGGGCGCCATCAGGACGAAAAGAGCAGCAGTCAATATGCCAACCTGCGTCCGGGCATAAATTTGGGACCGTGGCGGCTGCGTCACTACTCCACCTGGAATCGTGATAGCCAGGGGGAAGAGAAGTGGGAGACGATTTACAGCTACGCGCAGCGCAATATTATTGCGTTAAAAGCTCAGCTGACGCTGGGCGACAGTACGGCGCCAGCGGATATTTTCGATAGTATGCCTTTTCGCGGCGGCCAGCTTGCGTCTGATGATGACATGCTGCCGGAGTCGATGCGCGGCTATGCCCCGGTGGTTCGCGGGATAGCAAGATCGCATGCGCAGATCGTTATTCGCCAGAATGGTTATGTTATATACCAGGACTACGTAGCTCCCGGCGCATTTGAAATTAATGATATGTATCCCACCGGCGGTTCCGGGGATCTGAACGTGATCATTAAAGAAGCCGATGGCAGCGAGCAAAATTTTATTGTTCCCTATGCTTCGTTACCGATTCTGCAACGCGAAGGACGATTAAAATATGCCCTGACGGCCGGCCAGTACCGCTCCTGGGACCGCCGCGTCGATAAAACTCCCTTTGGCCAGATGACGGGTATTTTGGGGGCAGGCGGTGGGTTCACGCTATATGGCGGCTTTCAGGAATCAGCCAAATATCAGTCAATTGCCGGCGGCTTAGGAAGAAACCTCGGCGATATCGGCGCGCTCTCCAGCGATGTGACGCAGGCCTGGTCGCATCCTCAGGGGGAGAAGAAACAGGCCGGACAATCGTGGCGCATACGCTACAGCAAAAATATGCTCGCCACCGGCACCAATTTCGCTATTGCGGGATATCGCTACTCAACCGGCGGTTACTACGCTATGCAGGAAACGCTGGACTCGTGGGGGAATCCCGGCGCGGTGAACGAACATCGGCGCAACAGAATGGAGATGACGCTGAGTCAGGCGCTGGGTGAGCGCGCAGGGTCATTAATGATGAGTGCGATCCGTGAAGATTACTGGCATGCCAGTCGCTCAGCCTCATCGCTGAGCGCCGGTTATAACAACGCCTGGCAAGGGATTAGCTACGGCATTAACTGGACGCGAAGTCAAAATGGCGGAGCATCGGGTGGACAAAACCGCAGTACAGGGAGCGCCGAACAGCTTATTTCACTGAATATCAGCGTTCCGTTGCCGCGTCTGGCCAGCAATACCTGGGCAAATTATGCCCTGAATAGCAGCAAGAGCGGCGGTGCGACCCATTCCGTCGGAATAAACGGCATTGCCCTGGAAGGCAATTCGCTGAACTGGAGCGTTCAGCAGGGGTATGGTTCCGGAGGCGACGGATACAGCGGCAGCGCGAATGCAGATTATCGAGGCACCTATGGTGAACTGACGAGCGGCTACAGTTATGACAGAAATAGCGAGCGGCTGAGCTATGGCCTGGCGGGCGGGGTTCTGGCGCATGCCGACGGCATCACGTTCTCGCAACCGTTGGGTGAAACGAATGTGCTGGTAAAAGCTCCTGGCGCCTCCGGCGTCGACATTAATAATCAGAATGGCGCGAAGACCGATTTTCGCGGCTATACCGTAACGAATAATGTATCACCCTATCGTAAAAACGATATTGGCCTGAATACGACGACCTTACCGGAGAATGTCGATTTGTCGATTACCAATAAAACGGTTATTCCGACGCGGGGAGCGGTGGTCCGCGCCGATTATATTGCTAATGTGGGTTTGCGGGCGCTGTTAACGCTAAAACAGAATAATCAACAGCCGGTGCCATTTGGCGCGCTGGTTAATCTGATGGGTAATGAAGGGCGCAGCGCTATCGTCGATGAGGCAGGTCAGGTCTATTTAACCGGCATGCCGCCGCAGGGAACCTTAGACGTTGCCTGGGGCCCGAAAAACTCGCAGCGCTGTCAGGTGGATTATTCTCTGGCTGCAGATAATAGCATTAGCGGAATTAGCATGGCGCAGTTTACCTGTCGCTAGCGTTATTTTTTCAAGCACAAGAGTACTTCTATGAGAAAGTTTATATCTCTCATTATTTTAATGTTGAGTTTAACGGCTGGCTGCTGTTCCGCGGTGACCTGTGAGGTATTACTGGCGCAGATCAATACCGTTGGTTTTGGTACGGTGAATGTTCAACGCGATATCCCGGTAGGGGCGACTATCGCTTCTACCGTCTCCCCGGGCTATGCGCAAGCTGCCATTACTTCGGATAATGGAGAGTCTTGCCCCGGAAATTATTCCATGGTGTATTTGTCGGGTATTGAATCGCCAGTCAGCGGCGTTTATCAAACCAACCTTGAAGGGGTAGGGATCAAAGTAAATGGCATGCCCGGAGATTTTAGCTTACCTCCGGTAACCCCAAACTACATTTTTTACCTGGGATATTATACGGTGTCGCTGGTGAAAACCGGAAATATCACCTCCGGACAATTAACGCCAGGGTTAATTGCTCAGGCGTGGTTTGGTTCTCCTGGCAATTATTTTACCAAAATCTCCCTGGACGCCAGTTCACAGGTAAATGTGCTTAGCTGCTCTATTTCGAGCCAGGTATTGAGTTTTGATCTCGGCAGCGTAAGCGCGGCCGAGTTTGGGTCTGCTGCGGGTTTTTCGCCTCCGCACACGGACACGCAGAATTTGGGACTTAATTGCAACGCCGGAGCAAATATCCATATACAACTCCAGGGGACGCAGAATCCGGACGCCAGCGGCGACCGCAGCGTGCTGGCGTTAACCGGCCAGGGCAGCGAGACCGTTGCGGATGGCGTTGGCGTTCAGCTGCTTTATAACAATGCGCCAGTGCAGCTGAATAATCGCCTGATGCTAAAGCAATCCTCGGGCGGCCTGGAAAGTTTGCCGATTACGGCTCGTTATTATCAGACCAAGCCGGTGGTTAAAGCCGGTGAAGCTAACGCGACCGCAACTCTGGATATGACTTATCAATAGGAGAGGCAATGATCGCCAAATTACATGATTTATGTCTGGTTCTGGTATTGTTTTCCGCTCCGCTACTGGCCGGCGATGTGGTTTCGTTGAATATCAAGGGTAAAATAGTTGCCGCCCCCTGCCAGATCAGCAGCGATAGTGTTGCAAGAACAATTTCCTTGACCGATTCGCAGGGTATCCGGGCGTCTTCTCTCTATACGCCTGGCTCCGCGACGGAGTGGGTACCCTTTGATTTTAATATTGAACGCTGTCCCGCGGGAACGACAACGGCCACGATGCAGTTTTCCGGTAATGCTGATAACGCTGGCCCGGACGATCTTTATCAGAATAGCGGTAGCGCAGGCAATATTGCCATACAGCTACAAACGGCAGAAGGGCAGCCTTTAGGTAAGGATAAAACGGTAAGCGGGACGATTGTGAATAATCAATATCGCTACCGCCTGCGCGCGCGGGCATTCAGCCCGCGAGGTGGTGTTACGCCCGGTACGATTAATGCAGTTGTCACCGTGACCTTTACCTGGCAATAAAAGGAAGTACCATGCTTTTCTGTACGCTATTTTGTAAATCGGCGATCGCCGTAATTTTGCTGGCGACTATCGTCTGGCTGATGCTTGATATACTATCACCGGGTATCCAGGGGCTATCGTGACCATGCTGAATGTCATTTATAAAAATGATAATAATTTTTTTAAATTAGGTTTTAACGCTCTGCTGGAGAGTTTATTCCCTGCGGCTATGTTTAGCTCGTTGGCAGTGAATAAAATATATAAGGGGAAAGATACCGCAACCGATATTATGGTGCTGAGTTTATGCCGCGGGGAGGAGTACATTTGTCATCCCGAGTTACAGCATCGCCGGGGAGGCATCCTTATTGGCCTGGTAGGTAAGCAGTTCCGCTGGCGCGGAGGGATCTTGCCCTCATGCCTGAAGGAGATGATATTTATTCAGCAGGATGAGAAAATTTACCGGATGATTGCGCAAATTAAGCGGGCCCGGATGCAGGAGGCGACTCCCTCGATGAATCAATCCGATATTCGCTGTCATGATTGTCGTCATCGCAAGCTCTCAAGACAGCAGGAAAAAGTGGCCGCAGCACTACTGGCGGGGCTTTCGGTCAGAGAGATTGCCGGCAAGCTGGCGCTGAGCGAAAAAACGGTTTTCTCCCATAAGCGCATCATCATGTCAAAATTCAAGTTACGCCATGATGTCGACCTCGTGCTGCTGTTAAATTATTTGCGCAGAAACTCAGCGGGCCATAATGACTAACTTGCAAAAAGCTATTTCTCATCTATGTTTATTCTGCTTGTAACAATGGAGGATAAAAGCATGTGTACCCATTTGCATGATAACGCGCGTCAATACGCCGAAGAGAAAAAATGAACGACTCCCGTTAACCTGTCTTGCCGCCGGCATACGTTCTGGCGACGGACGATCGCGCAGGTTAACCGCTGTATCGCAAAGTTTATCCACGACCCGCCGCCGGCGGGTTCTTCGTTTTTGCGTCCCCACTTTTCGCCAGTGAATTCAGCAGGATGGGCTTATTAACTCTTGCGTAACCGTCGCGTAAGGCTAGACTACGAAAATGTGCATGAGTTAACGGAGGTCCAGTGGACGCCATAAAAGGATCGGAACTGAACGTGCCGGATGCCGTTTTTGCATGGGTGTTCGACGGGCAGGGCGGCGTAAAGCCGCTGGTCGACAGCGATACCATTGATAAAGAGCATCCTTGTTGGCTGCATCTCAATTATACCCATGTTGATAGCGCGGAATGGCTGGCATCGACGCCGCTGCTGCCTAATAACGTACGCGATGCGCTGGGTGGGGAGAGCACTCGTCCCAGAGTGACGAGGATTGGCGATGGGGCATTAATTACGCTGCGCTGTATTAACGGCAGCACCGATGAGCGCCCGGACCAACTGGTTGCGATGCGTCTTTATATGGACGAGCGGTTAATTGTTTCTACCCGGCAGCGCAAAGTGCTGGCGCTGGACGATGTGCTCGGCGATTTGCGTGAGGGCAACGGGCCGGTTGACGGCGGCGGCTGGCTGGTGGAAGTCTGCGATGCGCTGACCGATCACGCCAGCGAATTTATCGAGCAGCTCCATGACCGGATTATCGATCTGGAAGATGATTTACTCGATCAGCAGGTGCCGCCGCGCGGCTTTCTGGCGCTGTTGCGTAAACAGCTTATCGTCATGCGCCGTTATATGGCGCCGCAGCGTGATGTCTATGCAAGGCTGGCCAGCGAGCGGCTGCCGTGGATGAGCGATGACCATCGGCGGCGGATGCAGGATATTGCTGAGCGTCTTGGCCGCGGTCTGGATGAAATTGATAGCTGCATCGCCAGAACGGCGATTATGAGCGATGAGATCGCGCAGATTATGCAGGAGTCGCTATCGCGAAGAACCTACACGATGTCGCTCATGGCGATGGTTTTTCTGCCCAGTACCTTTTTAACCGGGCTGTTCGGGGTTAACCTCGGCGGCATTCCCGGCAATAGCTGGCATATGGGTTTTTCTATTTTCTGCATAATGTTAGTCGTTCTCATTGGGGGTGTTACATGGTGGTTGCATCGTAGTAAATGGTTGTAAAGAATCGTCTTTTGTCGCGATGGCGATGATGAAAACCCGGCAATGTTTGAGCGAAATCAATAAACCATCTACCCATTCAGGGCAATATCTCTCTCGCAGGTGAATGCAACGTCAAGCGATGGGCGTTGCGCTCCATATTGTCTTACTTCCTTTTTTGAATTACTGCATAGCACAATTGATTCGTACGACGCCGACTTTAATGAGTCGGCTTTTTTTTGCGCTCTGTTTCCCAGCTTCTACGCTTAATTGGTGTACCCGTCCATCACCGGGAGTCAATATGCGTTATCAACCGCTGAACTCAATACCCATACCGCCGGAACCCAACGATCCTGTGCCGGTCCACGATCCCAAGCCACGTCCGCGCCCGTTGCCCGATCCGCCGCCTGACGATGAGCCGATTAAATTGTCGCATCGGGAGCGGAGATCTGCGAGGATACGCGCCAGCAGATTGTCCGCCCCTCAATGTAATGCGAGAAATTATTGTGACCGCTTTTTCAACTCTGAATGTTTTGCCCGCCGCCCAGCTCACTAACCTGAATGAACTGGGGTATCTTTCGATGACCCCGGTTCAGGCAGCGGCTTTACCCGCGATTCTTGCGGGCAAAGATGTCCGCGTGCAGGCAAAAACCGGCAGCGGTAAAACGGCGGCATTCGGCCTCGGGCTACTCCAGCACGTTGACGCCTCGCTGTTCCAGACCCAGTCTCTGGTGCTGTGTCCGACCCGCGAGCTGGCGGATCAAGTGGCCGGTGAACTGCGTCGCCTGGCGCGTTTCCTGGCGAATATCAAAATATTAACCCTCTGCGGCGGCCAGCCTTTTGGCGCTCAGCGCGACTCGCTGCAGCACGCGCCGCATATTATCGTCGCCACGCCGGGACGCTTGCTCGATCACCTGCAGAAGGGCACCGTGTCGCTGGACGCTCTGCAAACGCTGGTGATGGACGAAGCGGATCGCATGTTGGATATGGGTTTTAGCGATGCCATTAATGACGTGATCCGCTTTGCGCCGGCGTCGCGCCAGACGCTGCTGTTTTCCGCCACCTGGCCGGAAGCGATAGCGGCAATCAGCGGCCGCGTGCAGAATAATCCGCAGACTATTGAAATTGATGCCGTTGATGCGCTACCGGCTATCGAACAGCAGTTTTTTGAAACTTCGCAAAAGGGTAAAATCGTGCTGCTGCAAAAGCTACTAAGCCAGCATCAGCCCGCCTCCTGCGTGGTGTTCTGTAACACCAAAAAGGATTGCCAGGCCGTTTGCGATTCGCTCAACGCCGCCGGGCAGAGCGCGCTATCGCTGCATGGCGATCTTGAACAGCGCGACCGCGACCAGACGCTGGTGCGTTTTGCCAATGGGAGCGCGCGCGTTCTGGTGGCGACCGATGTCGCTGCCCGCGGCCTGGATATTAAATCGCTCGAACTGGTGGTGAATTATGAGCTGGCCTGGGACCCGGAGGTACACGTACATCGCATTGGCCGTACCGCTCGCGCCGGTGAAAGCGGTCTGGCGATTAGCCTCTGCGCGCCGGAAGAGGCGCAGCGTGCGAACATTCTTGCCGAAATGCTGCAAATGAAGCTCAACTGGATGGACGGGCCGATGAATAGCTCGATCACGCCGCTGCAGGCAGAGATGGCCACGCTGTGCATTGACGGCGGTAAAAAGGCTAAAATGCGTCCGGGCGATGTGCTGGGAGCGTTGACCGGTGATATCGGTCTTGATGGTGCTGACATCGGAAAGATCGCCGTTCATCCGGCGCATGTTTACGTTGCCCTGCGTCAGAGCGTAGCGAATAAGGCATTCAGGCAGCTTCAAAACGGCAAAATTAAAGGCAAGGCCTGCCGGGTACGTTTGCTGAAATAGACCCGGCAGCGGCGTCTCAGGCGATTGCCTGAGACGCAGGAGGATTATTTCACTTCCACCACGTTCAGACGCAGAGCGTCCAGCTGCGCATCATCTTCTTCCGGTTGCCAGCCGGCCGGCTGCGTCGGGATCTCTTCGCGATCGAACGCCAGGTCGCCGCCGTCAACGACCGCAGAGCCGTGATGAATGCCTTTGAAGTCGAACAGATTAACGTCGCTGAGATGAGAAGGCACCACGTTCTGCATCGCGCTAAACATGGTTTCGATGCGTCCGGGATAGCGTTTGTCCCAATCGCGCAGCATATCGGCAATCACCTGACGCTGTAGGTTCGGCTGCGAACCGCACAGGTTGCACGGGATAATCGGGAAACCTTTCGCCTGAGAGAAACGTTCAATATCTTTTTCCCGGCAGTAGGCCAGCGGGCGAATAACGATATGTTTACCGTCGTCGCTCATCAGCTTCGGCGGCATCCCTTTCATCTTACCGCCATAGAACATATTCAGAAACAGAGTCTGCAGGATGTCGTCGCGGTGGTGGCCAAGGGCGATTTTGGTGGCGCCCAGCTCAGTCGCGGTGCGGTAAAGAATGCCGCGGCGCAGGCGCGAACAGAGAGAGCAGGTGGTTTTGCCTTCCGGAATTTTTTCTTTAACGATGCCGTAGGTATTTTCTTCAACAATCTTATATTCAACGCCCAACTGCTCAAGGTATTTCGGCAGGATATGTTCCGGGAAGCCCGGCTGTTTTTGGTCGAGGTTCACCGCCACCAGTGAGAAGGATATCGGCGCGCTTTTTTGCAGATTGCGCAAAATCTCCAGCATGGTGTAGCTGTCTTTACCGCCGGAGAGGCAAACCATGATGCGGTCACCTTCTTCAATCATATTAAAATCAGCGATCGCCTCGCCGACGTTACGGCGCAAGCGCTTCTGCAATTTGTCGATATTGTATTTTTCTTTCTTTGTAACTTGCTGATTATCAAGCATTATAAACGTTCTCTGAAACAAAAGGCATGTAAGGGGCAAAGTTAACATTACGGTGCAAGTCTGGCGTCAGGCATTTAAAGCCTATCGCCGTTGATTTCTTCCATCCCTGTATTGTCGACGTTGAACACCATTTTTTACGTTTTCATGCCCCATCTGGTTAGCAATGGGTTAGCACCGGCTTACCGCAGCCGGCAGGCAAAAGTATGTCGCGTATGGTACGGATTCCGACGACGAATACCAGCGCGTTTTACGGCAGCTTTCCATTTTAGCCCTACCCTGACTATACGGATGCAAGTACAACATTGTTGCCACAGGCAAAATTGCCTTTTATTGAGATAACAGCCGTTGCTAAAAGGAATAATGCTGAAATGATAGGCAACAGATAAATATTCTATGGCCACCGCGAAGGCGATCTTCGGGTGGCTTTTATGGAAGAGTAACTAAGTGTGTTGACCGATCAACGCTGACCCGGCCCGTGGAAATGCCCCCCGCCCGGTCCACCACCGGGTCCACCTGGAGGCAAAATACATCCGGACAGAGACAACGCTCCGCAGAACACAAACACGACTAACATAATTTTTTTCATAATAACTCCTGAACTGGCGAGACCCAATTCCAATATAAAAATGTGAATATTTTAAGGAGATGCCATAGATACTCCTCTGCCGGCGCAGCAAATAGGAGTAATCCGTGGATACTCTGGCTTTAGCGAGCTGCTAGCCGATTGCGCTTAGCAGGCATTGTTGTTATGTGAATGGTCGGAATTAGCAAAGGGGGAGCACAGGGAATCTACTGTCAGGCGAGCAAATAAAAGCCCGCACGGCGGCGGGCAGGATAGGTTTATCGTACGACCAGTACCGAGCATTCCGCATGGCGGACAACGGCGGCGGCGTTAGAACCCAGCAGATAGGTGGTGATATCGGGACGGTGCGAAGAAATGATCACCAGATCGGCGGGAAGGGATTTCGCCATAGCGAGAATTTTATCTTTCGGCGAACCCTCGGAAACGTGTAAATGGACACGGTCTTCCGGAATAGTAAATTTTTTCACAATCTCTTTCAGCCGCGACTCCGATTCGGCTTTGAGGTCATCCATCGCCGGCAGCTCTGCGGTATAGGCCATTCCCAGCGAAGCGTAATAGGGAAGGGAGGGAATGACGGTCAGGAAATGCACCTCGGCATCATCGATTCTGGCTTCAGCCTCAACGTGCTTGATAACACGGTCAGTTAATTCTGTATCGGAAATATCGATGGGCACAAGAATCATTCTGTTCATATAACCTCCTGTTTAAGTAACCACTTAAAGTGTAGGCCATCCGGACGAATATTGTATATTGAACCCAATCACACTTTCGCTATCAGGCGCGGCGGCGTTCGGTAAATTTGCCTTTAATCACACCGTCGTAAAAACGGCCCTTAGAAACAACCTGGAGAAAATCGCGAAAAATGCGTGGCGGGACGCCGAGATACTGTAGCGTTTGGTTATCGCGGAAACGGATTTCAAGAATGCCAGAGGATTCATCATAGGCGATGGAGTGGATGCGGGATGATTTTACGCAATGATGGTGCATGGCAGGCGTCCTCTACGGCTACGGCAGTTCCTGTCAGTAATATATCATTCATCGGACGATTATTTTAAAGCAATTGATATATTGTTTTGCTTTGAATGCAGCTTCAGAGGCAAGGGAAGAGAGCCCGCCGTTGCCAGCGGGCCCGCAGCTTAGAACTGGTAAACCAGGCCTAAAGCAACCACGTCATCGGTAGAGATGCCATTGTTGGAATAGAAGCTGTCGTCTTCGTCAAGCAGGTTGATTTTGTAATCGACATAGGTAGACATATTGCGGTTGAAGTAATAAGTCGCGCCGATGTCAGCATATTTCACCAGATCTTTGTCGCCATCGGTATTGGTCAGATCTTTGCCTTTAGACATCAGGAAAGAGACCGCCGGGCGCAGGCCGAAGTCGAACTGATACTGAGCAGTCACTTCAAAGTTCTGAGTTTTGTTGGCTACGCCGTTACCGTTGCCGTAAGGCGTCATATTGCGGGTTTCGGAATACATGGTCGCCAGATAGATGTTATTGGCGTCATATTTCAGGCCGGTGGTCCAGGCTTCCGCTTTATCGCCCTGCGCGGTGGTCTGGGTCATCTGATCGTTGGTACGGTCAGAGGAGGTGTAGGCGGCAGCGGCGCTGATACCCATACCGAAATCATAAGAAGTGGATAGACCAAAACCATCGCCGTTAGCGTTACGTACGCTGCGATCGCCATTGTTGGTGCCTTCTCCGCTGCCGGCATTTTCGTTTTTACCCTGGTACTGCAGGGCAAAGTTCAGGCCATTAACCAGACCGAAGAAGTCGGTATTGCGGTAGGTTGCTACGCCGTTGGCGCGGCCGGTCATAAAGTTATCCGCCTGGGTATAAGAGTCGCCGCCGAATTCTGGCAGCATATCGGTCCAGCCTTCTACGTCGTACAGCACGCCGTAGTTACGGCCATAATCGAATGAACCGTAATCAGCGAACTTGAGGCCTGCGAACGCCAGACGGGTCCAGGACTGGTTGTCCGCGCCTTCGGTGTTGTTCGCCTGGACGTTATATTCCCACTGACCGTAGCCGGTCAGCTGATCGTTAATCTGAGTTTCGCCTTTGAAGCCAAGACGGACGTATGACTGATCGCCATCTTTTGATGCATCGTCAGAGAAATAATGCAGACCGTCCACCTTGCCATAGAGGTCCAGTTTATTTCCGTCTTTATTATAAATCTCGGCGGAGTGTGCAGCGCCAGCAGCTAATAATGCCGGGATAACGAGGGCCAGTACTTTTCTTTTCATTTAGACAATCCTTTAACTGTTTTTGTTTTTGCTTCCTCCAGGGAAGTAAACTCATGCTAAAGGAGCAGATTGAGATCTGGTAAATATCAATTGTTACGATATAAGTAAAATCTAAAATAAATAATTCGAATGAAATGATGATAATTATAATGAATGAATTCGTGTAATGTATATAAAATAAAAATTATACATATCGGTGTTAATGCCGTATTATCCACCCGTTATATGCCTTTTATTGTCATCCAAATTTTTATGTTGCCGCCCGTTCCTGAGAATGGTTTTATTGATCGGTAAAATGACAAGCCCGAATTCATATTCGGGCTTTTTTTATGGGCTGAAAAAAACGTCAGTAGATTAGCTTTCGGTAGTCGGTTTTTCTGCCTTACCGGCCAGCTGCGCGAGGAAGTCGTAGCGTTTTTGCAGGTCTGCCGTTGCATCCTTCCACAGTTGTTCCGCGACTTCCGGCTGTTGAGCGTTCAGGCGACGGAAGCGCTGCTCGTTCAATAGCGTCTCAGCCAGCGCATCTGACGGCGGACGGGAGTCCAGCGCCAGCGGGAGTTTGCCCTCATCGGCACGACGCGGGTCAAAGCGATACAGCGGCCAGAAACCGGTGGCGGTCAGCTGACGCATCTGATCGTGGCTCAGCGCCAAATCGTAACCGTGCTCTTCGCAAGGGCTATAGGCGATAATCAGCGACGGACCCGGGTAAGCTTCCGCTTCCTGAATGGCTTTTACCGTCTGATTCAGCTGGGCGCCAAGCGAAATCTGCGCCACATAAACATGACCGTACATCATCATGCTCACGCCGAGATCTTTACGCGCCTTGCGCTTGCCGTGCTCGCCAAACTTCGTGACGGCTCCCAGCGGCGTAGCCTTCGATGCCTGACCGCCGGTATTGGAGTAGCACTGGGTATCGAGCACCAGAATATTGACGTTTTCGGTCAGACTTAGCACGTGGTCGAGACCACCGAAGCCAATATCATAGGCCCAGCCGTCGCCGCCAATCAGCCAGATCGATTTTTCCACCAGCGCGTCGGCGTCGGTTAACAGCTCCTTCGCGCCTTCTTCATTTGCCAGTACCTTGCGCAGCTCGGCTATCTGCTCGCGGCGCACCTTAGGCGTTGCTTCTGCGTGCAGCGCATCGTTAAGCTCGGGCGGAAGTTTATCGGCGAACTGCGCCAACAGACGCATGACGCGCTGCCGATGCTGATCGACGGTAAGTCGGAAGCCAAGCCCAAATTCGGCGTTATCCTCAAACAGCGAGTTGGCCCAGGCCGGCCCGCGACCATTGGCATCGGTGGTGTAGGGCGTGGAAGGGAGGTTGCCGCCGTAAATCGATGAACAGCCGGTGGCGTTGGCAATCAGCATTCGATCGCCGTAGAGCTGAGTCAGCAGTTTGATATATGGCGTTTCGCCGCAGCCGGAGCAGGCGCCGGAGTATTCAAACAGCGGGCTGATCAGCTGTGAGGTGCGGATATCGATACGTTCCAGCTTGCTGCGGTCCATTTCCGGCAGGTTGAGGAAGTAGTCATAATTCACTTTCTCTTCTTCAACATGCTCAAGGCGCGACATCATATTGATAGCCTTGATTTCCGGGTTCTGCCTGTCTTTTGCCGGACAAACTTCGACGCAGAGATTACAGCCGGTACAATCTTCAGGCGCGACCTGCAGAACGTATTTCTGACCGCGCATATCGCGGGATTTGACATCAAGGGAATGCAGGCTGTCCGGCGCATTTTCCATTGCCTCCGGGGAGACCACTTTCGCACGGATTGCCGAGTGCGGGCAGGCGGCCACGCAGTGGTTGCACTGGGTGCAAAGCTCTTCCTTCCAAATCGGGATCTCTTCGGCGATGTTGCGTTTTTCCCAGCGGGTAGTGCCCATTGGCCAGGTACCATCCGGCGGCAGAGCGGATACCGGTAGCGCATCGCCGAGCCCGGCCAGCATCGCGGCGGTGACGGTTTTTACGAAATCCGGCGCGGCGTCGGAGACGACCGGTGGGCGATTCGGGCTGTTGCCGTCAACCGGCCGTAGCGGCACTTCCGCGAGCGACTCGCGGGCCATCGCCAGCGCCTGCCAGTTACGCTCCACCAGCTCCTGGCCTTTGCTGCTGTAGCTTTTGGCAATGGCCCCCTGTAGCTCCGCCAGCGCGTTATCGCCCGGCAGGATCCGCGTCAGGTGGAAAAAGGCCATCTGCATAACGGTGTTGATACGCGCCCCCAGGCTGCATTCACGGGCGATTTTTGCCGCGTTGACGATATAAAAACGCGCTTTTTTCTGATTGAGGGTGGCCTGGACTTCTTGTGGCAAACGGGACCAGACTTCATCGGCGCTGTAGGGCGTATTAAGCAGGAAAATACCGCCGGGCTTCAGACGTTCCGCCATCTGATATTTATCGATAAACTGCAGCTGGTGACAGCCGACAAAGTCGGCCTGCGAAATCAGATAAGAAGAACGAATCGGCTTCTCGCTGACGCGCAGATGTGAAACCGTCAGCCCGCCGGCCTTTTTCGAGTCATAGACGAAATAGCCCTGCGAGAACCACGGCGTAGAGTTACCGATAATCTTGATATTATTTTTCGTAGCCGAGACGCTACCGTCGCTGCCGAGCCCGTAGAAGAGGGCTTCCAGTTTCGCTTCCGAGGGGAGCGTGTTTTCGACCAGCGGCAGGGAAAGATTAGTGACGTCATCGTAGATGCCGACGGTAAAGCGCGGCTTGGGTTTAGCGGCGCTCAGCTCCTTGAAGATGGCCAGGACACACTCCGGACCGAACTCTTTTGAAGAGAGGCCATAGCGTCCGCCAATGGTGCGCGGCAGGGTTTCTCGCTCGCCGCGGTTAAAGGCTTCGGCCAGTGCGGTCATGACGTCGAGATAGAGCGGCTCGGCCTGGGACCCCGGTTCTTTGGTGCGGTCCAGCACCGCCACGGCTTGGGTGCTCGGCGGTAAGGCTTCAAGCAGGTGCGCGGCAGAGAAGGGGCGGTAAAGACGAACTTTTAGCACGCCGACTTTTTCACCGCGGCTCAGCAGCTCATCGACCACTTCTTCACAGGTACCGATAGCGGAGCCCATAATGACGATTACGCGCTCAGCCTGCGGATGACCGTAAAACTCAAAGGGTTTGTACTGACGTCCGGTGGCGGCGGCAAAATCATCCATTGCCGTTTCGACACACTCATAGACCGCGTTGTACCACGGATTCGTCGCTTCACGTGACTGGAAATACGTATCCGGATTAGCTGAGGTGCCGCGGATAACCGGATGTTCCGGGTTCAGGGCGCGCTGGCGATGTTCATCAATTCTTTCCTGCGGCAGCAGGCTACGAATGGTATCGTCTGCCAGTGGAGCGATTTTGTTGATTTCGTGCGAGGTACGGAAGCCATCAAAGAAATGAATGAATGGCACGCGACTTTGCAGCGTGGCGATATGTGAAATCAGCGCAAAATCCTGAGCTTCCTGAACGCTGCTGGCGCAGAGCATCGCGCAGCCTGTCTGACGTACGGCCATCACGTCGGAGTGATCGCCGAAGATAGAGAGCGCGTGGGTGGCCACGGTACGGGCGGCGACGTGCAGCACAAACGGCATCAGCTGGCCCGCCAGTTTGTACAGCGTCGGGATCATCAGCAGTAAACCCTGCGATGAAGTAAAAGAGGTTGAGAGCGCACCGGTCTGCAGCGCACCGTGTACGGCGCCGATCGCCCCGGCCTCCGACTGCATCTCGACGACGCGGGGGACATCGCCCCAGACGTTTTTCAGCCCGTTGCCAGCCCAGGCATCCGCCTGCTCCGCCATTGTGGAGCTGGGCGTGATCGGGTAGATGGCGATAACTTCACTGGTGCGAAACGCGACTGAAGCAACCGCGCCATTACCGTCAATAGTGATCATATCAATACTCACATTGCTAAATATTTGAAAAAAACTTTTTATGCCCAGTGATGCAACCTGGGCACTCGCTTATCTCTGCTTTAAAACCGCTATCGGCGCGATCCTGTCGCTGGCTAAAAATGCATCTCTGATCAGCCTGAGCGCGCTCAAAACGCGACCCGCTTCAGTTCGCGCAGGGCGTAGGGTTTGCGATACCGTGTTTAAGTATAGACCCCTGAGCAACAGGCTTTTTTGATCTCCGGTAGCGATAAAATCCATAATTTAGATAAATTAATTCAACTTATTACAGCGTTGTTTGCTTATAAACGACAGCCTACACCAAAATCACAGGCACCATTTTTCCATAAGTAGCAGTGTTGACGGTGGGGGGAGCAAAGCGTTGAGAACGATAATTTCGCGTACATTACCTATAGGTAATTTAATGGCACTTTGCTATATTTTAGATACCTGCTGGTAACTGGTGTTAGACAGATTACGATGGATAAATACGAAATCAGACGTCAGCGCTTGATCTATATCCGTGATAATTTATGCGGCGGTAAAGCTGTTGATGTAGCCCGAACCCTTGGGCGGGAGCCTTCTTACGTTTCCAGGATGCTCTACCCGGAAGGCAAGAAACAAAAGAAAAGGATAGCTGACGAGATGGTCGATCTTATTGAATCTTCTTTCAATTTGCCCCGCGGCTGGATGGACGGCATTAGCGGAAGTATTGATATCGAACGAGAACCGGTGGAAGACACACCTCAGATGCAGTACGTCATTGAGGTTCTGGACGCTCAGGCCAGCGCGGGACCAGGATGTATTGTCTCAAGCGAGGTTGATGAAACGGTCAACAGTATCACCTATGACACTGCCGGCGCGCTGAGGCTTTTTGGTAACCGGCCCGCAGAGCATATCAAGGTGATTACGGTTTCCGGCGATAGCATGTCCGGCACCATCGAGACCGGTGATTACATCTTTGTTGATGTCTCAAAAGATTACTTTGAAGGTGACGGTATCTATGTCTTTTCGTTCAAAGGGGCGGTGTTGGTGAAGCGTCTTCAATTCACGGCGGATGGCCTGCTTGTGCATTCAGATAACCGCAAATATGCCGACTGGACGATCGGCGAAAGCCATGAACAGTATCTGAAAATTATTGGCCGCGTGATCTACAGCCATAGCGTTAAACGGTTTGTTTAACGCTTTACTAGCGTTCAAACCCTCCTCCCGTTCCAGCCTTAAGTATCAAGTCCAGCAGGTAAAATTTCCCGGCAGGCTTTTTAAGCACCGGGTTTACCTGCGCTGGATGCGAGAAATCATGTCCAGCAGCCCTTAGTATGCTGGCAATCTGGCGCATCGCCCGCCTGCATCGTTTCCCTCCCGGCAAAACCCTGGCTTGTAACTAAATTTTGAATATTTTCAGAGGGTTATTCTAATTGCACCATAAAATATACCTGTAGGTATTTATTTTTAATTAACCCTGAGGTATTCTTTCTTCATCGACTTGCAACACACCGCGTTATCGTCGGTGAAATACAACGATTCGAAAATGAATCTACGTGGCTGAAAAGCCAGCACCATAACGCAATGCGCTTTGGGGTGAAGCCAGCGGGAGAGGATTTATCGCTGACGCACCGTCAAAGCTCATTAAGGAGACCGCAATGTCCCGTAAAACCGCGTTTCATGGTTCCGCTGCCGGTCGTCGCCGTGCGCAGCGCTCGCACTTACAAAATCCACAAGCCCTCAGTTCAGAACGCCTCCACCGGCCTACGCCTTCTCGCGCTCAGATTCAGGCTAAGGGAAAGCACCATACGCCAGCGCGTATCGAGGACGCATTGCCCATTAACTTTGTTGCCCAGGATATTTTTTGGCAGCTTGAGGAATATAAACGGCAAATTGCGCGTGCCACCATTGTTTATCAGCAAGAATTTTCACACCACTATGCGCAACCTGGGACCTGGCTCTGTCACAGGGCCATCTATGCGCTGGGTTTGCAAAAAAGAAAAAAGGTTACGGCAAAGTAAAAGCATTAGCATGATGCTGCTTTCCTTCGCCATTTGTTATGACCATCAGGAATGTCAGTGAAAGAAGGGAGGGTGAATGTCCGATCCTGTTTCCGGTACGTCGGCAATTGTTACTGGAGGATTAATGGCAGCGAGTCTATTTGGCCTGATCGCAGGTATTGATTATGGCGTTGTGTTCGGCGCATTTGCTGGCGCCGTGTTTTATGTGGCGACCGCAGTAAATATTTCACGTTTCAGACTGGCTGCCTATTTTATGACTTCCTTTATTGTCGGCGTATTGGGCGCCGGGTTAATTGGTACGAAGCTGGCAATCTGGACCGGATACAGTGAACGGTCTTTAGACGCGTTAGGCGCCGTACTGCTATCCGCGCTGATTATTAAGATACTCACATTTCTGAATAATCAAGATCTCACCGAATTGTACAAAATACTCACTCGCAACAATAGTGAACGGCCAAATGGAAAATGAACTGCCGGCGCTGATTAACGCAATTGTCTGCGCTTTGATCACTCTGAACTTGATGTTTTATCGCCGCGCGTGCTACCGAAGACATCGGCCATGGATATCATACACGGCATATTTACTGGTACTTACCTATGCCAGCATACCGTTTCGCTATCTTTTTGGCCTGTATGAATCGACCCATTGGTTAGTCGTCAGCGTCAATTTTTTTATACTTATTACCGTATTCCTCGTCAGGGGGAATATCGCGCATTTAATCGATAAATGAGGGATGTATGAATAAAGATGAGATTTTTAACGCCATTTTGGATAAGGAGGGCGGCTATGTAAACCATCCGGACGATCGAGGTGGCCCAACAAATTGGGGGATTACTCAGGCCACTGCCCGCGCGCATGGTTATGATGGACCTATGCAAAAACTGCCGCGCCAGCAGGCGCTGGATATTCTCAACGCGGACTACTGGATTGCGCCCCGGTTCGACCATGTTGCTGAGATATCTACCCCGCTTGCTGAAAAACTGTGTGATGCCGGGGTCAATATGGGCACCATTCTGCCGGGTAAGTGGCTTCAGCGATGGCTAAATGCCTTTAATCATCGCGGAGTGCTGTATCCGGACCTCGTGGTCGATGGTGCTATCGGCCCCAGAACGATTAACGCCTTAAGCCAGTACCTTATTCGCAGAGGCAATGAAGGTGAGACGGTACTATTACGAGCATTAAACTGTAGTCAAGGGCAATATTATCTGGAGTTGGCTGAAAGAAACGATGCTAATGAATCCTTTATCTATGGTTGGCTCAGGGCTCGAGTAATTATTTAGTTTATCTCTTTATTAACCATTGATTCAACAATCTACGCCTGGAGAAAATAAATATGTATGCATCTAATGATTTAACTCTCTCAATGTTTTACTCATCTAGTATTGCTGAGGAAACAGGCAATAAAATCGCAACGCTTACCGTTCAAACCTTGGGGCCAGTTGCGGAAGTTTTACAAATCAGTAAATTGCATTGTATTACTGACGAAAACAGAACGAAATATTATAGTATCGGTGAGCAGTTTATTGCGAATGGTTCCGACCCTCTTCTTGCTGCTATCGAAACCTGGTGGCGCGATAATTCGGCTACTTTGATCCAGGAATTAATGGTGGAAGTTATGGATTTTATTTCTGGTAACATCAACCAAAATGCCACCTGGATTGGCCAATATGGAATGAAAATCTTTGAAAATGAGCCAGTGCTAAAACGTATCCCTGAAAGTGTATTGCCGAATAATTACTCTGCGAACACCTGAATAATTTATGAGAAATGGCTTTAGTTTAAAAGTGTAGTCACTATGGCACACAACAATAAGTCATGCCCAAACAAATTATTCACTTTTTAAAAGAATATTAAAACATTCAAATATTGATAATGGAGATATTATTATGGCTTTTGCTCTGCCTAATGGCTCAGCTGTTTTTGTCGGTTCCGGCTTGAGTAATCCTGTCGTGGTAAGTACGGTATCGAATGCGGAAGGTGCGGTTTTTACCGTGACTGAAAATCATAATCTTAGGGTCGATGATGTCGTGCTTATTTCTTCGGGCTGGGGTGCCATCGATGGTTTAGTCGCCAGAATTACTGCGCAAACCCCTAATAGCGTGACCATTTCGGTCATCAACTCTAGCGACCGGAATTTCTTTCCTGCCCATGCCGGTGGCGGGAAATTGCAAAAAATCACTGAATGGACTGAAATTCCACAGATTACTGAAGTCGCGCTGTCAGGGGGGGAGCAGCAGTATGCACAGGTACAGTTTCTGGCCGACGATCGCCAGCGTAATATTGGAACCTTTAAGGCCGCTAAAAACCAAACGTTCACATTAGCGCATGATGCTTCATTACCTATCTATAATGTATTGAGCATGGCAGATCGTTATGGACAAGTTTTACCACTACGCATGTTTGTGCCTAATGCAAAAGAGTATCGCTACTGGTCCGGCGTTCCGTCGTTTGATCCGCAACCAATGACGGCGGTGAATAGCGTTGAAACCGTACAAGTCGCGTTTTCCATTCACTCTCGGGATATTACTTTCTACAAGTCGGAAGAATAATTGTTCTTCTTATCTGTGAACCATAAATTAAATTCAACCAGGCTCCTTCGGGAGCCTCTTTTAAGGGTATATATGAGCGCTATCTTCAAATTACAACCTAAACCTGTTTTTAAAGCTGATGTTGCTATTCCTCGTGCGGGTGAAGAAGACGGAGTGCTGAATTTTACGTTTAAGCATCGGCCTATAAAAGAATTGGCAGAGTTAGAAGATATTGACGAAAAAACGGTATGTGATTTTTTACTGGAGATCGTCGACGGTTGGGGATTATCAGAACCTTGTACGCGAGAAAATATGGGAGTACTGGTAGATAATTATCCGGGGGCTGTTAAGGCAATAATGGCTACTTATTATCAAGAGCTGACGGGGAATCGCGAAAAAAACTGATTACGGTTGCCTCTGCATTCTATACGCCTGAACCATCAGCGGATGAGCTAAGCGCATTCGGTCTGACAGCCGAAGATTATGACGATACTGTTATCAATGTTTGGCCCGATATCTGGCCTGCATTTGTGGTCTTTCGCTCGGCCAGCACGCAGTGGCGAACCAGTCCAGGCGGCTTAATCGGTCTGGACTATAGTGTGCTCGCATGGCTCATGAGGGTTTATGATATAGCTGATGAGGTAACCGTAATAAACGATATTCAGGTAATGGAACGGGTGGCGTTGAATATCCTGAATAAACTACAGAGCTAGCCTGGGTTTTTAGCAGAAGTATGTTCAAATTATTAATCAACGTAAACCGATGAGTGGTTGGTTTATTCTCTCAGGAGAAAGTCTATGGCGAGTGAAACCAATATAACGCTGCGCGTAAATACCAGCGAGCTGGAAAAAAGTAGCCAGCTTCTTGATAAGTATCAACAGAAAGCATCCGTCGCCAACCGTAAAAGCGAAGAGCTGAATAAAACTTTTCGTGCTGCAACAGAAATACAGAAAAGGCATACGGATAGCCTGAAGAGGCTAATGCAAACGCTCCCTCTTCCTCCAGCCAGAATGGGATCCATACTTCAGGATATGGTGAAGAAATCTGAGGGTGAGACCTACAATATAACGTCTGGCCCTAAAACTTACTGGGATTCACTGGCAGGAATTGGTAGCCATCCAAAAGAGGATGTGGGTAATACGCCAAAATTTTTTCTGCAAGGCGAAAATATGGAAGAACGTCCTGACGATGATAAGAAAAAAAGGAGGGGCGGCGATTGGCTCGGCGGTTTAATGGAAGGAGTTAAAGAGGCGTGGGATAAATTCCTTAAAGATGGAGAAAACGTTCATGGCAAGCTTAAGGATTTAGCTAAAGACGCTTTTAGCTCAATGGGGAACTCACTGGTGGAATATATAACCACAGGAAAGGCGAGTTTTAATGATTTCCTGATGACCTTTCTGAAAGGGACGCTGAAGATGCTCAGCCAATTATTGTTGGTAAAAGCCATGCAGGCTTCCTTTAACGCGATGTCGAATTCCGGCATTGGCTGGGTAGCATCCATCGGTAAAGTTTTCACGGGCCATTCCGATGGCGGCTATACCGGAGACGGGGGTAAATATGAGCCGAGAGGGATTGTTCATGGCGGCGAATTTGTTTTTACTAAAGAGGCGACCTCGGCGATAGGGATTGGCAACCTTTACGCCATGATGCGCGGTGCGCAGGGGTATGCGGGCGGCGGCTATGTAGGAACGGCATCAATGCAGGGACTGGGTTCTTCTGGCGCAGGGCCACTGACCATTCAGACCTCAGTACTTATTCAGAATCAAGGCTCCGAACCGCAAGCGGTCGATAATAACGGCGCGTTAAATCGCGCCTGGCAGCAGACGATAGACCGTTCCGTTCGCGCTGGTGTGGCAAATGAATTGAGGCCTGGTGGCCTTATCTGGAATGCAAACCACGCACGTTAATTTTTTGATTCCCGGAGATGATATGGCAATAGAAACCTTTACCTGGCGAACGCAAATACAAGCGGGTCTACTGGGGGATTTTAATTATACCGTTCGAGAGGCCAGTTTTGGCGATGGGTATCAACAGATCGTAGGAGATGGCCTGCATTATGAAAAGCAAAGCTGGCCAGTGACCTTGACCGGAGATAAAGAAGAGATATTAGAAGTGCTAGAATTTTTACGGCGCCATATAACGAAGTCGTTTATCTGGAATTCACCGGTAGGGGAATCCGGGCTTTATCGTGTTAGCGCTGACACACTAAAAATTTCGCCATTATCGAGTCAGGTAATGACGGTAACCGCTACATTTAACCAGGCATATGCACCATGATTACAGCTGATTACCAAAAACTTGAACCTGGAAATGAAATACGTTTACTGGAAATTGATGGCAGCGTATTTGGCATGGATGATGTCTTATATTTCCACGGACACAGTATCGCGCATAGCGAAGCCGAAATCCTGGATGCAGGAGGGGATGAAAAACGTTTGCCTGCAAAATCTATTTGGTGGCAAGGCAATGAATATATGCCGTGGCCTTGCATTGTTGAAGGGATAGAATCCACTACCAGCGGTCGTGACGCGCAACCATCTCTGAAGGTGGCAAATATTGATGCTTCGATTACCGCGCTGTGTTTGTATTACGATGACCTGATTCAGGCAAAAGTCACTATCCACGATACGTTGGCAAAATATCTCGATGCACGTAATTTCCCTGAAGGTAATGCGTCAGCCGACCCCACGCAGGAAAAACGAAAAGTTTTTTTCATTGATGCCAAAAGTGAGGAGACTAATGAAGCAATTGAGTTTTCACTTGCCAGCCCAATGGATTTGCAAGGGATTATGATCCCAACGCGCCAGCTGCATTCTATCTGTACCTGGTGTATCAGAAATAGATATCGTACCGGTGATGGATGTGATTATATCGGTCAACGATATTTTGATATTAATAATGTGCCTGTTAGCGATCCCTCCCTCGATGTTTGTAGCGGTACGTTGTCAGCCTGTAAATTACGTTTTGGTGAGGACAACGAACTGCCTTTTGGTGGTTTCCCCGGCACCTCTTTAATTCGGAGCTAGTATGCGTCAGAAGGTTATCATGGCCATTCAGAAGCATGCGCAGGAGGAGTATCCTCACGAGTGTTGTGGTGTGATTGCGCAACGGGGACGGGTGGAGCGTTACTTTCCCTGTCGTAATATTGCGGATAATCCCCTGGATCATTTTCTCCTTGCGCCTGAAGATTATGTGCAGGTAGAAAATTGGGGTGTTGTTACGGGAATTGTCCATAGTCATCCTGATGCGACGACGCAGCCAAGCGAGTTGGACAAGGCGCAGTGTGATGCAATGTTATTACCATGGCATATCTTTAGCTGGCCGGAAGGGGATCTCCGTACAATTTTTCCGCGAGGAGAATTACCGCTACTGGAACGCCCGTTTGTGCTTGGACATTATGATTGCTGGGGATTGGTCATGAGTTATTTTCGCCAGCAGCATGGAATTGATCTGGCGGATTACAGAGTTGATTATCCTTGGTGGGAAGATAACTACCCGGATAACTTCTATCGTGATTGCTGGTATGAATGCGGCTTTCGCGAGTTTTATGGCCCACCGCAGCCTGGCGACATGGTAATTATGCAGGTACAGGCGAATAAGTGGAATCATGCAGGTATTCTTCTTGAAGGTAATATGCTACTTCATCACCTATATGGTCATTTAAGCCAGCGGGTACCTTATGGTGGTTACTGGCGAGAAAGAACAGTAAAGATTTTGCGCTTCCATAACAATGATACTGAATTGAATAATAATACTTTCTGAAAGATATTCTCTACATACTAAGGTTGATGTTTAATTCATTAATGAAAGAGTGTAATTTAAATTAGGCGGTTCGAGTCGCTTTCGAGCCAGTTCAGTGTGCGATATTATTGATGGCAGAATAAAAATTATGATTTATTCATAATGTCTGCTGCTGATGGAGTATGTATGCAAGAACATATGGTCAGAATAGAATTGGGTGGTATTCTTGGTAAGAAGTTTGGCAAATATCATTGTCGGATGGTAGCAACAGCATCTGAAGCAATAAGAGCTTTATGCTGCACTATCAATGGATTTGAAAAATTTATGAATAACAGCAAGTCTATGGGGTTAACTTATGCTGTTTTTAAAGGAAAGAGGAATATTGGAGAGGATGATATTCCTTTTCCAATTAATGATAAATTAATACGAATTGTCCCGGTCGTTATTGGCAGTAAAAAAGCTGGCGTATTACAGACGATATTAGGTGTAGCATTGATCGCGGTCGCTTCAATAGCCACTATGGGATCTGGGGGGATATTTGCCGCCATTGCTGCTGGTTCCGGTTGGGGAAGTGCCGCAATGCTAGGGGCCTCAATGGTCCTCGGCGGTGTACTCCAGATGCTTTCTCCCCAGGTTCCAGGCTTAGCTAGTCAACAGTCACCCGAAAACAAAGCCTCTTATGCATTTGGCGGAGTAACGAATACCACCGCACAGGGATATCCTGTACCGCTGTTGTATGGGAAACGTCTTATCGGCGGGGCAATTATTTCGGCTGGAATTTATGTAGAAGACCAGCAGTAGATTATCCGGCTTCTCCTATTTCAGACCACCTTACAGGTGGTTTTTTTATGGACAAATATCTATGACACAGCACCTCATTAAAGGTCGTAAGGGCGGGAGTTCAAATCCGCGAACCCCAACGGAACAGCCTGATGATTTACAGTCTGTTGCGAAAGCAAAAATTCTCATTGCGCTGGGCGAAGGTGAATTTGCCGGTGCGCTTACAGCTAAAGATATTTACCTTGATGGCACGCCGCTGGAAAACCCCGACGGCTCCCAAAATTTTAGCGGCGTTTTCTGGGAGTTTCGCCCGGGAACTCAGGCGCAGAATTATATTCAGGGAATACCCGGTTCAGAAAATGAAATTAATGTGGGAGTAGAAGTATCCAGCAAAACGGCCTGGTCCCGCTCTTTTAGTAATACACAGATTTCGGCAGTACGTTTGCGTTTAAAATGGCCATCGTTACTCAAACAGGAAGATAATGGCGATCTGATAGGGAACGCCGTCAGCTATGCCGTTGATTTGCAGACTGATGGTGGTGTCTGGCAGACGGTTCTGAAGAGCGCAGTAAAAGGTAAGACCACTTCTGGCTATGAACGTTGTCACCGTATTGATCTACCTCGGGCGACGACGGGTTGGGTATTGCGCCTGCGTAAGGTTACGGAAGACGCAAACACTTCAAAAACTGGCGATGTCATGATGTTACAAAGCTATGCTGAGGTGCTTGATGCGAAACTTCGCTATCCAAATACAGCTCTGCTTTACGTTGAATTCGACTCTCGTCAATTTAATGGCTCTATTCCAAAAATTTCCTGCAGTCCTCGCGGCCGCATCATTCGCGTTCCTGATAATTATGATCCGGAGACCCGACAATATTCCGGTATCTGGACGGGGAGATTTAAATGGGCCTGGACGGACAATCCAGCATGGATTTTTTACGATCTGATTGTTAGCGATCGTTTTGGGCTGGGGAATCGTCTTACTTCTGAGAATATAGATAAATGGACGTTATATCAGGTCGCACGATATTGTGATGAACCCGTACCCGATGGCAAAGGCGGGAACGGTACAGAGCCTCGCTACTTATGTAACGTCTATGTTCAGAATCGCAACGATGCTTACACGGTGTTGCGGGATTTTGCGGCTATTTTCCGGGGTATGACATGCTGGAGCGGCGATCAGGTGATTGCTCTGGCAGATATGCCTCGTGATATCGATTACACCTACACCAGGGCTAACGTTATTAATGGACGTTTTCAATATGCCAGCAGTAGTAGCAAAACGCGCTATACCAATGCACTGGTTTCCTGGTCTGACCCAGAAAACGAGTATGCAGATGCGATGGAACCAGTTTTTGAGCAGCCGCTGGTAGCCCGCTACGGATTTAACCAGCTTGAATTGACGGCCATTGGCTGTACTCGTCAGTCGGAGGCTAATCGTAAAGGACGCTGGGGGATTCTGACCAACAATAAAGACCGCGTGGTGACTTTTTCCGTCGGACTGGACGGTAATATTCCGCAGCCTGGCTATATTATTGCGGTGGCAGATGAAATGCTGGCGGGAAAAATCAACGGTGGCCGCACCAGTAAGGTTGACGGCTGCATTATTACACTCGATCGCAAAACGGAAGCTAAAGCCGGTGATCGACTGTTGTTAAACCTGCCATCGGGCGTGACGCAAAGTCGAACTATTGAGAGCATCGATGGGTTTGTTGTCACCGTCACTGCCGAATATGCAGAATTACCCGAAACGGAATGTGTATGGGCTATAGAATCTGATTCGCTTAGGGTCCAGCAATATCGAGTCGTAAGTGTTAAAGATAACAACGATAGTACATTTACTATTTTCGCGGCTGCTCATGATCCGGATAAATATGACAGAATTGATACTGGCGCGATAATTGATAGCCGGCCGATAAGCGTTATTCCTCCCGGGAACCAAAGTGCGCCGGATAATATCATTGTTGAGTCTTATTCCGTAGTCAATCAGGGGATGAGTGTTGAAACAATCCAGGTTAACTGGACGCCAGTTAAAAATGCCCTTGCTTATGAAGCCCAATGGCGACGTAATGACGGTAACTGGATTAACGTGCCGCGCAGCTCGACCACCTCGTTCGAGGTCAGCGGCATTTACGCCGGTCGTTATCTGGTCCGTGTCCGGGCGATTAACGCTGCAGAGGTCTCCAGCGGCTGGGCATACTCAGAAGAGAAAACGCTGACCGGAAAAATCGGTTTGCCGTCGGCACCGCTGGCGCTGACCACCACTTCCCTGCTGCATGGCGTGCAGCTGAACTGGGCGTTCCCGGAGGGGAGCGGCGATACGCAGAAAACCGAGCTGCAGTACAGTCCTAATCCCAACGGCAACGGGGCGATGGCGCTGTCTGATGTGGCGTATCCGGGTAAAACGTATCAGCAGATGGGCCTGCAGATTGCGGCGATATTCTGGTACCGCGCGCGGATCGTTGACCGTATCGGCAATGAAAGTCCGTGGACGGCTTGGGTGCAGGGGATGGCCAGCGACGATATCGGTGACTATTACGACAAACTGACCGATGCGATTAAGGACACGGAAGCCTGGCAGGAAGCCCAGCGGGATATTGAGGAGACTCATAAGGAGCTGATAAAAACCGCCGAGGCTATTCGTGAAGAAGTCGCGCAGCAGGTCACCGATATTAACCAGAGTATTGATGATTCTGCGTCTGAGATCCGCCAGCAGGTTGACGGTCAGATAGAGTCCGTCAACACGTCGATAACGGAGAATATCAACAGCGTAAATCAGACGCTCAGTGACAATATCACGGCAGTCAACAAGAGCATCACCGATGCCGTGAGCGATATTAATACCTCCGTTGACCAGCAGATCGCTGACGTTAACAAAACCCTCACCGAGGGGGATGCTGCGTTAAAATCCCAGCTGCAGGCGGTTGAAAACAGTCTGAAACAGTCCATCGCCCAGGCGAATACAGGCTGGGACAAAGCGGTAAAACAGGAGACTGCCGACCGCATTGCGGACGTCAACGCGAAAGCGGCGCAGGCGGCAGACCAGCTGCTGAATGAAACAAACGAGCGCGTGGCCGCCATTGATAATCTGCAAACGATTATTCAGGACGGCGACGAGTCACTGGCCCGTCAGATTTCTGAAATTTCCGCCGGTAGCGGGCAGCAGTTTGATTCGTTCAGTATCTGGTACTTCGATAAAGACAATGAGGGGTGGACCGAGGACGATGCCGGTCAGGTGCCGATGCAAATCACGGACGACGGCTGGCTGAAAGCACTGAACAGCACCGCCTCCTGCCGCTCACCCAACGGGCAAACTATTCCGGCTTCCTCCTATCGCACCGTCATGCTGCGTATTAAACGCGTGGGTAATCCGGCATGGAAAGGGCGGCTTTACTGGATTGGTACAGAGGAAACCGGCTGGAGTGATGCCCGCTCGGTGAGTATCGCGGAGCAGGAGTTTGACGGCGATGGTATCAGCGTGGTGGCCATCTCCGATGTGAACTGGAACGCATCCGGTACGGTCCGCCGCTTTCGCCTGGATCTGGCTCAGGGGCAGAATGCTGACAACCATTTCCTGATCCACTGGATATCGGTCGGGCGCCCGGCACCGGCGGCCAGTACTGCGGCGCTGCGTAATGAGGAGATGGCGCGGACACAGGCAGATGAAGCGGAAGCGCTGAAGCGCTCCACGCTGGCGGCACAGATAAGGGGAACGACGGACAGTAACAGCCTGGCGGATCTGCGTTCCGGCCTGCTGTATCAGGAGATGAGTGCCCGTATCACTGCTGATAAAGCAGAGGTGACAGCCCGGGAATCGCTGCAGACGCAGTTCAACGAGAATAAATCCTCGGTGGCGGAGGAGCTGAGTTCCCTGTCGACCGCACAAAGCGCACAGGCCAGCAAAATCAGCGGGCTGGAAACCAGTCTGGGTAAAAAAGCCGATGCAACCGCGCTGCAGTCCCTCACGCAAAAGGTTGAACAGCAGGGCACCACGTTAACCAGCCAGGGGAATTCGCTGACCTCGCTGTCTAACCGCGTCGGTAAAATAGAGTCGGGCGTGGCCGCAAACAGCAACGCCATCACGGGCCTGCAGTCCAGCGTCAGCCAGCAGGATAAAACGCTGACCAGCCAGGGCAGCGCGATCGCTAAACTGCAGAACGACCTGACGACAACCAATTCAAACGTCAGTAAAAAGGCCGATGCGAGCGCGGTCACGGCGTTAACCAACCGGGTATCCGCGACGGAAGGCAACCTGACCACACAGTCTGGCCAGCTGACGATGCTGAAAAACACCCTGGCTGAAGGGAGCCTGATTAGTAACGGCGGCATGGATGTGGATCTGTCGTTCTGGGAGAACTCCGGTACCGGCTCGGCATTCACGTATGATGCAGGTGAAAAAGCGCTGAGAACGACAACCGGCTCTGTTCGGGTTGCCAACGTGACGCGTATCCCCGCTGAGGCCGGGCTGACGCTTACCGTCTCATTTGAGTACAAAACATCGGAAACGATGAACAGCGTATCGTCTGATACCGTTGGTGTGATAACTGATTTGGGCAATCCTGTCGCCTGGCTATCCTCAGAATCCCCGTGGCTGAGTGGCGTGACGACCAGCTGGCAGACGAAAACCGTGGAGCTGACCATTCCGGCAGACTTTACCGGGAATTATGTCTATCTGCGGTTTGCCGCCGGGGGCTGGGCACCGTCAAACAGTGCGCGTCTGTATATCCGTAAAGTCGACGTTTTTTCGTCGACCGGGGTGTCGAAGAAGGCAAATGCCTCTGCCGTGACTGACCTGACCAGTCGCGTTGACTCAGCGGAAGGGAAGCTGGCCAGCCACAGCCAGGCAATCACAAAGCTGCAGAATGACCTGACCACCACGAACTCGAATGTGAGTAAAAAGGCGGATCAGAGTGCGCTGACGTCACTGACCGGGCGAGTGGAGAAGACGGAAAGTGGTCTGACTGCAGCGAACAGCAATATCACATCGCTTTCGGGAAGCATAAATACGCTCCGCAACCAGGGATCCAATCCGTGGTTTGATGGCTCACTGGAAAGCTACGCAGATGGTCAGCAGATTGGCGGAGCTGGAGCGACGGTTGTTTCGTCGCAAAAATACAGTGGGATGAGAAGCCTGCGGTTACGCCGTAACGCGAATGAAAGCGGCAACAGCGATAAGCAAATCGGATCGTGGGCGGTTGTCCGGGCGCAGGCCGTGTATCGCTTCGAATTATGGGCAATGATGCCAGCCGGGCAGGCGCCATCATCAGGCTGGTCAGTTGCAGTGGGTCTGCAGTGCCAGGATGAGACAGGTTCGGGGAATACATGGCCTGCGGCTATTATCATCACAGAGAATGCGCTGGAAGGGCGAGATCGCTGGGCGAAATTCACCGGCAACCTGACAGTGCCAGCAGGTAAATCGCGCGCGGTGATCTGGATGGCATGTCGCGGTGCGATCGGTACCGGGACGCCGGGGTACGATCTGTACGCGGATAATATCGTTATTACCGATATTACCGATGCAAAAGCAGCACAAGATACGGCGAGCGCAGCTGCGTCAGCGGTGGATTATCTGACGACAACAGTTTCTCAGCAGGTCGATACCCTGTCCAGTATCGGGAACCGCACCACGATGCTGGAAAACGGGTTGAAGACGATAAACAGCACCATCAGCCAGAAAGCGGATGCGAGTGGGCTGCAGACGTTACAGAACACTGTGACGGAGCATGCCAAAACGCTGACCAGCCAGGGCAGCAGCCTCACGAAGCTCGATAACAGCCTCAGCACAACACAAAATAATGTTGCTGCTATGCAAGATGATGCTGCGGCTAGCGCGGCTGTCATAGGTAACATGCTCGTTAATAGCGGTTTTGAGTTAGGGAGCAAACGCTGGACAGTCTCAGGAGCAGCGACGTTTACCACGGCCTTAGCGCCGCACAGCGGTAGCAAGATAGTGCGTTGTGGTACAGGTAAAGCGGCGATCTCACAGCGCATCAGTGTAAAATGTGGCCGGACTTACAGGATCGGCGTATTCACCCGCCGTAACGGGGCTGCAGCCACGGCAGAGCAGTCGTATCACAAGCTGAGAGTCGGTGATATCAATGGTTCGATTATTTATGCGGTGAATTTTATTACGCCGGAGTTGCCGACAGGATCAGACTGGTCAGAAATTAACGGTTCCTGGGTGCCGTCTGCAGATATGACGGTTGAGGCCGCCATCTGGTCATCGTTGTCAGCCGGAGAAATATACTTCGATGATTTTTACATTGTCGATATTACTGATGAGAAAACTATTACGGCGCATGCCGGTGCTATCAGCAATCTGACCAACCGGGTAACGAGCGCGGAAGGGAAGTTGGAGAGTCAGAGCAGCAGCATCACTAGCTTACAGAACTCCCTGATGAATTCGAACCTGAACATCACTAAGAAGGCCGATGCGTCAGCCGTCACCTCGTTAAGTAACCGGGTTTATGAAGCTGAAGGTAAGTTGACCAGTCAGAGCAACAGTATCATACAGCTCCAGGCGTCGCTGATATCCGGCAGCCTGATAGCAAATGGCGGAATGGAGTCAGACCTTTCGTTATGGGTGGATTCCGGTACAGGCTCTGCGTTCACGTATGATGTCGGTGAAAAAGCGCTGAGGACGACGACAGGCTCCATTCGTGTGGCTAACCAAACTCGGATTCCGGTTGAGCCAGACACTAAATTAACCGTTACGTTTGAGTTTAAATCCTCAGAGACGATGTCGAATATATCCTCTGACTCTGTTGGAGTGATTTCTGATCTGAATAACCCCACCGGCTGGCTGGTATCCAGTACATCATGGTTAAAAGGGGTAACGACCAGCTGGCAGACGAAAAACATTGAGCTGACCATCCCGGCAGATTTTACTGAAAATTTTGTCTACCTGCGATTTGCAGCCGGCGGCTGGGCGCCTACCGCCAGTGCACGACTTTTTATCCGTCATGTTGTCGTGTTTTCATCAAATGGTGTGGCGGGTAAAGCAGATGCCAGCGTAGTCAGTAATTTATCGTCAAAGGTTAACCAGCAGGACAAGACGCTGACCAGCCAAAGTCAGGCGATCACAAAGCTGCAGAACGACCTGAACGCAACGAACTCGAATGTGGGTAATAAGGCGGATCAGAGCGCCCTGACAGCGTTGACCGGACGGGTTGAGAATACCGAGAGCGGATTAACGGCTGCAAACAGCAGCATTAGTTCCCTGACTGGCGCTATTGTTGCCGCAAAAGCGGGAGGCGATGATTTAATCCCTAATCCAACGTTTGACCCTGCTTACAACCAGATGGGGTTTACAGTCATTGATACTTCTGCTGTGGGCGTGCCAGCAGGTTGCCCTTTTAAATATGCCGCCCGACTGGCTAGTCGCGATCATATTCCCGGGATCAATAATATTGTGGCTACTACCGGCGACGTGATCGAACTGTCCGCCTTGGTTGCCTGCGGTGCAGGTACGGCGACATTCAATTTGTATATCAGTTCTGCGTCCTCACCCTCGGCCAGTATTGCTGCTGCAAACTCTGGAGGTTCAGTTTCTGCAGCTGCAGGTAAAACCTGGGTTCGCACGACCTGGCGCTGGACCGTCACCGCTGCGGTTGCGGCGAAAGGCTATTTCAGACCTTTTCTGCAAGTTAACCAGAACACACCATTTGACACTATCTGGTATGCCACCGACTGGCATTGCCGGAATATTACCGCAGCAGCGATAGCCCAGAGAACTGCCGATGCTACAGCATCCGTTGTGGATTCTCTGACAATGAAAGTCACTCAGCAGGGTGATAACCTTACCAGTATCGGGAACCGGACCACGACGCTGGAAAACGGATTATCGACAACAAACGCTATAGTTAACAAGAAAGCGGATGCTAGCGCGCTGCAAACGTTACAGAACACCGTGACGGAGCAGAGCAAGACGCTGACCAGCCAGGGCAGTAGTCTGACGGAGCTGAATAACGCCCTGAGTGATACCACGGCCAGCCAGGCTGCTGACAGTAAAATCCCCGGTAACCTGATTTCCAACGGGTCATTCGAGCGTGGTCAGGATGCATTTACCGGGTGGGGAAGCGTCGGGTCTGTTATCAGTGCGCAGTCGCCGAACTACGGCAGCAAAATCGCGATGTGTGGTGTGGGTCTTGCCACACTATCCCAGAAGGTCCCGGTAACGAAAGGCAACACCTATAAAATCGGTGTCTTTGCCCGTGCGCAGGGCGGTTCGGTCATGAATGATCAGGACAATAACAAACTGCGTATTGGTCAGTCGTCCCTGCTGTACGATCGCCAGTTTAACACCGCAGACCTGCCCACCGGCTCCTCATGGGTTGAGCTGTCCGGAACATGGAAGGCGACAGTTGACGGGATGGTTGATGTGGCGATCTACTCTTCCCTGAAGTCTGGCTTTCAGTATTTTGACGACTTCTATTTTGTGGATGTCACGGATGGAGTGAATATTACTGCCAACGCCGGGGCCATCAGTAGCCTGACCACGCGTGTGACGACGGCAGAGGGGAAAATCACCTCGCAGGGCAGCAGCATCATAAAGCTGACGAATGACCTGGCCACCACCAATGGCAACGTCAATAAAAAGGCGGATGCGACAGCGTTGACCGCACTGACTAACCGGGTAACGAGCGCAGAAGGGAAGCTGGAGAGCCAGAGCAGCAGCGTCACTTCACTGAATAACAGCATTGTGGCTACCCAGCAGGATGCGGACGCGACAAAATCAATGCCCGGCAACATGCTGGCGAACAACTCGTTCGAACGCGGTTTTGAAGGCTGGAGTAATTCCGGCTGGAGCACGCTGGCGGCGCAGAACCCGAAGTCCGGCAAATACATCATTCAGGCCACGAAGACTTCCAGCGACTACACGACCTGCGACCAGGTGATAAAGCTGACCGGCGGCCAGACGTACCGCGTGGGCGCCTGGGTGCGCAGGTCTGGCGACATGGCCATCAGCAATGCCAGCAATACCAAAATCAGCATCCGCAATAGCTCAGGACCGCTGAAAGATATTACGATCCCGGCCAGCGTCGGTACTGCATGGACTTATATCAGCGGCGACTATAAGCCAACGGCAGACGCAGAGCTGATCATCTCCCTGCGCTCCAGCCTGTCTGCAGGTTATCTGTATCTGGATGATGCATTCTGTATCGATGTCAGCGATGAAGTGGCCAATACTGTCAACGCTGCAGCCATCAGTTCGCTGACGACGCGCGTGACCAGCGCCGAGGGGAACATTACCTCGCAGGGGCAGCAGCTCACCAGCCTGCATAACAGTCTGGCGAATAAAGCGGATGCCAGCGCGGTCAGTTCGCTGACGACGCGGGTCACGAAGGCTGAAGATAAAATCGAATCAACAGCCAGCAGCCTGACCAGCCTGAACAGTACCGTCGGCACGTTATCCTCGTCCGTACAGGCCCAGGGTCAGACGCTGGCGGATACAAACGGCAAGGTCAACTCGATGTACTCCATCAAAGTTGAAACCAATAACGGGAAGAAGGTAGGCGCCGGGATCGTGCTGGGCAGCGATGGTTCCACCAGCGACATGATCCTCTATGCCGACCGTTTCTCGCTGTTTAACCGCAACAGCAAGGCTGCTGTGCCGGTGATGATTGCTGAGGGAAATGAACTGTATATCGACAGCGCAAGGATAAAAAACGGTACTATTGATATTGCAAAAATCACAGATCGACTTTCCTCTACTAATTATGTGTCCGGAAGGTACGGTTGGAGTATTACTAAGAGCGGAAGTAGTGAATTCAATAACGTTGTTGTACGCGGTGAAATACAGGCTGACACAGGTACTTTGAATAATGTAGTTATTAACGAGAGTTGTAATATCCTGGGCACCGTAAGGGCTAACAAGATTATTGGAGATGTCGGTTCGTGGGCAATCAATATTTCTCAGCATCGTTCGCGCAGAATTGCGAAAGCACAATGGGCCTGGTTCGACTTGCTTGTTGTTGATCGTCAGCCATTTGAGCAACGAGTACAGTTGTTAGGGGCGCTTCGCCAGGATGATTCAATTAATATTTCTGGTAGCGGGAAATTAACGGCCGGCATGGAATTTAGTAGTTACGAAGGTGGTTCCTTAAGCATGGGTAAACTAGGTTACAGTATTCTCATGTTGGGTACTGGCGATACTTCAGGTGGTGGCCCAATGACCTGTGCGCTCTCTATTGATGGTGTTTTATATCAAAAGGGAGATGGGAGTATGGAAATTCAGGCAATGGATTTTATCGTTCCGCCAGGTACCGGACAGACAGTTGTGCGTTATGGGTACTATTTGGACAGAAACGGTGGTATGACGGGCGTAATCTTGTCGCGTTTTCACGCGTTTGTTATGCGTAATTCGAATATTATTCGAGGCGTTTCAACCGATTAATAGTCTTAGTTTTGTTACGAAATGGGCTTTTACCAGACCAGGAGGTACTCAGTAAGTTAAATTTAATCGCCTGAAATACAAACCGAAACAATGCCCTCATTATGGATGACATAATGAGGGCGTTTTGCGTTCAAAAATTGTTGATGAAGAAAAGAGAACATAAAATTGCTAAAAAATGTTAACACAACGCATAAATACGTACTTCGCCTCTCGACGCGGCGCGCTGAGCTGCCTATTATTCTTGAGCTTGTTCATTTTAAGATGTATCTGAGGGGAGAGAAGATGCGAGCTGCGTTTTTAGTGGGATGTGCTGCGCTGTTACTGTCGGCGTGTAGTAGCAATGATGAACCTGTTCAGCAGGCAACGGCGGCGCACGTGTCGCCAGGGATGCGTGCCGCGATGAGCAGCAGCGGGCAGGCGAACTGCGCCATGGTCGGCGGCTCGTTATCCGTAGCCCGCCAGCTTGATGGCTCCGCTATCGGCATGTGCGCATTACCGAACGGCAAGCGATGCAGCGAGCAGGCGCTGGCAGGCGGAAGCTGCGGTAACTATTAATTCATCAGGTCGGCGAGCTTATACACCAGCGTCTGGTCGGCGGTTGCCAGCGTCAGCTGCGTTTCCGTCAGGTCGACCTGCGCACCGTCGCGCAGCATTTTGCTCAGCGTGGCGTCCAGCGCGCTCAGCTGCGAGTCCGTGCAGAGCATGCGGGTCATCGCCAGCTCTTCAACCTTCAGCTCGCCGTCAGAGACTTTACCCGTGCCGCTAAAGCGGTTGCACATATTGCCTGAAACGTACATATTGCCTGTTATTGGCATCTTTTCGCCAAAGCTCAGCTCCAGCGGCTTATCGGCGGCTTTCAGCGGTTGACCGTTGACGCTGGTCAGCACAAAACGGTGGTGCTGAAGCTGTTCCGCTCTGGTCGACACTTTGCTGTTATAAACGCAGCCCGATAGCAACATTCCCGCCGCCAGCAGCGCAGCAATCTTGTTCATTTAATCTCCATAAATATTTATCACATCAATAAATGAAGGGGATTGTAACTTTATCGCAGGGGATTTCTGTGGGGATTATCTGAATGTGCCCCCCGCGGAAGGGGAGCACAAAAGGGCAAGGAAAATCAGACCAGTGCGTTAGGGCAGGTTTCGCCAGCATCCACCTGACGCAGGTTGTCGAGGGTGGTCTGCGAGATACTGATCAACGCCTCTGCGGTCAAAAACGCCTGGTGACCGGTAAACAGAACGTTGTGGCAGGCGGAAAGACGGCGGAAGACATCGTCCTGAATAACGTCGTTAGACTTATCTTCAAAGAACAGATCGCGTTCGTTCTCATACACGTCCATCCCCAGCGCGCCAATTTTCTGGTGCTTCAGGGCATCGATCGCTGCCTGCGAATCGATAAGCGCGCCGCGACTGGTGTTGATGATCATCACCCCATCTTTCATCCGATCGAACGCGGCATGGTTCAGCAAATGATAGTTCTCATCGGTCAGCGGGCAGTGCAGGGAGATAACATCGGACTCCCGGTATAGCGTTTCCAGATCGACATACTCCACGCCCATATCCAGCGCGGCGGCGCTTGGATAGGGATCAAACGCCAGCAGGCGCATACCGAAACCTTTAAGGATGCGCAGCGCGGCAACGCCAATCTTACCGGTGCCGATAACGCCGGCGGTTTTACCGTGCATAGTGAAGCCGGTCAGCCCCTCAAGGGAGAAGTTAGCATCGCGAGTGCGCTGATAGGCGCGATGAATGCGGCGGTTCAGCGACATCATCATGCCGATTGCGTGCTCAGCGACCGCTTCCGGCGAGTAGGCCGGGACGCGTACTACCCGCAGGCCCAGCTCTTTCGCGGCGTCGAGGTCAACGTTGTTGAACCCGGCGCAGCGCAGCGCGATGTACTTCACGCCGTGGGCTTTCAGTTCTTCAAGTACCGGGCGGCTACCGTCATCGTTAACGAAAATGCATACCGCTTCACAGCCGTTGGCGGTTTTGGCGGTCTTTTCGGTGAGCAGGAAGTCAAAAAATTCCAGTTCAAAGCCGTATGCATCATTGACATGCTGCAGATACTTCTTGTCGTACTGTTTCGTACTGTACACAGCGATTTTCATAAGACTTTTCTCCAGTGATAATACCGTCACGGTAGCATAATTAAAATAATCTTACAATTATTAAAAAATAGTTTAATTGCCAGGCTATAGTAATAATTCTAGAGCATATCGCTGAGTTAAGAAATCTCTTTAAAAGACAATACGTTTCACCAAAAATTGAGGCTTAAAGCGCCTGGCGCCAGCAGGATTAACGGCCACAGCAAGCCGGAACTGACGTTGGCCAGCTGGAAATGGCGGAAGGACGTCCCGCTGGCGCCGGTTACCAGCGGCACGGTGGCGCGCAGGGGGGAAAGAAAGCGGCCAAAAAAAACCGCCCATGCGCCGTGGCGGCGCAGGAACAGCTGGCCGCGCGCGAGACGCTCGGCGTTAAGCCAGCGAATACGATACAGATGATGCTGGTAATGACGGCCGGTTAGCCATGACAGCCAGAATCCGCCGATTGCGCCGAGGCTGGCGCTCATCCACATTAACAAGAAATGCCCGGCGCTGGCCGAAGCCAGAGTGCCGAACAGCAGCAGACCGGAAGTTCCCGGGATCAGCAGCGAGATAACGGCGCAGGATTTGGTGAACGTCAGCAGGAAAACCATCAGTAATACCAATGAATAGTGGCCCTGAGCGTACGCCATCAGCGAGATAATTAAGTCCACAGCAGCATCCGTTTACGTTCCCGGTGGGTGACCAGTGTCGCAGGAGAAAACTAAACCCCGGCTAAATGGCCTGCTGGTGAATCACAGGGCGGCGACTACGCTTAAACGGGATGGGAACTTTAACTCGCAGGTCGAACGTGCCACAATGACGGCCTCTCGGCTTTTACTTATTTCGAATCAGGATATTAGCTGCCCATGAAGGGTAAATATAAAGCCGCCATCGCGCTATTATTAGCACTCGTGCTGCTACCGCTGGCTTTGCTGTTGACGCTCACCCACTGGGTGCCCACGCTGGCTGGCATCTGGCTACCTGCGGGCACCCGAATCTCTCTCAGCGAGAGCCCGCGCCTGACGCGCTCTTCCCTGCGTATTCCGGATTTACGCTACCTGGTAGGCGACTGCGAAATCGCGCGTGTCGCTAACGCCGAGCTCTCCCGCCCCAGCCGCTGGCGTTTACATATCACTGAGCTGGATATTAACAGCGCCTGCCTGAATAAATTACCGCAAAGCGAAGCCGCGCCGGGGGCGCCGAAAACCCTTGCCGAGTGGCAATCGATGCTGCCATACAGCTGGCTGACGATTGAAAATCTGCGTCTGTCGCCGTGGGAGAAATGGCAAGGGCGTCTGGTGATGTCGTTGACCCCGCAGCAGCAGGATATCGGTTATGCCGGAGAAGAGGTCTCTCTCCAGGCGCGCCTGCGCGGCCAGGCGCTGACGGTCAGCGACTTTTCCGCGCGTCTGGTAGAAGGCCAGGCGCCGGTGAAGCTGGTGGGCGAGTTTCAGATGCCGCTGGTGCCGGACGGTTTGCCGGTTGATGGTCATCTGTTTAGCACTTTTGAATTTCCTCAGACACCCGGCCTTGTCGACGCCGAACTGGAGTGGCATGAGAATCGCGGGCAGCTGTTGGTCACGCCGCGTGGTGAAGTGGAGCCGATTCTCGATCTGCCGTGGGAAATCACCCCGGATCGTATCGCTATCAGCGATGGCCGCTGGCACACCGAGTATGCGGGCAATGCGTTAAGCGGTCGCGTTGCGCTTTCGGTGGGTAACTGGCAACAGGGCACCGAACAGATGCAGGTCAGCGGGCGGTTGAACGTGCTTACCCAGGGTCAGGCCGGTAAGGGTAATGCCGTGCTCAATATTGGCCCCGGTAAGCTGAGTATGGACAGCAGCGACATGCCGCTACAGCTGACCGGCGAGGCCAAACTTGGCGATCTGATTTTTTACGCCAGACTGCCCGCGCAGCTGAGCGGTCCGCTTATCGCGCCGGTCCTCAACTTTCATCCTGGGGCGCTGCTGCGTTCGCGCGGGCGGGTCATCGACTCACTGAACATCGATGAAATTCGCTGGCCGCTGGCGGGCGTCACCGTGACGCAGCAGGGCGTGGATGGCCGCCTGCAGGCCATTCTCCGCGCCCATGAGCAGGAGATGGGAGATTTTACCCTGCATCTCGACGGCCAGGCCGACAATTTTATGCCAGACCGCGGCCGCTGGCAGTGGCGCTACTGGGGCGATGGCCATTTTACCCCGATGCAGGCGCGCTGGGACGTTAAAGGCGCGGGTGAATGGGTTGATAGCGCCATCGTGCTCAATAGCCTGTCGACCGGTTTCGATAAGCTGCAGTATGGTTCCATGCTGGTGAGCACGCCGCGCCTCACCCTGGATAAACCGATTCACTGGCTGCGCGATGAGCAGCATCCGCGACTGACCGGCGCGCTGTCGCTGGATGCCGGAAAAACCACCTTCAGCGGCGGCAGCGAACTGCCGCCGTCAACGCTGAAATTTAACGTTGAGGGTCGCGATCCAACCTGGTTCCAGTTCAATGGTTCCCTGCATGCGCAAAAAATTGGCCCCGTCCGCGTCACCGGACGCTGGGACGGCGAGCGCCTGCGCGGGCAGGCGTGGTGGCCGAAACAGTCATTAACCGTTTTCCAGCCGCTGGTGCCGCCGGAATGGAAGATGAACCTGCGCGAAGGTTCACTGTACGCCCAGGTCGCGTTCTCTGCCGCCGCCGATCAGGGCTTTGAGGCGGGGGGGCACGGGGTGCTCAAAGGCGGCAGCGCCTGGATGCCGGATAACCAGATCAACGGCGTCGATTTCGTGCTGCCGTTCCGCTTTAGCGAAGGCACCTGGCAGCTTGGCACCCGCCATCCGGTTTCGCTGCGCATTGGCGAAGTCGTCAACCAGTTTACGGCGCGCAATCTGACGGCAGATCTTCAGGGAGCCTGGCCCTGGAGCGAAGACGCTCCTTTACAGTTGAGCAACGTCAGCGTCGATATTCTCGGCGGCAAGCTGACCATGCAACAGCTGCGGATGCCGCAGCACGATCCGGCGCTGCTGCGCCTGCAGAACATCTCCAGCAGCGAATTAATTAGCGCCATTAAAGTGAAGCAGTTCGCCGTTTCCGGCCCGTTCAACGGCGCGCTGCCGCTGTGGCTGGATAACGATAAATGGATCATTAAGGACGGCTGGTTCAGCAATCCGGGGCCGATGACGATGCGCCTGGATAAAGATACCGCTGACGCGCTGGTGGCCGACAACGTCTCCGCCGGGGCGGCCATTAACTGGCTGCGCTATATGGAAGTGGCCACCTCGTGGACACGGATCAATCTCGATAACCTCGGCGTACTGACGCTGAAGGCGACCATCAGCGGCACCAGTCGGGTAGAGGGCAAAAGCAACACGGTGCACTTAAACTACTCCCATGAAGAGAATATTTTTGACCTGTGGCGCAGCTTGCGTTTCGGCGACAATCTGCAGGCGTGGCTGGAGCAGAACGCCAGACTGCCCGCCCAGCGCTGCCAGGACAGTCATACCTGTAAGGAACAACAATAATGATCAAACTATTCACCGCTTTTCTGGCAACCATGCTGCTGGCGGGCTGTACGCCGCGTATTGAAATTGCGGCGTCGAAAGAGCCGATCACCATCAATATGAACGTCAAAATTGAACATGAGATTCATATCAAAGTGGATAAAGACGTTGAGAATCTGCTGAAAACCCGTAGCGATCTGTTCTGAGGCGATGATGAGAAAACGATGGTTAATCGCGACGCTGGCGCTGGCGTTGTTGAGCACTCAGGCGCTGGCGTTAACCCTAAGCGAAGCGCGGCAGCAGGGGCGAGTCGGCGAAACGCTGAACGGCTATCTTCAACCGCTGCGCCAGGATAAAGAAACCCTGGCGCTGGTTAAACAGATCAACGCCGCCCGCAGCGACAGCTATCAGCAACTGGCGGACGACAACAACCTGCCGGTGGATCAGGTGGCGAAAATGGCCGGGCAGAAGCTCGTCGCCAGGGCGCAGCCTGGCGAGTATGTGCAGGGCCTTAACGGCAAATGGCTGAAAAAATAGCTATCGGCAGCGCTTGCGATACTCCCCCGGCGAGACGCCGAAGCGCTGCTTAAAGGCGGTGGAGAAATGGCTATGATCGCTGAAACCCCAGCTGTAGCCGATCCCCGCCAGCTTTTCATCATCATGGGCGCTTTCCAGCGCGCGGGCGCAGAGATCGAGCCGACGATTCTTGATATATTGCGCCACCACCAGCCCCTTTTCCGCAAACAGGCGGTAAAGACTGCGCACCGACATACCGGTTTCGCCGGCCAGCCACTCCGGGCGCAGATGTTCCGCCTGAATCGACTCATCGATTAACGCCATGATTTTCTGAAACTGTTTATCGCGCCGGGTGGGCTGGGCCTCCTGATGGTGCAGCATGGGGCGCAGCAGGCAAACAATCGCCTCCAGCGCCGCTTTGCTTTCGCTGGCCGATAGTTCGGGGCTGTTCATGCTCTCATGCAGCAGCCGCTGACTGAGCTGGACCATCGGCAGGGTTTTTGCCAGCCGGGTGGCAATGCTGATTTCACTGCCGCGCAGCTGCTGTTCCAGCAGCGACCTTGGCAGCAGCAGCGAAGCCTGACGCGAGGTTTGCTGCCAGATTATTGAACAGGGGCGAGAAGCATCAATCAGGGTGATATCGCCGCTCTCCAGCATCGCCTGGCGACCGTCCTGCTCGATTGTCGCCTGACCTGAGAGCTGGAAGACGGTATAAAACCAGGCGTCGTTATCGCGCTGGATCTCCTGCCGGGTACGGTAGAGGTTGATGCCGCGAGCGGTTACCGTGCTGACTTTCAGGTCGCCCGCATAGCTGGCGTCTATCTCACCGTGAAAATTATCATCCAGCGGGCGAGCGGCGAACTGGCCGCACACCTGATTGATTTTGGCTAACCAATGCTGGTAATCCTGTCCACGATTTGCCGTACTCATCGCGCATCCCTTGTAATGGTAATGTTTATGCATTGTTGCATTTATGATGCCGGAGACAAGGGTAAAAGGCGGAGTATATGAAAGAAATATTACCTGCTGCACATTTTTTGTGCGCGAAATCCCCTTAATTGCGGCGCCTGTCACAGCGGCAAAAGCGAATGTCACAGAGAAAAAAGCGTGAATCGCGCCCCCGGCATAGACTGAAACCACTATCCGCGAACAATAAGGAAGGGGTATGTCCACATCAGAGGTCGCGCTACTCGCCAGCGTACAGCAGTTTTTAGACAGGCAGCATGGTTTATATCTCGACGGCGCACAGCAGGCGGCAGAGAGTGAAAAGCGCTTAACCGTCTGGAACCCGGCAACCGGCCAGGCTATCGCCAGCACCGCGGACGCCAGTGCCGCCGATGTCGATCGGGCAGTCATGTCTGCCTGGCGCGCCTTCGTATCCCGCAGCTGGGCAGGGCGAACGCCCGCCGATCGCGAACGTATTCTGCTGCGCTTCGCCGATCTGGTTGAGCAGCATGGCGAAGAGCTGGCGCAGCTGGAGACGCTTGAACAGGGGAAATCGATTAATATTTCCCGGGCCTTCGAAGTGGGCTGTACCCTGAACTGGATGCGCTATACCGCCGGGCTGACCACTAAAATCAGCGGACGGACCCTGGACGTGTCGATTCCCTTCCCGCCGGGTGCGCGCTATCAGGCGTGGACCAAAAAAGAACCGGTGGGGGTTGTCGCCGGGATCGTACCGTGGAACTTCCCGCTGATGATCGGCATGTGGAAAGTGATGCCCGCGCTGGCTGCAGGCTGTTCTATCGTCATTAAGCCGTCGGAAACCACGCCACTGACCCTGCTGCGGGTAGCGGAGCTGGCAACCGAAGCCGGCGTGCCGGACGGCGTCTTTAACGTGGTGACCGGTAGCGGGACCGGGTGCGGTGCGGCGCTGACCTCTCACCCACACGTCGCTAAAGTCAGCTTTACGGGATCAACGGCGACAGGCAAACAAATCGCCCGCGTCGCCGCCGACTGTCTGACCCGGGTCACGCTGGAGCTTGGCGGTAAGAACCCGGCTATCGTGCTGAAAGATGCCGATCCGCAATGGGTTATTGAGGGACTCATGACCGGTAGCTTTCTCAATCAGGGGCAGGTATGTGCCGCCAGTTCGCGAATTTATATCGAAGCGCCGCTGTTCGATACGCTGGTGAGCGGCTTCGAGCAGGCAGTGAAGTCGCTACAGGTGGGGCCAGGCATGCTGGAGAGCAGTCAGATTAACCCGGTAGTGTCGCAGGCGCATTGCGCCAAAGTGGCGGCCTATCTTGATGAAGCCCGTCAGCAGAAGGCAGAACTGATTAGCGGTAATATAGGGCCAGATGCGCAGGGATACTATATTCCCCCCACGCTGGTGATTAATCCCGACGCCGGGCTGCGCCTCAGCCGGGAAGAGGTTTTCGGCCCGGTGGTAAACCTGGTGCGCGTGGCCGACGGCGAAGAGGCGCTGCGCCTGGCCAACGACAGCGATTTTGGCCTGACCGCCAGCGTCTGGACCCGCGACCTGAGCCAGGCGCTGAGCTATACCGATCGCCTGCAGGCGGGAACGGTGTGGGTTAACAGCCATACGCTGATCGACGCTAACCTGCCGTTCGGCGGCATGAAGCAGTCCGGCACCGGCCGTGATTTCGGTCCCGACTGGCTGGACGACTGGTGCGAAACGAAGTCGGTCTGCGTGCGCTATTAGCGGCCTGTCTTCCCCCGGTGGCGGCTGGCGCCCTACCGGGGTTACAGGCGTGCAGTTTGTGAATTCTGCTGCTATGCCTGTGAAAAACCTCGCTGCCCAATACTTTTTTAGTTCGGTACCTGTTGATGTCATTCAGAGCGTTAGGGCGGCTAATGCAGCAGGTATTCAGTGATTGCAAAGCTTTTGTCTAACACATAATGTAAATATATTGTGATAATAAAATTTGCAGGGTTCAGGTCTTATGAATATCAAAGTTGCAAACACTGGAAACGCAGAGGAGTGCTGGGCGCTAAGGAATGAAGCCATTCGGTTTGGATGTAAGGGCAGTTATAGTGATGAGGTTATCAGCGCCTGGACGTCAGATTTGATGCCGGATGGATTTCGCGAATTAATGACCAAAGAATTTTTTTTCATCGGGCAAGATGATGAAGGAAAGATCATCGCTACCGCACTCCTTGACGTGGCCACCAACACACTGAAAGCCTTCTACGTTCTCCCCGAGCTCCAGGGGAAAGGAATCGGGACCAGATTCCTCTCTGCACTTCTGGATGAGGCGAGGAAGTCAGGAATGAAATTTCTGGAGTTATCATCTACGCCAAATGCTCGTTTTTTTTATGCCAGCCGGGGTTTTGTTTTAATCGGCGAAAAAGCGTATACATCCTCTGTCACGGGGACAGACCTACTCTGTTTTGATATGAAAATGGTGCTTTAACGAATTTAAAATTTTCTAAGGTATCATGGCAACGCTGGCAGTAAACCCCGCCGCTAGTTCAATCCCTTCCGGTACCTTTGCTAAGTGAATACGCACAGGCCCTCGCTTTGCAGGCCGCACCGAGATAAAGCCGGGATTGACATCCGGCAGCCCCAGCCGCCCGTTTCTTCATAGGCATCATCGCTGCGTCTCCGCGCTGCCGATGCTGCGTCGCCATGCGCCGGGCGCCTGGCCGAACTGACGCTTGAAGCTGCGGTTGAAGGACTGCTGGGAGTCAAAGCCGAGGGCGATCGCCACGTTCAAAATCGGTTCATCGCTGTGGGCTAAGCGCTCGACCGATTTTTGCAGCTTTTGCGCGCGAATATACTCGCCGAGAGGATAACCGGTATGCTCTTTGAATATCCGCTGCAGGTGCCATTTCGAATAACCGGCGCGCCTGGCGACGGTCTCAATATCCAGGCGGCTATCAAGATTGTTGTCGATCCAGTCGAGTAAATCGTGAATGAATGCGCCAGTGTTCATCTGGTTCCCCCCCGCGCAGCTTAGGAAAAAGTATTTGTGTTTGTTGCATTTAAAAATGGATCGCTTTTAGACTAATTGCAAGTTTTATTGTTGCATTTAAAACCCTGGCAGTATTGCGCCATTTCTCAAAGTCGGGAATAGCACATAAAGTGCAACAATTATTCTTGCACTAAATTAAGCGCCTTCCTACAATCGCCGCGAATAGTGTATTCGCAACTGTTACATTTTTGTGGCGATGACCGACACAAATAGCCTAAAGCCTGTCCGGACAAAGGAAGTGGCGCGGCGTCTCCCGCTGCGTCTTGCCCGGCGGCTACCCATATCGGAATAAAAATAATGAGCCTGCAAAAAAACTGGGGTAACGTTCATCTGACTGCGCTGGGCGCGATACTCCTCTCCACGCTCCTTGGCGGGTGTGATGAGGGGGCCGCGCAAAACGCCGCGCCGCAAGCGCCTGTGGTGAGCGCCGCTGACGTGGTTGTGAAATCCATTAGCCAGTGGGACAGCTTTAATGGGCGGATTGAAGCGGTGGAAAGCGTCCAGCTTCGCCCCCGCGTTTCCGGCTACATTGATAAAGTGAACTACGTCGATGGCCAGGAAGTGAAAAAGGGGGAGGTGCTGTTCACCATTGATGACCGTACCTATCGCGCCGCGCTGGAGCAAGCGCAGGCGACGCTGGCGAGAGCCAAAACGCAGGCTAGCCTGGCGCGAAGCGAGGCTAGCCGCACCGATAAATTAATCAATACCAACCTGGTCTCCCGCGAAGAGTGGGAGCAGCGCCGTGCGGCGGCCACCCAGGCGCAGGCTGATATTCGCGCGGCGCAGGCGGCGGTTGACGCCGCGCAGCTTAATCTGGACTTTACTAAAGTGACCGCGCCTATCGATGGCCGCGCCAGCCGCGCGTTGATCACCAGCGGGAACCTGGTCACCGCCGGCGACAGCGCCAGCGTACTTACCACGCTGGTATCGCAGAAGACGGTTTACGTCTACTTTGACGTGGATGAGTCCACTTACCTTCACTATCAACATCTCGCCCGCAGCGGGCAGGGCGCGTCCAGTAATCATCTGGCGCTACCGGTAGAAATTGGCCTGGTTGGCGAAGAGGGATATCCCCATCAGGGCAAAGTGGATTTTCTGGATAATCAGTTAACGCCGAGCACCGGCACGATCCGTATGCGTGCGCTGCTGGATAATGCCCAGCGTCAGTTCACGCCTGGACTGTTTGCCCGCGTCCGCCTGCCGGGCAGCGCCGAATTTAACGCCACGCTAATCGACGATAAAGCGGTGCTGACCGATCAGGATCGCAAATATGTTTATGTGGTTGATAAAGATGGGAAAGCGCAGCGTCGCGACATTACGCCGGGACGCCTGGCCGCCGGTTTACGCATCGTGCAGAAAGGCCTGAATCCGGGCGATAGAGTCATCGTCGATGGGTTACAAAAAGTGTTTATGCCGGGGATGCCGGTTAACGCGAAAACCGTCGCCATGACCACCCGCGCCGCCCTTAACTGATCCCCTATCTGAGAATCCGACCCATGGACTTTTCCCGCTTTTTTATCGACAGGCCGATCTTCGCCGCGGTACTGTCGATTCTGATTTTTATCACCGGATTAATCGCCATTCCGCTGCTGCCGATCAGCGAATATCCTGACGTCGTACCGCCCAGCGTGCAGGTGCGCGCGGAGTATCCCGGCGCCAACCCGAAAGTGATTGCTGAGACAGTGGCGACGCCGCTGGAAGAGGCGATCAACGGCGTTGAAAACATGATGTACATGAAATCCGTCGCCGGCTCTGACGGCGTACTGGTGACTACCGTTACCTTCCGCCCGGGTACCGATCCCGATCAGGCGCAGGTTCAGGTGCAAAACCGGGTCTCGCAGGCCGAGGCTCGTCTGCCGGAAGATGTGCGGCGTTTAGGCATCACCACGCAGAAACAGTCGCCGACTCTGACGCTGGTGGTGCATCTGTTTTCGCCCGGCGGTAAATACGATTCCCTGTATATGCGCAACTATGCCACGCTAAAAGTGAAGGATGAGCTGGCGCGACTGCCCGGCGTCGGGCAGATTCAGATTTTTGGCTCGGGCGAATACGCAATGCGCGTCTGGCTCGATCCCGACAAGGTAGCGGCGCGCGGGTTGACCGCCTCGGATGTGGTGACGGCGATGCAGGAGCAAAACGTCCAGGTTTCCGCCGGGCAATTGGGCGCCGAGCCGCTGCCGCAAGAGAGCGACTTCTTGATCTCCATTAACGCCCAAGGGCGCCTGCATACCGAAGAAGAATTTGGCAATATTATCCTGAAAACGGCGCAGGACGGCTCGCTGGTCCGCCTGCGCGATGTGGCGCGTATTGAAATGGGTTCCGGTAGCTATGCGCTGCGCTCCCAGCTGAATAATAAAGACGCGGTTGGGATTGGTATCTTCCAGTCTCCGGGGGCCAACGCTATCGATCTGTCCAACGCGGTGCGCGCTAAAATGGACGAGCTGGCGAAGCGTTTTCCGCAGGATATGCAATGGGCGGCCCCTTACGATCCGACGGTTTTCGTTCGCGATTCCATTCGCGCGGTCGTGCAAACGCTGCTGGAAGCGGTGGTGCTGGTCGTGCTGGTGGTGATCCTGTTCCTGCAAACCTGGCGTGCGTCGATTATTCCGCTGATCGCGGTGCCGGTCTCGGTGGTGGGGACGTTCAGCATCCTCTATCTGTTAGGCTTTTCGCTAAATACCCTAAGTTTGTTCGGTCTGGTGCTGGCTATTGGGATCGTGGTGGATGACGCCATCGTGGTGGTGGAAAACGTTGAGCGAAATATCGAAGAAGGATTGGCTCCGCTTGCCGCAGCGCATCAGGCGATGCGTGAAGTTTCCGGGCCGATTATCGCCATTGCGCTGGTTCTGTGCGCGGTGTTCGTGCCGATGGCGTTCCTCTCCGGGGTCACCGGTCAGTTCTACAAACAGTTTGCGGTGACGATTGCGATTTCCACGGTGATCTCCGCCATCAACTCGCTGACCCTCTCTCCGGCGCTGGCCGCTCTACTGCTTAAGCCGCACGGTGCGCCGAAAGACTTCCCGACCCGGCTTATCGATCGTCTGTGCGGCTGGATTTTCCGTCCGTTTAACCGCTTTTTCCACCGTAGCTCGAACGGCTATCAAGGGCTGGTGGGGAAAACGCTCGGGCGCCGCGGGGCGGTTTTTGTGGTCTATCTGCTGTTGCTTTGCGCCGCCGGCGTCATGTTTAAAGCCGTCCCTGGCGGGTTTATTCCCACCCAGGATAAGCTCTATTTGATTGGCGGCGTGAAAATGCCGGAAGGCTCTTCGCTGGCGCGCACCGATGCGGTGATCCGCAAAATGAGCGAAATCGGAATGAATACCGAAGGCGTGGATTATGCGGTGGCGTTTCCCGGTCTTAACGCGCTGCAGTTCACTAATACGCCGAATACCGGGACGGTCTTTTTTGGCCTGAAGCCGTTCGACCAGCGTCAACATACGGCGGCGGAAATTAACGCTGAGATCAACGCAAAAATTGCGCAAATCCAGCAGGGCTTTGGCTTCTCTATTTTACCGCCGCCGATTTTAGGACTGGGCCAGGGGTCCGGCTATTCGCTCTATATTCAGGACCGCGCCGGTCTTGGCTATGGCGCGCTGCAAAACGCGGTGAACGCGATGTCCGGTACCATTATGCAGACGCCGGGGATGCATTTCCCCATCTCAACCTACCAGGCTAACGTTCCGCAGCTGGATGTGCAGGTCGATCGCGATAAGGCCAAAGCCCAGGGTGTGTCGCTGACCGATCTGTTCGGTACGCTACAAACCTATCTGGGATCGTCTTACGTCAATGATTTCAATCAGTTCGGGCGTACCTGGCGGGTGATGGCGCAAGCCGACGGGCCGTTCCGCGAAAGCGTGGAAGATATTGCCAATTTGCGTACCCGGAATAATCAGGGCGAAATGGTACCGATCGGCAGTATGGTGAATATCCGTACCACCTATGGGCCGGACCCGGTGATTCGCTACAATGGCTATCCGGCGGCGGATCTGATTGGCGATGCCGATCCGCGCATACTCTCATCCTCGCAGGCGATGGCGCAGCTGGAGGCGATGTCGCAGCAGATACTGCCGAACGGCATGAATATCGAATGGACGGATCTGAGCTTCCAGCAGGCGACTCAAGGTAATACGGCGCTGATCGTCTTCCCGGTGGCGGTGCTGCTGGCTTTCCTCGTGCTGGCGGCGCTGTACGAAAGCTGGACGCTACCGCTGGCGGTGATCCTTATCGTACCGATGACCTTACTCTCGGCGCTGTTTGGCGTCTGGCTGACCGGCGGCGATAATAACGTATTCGTACAGGTGGGGCTGGTGGTGCTGATGGGGCTGGCCTGTAAAAATGCGATTCTGATCGTCGAGTTTGCCCGCGAACTGGAGCTCCAGGGAAAAGGGATTATGGAAGCGGCGCTGGAAGCATGTCGCCTGCGTTTGCGCCCGATCGTGATGACCTCCATCGCCTTTATTGCCGGGACGATTCCGCTGATACTCGGCCACGGCGCAGGCGCGGAAGTGCGCGGCGTCACCGGGATCACGGTGTTTTCCGGTATGCTGGGGGTCACGCTGTTTGGCCTGTTTCTGACGCCGGTGTTTTACGTGACGCTGCGTCTATTCGTGACGCGCGGTAAAGCGGTGAAGGACGTGATGCCTGCGTAGGACAGGCTGCCGCAGTGATGAATAAAAACCGCTTTCCCTGTGAAGGCGGTTTTTTGCCATAAGAAACGGATTAGTGCGATTTATTGTGCTGGGTACAGATTTCAGGAACCGGATCGCAGCCGCTGGTGTCGGCTTTTTTGACTTCTTCCAGCGCACTGGCCACGGTATGGCGAGCTAAAACCTCTAACGAAGCCTGCTCTGCTTCATCGGCGATAGATTTGAAGTACCAGCACGCGTTGGCGCTCACCACGCAGCGGGCAGGGATGTCGGGACGTGACGCCCACAGCTTTTTATCTTCGATGACGGATACGTAGATATCGCGCAGGGTAATCTCTTCCGCCGGGCGACCAAGATGGATAGAGCCGTTGCGGCCAAGCGTTGAGACGATGATACCGTCACGCGTGAGCGGAACCATCAATTTGCGGATAAAGCTCGGATTGGCTTTCAGACCGTAGGCCAGAATTGCACTCGTCGAGCGTTCGCCCGATTGCTCCGCCATCGCTACGCTGAGGACCATCTGCAAAGCTGTCGGGAAGCGGTAATCTAACATTTTCTTGTCCTGGGTTGCGGTGAATCTTGTTCTTTTTGGCACCGCAGAGGTGAGTGATCAATAAACAACAATATACCAAATACGGTATTTTTTTTGAAGTCATCAACGATTGACCTGGCGCGTAAAAAAGAGTTTCCGGTGTACCTGTGCTTTACCGCAAAGTTATGCCAGAGCGCGTAAAAATGTATCGGTGAAGGGCAGGATGATCAGTTTAGGGGAGGGGGCAAGGTTTAGCATGGGAGCAAAGATGCCGCAGGGAATAAGCGAAAAACGAATAGTCCCCGGTCGTCCCCTGGCCCGCAAACAGCGAAGCAGTCAGGTAATTTATACGGTTTGAACGCTGACGTATAAAATATTCGATATTGCAAACTTTAAATCTACGCCACTTCTAATACACATCAGTATTCAGTCAATGACTGTAGCAAAAATAAGATTATTCTAGCGAGGCTGGGCACTATGTACCCATCAAGGATATTTCCACCAATAATGCATCTGCATTAATATTCTCATTGTTTACAGGTGGTTACGCTTGCCCACTAATATTTTTGGCGAGAAAAAATGGTTAAAATGGAATCCTCTACTAAAATCAAATTGTTGATTAAATTCATACACTGTTCATTCGTATTAATTTAGATGATTGGCTTTTGTCTATCGCCCGAAATTGCAGCGGTGAATGATAGCTGCTGACGATAATTACTCAGTTCGATATTGCCATAAGTCTGGCAGGTAAACTTCTGCCCTGGACGTTTGTGCATAACGAGTTGGGGTTAAAAAGTTATTTCAAAGGACAACGTAAATGACGCATATCTACGAATCTACCAATATTAGTAATCAGGAAACAGCCAGACCTTTGCCTGTCGGCGGGGTAAATAGCGCGAGCGCGGTATCATGGGGAGCAATATTTGCAGGCGCAGCCGCAGCGGCTTCGCTGGCGTTGATGCTGCTTATGCTTGGCGCAGGCTTAGGCCTGACGTCCATTTCTCCGTGGGAAAATCACGGTCTGGCAGCAGGGACAGTGGGTATTGTCGCCATTGCCTGGCTGACGTTTACCCAAATTGTGGCGTCAGGAATGGGGGGATATCTGGCCGGGCGTTTGCGTACCAAATGGGTTGATACTCATACCAATGAAATCTATTTTCGCGATACAGCGCATGGTTTTCTGACCTGGGCCGTTGCATTGCTGGTATCGGCTGTGCTTTTGACCACCACTATCAGCTCTCTCATCGGCGGCAGCGCAAAAGTGATTGGCTCCGTTGCCGGGGGCGCGACGGCAACCGCGATGAGTAACGCGGGAGACGAATCTTCCGTGCTGTCGAAGTCATCGATGGAATATTTTACCCGCTCGCTGTTCCGGTCGACCGCTTCCGCTCCGGCAGATAACGGCGGACTTCCGGCTAATTCATCAGGTAATGACGCTATGGCAATGAATCAGCCCGTACCGCCAAAGGCCGAATCTCCAGCGCAATTAGCAGAGGTTACGGGTATTTTTGCTAACAGCATTTATACTGGTGCGCTTCCGCAGGAAGATCTGACTTATGTAGCGCAGTTAGTTTCGCAGAATACCGGCATCAGTCAGCAAGAGGCCGAGCAGCGGGTTCAGGCTGTTTATGATAAAGCGCAGGCCAATTTGAAAGAGGCAAAAAATAAAGCACAGCAGGCCGCAGATGCTGCCAGAAAAGCCACGAGCTACGTTACCCTGTGGTCATTTATTTCTCTGTTAATCGGCGCATTCGTTGCCAGCCTGTGTGCAACCTATGGCGGCCGTCAGCGTGACTTATAATTTCTAACACTCATTATTCAGGAGGAACCTATGCGTTCAATATTGCTTTTCTTTCTGGGCGTGCCTATCCCAATCATTATTTTGATCGCGTTATTTGTGCACTAACGATTTTCCGGCCCCGCAGGAATAGTTGTTAAGAAAATACTGGCCTTGCGCACATTACCGCTAAAGCATAAATGCCCTTTGAGGGCATTTATGCTTTTTATCAGGCGCTCAGCGGAGCCTGCTGCGCGTCACCTGAATCTCTCCATGATGTTCACTATCAATTACACCCGCAGTGAATTAGCGTTCACGACTTGCCATCATCAGCGCCAGGTCGACGAGGCGATTAGAGAATCCCCATTCGTTGTCGTACCACGCCAGAATTTTGACCATATTGCCGCCAATCACCAGCGTTGACAGACCGTCGATAATCGACGAGCGCGGGTCGCCCCGGTAGTCGCTGGAGACCAGCGGTTCATCGCTATAGCCGAGGATACCTTTCAGTGGCCCCGTCGCGGCGGCTTCGCGAAAGGCATTATTTACCTCTTCGCTTGTCACATCTCGCTCAAGCGTGACGGTCAGATCGACAATGGATACCACCGGAACGGGGACGCGCAGCGAATATCCCGTCAGGCGGCCCTCCAGCGCAGGAATAACTTTGCCCAGCGCCTTCGCGGCACCGCTGGAGTACGGTACGATCGACAGCGCAGCGGCGCGGGCGCCACGCAGATCTTTTTCCGGCTGGTCGTGCAGCGCCTGGCTGTTGGTATAAGCGTGGGTCGTGTTCATCAGGCCATGCTTGATCCCAAAATGCTGGTGCAGAACCTGGGCGGCAGGCGCCAGACCGTTGGTGGTGCAGCTACCGTTACTGACCACGTAGTGCTTATCCGGGGAGTAGAGGCCATCGTTAACGCCCATCACGATGGTTAAATCATCGTTTTTACCGGGGGCGGAGATAATCACGCGCTTCGCGCCACCGCTGTGGATATGCACCGCCGCCTTGTCGCGCTCGGTGAAGAAGCCTGTGGCTTCAATCACGATATCGACTTCACGCTGACGCCACGGGATATTTGCCGGATCGCGTTCGCTGAACACGGTAATGGGCTTACCATCAACAACAAGCTGCCCCTCGCTGGCGGTGACGTCGGCGTCGAGTTTACCGAGCAGCGAGTCGTATTTCAGTAGATGCGCCAGCGTCTTACTGTCTGTCAGATCGTTAATTGCCACAATCTCAATATCCGGATTGCCCAGTGCAGCACGCAGTACGTTGCGTCCGATACGACCAAAACCGTTAATACCGACCTTAACCATAATCCACTCCTTATTGATTGGCTCTGGAGTCAATGTAGGCCGGGCGTTTGATGGCGTAAATGACAAAAAAGGATCACTTTACGCCATTCTGCGGCTGTGAAACCGCTGGCGATATTCGCCGGGCGTGAGATGAAGCTGTTTTTCAAACAGCCGTCGCAGGTTAATGCTACTGCCAAATCCCGTTTGTTCGGCGATACGCTCCAGCGTGTCGCTGGTCTGCTCCAGACGCTGCCGGGCAGCGGCCAGACGAGCTTCCGCGACGTAACGCGCTGGCGAAGCGCCGGTTTCCCGGGTAAACACGCGGGTGAAATTTCGCGGACTCATGGCGACTTTTTCCGCCAGCTTATCCACGCTGAGGTCGGCGGTGAGATTTTCGAGCAACCATGCCAGCAAATCGTTAATCGGGCCCAGGGTGGTAGTCTGCTGAAGGTTGTAGCGGCTAAACTGTAGCTGGCCTCCGGGGCGACGCAGATACATGACGAAGTCCTGGGCGATATCGCGCGCCAGGCTGAAGCCGTAATCTTCTTCAACCAGCGCCAGCGTAAGATCAAAGCCGGAACTGACCCCGCCAGAGGTCCAGATATGTTCGTCCTGAATATAGAGCGGACCGCCCTCGACGCGGACCAGCGGGAATTCCGCCTGCATGGTTTCCAGCAGCTTCCAGTGGGTAGTGGCCCGTCTGCCGTCCAGCAGTCCGGTTTGCGCCAGCAGCATTGCACCACCGCAAATGGAAGCAATACGGCGGGCATGGGGAGCGGCAAGGCGCAGCCAGTCAACCACCGCAATCCCTTCCTGCGGGTTTTGACCTCTGCCGGTAATGATGATCGTATCGAGGGGCTCGCGAGGGTCTATCTCATGCAGGCGATGATCGGCCAGCAAATTTAAACCGGACTGACCATGGATCACCTGATGCGGTTGAGTCGTCGCCAGCCGTACCTGGTAACAGATCTCACTGGCGCCTTCCGGATGCAGGCGGTTAGCCTGCATCAGAATGTCGGCAATACCGGCGGATTCAAACAGCATGCCGCCATCCGGGACAATAATGAGTATTTTCTTCATGTCCTGAAAAGTAATCTTTTTACAGAATAAGTCAACAGGACGGATAGGGAAGGGGGCAATCTTACGTGCCTGAGAGACCGTATTTTCAGCCAGATGATGGGTGACGTTGCCCGAGCGGCGTCGCCTGCTGAGGTAGGTCTGGCACACGCAGGACTGGAAAAGAGGGCAGAATGTTCTCTATGAGCGAGGAGCGGACATAAGGCTCTTATTAAGTTGGTGGTTGTTCGGGCCAGAAGTACCCAACTGAAATTAAATGTTGATGCCGGAACGTTATCATAAAAGCCCTTGCCACTAACTGGAGCCTACCTTCTGGGATAAAGGTAAACGTCCGCTTCAGGCTCAGTGCGACCAGTCCAGTTGGCTGTCTGGTCTGCTAAAAGCAAGGAACGGACTTTGGCGAGATGATAATTTATTCATGATCCGAAATGGGCTATGTTTATCGATTCAGAAACCATAGCAATGGAGCCACAGTCAGGAAATGAGCTCATCGAAGAACGCAGAGAACCTTCCTGTTGTACTTATTCCAGGATTTATGCTTGATGAAACGTTGTGGGACGATTTTATCGCGGCATTTCCCGACAGCAGGCCCTTTATACCTGCTAGCCTGAATGAGGGAACAACAATCTAGGATATAGCCGCCAGTATAGCCCAGAAACTACCTGAGCGTTTTGTCCTGGTCGGTTTTTCACTGGGTGGCTACGTAGCCAGAGCTATTTATGAAGCTATTCCGGAACGGACAGCGGCTATGATCCTTATTGCCACTTCTCTCAGAGAAGATTCGGCAGAACAAAACAAAACACGTGTAGTGGCTGCGAGTACTCCTTCCTCCAGAGAATTCCGTGGACTGAGCACAATAGCAATTAAGAAATCGATTCATGAGGATCTCGCCGATAATATCACCATCATTGAGAAAATCCGGAACATGGGAAAGAGGCTGGGAGCAAATGCGTTCAGAGTCCAGTCAGGGCTAAACCGTGAGCGAATAACGTTAAAACCAGTTTCATGCCCTGCATACGTTATTGCTGCTAAACATGACCGGCTGCGTTCAAAAGATGAGGCAGAAGAGTTGGCCAGGCTAACCGGCACCTGTGCGGATTATGTTGACGGCTGTGGGCATATGATTCCTCTGGAAAAACCGGATGAACTGGCCCAACTTGTATTCACATGGCTCACTAAAAAAGGCCTTTAAAACGGTGAGCAACGCGGTTTACGGAGCTCTTTTTCGCTTTTCTTTGATGCCCGCTTCTGGCACAGAGCGGATGTTGTGATTAAACCATGATGGCGCTGGTAGGATAGCTGTGAATGATTGAAAGATAAAAACTAATCCAGTAGCCGTAAATGCGTTGCAATTCCCCATCTAAGGGCGGCACATCGTCCATCAATCAGGTCGAAAACTGAGTAACTCGCGTTGGGTTGTGCATACCGCGGGAAATCATCGACAGTCCCACTTTTTAGAATCGAAAGAACGCCCTGAATGACATGTCCGTGCGACACAATGCATATCGTTTGATGATGGCGATTTTTTTCCAGAGCGTATAAAAAATGCATCATACGCTGAGAGGCATATGAGAGAGACTCGCCTCCGGGCGGACAATACTCGGCATCAAGTTTGAATAACGCTTCTGCAGCGTCCGGGCTGTGCTTCAGGAGCTGCACTGTTGCCATGCCTTCAAATTGACCAAATGCTTGTTCTTTCAGGGCAGACTCAGCTATCAGTGAGCAACAAAAGCTTTCAGCCAGGCTCTGTCCCATTTGCCAGGCACGACCAAGCGGAGAAGCGTAGACACATTCTACCCGGTAATCACACGCTGCAAACGCCGCGAGTAAAGCTGATGTCTGGCGTTTCCCCCGGGAGGTCAATGCGCTATCGCTCTGTCCTTGTAGAATCTCTCTCACATTCCACTCGGTTTCCGCGTGTCGAACAAGTATCACTTGCATCATTAAAGGGCCATGTGTGTTATTGATGAAAATGCTAAAGACCAAACCTATCCCTTTAATAGGGTAGGATATTTCTGCTCTGGATGAAAAACAGCAATAAGTGTAGCTGACCAGGATGTTCAGTCTCAGAAGTGATGCATTGAACATCGTTAACCTCCACTCCTGGTCCGCAGTAGCTTTCAGCACCCTGGACTTAAATTTACCCAGCGATCGCTAACGCATTATCGACTTCAATGGCCAGACAGCGGACTTTATGCGATGTACATCACATAAAAATGATCCTGATTAGAGCTCCAAAATTGTGACTCTCTGCCATACCTCCCATCTAAAAAATCCCTATCATAAACTCGAAGTTGTACATGATTGTCCATGGACAACTCTAAATGTTCAGGTGCGCACCATGAAAACATTAATTAAAAGTTCACAAATTCCGCTTTATCAGCAGGTTGTGGAGTGGATAAGAGAAAGTATCTATAGCGGGGAACTTGTTGAGGATGACCGCATACCTTCAGAGTTTCAAATCATGGATATGCTTGAGGTGAGTCGCGGTACCGTTAAGAAAGCGGTGGACCAACTGGTAAGAGAAGGTGTCCTTGTGCAAGTTCAGGGTAAAGGCACCTTTGTGAAAAAGGAAAATGTTGCTTATCCGCTGGGTGAAGGTTTGCTCTCTTTTGCAGAAGCCCTGGCAAGCCAGAAAATAAACTTCACCACCAGCGTTATTACTTCCCGGCTGGAACCAGCCAATCGTTTCGTGGCTGAAAAGCTCGGAATTCACCCGGGGCAGGATATTCTGTTTCTTGAACGCCTTCGCTCTATTGGTGATGAAAAAGTGATGTTGATTGAAAATCGTATCAACATTGAGCTTTGTCCCGGTATTGTGGATGTGGATTTTACCAGGGAAAATTTATTTCCAACGATTGAGCGATTATCTCAAAAGAAAATAAGTTTCTCTGAAAGTCGTTACGCTGCCAGACTCATTGGTAATGAACGAGGACATTTTCTGGATATTGGTGAAGATGCGCCTGTTTTACATTTAGAACAGTTAGTGTTTTTCTCCAGAGGATTGCCCGTTGAGTTTGGAAACGTCTGGCTAAAAGGCAATAAATATTATCTTGGCACCATATTGCAGCGCCGGGATGCTAACTAGTAAAGAGGGAATTATGCAGGATATTAATTTTCGGCGTCATTACGTGCGACACCTTCCAAAGGAGGTCAGCCAACAGGACATTATCAGGACTCTCGCCAGTCCACTCATTAACGATGGTATGGTCGTGTCTGATTTTGCCGATCACGTTATTGAGCGGGAAAAAAGTTTTCCAACAGGTCTGGCTGTTGAACCTGTGGGTGTCGCTATTCCCCATACCGATCACCAACATGTTCGTCAGAATGCGATCAGTATTGGGATATTGGCAGAATGCGTCAATTTCGAAGATATGGGCGGAGAGCCAGAACCTGTTCCAGTCAGGGTAATATTCATGCTTGCATTAGGTGAAAGCAACAAGCAGCTCAATATCCTGGGCTGGATTATGGATGTCATTCAGGATGGGGATTTTATGCAGCAGTTGCTGGTCATGAATGATGATGAAATTTATCAATCAATTTACATACGATTATCTGAAAGAGGTGAGTTATGAGTCAAATGATACTGTTTGTTTGTGCAACGGGTGTTGCTACTTCCACAGCCGTGGCAGAAAAGGTAATGGAATATTGTAAAGAGAATGGGCTTGATGTTAATTACTCACAAACTAATGTCGCCTCTCTCCCAAATAATACTGATGGTGCAGCTTTAGTGGTATCAACAACAAAAGTGCCTTATGAACTGGATATCCCGGTTGTTAGTGGTCTGCCAATTATTACCGGAATAGGTGAGGATAAAGTGCTGGAAAAAATAATTTCAATTCTTAAAGGCCAGGCCTGATTTCATAAATATAAAACAAGATAAATTATCCAGGCGCTAACGCGAGGTCTGGTTACATCTGAATCAAGAGGTCGGATATGAATGATATAGCACACACCCTCTATACCGTTGTGCAATATGTCCTGGGGTTTGGCCCTACGGTTTTATTACCGCTGGTGCTGTTCTTCCTGGCATTGTTCTTTAAGGTAAAACCAGCAAAAGCACTTCGTTCATCGTTAATTGTCGGAATTGGTTTTGTCGGGATTTATGCCATCTTTGACATTCTCACCAGCAATGTGGGTCCGGCTGCGCAGGCAATGGTTGAGCGTACCGGTATCAGTCTTCCAGTGGTCGATTTAGGCTGGCCGCCGCTGGCTGCGATTACATGGGGTTCGCCGATCGCTCCCTTTGTTATCCCGCTGACTATGCTCATTAACGTCGCCATGTTGGCTCTGAACAAGACACGCACTGTCGATGTTGACATGTGGAACTACTGGCATTTTGCTCTTGCCGGAACGCTGGTTTACTACAGCACGGGGAGTTTTGTGTTAGGGCTCTCTGCCGCTGCTATTGCTGCGATAGTCGTGCTCAAAGTTGCGGACTGGTCAGCGCCATTAGTCGCTAAGTACTTTGGTCTGGAAGGCATTTCGCTTCCCACTCTGTCATCTGTCGTCTTCTTCCCGATTGGGCTATTGTTTGACAAAATTATCGACAAAATCCCTGGTCTTAACCGTATTCATATCGATCCGGAAAGTGTGCAGAAAAGGCTCGGAATCTTTGGTGAACCGATGATGGTGGGGACAATTCTGGGTATCTTGCTGGGTATTATTGCCGGTTACGATTTTAAACATATCCTGCTGCTGGGTATCAGCATTGGTGGCGTTATGTTTATTCTCCCGCGCATGGTCCGTATCTTGATGGAAGGTTTATTACCGCTGTCAGAGGCTATCAAGAAATATCTGAATGCAAAATACCCCGGTCGCGATGATCTCTTTATTGGTCTGGATATCGCAGTAGCAGTCGGTAATCCAGCTATTATCTCCACGGCCCTGATCCTGACCCCCATCTCTGTCTTTATTGCATTTCTCCTTCCCGGCAATAAAGTCTTGCCGCTTGGCGATCTGGCAAATCTGGCTGTCATGGCTTCAATGATTGTCCTGGCTTGTCGAGGTAATATTTTCCGGGCAGTGATTACCGCGATTCCGGTGATCATCGCCGACCTGTGGATTGCGACTAAAATTGCGCCATTTATTACCGGTATGGCTAAAGACGTTAATTTCAAAATGGCCGAAGGCTCAAGTGGTCAGGTATCAAGCTTCCTGGATGGTGGCAACCCTTTCCGTTACTGGCTGCTTGAGATATTTAACGGAAATATGATTGCTATTGGGCTGGTCCCGGTAATTGCTCTGATTATTTACGCTATCTTTCGTCTGACAAAAGGAACTGTCTATGCCTGATTACCGCGCCGCGCTTGTCATCGATATTGGCACAACTAACTGCAAAGTCAGCTGTTATTCCTGTCATGACGCGTCAGTTTTGGATGTCCGCAAATTTCCTACACCTACCAGGGCGTCGGAGAAAGGCGGGGTAGATTTCGATATCGAAGCGCTGTGGCAGGCCCTGCGGCAGGTAATGGCTGAACTGGTAGCTTCTGCACCTTTACCGGTGAAAGATATCAGTATTGCGAGTTTCGGTGAGTCTGGTGTTTTCGTTGATGAGCACGGTGACATTCTTACCCCGATGCTGGCCTGGTACGATCGTCGTGGTGAATCTTATCTGTCTTCGTTAAGCAAATCAGAGGCTGAAGAGCTGTACGCTATTACAGGACTTCCGCCTCACAGCAATTATTCAGCCTTCAAAATGAAATGGTTGCTTGATAACTACTCATTACATGAACGAAGAGATATTTGCTGGTTACATGCACCTGAAGTACTGCTGTGGAGAATGACGGGTGAGAAAAAGACGGAAGTCTCAATGGCTAGCAGAACGTTGTGCCTGGATGTCAGTCGACAGACCTGGTCTCGTAAAGCTGCCGGGATCCTCGGTATACCATTTGATGCGCTGGCACCATTGATAAAGCCGGGTGAAGTCGCGGGTTGGATGACCGCCACGCTCAGACAAGAGCTTGGGTTCTCTCATGAAGTCAAAATCACGATTGCGGGACACGATCATATGGTCGGAGCCCGGGCATTACAGATGCAACCCGGTGAGGTGTTGAATTCAACCGGGACGACAGAGGGTATTTTGCTGCTGGATACTCAGCCAACACTCAGTGACCAGTCACGGAGGGATAAACTGGCAAACGGCTGTTATTCCGATGCTGAATTTTTCACGCTTTTTGCATCACTTCCTGTTGGCGGTTATGCGCTTGAATGGGTGAGAAAAACGTTTCGTTTGACGGATGAGGAAATTCAAACAGGTCTGGAAAAAGCACGCGAGCGCTATGTCCAGCCTTCCTGGTCTGCCGAAGACATTCCCGTGTTCATTCCTCATTTGCGGGGGTCTGGTTCGCCAAATAAAAATCGGCACACGCGCGGTCTGATTTTTGGTCTGACGGATTCACTTTCGCCAGCGACTCTGCTTGAGAGTGTCTTTATCGGTCTGACGATGGAGTTTTCTCTCTGTTATGAGTGCTTTAACATCCAGGCTGGCAGGAGTGTAAAAGTAATAGGCCCTGCGGTGAGAAACCCGTACTGGCTCCAGTTGAAGGCTGACATCCTTCAATGCCCCATTGAGGCCATTGCTTTTGATGAAGCCGTATCCGTTGGGGCATTATTGATAGCCTGCCCGGAGATTGACCCTCCCTCTGTTCCTGTGGCCGGGCGCTATATTCCTGACGTAATACGGTCGGAGAAGTTGCAAAAATATCAGCAGCAATGGCTAGCCTTTTACCGATTTAAATTAATGCAGGAAGGAGTATTTATTGGTGAGGAGGGTAATAGCTCAGTAGTTCGATAATTTCTTTACACTTTCAATATAGATATCTGGAGTTAATATGCCTTTAGTTAATGGTAGGATCCTGCTCAATTGCATTCAGGAAAAGCATGTGCTGGCTGGTGCATTTAATACAACAAACCTGGAGACGACAATTTCTATTCTTAATGCAATAGAACGCTCGGGGTTACCTAATTTTATTCAGATTGCGCCAACTAATGCGCAGCTTTCCGGTTACGATTACATTTACGAAATTGTTAAACGGTATGCTGACAAAATGGATGTCCCGGTGAGCCTGCATCTGGACCATGGTAAAACCCTGGCAGATGTTAAGCAGGCGGTAAGAGCCGGGTTTACCTCAGTAATGATTGATGGCGCGGCTTTACCGTTTGAAGAAAATATTGCTTTTACAAGAGAGGCGGTTGATTTCTGTAAATCATTTGGCGTACCCGTTGAAGCGGAACTTGGCGCTATTCTGGGTAAAGAAGACGATCACGTTAGCGAGGCTGACTGCAAAACCGAACCCGAGAAAGTCCAGCGCTTCGTTGAAGAAACAGGGTGTGACATGCTGGCAGTGTCAATCGGCAATGTCCACGGACTGGAAGATATCCCACGCATCGATATCCCGCTACTGCAACGCATTGCTTCCGTTTGCCCGGTCCCCCTGGTTATCCACGGCGGCTCTGGTATTGATGAAGAGATTCTTCGTAGCTTTGTTAATTATAAAGTGGCAAAGGTTAATATTGCGAGTGATTTGCGCAAAGCCTTTATTACTACAGTCGGAAAAGCCTGGGTGAACAATAATAACGAGGCTAATCTTGCTCGCGTAATGGCAAATGCAAAACAGGCGGTTGAAGATGATGTGTATTCTAAAATTCAGATGATGAATAAACTGCACCCTGCATTTCACAAAGCGTGTTAAGGATCGGACATGATTAGACAAAAAGTACGCGTCATGAACAGTACCGGATTACATGCCCGACCCGCCGCAAGCCTGGCCCGGATCGTCAAAAAGTACCAGTCTTCATTGATACTGGTTAATAATGACAAAGAAATCCCCATTAAAGGAATGATGAGCATTCTGGGTGCCGGTGTAAAAGGAAATACGATGATTGACCTCATTTGTGATGGACAGGATGAACTGGCCTTTATGGATGAATTAAAATCTGCCTTTGCTGCTGGTTTTGGTGAGTCCGAATAGTGTCATTCCCTTAAGAGGCGCGTGAAGTTGTGACGACTTGATGCGCCTCTTATGATCTTTTGAATCACAATCACTTAACTTATTGAATGCAGGCTTTTTTCATTAATAGAATCGACCTTCTTACTCTCTTAATGTCTCTCCACAGCGTTTAGCTTTCAGAGTATAAACTTCGGCTTCTGGCACCAGGCCGCCCACCAGCATCCATGAACTCCCGCGTTATGGTTGTGCGGGTAAAATGTATTCTTAATGTGCTGTACTATATGTTCGGGAAAAGGGCAAAGAGGATGCAATAAGATGCTGGCTTATATCACTATAGGTACAAATAACTTTCAGCGCGCCGTGGACTTTTATGACGCTATTTTTAAGGTTCTTGGCTACTCGCGATTGCCTGCCTGGACAGAAAGCTGGGCAATGTGGGGAGATGAAAATAATCCGGATGAGGTATTCAACTTCTGCATCTGTCCTCCTTTTGACCGCCATCCCGCAACGGCGGGAAACGGGACAATGTTCGCATTTCATGCAGATAATGCTGACATTGTCAGACGATTCCATGCAGCAGGTCTCCTTGCGGGAGGGGAGAGTGAAGGCGAGCCAGGTACACGTCCCGCATACGGACCCGACTTTTATGTTGCTTATCTGCGCGATCCTGACGGGCATAAGCTGGCATGCGTTTATCAGCGCTATTCTCCTGAAGCCGATAAGTTCGTAAATGAACCTTAGGGACTTCACTTAACCCATTTAACGGTTTGAGCATTGATAAAGCCTGGCGATGAAATGCGGCGTTTGCGGCGAACTCGCTCAATATCGTTTACGGCTGCCACCGTTCGCCCCGGCCCTTAGCCGCCCGGGCTAATTCACTCCCGCATTAAAGCTGCCGGGCTGATTATGGTGCCGTCCCTTAATGAGCTCAGGAGAGCGGAGCGGCAGGGCATTCTTCTGAATAAGCTGAGAACGGCGATAGCCCCAGACCCTGGTTTTATCGCCGTTTAGCGTCTAAGCCACCTTACTCCTTCTTCTCGCCAAGCGTCGGCGTCTCGTCAAAGAAGTTCCACGGTTTCAGCAGCGCATGCGCCCACTCGGTCGGCATAATCGGCCACTCCTCAGCGCGGGCAACGTGGGTGGTACCGGTGGTGATCCACACGACATCATCGTGGTTGTCCAGGGATTCATCATCTTTCGCGTACTGGCCGAGGCCGGTGTCGTGAATTGAACGGTTAGGGTACTTACCTTCCGGGAAGCGTTCGGTCGGATGATAGCGGGTGACCCACAGCTGTTTATCCATAAAGCTCAGGCGATGGTAAATCCACTCATCAGGGGCAAATTTTGCCCCGGTAGCGACCGGATGCGTGCCGCCCGCGTAAGGGATAATCTGATACGACACCGGATTACCCATCCGGTTTTCCCTGGTGGTATTGCTTAGCAGACGGATGGTGCCCGGGTCAAATTTCTGCGCCGCTTTCTGCTCGCTATCAATCGTGTACTGATTGATCTGCATGGTGCTGCTGCGCGGGCCGCCGGCGGTATTCGGCTTCACTTCCGGGTCCATGGCCACCAGCGTGTTGTTCTCTCCGTCAACGTCAAGATCGAGGCGGAAGTTATAAATATGCTGGTGGGTGGTGCCGACAATATTATGGTCAATCAGCGTGCCGTAGCGGGTGTCCTCTTTGGCGCTCGGGTCATGCATGGTCTTCGCTTTCACGCCTTTAACCGCTTCGATGCCGGTGGCTCCGGCGTCAATGCCGATTGTGCCGTTTTCGTGGAATACCCAGTCAAAGATATAGTCGTAGTTGCCGACGGTACTGATCCAGCGCACCACCAGTTCGCGGCGCTCGGTACTGACGTTCGGCTTGCCCATCTCTTGATGTTTATACTCCGGCCCGGCGTAGCGTTCGAAAATAGCGATCGCGCGCGGAATGGTAGTGGGTGTGCCGGTATAGTCGGCGATGGTTTCATCCAGCAGGACCGCGTTGGACGGCGCGTCTTTACCGCGGACGATAGGTGAGGTCAGGGTGCCCATGCCGTAGTCGCCGGAATCGAGATAGGCCTTAAAGTACCAGCCCACGTCCGGGTCGCCGTAGGGCACGATCATTCCACCGAGCGATCCTTCGTACATCACCTGACGTTTCTTGCCGTTATCGTTATATGTCACGGTGGAGAGAATCGGCCCAACGCGGGAGTTCATGCGCAGGTGGAAATCCCAGTTTTGCCAGTGGATCACATCGCCGGTAATGGTGTAGTTTTTGCCTTCCGGCTCGATGATATCGAGGGGTTTAACCTTCGGTGCCACGCGGTCGCGCCCGTCATAGGGGCGGGCTGCCATCGGTACCGGGATCGTCGGACCTTCTTCAATTTTAATAATCTTCTTCTGTTCGAGGTCGACTACCGCGACCAGATTTTCAATCGGATGCGCCCAGTAGTTACCGTCGCCAACGTCAAGATAGCTGACCACTTTCAGCAGCCGCGCATCCTGCTTGAGGCCATCTTTGCCGTCGAAGTAGCCGACGGTTAGCGGGGTGGTAATCACCTTGCTCGGGTCGTCGATGCCGTGTTTTTTTAACACTTCGGCAAATTCGCTGCTGGCGTTGATGATGTTCTGCACGCTGGCGAAATCATCCAGCAGCACCATGCCGTGGGCGTCTTTAATCGGCGTCCATGAAAGCACCTTTTTATTCTGTAAATCCACCACTGCCTCAATAACGTGCTTGCCGTCGAGCATGATCACGTCGGCAGCGCGCGGGGCGTTGACCGGCGTACCGTTGAGGGCAAAATCCCACACCGCTTTTTTATCCGGCTCGCGCAGGGAGATCTCGGTGAATCGGGTATTGGGTTTGAAATCCGCCGCGGCTTTAACGATAGCGACCGCTGCGCTGATTTCCGCCGCTGACAGCGAGTTCAGCGGATGCGGGCGTTTTTCCACCTGGAAGGTCTGGTCAAGACCGGACTGAAAAACGTCGTTAATAAAGGTGTCAGAAACCCATGCTTTGCCGTCTTTCATCACTACCGGCACCTGCAGCTCCAGGGTTTTACCATTGACGATGGCCGTTTTCGCCCCCGGTTTTACCTTTACGTAAGCGCCGTCTTTGATCAGGGTATACATCTGCGCGTAGTCATCCCACTGAACGTCTGCGCCGAAATCCTGCAGGGTTTTATCCATCGGGACCATATGCGCTTCGCCGCCGTGGGCGAACGCCGGGCCTTGCCAGGCGCAAAACAGGGCGACAGCCAGCGCCAGAGCCGTCTTGCGGGGGGAAAGAATCGCCATTGTGACCTCATCTTATTGTTGTGTTGTGCAGTGCCGCTGCGAATGTCGGCTTGTCTATCGTTAAGCTAACAGCGGTCAGCGCCGGGGCGTTTGCCTGCTTTTGCCAGGTTGTTTGTCAGTTTTGCCAGTTATAAAAAATGCCTCCGCAGAGGCATGAAGATGGCGATAAAGATGGGAGAATTTCTAATATCTACCCGGCAAAATCCCCCTGCTGGCGGGCCACCAGGGTCAGAATGGAGTAGAGGGCGACCGCCTGCTGGTGCTGATTAAAAATCTCTACCGCCCACTCAACGACGCCGGTCGCTTTCTCTTCAGCGTTGCGCTGACGTTTCACCGTTTTACGCTTGCAGGTCAGGCGTACCTGGATGGTATCGCCCGGCTTCACCGGCTCGATGAAACGCAGATTCTCCATCCCGTAGTTGGCGATCACCGGGCCGACCCCGGCGTCAACAAACAGCCCGGCAGCGGCGGAAATCAGGAAGTAGCCGTGCACCACGCGTTCGCCGAAAATCGACTCCGCCGCGGCAATCTTATCCATATGGGCGTAAAAGTGATCGCCGCTCAGGCAGGCGAAGTTGACGATATCCGCCTCGGTCAGCGTGCGGCGCGGAGTCAACAGGCTGTCGCCCGGCTGGATCTCCTCGAAATATTTGCGGAACGGGTGAATGCGGTCTTCCACCACCTGCGCGCCGCGCACCCACTGCTGGCCGATGGCGGCGAGCATCGTCGGGCTACCCTGAATCGCGGTGCGCTGCATATAGTGCTTCACCGCCCGCAGGCCGCCCAGCTCTTCACCGCCGCCGGCGCGCCCCGGACCGCCGTGTACCAGCTGCGGCAGCGGGGAGCCGTGGCCGGTGGACTCTGCGGAAGACTCTTCGTTCAGTATCTGAATACGCCCGTGGGCGCGGGCGGCGCCGAGAATAAACGCGCGCGCCAGTTTTCCGCTGGCGGTGACCAGCGTGCCTGCCAGGCTACCTTCACCGGCCCGCGCCAGGGCCATCGCATGCTCGACGCTCTGATAGGGCATCAGAGTAGCCACGGGGCCGAACGCTTCAATGGCGTGTACCGCCGGGGTCTCGTCCGGCTGCGGGCAGAACAGTAGCGTCGGCGGGAAGAATGCGCCCGCGGCGTTGAGATCCGCGCGACCACCCAGCAACACTTCACATCCCGCTTCGATCAGACGGTTTACATTATCCTGTACGTCCTGACGCTGTTCGTGGTTCACCAGCGCGCCCATCTTCACGCCTTCCTGCGCCGGGTCACCGAACGCCACTTTTTGCAGGCGCGCAACCAGCGCGTCGCTCACCGCTTTCACCTGTGCCTGCGGCACGATAATACGGCGGATGGCGGTGCACTTTTGCCCGGCCTTCGCCGTCATTTCTCGTACCACTTCGCGAATGAACAGCGCGAACTCCGGCTGCTCCGGCGTGACGTCGTCACCGAGTACGCAACAGTTTAGCGAATCCGCTTCCATGGTGAAGGGAATGGACTTCGCGACCAGGTTGGGATGCACCCGCAGCTGCTGTCCGGTATGGGCCGAGCCGGTAAAGGTAACAACATCCTGGCTATCGAGATGGTCGAGCAGATCGCCCGCGCCACCGCAGATCAGGCTGATTGCGCCCACCGGCACCAGTCCGCTATCGACAATCATTTTAACCATCGCCTGAGTCAGCTGCGCGGTAGCGGTAGCCGGTTTGATGATGGCGGGCATCCCGGCAAGCCAGGTGGGCGCCAGCTTTTCCAGCATGCCCCAGCAGGGAAAGTTAAAAGCGTTGATATGCACTGCCACGCCGGACTTCGAGGTCAGCACGTGGCGGGCGGCGAAGCCTCCCTGTTTTGATAGCGGAATCAGCTCATCTTCCGGCCACAGGGTATCGTCCGGCAGCTCGCGGCTGCCAAGACTGGCGTAGGTGAAAAGGGTGCCAATGCCCCCTTCGATATCCACCCAGCTGTCGGCACGGGTAGCGCCGGTTTCGGCAGAGATTGTATACAACGCCGCCTTCTGCTCCAGCAAATATCTGGCGACCGCCTTCAGCATTGCGCTGCGCTCAATAAAGGTCATCGCCTCCAGCGCTTTGCCGCCGCGCTCAATCGCGAAGCGTCGCGCCTGCGCCATATCCAGACCCTCGCTGGTGACTTCCCATAGCGCTTCGCCGCTGATGGCGTGATGGATAGTGCGCGCGTGGCCCCGGCCGGTCTGCCACGTGCCGGACAAGTAGCTGGCTAACTGCTGCATGTTTCATCTCCAGATGTGTTACGTGAAATATCTATAAATAGTTCTTTGGTGAATCATAAAAAGCAAGCCTGTATTTAATAATTTATTAACATTGTGATCGGTGGCGATCTGCGTTTGGCACTTAATGTATTGTTATTTATGGGGTTTACAAAAGCTTTTGCGGTAGCTATCACAAAAAGAACAAACAAAATTTGTGGTTTTATTTAACCTGAATGTAACTTTTATAAAACAAAGTGATTCGAAAATTATTTATAGTCGAATTTATTGGAATCATAAAAGGTGATGACGTGACAGAAGAACAACGCTTTGACCAGCGCATCGCGCAGGAGACGGCCATCGAACCGCAGGACTGGATGCCGGAAGCCTACCGCAAAACGCTGATCCGCCAGATTGGTCAGCACGCGCATTCGGAAATCGTCGGCATGCTGCCGGAGGGCAACTGGATAACTCGCGCGCCAACCCTGCGCCGCAAAGCGATTCTGCTGGCGAAAGTGCAGGATGAAGCCGGGCACGGTCTGTATCTCTACAGCGCCGCGGAAACCCTCGGCTGCGCCCGCGAAGATCTGTATCAGAAGATGCTCGACGGCAAGATGAAGTACTCCTCCATCTTCAACTACCCGACCCTGAGCTGGGCGGACATCGGCGTAATCGGCTGGCTGGTGGACGGCGCGGCCATCGTCAATCAGGTGGCGCTGTGCCGTACCTCCTACGGACCCTATGCCCGGGCGATGGTCAAGATCTGCAAAGAGGAGAGCTTTCATCAGCGCCAGGGATTCGAAGCCTGCATGGCGCTGGCGCAGGGTAGCGACGCGCAGCGGCAGATGCTGCAGGACGCCATCAACCGTTTCTGGTGGCCGGCGCTGATGATGTTCGGTCCGAACGATGATAACTCGCCAAACAGCGCCCGCAGCATGGCGTGGAAAATCAAGCGTCACTCCAACGATGAGCTGCGCCAGCGCTTTGTCGATAACACCATTCCGCAGGTGGAAATCCTCGGCATGACCGTACCCGACGCGGATTTACAGCGGGATGAAGCCACCGGCCACTACCGCTTTGGCGCCATCGACTGGCAGGAATTTAACGAGGTCATTGCCGGACGCGGGATCTGCAACCACGAACGTCTGGCCGCTAAACGCAAGGCGTGGGAAGAGGGCGCATGGGTGCGGGAAGCCGCGCTGGCGCATGCGCAAAAACAGCAGGCTCGCGACGCCGCATAAGGAGAAGAAAGATGAGCAATAACTATTGGCCTTTATATGAAGTGTTCGTTCGCAGCAAACAGGGACTGTCGCACCGCCACGTCGGCAGTCTGCACGCCGCCGATGACCAGATGGCGTTGGAAAACGCCCGCGATGCCTATACCCGCCGCAGCGAAGGCTGTTCGATTTGGGTGGTGAAGGCCAGCGAAATCGTTGCCTCGCAGCCTGAAGAGCGCGGTGAATTTTTCGATCCGGCGGAGAGCAAAGTCTATCGCCATCCCACCTTCTACACCGTGCCCGACGGCATGGAACATATGTGAGGCGACGATGAAAAACGATAACCCCGTTGCAGCGTATGCTCTGCGCCTCGGCGATAACGGCCTGGTGCTGGCCCAGCGTCTGGGCGAGTGGTGCGGCCATGCGCCGGAGCTGGAGATCGATCTGGCGCTGGCCAATATCGGTCTCGACCTGCTGGGGCAGGCGCGCAATTTCCTCAGCTATGCCGCTGAACTGACTGGCAGCGGCGATGAAGACACCCTGGCCTTTGGCCGCGACGAGCGTCAGTTTCGCAATTTGCTGCTGGCGGAGCAGCCCAACGGCAACTTTGCCGACACCCTTGCTCGCCAGTTTTTTATCGATGTCTGGCACGTAGCGCTGTTCAGCCGCCTGGTCGGCAGTCGCGATACGCAGCTCGCCGCCATCGCCGCCAAAGCGTTAAAAGAAGTGCGCTACCACCAGCGCTTTAGCCGTGGCTGGCTGGAGCGCCTGGGCAACGGCACGGCGCTTTCGGCGCAGAGAATGCAAAGCGCAGTCGATAATCTGTGGCGCTTTACCGGCGAGCTGTTCCAGGCCGATGAGCTGGAGATTGAGCTGAGCGCGCAGGGCATCGCCGTCGACCCACGCGAACTGCAGGGCGAATGGCAGAGTGCGGTACATACGGCGCTGATCGACTCCGGTTTACAGATCCCGCAAGAAGCGGCCTTCCGCAGCGGCGGTAAACAGGGGCTGCACAGCGAGCATCTCGGGCCGCTGCTGGCGGAGATGCAGTATTTACAGCGCGCGTATCCCGGCCAGCAGTGGTAGCAGGAGGTGGTTATGCAACGTCTGGTTGATATCGCTCCCCCGGAGATCCACGCCGTCTGGGAGGTATTAAGCGCCATTCCCGACCCGGAAGTTCCGGTGTTGACGATTACCGACCTCGGCATGGTGCGCAGCGTGGATCGCCGCGGCGATGGCTGGGTGATTGGCTTTACGCCAACCTACTCGGGCTGCCCGGCGACCGAACATCTGTTGGGAGAAATCCGCGCGGCAATGACGGAAAACGGCTACGCGCCGGTGCATATCGTGCTGCAGCTGGACCCGCCGTGGACTACTGACTGGATGGGGCCGGAGGCGCGTGAACGTCTGCGCCAGTACGGCATCAGTCCGCCGCAGGGTCATGCCTGCCATGCCCATATGCCGGAGGAGGTGGTCTGCCCGCGCTGCGCCAGCCGCCATACCTCGCTGATTAGCGAATTCGGTTCCACGGCCTGCAAAGCGCTGTATCGCTGCGACAGCTGCCGGGAACCCTTTGATTACTTTAAATGTATTTGAGGTTGCGATGACGACATTTCATTCGCTTACCGTGGCGAAAGTGGAGCCGGAAACCCGCGATGCGGTCACCATCACCTTTGCCATTCCCGACGCGCTGCGAAACGCATACGCCTTCCGTCCGGGCCAGCATCTGACTTTAAAAGCCCGCCTTGGCGGGGAAGAGCTGCGTCGCTGCTACTCCATTTGCCGCAGCCGCACGCCGGGGGAAATCAGCGTGGCGGTCAAGGCCATCGACGGCGGACGCTTCTCACGCTATGCCCAGAACGACATTCAACAAGGGATGGCGTTGGAGGTGATGGTGCCGCAGGGCCACTTTGGCTACCAGCCGCAGGCCGGGCGCAGCGCGGACTACCTGGCGATTGCCGCTGGCTCAGGTATTACGCCGATGATGGCGATTATCGACGCCACCCTCGCCACCGAACTCGACAGCCGTTTCACCCTGATTTATGGCAACCGCAGCAGCCACAGCATGATGTTCCGCCAGGCGCTGGCCGACCTGAAAGACCGCTATCCGCAACGCCTGCAGGTGGTGCATCTGTTCAGCCAGGAGGCGATGGACAGCGATCTGCTGCAGGGGCGCATCAATGGCGACAAGCTACGCGCGCTGGCCGCCCGTCTGCTGGATTTCAGCCGCTTTGAGCGCGCCTTTATCTGCGGGCCGGCGGCGATGATGGATGAAGCGGAGATGACCCTGCGCGAACTGGGCATACCGGAGAAAGCGATTCATCTGGAGCGCTTTAATACCCCGGGCAGCAGCGTCAAGCGGGCCACCGGCGTCCAGGCAGAGGGGCGCACGGTCACAATCCGTCAGGACGGCCGCGACAGAACCATCGCCCTCAGCGCAGAGGATGACAGCATCCTTGACGCCGCGCTACGCCAGGGGGCGGATCTGCCGTTTGCCTGCAAAGGCGGAGTCTGCGCCACCTGTAAATGCAAAGTCCTGCGCGGCGAGGTAGCGATGGCTGCTAACTACGGCCTCGAAGCCGACGAAGTAGCGGCAGGTTACGTGCTGAGCTGCCAGTCGCTGCCCACCAGCGGCGATGTGATCGTCGATTTCGACGCGCGGGGGATGGCATGAGCGAACTGTTAATTGCTCGCCACGCGCGCGTCCTCCAGCTGACGCTTAATCGCCCGCAGGCGCGCAACGCGCTGAATAACGCGCTGCTGACGCAAATTGCCGACGTGCTCGACGCGGCGGCGCTGGACCCGACGGTCGGCGTCTGCGTTATTAGCGGTAATCAACGCTTTTTTGCCGCAGGGGCTGACCTGAACGAAATGGCGGAAAAAGATCTGCCTGCCACCCTCGATGATATTCGACCGCGGCTGTGGGCGCGTATCGACGCCTTCACCAAACCGCTGATCGCCTCGGTAAACGGCTATGCCCTCGGCGCCGGATGCGAACTGGCGCTGCTCTGCGACCTGATAGTCGCCGGCGATAACGCCCGTTTTGGCCTGCCGGAAATCACCCTCGGTATTATGCCGGGCGCGGGCGGGACCCAGCGCCTGATCCGCAGCGTCGGTAAAGCGCTGGCCAGCCGGATGATATTGAGCGGCGAAAGCATCGATGCCAGGCAGGCGCTGCGGGCGGGGCTGGTAAGCGAGGTTTATCCGCCAGCGCTCACCGATGAATATGCACTCGCTTTGGCAGCAACCGTGGCCCGCCACTCGCCGCTGGCGCTGCGCGCGGCTAAACAGGCCTTACGGTTGTCGCAGGAGGTCAGCCTGCAGGCCGGGATTCAGCAGGAACGCCAGTTATTTACTTTGCTGAGCGCGACTGAAGACCGTCGCGAAGGCATCGACGCCTTTCTCCATAAACGTACTGCGGAATTTAAAGGACGCTAATCGTGGAAGCTTTCATTCTCAGCGAAACAGAACAGGGCGTGATGACGATTACCCTTAATCGCCCGGACCGACTGAACAGTTTTAACGACCTGATGCACCAGCAGCTGGCGGCGTGCCTGAAACAGGCCGAACGCGACGACAGCATACGCTGCCTGCTGGTGACCGGTGCGGGGCGCGGTTTTTGCGCCGGGCAGGATTTAAATGACCGTAACGTCGACCCCAGCGGGCCGGCGCCGGATCTCGGGCTCTCGGTTGAGCGTTTCTATAACCCGCTGGTGCGCCGTCTGGCGGCGCTGCCGAAGCCGGTAATTTGTGCGGTGAACGGGGTCGCGGCGGGTGCGGGAGCTACGCTGGCGCTGGGCTGCGATATCGTGCTGGCGGCGCGTTCGGCGAAATTCGTGATGGCGTTCAGCAAGCTTGGTCTGGTGCCGGACTGCGGCGGCAGCTGGTTTCTGCCGCGCGTGGCGGGACGGGCGAGGGTGATGGGGCTGGCGCTGCTGGGCGATAGCCTGAGCGCAGAGCAGGCCGCACAGTGGGGGATGATCTGGCAGGTGGTGGACGATGCCGAGCTGAAAGAGACCGGCCTGGCGCTGGCCCGTCATCTGGCCGCCCAGCCAACTTATGGCCTCGGTCTGATTAAGAAGGCGCTTCAGCTTGCGGAAACCCAGACTCTGGATCAGCAGCTCGATCTTGAGCGCGATTATCAGCGCCTGGCCGGACGCAGCGCCGACTATCGCGAAGGCGTCAGCGCCTTCCTCGCGAAGCGTCCACCTCAATTCAGCGGGAAATAGCCGATGAGCAAAACGTTACCTACCGTTGCGGTAATAGGCAGCGGCACCATGGGCGCCGGCATTGCCGAGGTGGCCGCCGCCGCCGGGCATCCGGTACTGATTTTCGACATCGATCCTGAGGCGGTGGTTCGCGCCATCGACGGTATTGGTCAACGTCTGGCCTCCCGCGTCAGCCGCGGCAAGCTGGCGGCTGGCCAGGCTGAGGCGCTGCTGACGCGTCTGTCTCCGGCTGAGGATCTGAGCGCTTTAGCCCGCGCGGAGCTGGTTATTGAAGCTGCCTCCGAGCGCCTGGACGTGAAAAAAGCGCTGTTCAAACAGCTGGCTGAAATCTGCTCCCCGTCAACGCTGCTAGTCAGCAACACGTCGTCGATATCGATCACCGCCATCGCCGCTGGAGTCGCGCACCCGGAGCGGGTTGCCGGGCTGCACTTCTTTAACCCGGCCTCGGTGATGAAGCTGGTCGAAGTGGTCAGCGGCCTGGCGACCTCAGCGGAAGTCGTTGAACAGCTCTGCCAGCGGGTCTGCGCCTGGGGAAAACAGCCGGTTCGCTGCCGTTCGACGCCCGGTTTTATCGTCAACCGCGTGGCGCGTCCTTTTTATGCCGAAGCGTGGCGAGCGCTGGAGGAGCAGGTTGCCGCGCCGGAGGTGATTGACGCCGCTCTGCGCGACGGCGGCGGTTTTCCCATGGGGCCGCTGGCGTTGACCGACCTGATAGGCCAGGACGTTAACTTTGCGGTGACCTGTTCGGTGTTTAACGCCTTCTGGCAGGACCGCCGCTATCTGCCATCGCTGCTGCAGCAGGAGCTGGTTCTGGCCGGACGGCTGGGCAAAAAGAGCGGGCAGGGGGTCTACTGCTGGCCTGGCGAAGCGCAGCCTGAGCTGGCGCTGGCCGCCGTATCAGCAGAACGCGCAGCAAAGCGCATTAAAAGTGACGTTGTCACAGAGCTGGACGAGGTGCTGCTGCTGGAAACGACCGGCGAAACCGCCCTGGCATTAAGCATCCAGCACGGCCGTCCGGTGGTGGTCTACGACCATAGCGCGGGCGAAACGGTGGTGCTGGCCAGCGCGGAAACGACCTCACAGGCGGCGACCGACAAAGCCATTTTCTATTTTCAGCAGCAGGGCAAAAAAGTGCTGCAGATCGCCGACTATCCCGGGCTGCTGGTGTGGCGGACGGTGGCGATGCTGGTTAACGAAGCGCTGGATGCGCTGCAAAAAGGCGTTGCCGGCGCCGAGGATATCGATACCGCCATGCGCCTGGGCGTTAACTACCCGCGCGGTCCGCTGGCGTGGGGGGAATCACTTGGCTGGGGCCGGGTACTGCGGCTGCTGGAGAACCTACAACAGCACTACGGCGAGGAGCGCTATCGGCCCTGTTCCCTGCTGCGTCAGAAGGCGCTGATGGAGAAACATCATGAGCAATGAAGCCTGGCGTAACGCCCGCGCGATGTATGAGAACGATAACTGCGCGCAAGCGCTGGGGATCAAGATTATCGAGATGGATGACGGCTACGCGCAGATGTCCATGGCGGTTACCGCGAACATGCTCAATGGCCATCATACCTGCCACGGCGGGCAGCTGTTTTCGCTCGCCGATACCGCCTTCGCTTACGCCTGCAACAGCCAGGGGCTGGCGGCGGTCGCGTCGGCGGCGAGCATCGATTTTCTGCGCCCGGCCTTTGTCGGTGAGCTGCTGACCGCGACGGCGAGAGTCAAGCATCAGGGCAAGCTGACCGGGGTCTATGACATCGAAATTGTCAATCAACAGCAAAAAGTTGTTGCCTTGTTTCGCGGTAAATCGCACCGCATCGGCGGCACAATCACAGGAGAAGTCTGATGCGCGACGCTTATATTTGTGACGGGATCCGCACGCCGATTGGCCGCTACGGCGGGGCGCTGGCCAGCGTGCGCGCCGATGACCTGGCCGCCATCCCGCTGCGCGAGCTACTGAGCCGTAACCCTAAGTTCGACCCGGCATCGATTGATGATGTGATTCTCGGCTGCGCCAACCAGGCCGGTGAAGACAACCGTAACGTGGCCCATATGGCGACGCTATTGGCGGGCTATCCCCACAGCGTACCCGGTACCACCATTAACCGCCTGTGCGGCTCCGGTCTGGACGCCATCGGCTTCGCGGCCCGCGCCATCAAAGCCGGAGAGGCGGATGTGATGATCGCCGGCGGCGTTGAGTCCATGTCGCGGGCGCCGTTCGTGATGGGGAAGGCCAGCGCCCCGTATCAGCGCCAGGCCGAGCTGTTTGATACCACCATTGGCTGGCGTTTTGTGAACCCGCTCATGCAGCGGCAATTTGGCACTGACAGCATGCCGGAAACGGCGGAGAATGTAGCTGAATTGTTAAATATCAGCCGCGCCGATCAGGACGCTTTCGCTTTCCGCAGCCAGCAGCGGACGGCGCAGGCTCAGCGCGACGGTATTCTGGCGCAGGAGATCGTGCCAGTCGACATTATCGGCCGGAAAGGGGCGGTAAACGTCGTGCGTGACGACGAGCATCCGCGAGCGGACACCACCATTGAACAGCTTTCGCGGCTAAAAACGCCGTTCCGCCAGGGCGGCGTAGTGACCGCGGGAAATGCCTCCGGCGTCAACGACGGCGCCGCGGCGCTGATTATCGCAAGCTCGCAGCAGGCCATCGTCCAGGGGCTGACGCCCCGGGCGCGCATTGTGGCCATGGCGACGGCGGGCGTCGAGCCGAAATTTATGGGGCTGGGGCCGGTTCCGGCGGTACGTAAAGCGCTGGAACGCGCCGGGCTGAACATTAACGACATGGACTTGATTGAGCTGAATGAAGCCTTTGCCGCTCAGGCGTTGGGCGTGCTCAGACAGCTGGGGCTGGCGGACGATGCCCCCCATGTTAACCCCAACGGCGGCGCCATTGCCTTAGGCCATCCGTTGGGAATGAGCGGCGCCCGGCTGGCATTAAGCGCCAGCCTGGAGCTGCAGCGCCGCAGCGGGCGCTATGCGCTGTGTACGATGTGTATTGGCGTGGGTCAGGGCATTGCCATGATCCTTGAGCGAGTGTGAGCGAATCTACCTGCGAGTACCCTACAAAATGACAACGATAACTCAATTAGACCCGATTGAAACCGCATCGCGCGACGAGCTACAGGCCCTGCAAACCCAGCGTCTGAAGTGGACCCTTAAGCATGCGTATGAGAACGTGCCGATGTATCGCCGTAAATTTGATGCGGCGGGCGTTCATCCTGACGATTTTCACGAACTGAGCGATCTGAGTAAGTTTCCCTGTACCACCAAACAGGATCTGCGCGACAACTATCCGTTTGATACTTTTGCGGTGCCGATGGAGCAGGTGGTGCGCATCCATGCGTCTTCGGGCACCACCGGCAAGCCGACGGTGGTGGGCTATACGCAAAACGATATTGATAACTGGGCCAATATTGTCGCACGCTCCCTGCGCGCGGCGGGCGGGACGGCGAAAGACAAAATTCATGTTGCCTATGGCTACGGGCTGTTTACCGGCGGTCTCGGCGCTCACTACGGCGCGGAGCGTTTAGGCGCGACGGTCATTCCCATGTCCGGCGGGCAGACCGAAAAACAAGCTCAGCTAATCCGCGATTTTCAGCCGGATATGATCATGGTCACTCCGTCCTATTGTCTGAACCTGATTGAAGAGCTGGAACGCCAGATGGGCGGCGACGCCAGCGGCTGCTCCCTGCGGGTGGGCGTGTTCGGCGCGGAGCCGTGGACCCATGCGATGCGGGCGGAAATCGAGCGCCGACTGGGTATTTCGGCGCTGGATATCTACGGTCTGTCGGAGGTGATGGGGCCGGGGGTGGCGATGGAGTGTCTGGAGACCGCCGACGGTCCGACGATCTGGGAAGACCATTTCTACCCTGAAGTGGTGAATCCGGACAGCGGTACGCCGCTGAGGGACGGTGAAAACGGCGAGCTGCTATTCACCACCCTGACCAAAGAAGCGCTGCCGGTGATCCGCTATCGCACCCGCGACCTGACGCGTCTGCTGCCGGGCACCGCCCGTACCATGCGTCGGATGGATCGCATTAGCGGACGCAGCGACGATATGCTGATTATTCGCGGCGTAAACGTCTTCCCGTCGCAGCTGGAAGAGGAGATCCTCAAGTTCGAACATCTGGCGCCGCACTATCAGCTGGAAGTTAATCGCCGGGGCCATCTTGATTCACTTTCGGTGCGCGTGGAGCTAAAAGAGAGCGGTCTGGCGCTGAACCACGAGCAGCGCTGTCAGATTTGCCATCAGTTGCGTCATCGGATCAAGTCGATGGTGGGGATCTCGACCGATATCAGCATCGTCAACTGCGGTAGCATCCCGCGTTCCGAGGGCAAGGCCTGTCGCGTGTTCGACCTGCGCAAGGTTGCCGCTAACGGATAACGTTTTCTCCCGGAGGCGGCGCATTGCGCCTGTCCGGGCTACACGACGACACAACTCCCTGGCCCGGACAGGGGTAGCCCGGGTAAGGCGTTTACGCCGCGACCCGGGGAGTGTGCCGGGATTGATGTATCAGCTCGGCCTCTTCCCGGCTTGCGCTGTTGCTTAGCCGGGCTACGTGTTCATCGCCGTCTGTGGGCCGGTAGCCCGGACAGGTGCGCCAGCACCGCCTCCGGGATTTCCTGTGCTATGATTCAAAAAGGACAAAAATAACAACAGAATGAATCAGATGAGTAAACTCGATACCTTTATTCAACAGGCCACGGAAACGATGCCCATCAGTGGAACCTCGCTTATTGCTTCTTTATACGGCGACGCCTTGCTCCAACGCGGTGGGGAGGTCTGGCTCGGCAGCGTAGCGGCGCTGCTGGAAGGGCTGGGCTTCGGCGAACGATTCGTGCGTACTGCGCTGTTCCGCCTGAATAAAGAAGAGTGGCTCGACGTGGTGCGCATTGGCCGCCGAAGCTTCTACCGTCTCAGCGACAAAGGCCTGCGCTTGACTCGCCGCGCCGAACATAAAATCTATCGCGCCAGCGCCCCGGAATGGGACGGCACCTGGCTACTGCTACTGTCGGAAGGGCTTGAGAAGAGCACGCTGGCGGAGGTCAAAAAACAGCTGCTATGGCAGGGATTTGGCGCGCTGGCGCCGAGCCTGCTGGCTTCACCGTCGCAAAAGCTGGCGGATGTGCAATCTCTGCTGCACGACGCGGGCGTGGCGGAAAATGTCATCTGCTTCGAAGCCCACTCCCCGCTGGCGCTCTCCCGGGCGGCGCTGCGCGCCCGCGTTGAAGAGTGCTGGCATCTCACCGAACAGAACGCGATGTATGAGACGTTTATCAATTTGTTTCGTCCTCTGCTGCCGCTGCTTCGCGACTGCGAGCCCGCAGAACTGACGCCCGAACGCTGCTTTCACATTCAACTACTGCTGATTCACTTCTACCGCCGGGTGGTGCTTAAGGATCCGCTGCTGCCCGAAGAACTGCTCCCTGCACACTGGGCCGGGCAAACCGCGCGCCAGCTGTGCATCAATATTTATCAACGCGTTGCGCCCGGCGCGCTGGCCTTCGTCGGCGAGAAGGGCGAAAGCTCGGTGGGGGAACTTACCGCGCCGGGGCCGCTCTATTTCCAGCGTTTCGGCGGACTGTCGGGCGTATAAGGAGGCACCATGCCCATTTATCAGATTGACGGTATGACGCCGGTTGTACCGGACGAAAGCTATGTTCATCCCACCGCCGTGCTGATTGGCGACGTGATCCTCGGCAAAGGGGTCTACGTCGGGCCTAACGCCAGCCTGCGCGGCGATTTTGGCCGTATCGTGGTGAAAGATGGCGCTAACATCCAGGACAATTGCGTGATGCACGGTTTTCCCGGCCAGGATACGGTCGTGGAGGAGGAGGGACATATCGGCCACGGCGCGATTCTGCACGGCTGTACCATCGGCCGCAACGCGCTGGTGGGCATGAGCGCGGTGATTATTGACGGTGCCAGGATTGGGGAGAATAGCATTGTCGGCGCCTCAGCCTTTGTGAAAGCCAACGCCGAAATGCCCGCCAACCATCTGATTGTCGGCAGTCCGGCCAAAGCCATCCGCGCGTTAAGCGAACAGGAGCTGGCCTGGAAAAAGCAGGGAACGCGGGAGTATCAGATGCTGGTGGAGCGCTGCAAGCAGACGCTGCATCAGGTGGAACCGCTCAAAGAAGCAGAGCCGGACAGAAAGCGTCTCGTCTTTGACGAGAATTTACGGCCAAAGTCATCGTCCTGAGGGGAAAATATGGCAGAAAAATTATCCGCTCAATGCCACTGCGGCGCGGTGGCGTTTACCGTTGAACTCAGCGATGGCTTCAACACCGCTCGACGCTGCAACTGTTCATTTTGCCGGATGCGGGGAGCGGTTACGGTCTCCGCGCCGCTTTCAGGAATCAATATCTTACGCGGGCGGGAGAAGCTCACGGAGTATCGCTTTAACACCGGTGAAGCCGTGCACTTTTTCTGCTCGGTATGCGGGATTTACACTTTTCATCAGCGGCGTTCAAATCCGCAGCAGTACGGGGTGAATGTGGCCTGCATTGCAGGCGTGTCGCCCTTCGATTTTCCCTGCGTGGAGGTCAACGATGGCGTGAATCATCCGAAAGATGGCGGCGGGGGCGTGGTGGGGTATTTGCGCTACGAGAAAAAGTGAAACTCTCCTCCCGCCGGGAAGCAGGAGGAGGCAAATCTTATGCGGCAACGACGCTGTCGATAGCGGCTTTCGCATCAGACTGCGCTTTCGCGGCGACTTCCGGACCGTAAGCGATGCCTTCAGCAAAGACGAAGTTCACGTCGGTGATGCCGATAAAACCGAGGAAAGTAGAGAGATACGGGGTCACCAGATCGGTCGGGGTATCTTTATGGATACCGCCGCGGCTGGTGACGACCACCGCACGTTTTCCTTTTACCAGACCTTCTGGCCCTTTCTCGGTATAGCGGAAGGTGACGCCAGCGCGAGCCACCAGGTCGAAGTAGTTTTTCAGCTGAGTCGGAATGTTGAAGTTGTACATCGGCGCCGCAATAACAATCACATCGTTCGCCTGCAGTTCAGCGATCAGTTCGTCGGACAGCGCCAGCGCTTCCTGCTGACGCGGCGTCAGCGGCGCATCGCTCGGACGCAGGGCGCCAACCAGCTCGCCGTCCAGTACCGGGATCGGATTTGCAGCCAAGTCGCGCACGGTAATAACGTCTTGCGCGTGTTTTTCACGCCATTGTTCAACAAAATAGTCGGACAGCTGACCAGATTGCGAGTACCCTGCCAGAATACTGGATTTGAGAACTAATACTTTGCTCATGGGTGTTTCCTTTTTTAATGTGATTGACGGGCCTGTGCCCTGGTGCTTGATGACACTGTATTCACAATCATGTCACAGAGAAAGCGCAATAAATCGAACTCTGTATTCAGTTTTTTTGAACAAGGCACGAAATGCGCGGATGTGGTACTCTAGCGCAATATTTCATAAGAGATTTTTCCCGGCAGTGCACTGCCCGATAACGCTATGACAGAACAACAAAAATTCACCTTCTCACAGCTCTTTACGCAGCTGGATGGCCTGATGCTGCGCGATAAGTCGCGCTTTGCCCGTCGCCTGCACGGCGTGAAGAAGGTTAAAAATCCTGATGCCCAACAGGCCATTCTGCAGGAGATGGCGCAAGAAATTGAACAGGCGGCAGGGAGAGTCCTGCTGCGCGAAGCCGCGCGGCCAGCGATTTCCTATCCGGATAACCTGCCGGTTAGCCAGAAAAAACAAGCGATCCTCGAAGCCGTGCGCGATCACCAGGTGGTGATTGTGGCGGGGGAAACCGGGTCGGGGAAAACCACCCAGTTGCCGAAAATTTGCATGGAGCTGGGACGCGGCGTTAAAGGCTTAATCGGCCATACCCAGCCGCGTCGTCTGGCCGCGCGTACCGTTGCCAACCGTATTGCCGAGGAGCTGCAAACGGAACCAGGCGGCTGCATCGGTTACAAAGTTCGCTTCAGCGATCACGTCAGCGACAATACGATGGTTAAGCTGATGACCGACGGTATTCTGCTGGCGGAAATCCAGCAGGATCGGCTACTGATGCAGTACGACACCATCATCATCGATGAAGCGCACGAACGCAGCCTGAATATCGACTTCCTGCTCGGCTATTTGCGGGAACTGCTGCCGCGTCGCCCGGATCTGAAAATCATCATTACCTCAGCGACCATCGACCCGGAACGCTTCTCGCGCCACTTTAACAACGCGCCGATTATCGAAGTGTCCGGACGAACCTTCCCGGTTGAGGTGCGCTATCGGCCCATCGTTGAGGACGCCGATGACACCGAACGCGATCAACTGCAGGCGATCTTTGACGCCGTTGACGAGCTGGGACGTGAAAGCGCTGGCGATATCCTCATTTTTATGAGCGGCGAGCGGGAAATTCGCGATACCGCCGATGCGCTTAACAAGCTGAATCTGCGCCACACCGAGGTGCTGCCGCTGTATGCGCGGCTCTCCAATAGCGAGCAGAACCGCGTGTTCCAGGCCCATAGCGGGCGGCGAATTGTGCTGGCGACCAACGTCGCGGAAACCTCGCTGACCGTACCGGGCATTAAGTACGTTATCGACCCCGGTACCGCGCGCATCAGCCGCTACAGCTTCCGGACCAAAGTGCAGCGTCTGCCGATTGAGCCGGTTTCTCAGGCGTCGGCCAACCAGCGTAAAGGCCGCTGCGGCCGCGTATCTGACGGGATCTGCATTCGTCTTTATTCAGAAGACGACTTCCTGTCGCGCCCGGAATTTACCGATCCGGAGATTCTGCGCACCAACCTGGCGTCGGTTATCCTGCAAATGACCGCGCTCGGACTCGGCGATATTGCCGCTTTCCCGTTCGTTGAAGCGCCGGATAAACGCAATATTCAGGACGGCGTGCGTCTGCTGGAAGAGCTGGGGGCGATTACCACTGACGAACAGCAGACCGCCTATAAGCTGACGCCGATGGGGCGCCAGCTCAGCCAGCTGCCGGTGGACCCGCGTCTGGCGCGAATGGTGCTGGAGGCGCAAAAACACGGCTGCGTGCGCGAGGCGATGATTATCACCTCGGCGCTCTCTATTCAGGACCCGCGCGAGCGGCCAATGGATAAGCAGCAGGCTTCCGATGAGAAGCATCGCCGCTTCCACGATAAAGAGTCCGACTTCATGGCGTTCGTCAACCTGTGGAACTACCTGGGCGAGCAGCAAAAAGCGCTCTCCTCGAACCAGTTCCGCCGCCAGTGCCGGGTCAATTTTCTCAACTACCTGCGCGTGCGCGAGTGGCAGGATATCTACACTCAGCTGCGTCAGGTCGTTAAAGAACTCGGCCTGCCGGTGAATAGCGAACCGGCAGAGTATCGCGAAATTCACACCGCGCTGCTGACCGGTTTGCTGTCGCACATTGGTATGAAAGATACCGATAAGCAGGAATACACCGGCGCGCGCAACGCTCGCTTCTCTATCTTCCCCGGCTCCGGGCTGTTTAAAAAGCCGCCGAAATGGACGATGGTCGCCGAGCTAGTGGAAACCAGCCGCCTGTGGGGGCGTATCGCCGCACGCATAGAGCCGGAATGGGTCGAGCCGGTCGCTCAGCACTTGCTCAAACGTTCTTACAGCGAACCGCACTGGGAGCGCGCGCAGGGCGCGGTGATGGCGACGGAGAAGGTCACCGTTTACGGTCTGCCTATCGTCGCGGCCCGTAAGGTCAACTACAGCCAGATTGACCCGGCGCTGTGCCGCGAACTGTTTATCCGCCATGCGCTGGTGGAGGGCGACTGGCAGACCCGCCACGCCTTCTTCCGTGACAACCTGAAGCTGCGCAACGAGATTGAAGAGCTGGAGCATAAGTCGCGCCGCCGCGACATTCTTGTCGACGACGAAACGCTGTTTGAGTTCTACGACCAGCGCATCAGCCATGACGTCATCTCCGCGCGCCACTTCGATAAATGGTGGAAACAGGCCAGTCGCGAGACGCCGGATCTGCTTAACTTTGAAAAAAGTATGCTGATTAAAGAAGGCGCGGAGCAGGTCAGTAAGCTGGACTATCCGAACTTCTGGCACCAGGGCAATCTGAAGCTGCGTCTGACCTATCAGTTCGAGCCGGGCGCAGATGCCGACGGCGTGACGGTGCATATTCCGCTGCCGCTGCTCAACCAGGTGGAAGAGGCCGGGTTTGAGTGGCAGATCCCCGGTCTGCGCCGGGAGCTGATTATCGCCCTGATTAAATCGCTGCCGAAGCCGGTGCGCCGCAATTTTGTCCCGGCGCCAAACTACGCGGAAGCGTTTCTCGGCCGCGCGACGCCGCTGGAGCTGCCGCTGCTGGATTCCCTTGAGCGCGAACTGCGGCGGATGACCGGCGTGACTATTGACCGCGAGGCCTGGCAGTGGGATCAGGTGCCCGATCACCTGAAAATCACTTTCCGGGTGGTGGACGACAAAAATAAGAAGCTACAGGAAGGGCGCTCGCTGCAGGATCTGAAAGATGCCCTGAAAGGCAAGGTACAGGAGACGCTGTCCGCAGTCGCCGATGACGGTATAGAGCAGAGCGGGCTACATATCTGGAGCTTTGGCCGCCTGCCGGAGAGCTACGAGCAGAAGCGCGGCAACTATAAAGTTAAGGCCTGGCCGGCGCTGGTGGACGAACGCGACAGCGTGGCCATCAAGCTGTTTGATAATCCGCTCGAGCAGCAGCAGGAGATGTGGCGCGGCCTGCGCCGCCTGCTGCTGTTGAATATCCCATCGCCGATTAAATATCTGCATGAGAAGCTGCCGAATAAAGCCAAGCTGGGGCTCTATTTCAACCCCTACGGCAAGGTGCTGGATCTGATCGATGACTGTATCTCCTGCGGCGTCGATAAGCTGATCGATGAAGCGGGTGGCCCGGTGTGGAGCGAGGAGGGCTTTGCCGCGCTGCATGAAAAAGTGCGCGCTGAGCTCAACGAGACGGTGGTGGAGATCGCCAAACAGGTTGAGCAGATCCTGACCGCGGTGTTCAACATCAATAAACGCCTGAAAGGTCGCGTCGATATGACCATGGCGCTGGGGCTGTCGGATATTAAATCGCAGATGAGTGGGCTGGTGTATCGCGGCTTCGTCACCGGCAACGGCTTCCGCCGCCTGGGCGATACGCTGCGCTATCTGCAGGCGATTGAAAAACGGCTGGAGAAAATGGCGATCGACCCGCACCGCGACCGCGTGCAGATGCTGAAGGTGGAGAGCGTGCAGCAGGCGTGGCAGCAGTGGCTGAATAAGCTACCGCCCAATCGTCGCCAGGATGAGGACGTGCAGGAGATTCGCTGGATGATTGAAGAGCTGCGCGTCAGCCTGTTCGCCCAGCAGCTCGGCACGCCTTATCCGATTTCCGACAAGCGGGTGCTGCAGGCAATGGAGCAGATTACGGCCTGAGCCGCTGCATTCCCCGGTGGCGCAGGCTGCCGGGGAAATCTGTTGGCGTCAGGCGTTCACCCACGCGAGGGTGAACCCGTCCCAACCTTTGCTGCCCACGGTTTGCAGGGCCGTTACCGTCAGGCGCGGGTCGCTGCCCATCATCGCAATAAACTCCCTGACGCCCTGAACGCGGTCATCTGCGCTATGCGGATCGGTCACTTCGCCGTCGCGCACCACGTTATCGCCAATGATCAGCGTCCCCGGGCGAGAGTAGCGCAAAGCCCAGCGCAGATAGTTTGGGTTATTCGGCTTATCCGCATCGATAAAGATCAGATCAAACGGCGGATGGTCGCCCAGCTTCTCCAGCGTGGCCAGCGCCGGGCCTTCCCGCACCTCAACGAGCTTATCCACGCCCGCCATGCGCAGGTTCTCGCGCGCCACGGCGGCATGGTGCGCATCGGCCTCCAGGGTGACTAATTCGCCATCGGCAGGCAATTCCCGGGCCATCCAGATGGTGCTGTAGCCGCCGAGCGTGCCAATCTCGAGGATGCGTCTGGCGCCCGTCATGCGCACCAGCAGGGCCAGAAACTGCCCCTGATTGGCGGCAACATCGATGGCCGGAAGCCCGGCGCGCTGGTTATTTTCCAGAACCTGGTTGAGCAAGGGATCGTTGGGGATTAACGCTTCCACCAGATAATTATCTACTGCCGACCACTGTTGTTGCATGTCAGATTTCCCGTATTACATCCCTGATGAATCAGACCAGCCGCCTCCCAGCGACCGGTACAAATCGACTTGCGCCAGCAGCAGATTGTTTTTCACCTGCACCACGCTGAGCTGGGTGGAAAACAGCGTACGCTGGGCGTCCAGGACGTCAAGATAGGATGAGTAGCCGTTGCGATAACGGTTTTGGGCAATGCGCAGCGTCTCCCGGGCTACGTCCTCCTGGGCCTGCAGCTCCGTCAGCTGCTCCCCGTAGCGGCCAATAGCATCAAGGCTGTCATTGACCTCCTTAAACGCGCCGCGCACCGTTTTTTCGTAGCTATACAACGCCTGATTGCGCTGGGCCATCGACACGTCTACCTGGGCATTCAGCGCCTGGCGGTTGAGCAGCGGCGCCAGGATGCTGCCGCCAAGGCTCCATAAGCGTAGCGGATTATCCAGCAGGTCGGGCAGAGTGCGATCCTGCATGCTGCCGGTGGCGGTAAGGTTGATGGACGGCAGCAGCTGCGCCTGCGATGACGCCAGCGTGGCGTCGGCGGCCACCAGCTGACGCTGAGCCTGAACGATATCCGGGCGGCGATTGAGCAGGGTTGACGGCAGCTGGGACGGTAGCGACAGCGGCGTCAGCCGGGCAAAGGCGTTGCGCTTAACGGCGCCAGGATTAGCGCCGAGCAGCAGGCTGAGCGCGTTTTCCTGCTGGGCGATTTGGTGTTGCAGCGACGGAATTTGCGCCCGCGTCGAGCGCAGTTCGGAATCCGCCTGCATCAGTTCGAGGCGCGATGTATAGCCGGTCTCGAACTGACGTTTCGCCAGATTAAAGGCATCTTCCCGCGCTTTGAGCGTTTGTTGCGTTACCCGCAGCTGTTCGTCCAGCGAGAGCAGAGTGACATAGCCTGTCGCCACCGAAGAGGCGACGGTCAGGTTCGCCGCGGCGGCGGCGGCTTTTTGCGCCGCCAGACTGGCCTCCGCCGCGCTGGCGGCGCTGCGGTTAGCGCCCCAGATATCAACATCGTAGCTGGCGGTTAGCGCGCCTTTATACACCGTACTGTGGATCGGCAGACCGGTGGCGGCCGACTGCGACCGCGCACGGGTACCGGTCAGACCGGCGTCTAGTGAAGGAAAGAGGCTGCTGTCGGCGGCGTAGACCCGCGCCTGGTACTCGTTGACCCGTTCGCGGGCAATCAGCACGTCGCTGTTGTAGCGTAGCGCCTGGTCGACGTATTGATTAAGCGTACTGTCGTGAAAATTGCGCCACCACACGCCCTCGACCGGGCTGGCGGGGCCGATATCCGCGCGCCAGGCGGCGGGAATATGCAGCGTCGGCGCGGCCTGTGGGATATCAGCTGACTGGCAGCCAACCAGCGCAAGAATAACGGCGAGGGTGAGCGGACGAATCATCGCGTCTCCTCCCCGCGGGTGTCGATGGTGACCTGCACCGACATCCCCGGCCGCAGGCGCTGGCTGTTTTTCTGCCCCTCATCCACGGCGATGCGTACCGGAATGCGCTGGGCAATTTTGACGAAGTTGCCGGTGGCGTTGTCCGGCGAAATGGCGCTGAACTCAACCCCGGTGGCCGGGGAGATGCTCTGCACCGTACCGGTGAATTTCTCGCTGTTCAGCGCATCAACGGTAAAGGTTACCGGCTGCCCGACGCGGACCTCCGCCAGCTGCGTCTCTTTGAGGTTAGCGATCAGCCAGTGCTGCGGCGGTACCAGCGAGGTCAAATGCGTCCCGGCGGTCACGTAGGCGCCAAGGCGCACTGATATTTGCCCCAGCTGACCATCGGCGGGGGCGATAATGCGGGTATTCTGGAGGTCGATCTGCGCCAGTTCCAGCGCGGCCCTCGCACTGGCGACGTCGGCCAGCAGCGAATCCCGATTAACCATTGTCGATTGCAGATCCTGGCGCGACATTTCCAGCGTCGCTTTGGCCTGCTCGATATCCGCAGTCCCCTGCGCCGCGCTGGCGCGGGCGGAATCGCGTTCGCGGATCGAGAGCGAACCGTCGGCGGTCAGCTCCTGAACGCGTTTTAAATCCGCCTGGGTTTTCAGACTTTGCGCGCGGGCGTTTTGCAGCGCCGCTTCGTTACGTACGATGACCGCCTCGGCGCTTTTGCGCTGCTGCAGATTGTTCTTGAGCGCCGCCTCTTTCATCGCCAGCGTGGCTTCCGCCTGATGTACGCGCTGTTTATAGATGCGATCGTCGATCTGAAACAGCACATCGCCGGCTTTCACCTGATTAAAATCCTGAACCTTGACCTCGGTAATATAGCCGTTGACCTGCGGGCTGATAAACGTGGTTTGCCCGCGAACGTAGGCGTTATCGGTAAACTGGCTTTGCCGGGTAAACGGCGGCAGCTGCCAGGCGTAAAGAATAACCAGAACGCCGACAATACCAATTGCCGCGGCGGTAAAAATAGAGACCACGCGAATATTATTACGGGTGTTGGCCTGTTGTTTGGCCGCATCCTGCTGACTCATAATGACTCCAGAGTAAAAATTTTATTTGCTTCCCGTCGCGCGCTTTAACGCAACGCGGGCGGTAATACGTAATCTTATTAAGCGCCAGAAAACCCACACCAGCGTGGCGGCTGAAATCGCTGCCGTCAGCAGATAGGTATCATTGTAAGCGAGAATATTGGCCTGCAGCGTGGCGGCGTTTTGTAGCAGCGTGGTGGCCTGAACGTTGAGCAGGGTGCTGTCGCCAATCTGGCTTTGATACATTTGGCTGTACTGCTGCAAACGTTCAGTAATCAGCGGATTGAGGGTGGTCAACTGGTCGGCGAGCTGGCTGGAGTGAAACTTCTCCCGCCATGTCTGAAAGGTGCCGAGAATGGCCGACCCCAGCAGACCGCCGATATTCTGACTCATGCCGAACAGTACCGAGAAGCTTACCAGATTGCGCTGGTCGGCAATCACGCCGCCAATCCCTGCCAGCATTGCCGGAGCAAGGAAAAAGGCGCTGCCGAAGCCCAGCAGAAACTGGCTGAACATTAGCTGTTCCGGGCGGGTCAGGATGGTCGACTGGCTGTCGAGCAGCGAGGCAACCATGATCAGCGCCAGCGCCGTAGCGGTGGGCCAGTAGAGACGCTGCGGGTTGAGCGTCAGACAGCTGGCGACGATGCCGCAGATGATGCCGGCGAAAATCGACCACGCCAGATTGGTCATCTGTTCATTCTGCAGGCCGACGTACTGCAGCCAGCCGATGACCCCGGTATTTTGCTCCGCCAGCACGATGCGGATCAGCAGCATAATCAGCCCGAGGCGCAGAATGCTGCCGCTGGAGAGCCATTTAATATTGAGTAACGGGTTGCTGCGGTTATGTTCAAAGGCAATTGCGGAGACGATGAGCACCACCGCTCCCGCCAGCGCCCAGCCGATCCACGGCGCTTCAAACCACCAGTCCAGACGCCCCAGCGACAGCACCGCGGTAACCAGCGCCATTCCCGGCGCCAGCAGGAAGAAGGTGATAAAGTCTTTCTTCTCAAAAACTTTTTTACGATCGCTTGGGGGAAGCTTCAGGGCGATCACGCAGGCCAGCGATACCATCGCCAGCCCCAGTTCAAAGAAGTACAGTCCGCGCCACTCGTCAATTTGCAGCAGTTCGGTGGAAAACAGGCGCGCCAGCGGGATCGCCAGCGATGAGCCGGTAATACCGATAGTCAACGCTTTTAGCCGATGGCGGGCGGGCCAGGCCTGCACCTGATAGTAAATGCCTAACGAGCTCAGCGCCGCAGCGACCATCCCGTGGGCGGCGCGTACCATCAGCGCGGAGCTAAGGTCGTTGACGAACAGGTGAAAGAAGGTCACCAGCACATAGAGGACGAGAAAGCCTTCGGTGAAGGCGCGCAGGCCATACTGCTGACGGAATTTTACCAGCAGCAGGTTGATAGAGACGTTCGTCATCACGTAGACCGCCGGAAGCCAGGCTATCTCGGTGGACCAGGCGGCAAAGGTTCCCTGCAACAGTTGCAGGTTAGCGGTGACCACCGCGTTGCCCAGCGCGCCGGTCAGGCAGACCAACAGTCCAACGATCCCGTAGGCAATGCGCCTGGGCGTGCTGTGAATCGGGGTGGAAGGCGAGCCGAGGATCGCCGGTTTTTCGTGCGGAGCCCAGTCGTGGGGCACATAGGGGTTATCTTTACGGCGAGGCATTATTTTTTCTCTACCTCGCGCAGCAGTTTCTCCAGCACGCGCTGAGTCTGCTGCTGTTCGTCGGGCGTGATAGCGGTGAGGATCTCCTCACGCAGTTCATCGGCTACCGTTTTTACCTGCTGATACACCTCAAGGCCTTTAGCGGTGGCGATCAGCAGCCGTTTACGTTTGTCGCGTTCGGTTTTCACCCGCTCAACCAGACCCAAATCCACCAGCCGATTAAGCAACGGGACGAGGGTCGCGCTTTCGACGCCCAGCTCCTGGGCCAGCTCGCTTTGCGATAGCGGCTGCGCGTTGCGCGCGATAGCGGAAACGGCGACCCAGCTGGCCTGGCTCATGCCGAGGTCTTTGAGGCGACGGTTGACCGCCAGCCGCCAATGATGGGCGGTCAAATACAAAAGATGGGAGAAATTTAGCTGTCGGTTATCCATAGTTCGGTCTGCAATATCGTTAGAGCTCTAATGATTTTATGTCTGGCCAAAACGAGAATTCAAGTCCGATTGATAAAAACAGGTTAACGGTATGTGCGTTTATTGTGGTAGAAGCTTTGGAAGGGGGGAAGGAGAGTTCTGGTCTCAGCCCGGCTTTAACCGGGCTGAGAAGGGGGATTATCCCGGATAAATACCGCGATCTTTACGCGCCATCAGAATTCGCTCACAGGCCACGATATAGGCGGCAGTACGTAAAGAGCACGCTTTTTCCACCGCTTTATCGTAAACGTGAACGATCGCATCGGTCATAATGCGGTCCATTTTGGCGTTGATCTCTTCTTCGCTCCAGAAGAAGCTGGCCATATCCTGCACCCATTCAAAGTAGCTCACGGTGACGCCGCCGGCATTACAAATGACGTCCGGCACCACCACGATGCCGCGTTCGGCCAGCACGTCGTCCGCTTCCGGATAGGTCGGGCCGTTGGCGCCTTCAAGCACCAGTTTGCAGCTGAGGGTTTCCGCACGTTCGCGCGTAATCTGACCTTCCAGCGCCGCCGGGATCAGAATATCCATCGGCGTCGTCCAGAACGCTTCTTTGTCAATTTCGCGGGCGCCCGGGAAGCCGGCAATTTGCTTGTTCTCGGCCTGCCAGGCGGTCAGCGCGGCCATATCGATACCGCCTTCGTTATACAGCGTGGCGGTATGGTCCTGAATGGCCACAATGCGCGCGCCGACGCCAGCGAACAGGCGGGCCGCTTCACTGCCTACGTTACCAAACCCTTGCAGCGCGACCTTCGCGCCTTCGATTTCGATACCGCTGCGGCGGGCCACTTCGCGACCAGTGACGAAGACGCCGCGTCCCGTGGCCTTTTCGCGGCCCAGCGAACCGCCGAGATGAATCGGTTTACCGGTGACCACGCCGGTGATAGTGGTGCCGTGGTTCATCGAATAGGTGTCCATCATCCAGGCCATCACTTTACCGTTGGTGCCGACGTCCGGCGCCGGAATATCTTTTTGCGGCCCGATAATAATGCCGATCTCGCTGGTGTAGCGACGGGTCAGACGTTCCAGTTCACCTTCTGATAAAGAGAACGGATCGACGCGGATACCGCCTTTGGCGCCGCCGTAGGGAATATTGACTGCCGCACACTTGATGGTCATCCAGGCTGAGAGGGCCATGACTTCATTCAGGTCCACATCCGGATGGTAACGCACGCCGCCTTTACCCGGACCACGTGAGAGGTTGTGCTGGACGCGGTAGCCTTCGAAGTGGCGAATGGTTCCGTCGTCCATTTGTACCGGGATATCAACGATCAGCGCGCGTTTCGGATGGCGCAGCGTTTCGATCCAGTAGGCCAGATCGCCGAGGTAGGGGGCGACGCGATCGATTTGACGCAGGTAGGTGGTCCATGGAGATGTACTACTTTCAGAAGCGTAAGATAACTTTTCCATAAGAGTCCTGTTTTGCAGTAATAATTATTTTGTTAACCGTGGAAAGATACAGCCATAAAATCTGTAACGAGAATGTTATCACCAATTTAATGGGACGGTATTTGGCAAAAATGCAGAATATGCTGCCGTTATCGGTGGGGTTGAAGTTTTTGTGAATAAAAAAACGCAAAACAGCGTCGACTACGGATGAATATGCATCTTTGTGCATTAAAGCCGTAGTTTGGACCCTTTATCCCTATTTATCAGAATCTTGACTTCCTTCAAAAAGTGAACAAAACGCTATATTTGTGTGTTGACTTTGTTGCATTGCAGTGAGCATCCTTCGGCTGCTGCCGGCAGGGTGAATGGGTTGCCGGCAGCGAATCGCTTTATAACATCTCGCTCCTGGTGGCGACAGCGCCGGGAGCCTGCTTTAAGCGGCTGGCGCAGAAAATCGCGATAAGTGAAATCACCACCGTTCCCGCCAGATACCATGCGACCGGTATCCAGTCACCGTCATATTTTGCCAGCAGTCCGGTGGCGATCAGCGGAGCGGTACCCCCGGCGAGCGCGGCGCCAAGCTGGTAGCCAAGGGTGATGCCGGTGTAGCGAACGTTAGCGCTGAAGATCTCGGAGCAGAGCGTCCCCAATACCGCGGTAACCGGTGCCCACAGAATACCGAAGGCGATCACCGTGGCGAGCGCAATGCCCCACGTGCTGCGGGTATCCAACAGCAGAAACCACGGTACGATAAACAATCCAAGCAGCACCACGCTGAGCGTGTACATTTTCTGGCGTCCGATTCTGTCTGAAAGCAGTCCCATCAGCGGGATCATAACCGTAGCAACCAGCGCACCGAGGGTGACGGCTTCAAGCGCCTGGGATTTTTGATAGCTCAGCGTGGTGGTGGCATAGCTGACCACGAAAGTCGAAAAAATATAGAATGGCGCGGTTTCCACTACTTTGAGGCCCGCAGCAATTAACACTTCGCGCCAGTGATACTTGAGCGTATCGCGCAGCGGCGCCTTTGCTACCTGGCCTGACTGCTTCACCTGTTTAAATTCCGGCGTTTCATCAATATCTTTGCGGATCCACAGACCAATAAGAACCAGCACCGAGCTGAGCAGGAAAGGGATGCGCCAGCCCCAGGAGAGAAACTGCTCTTCGCTGAAAAGGGTCACTAGCGAGACGATAAAAGTGGCCATCAGCATGCCAATGGTCACGCCCGCCTGCGGAATGCTGCCGAAAAAACCTTTGCGCTTTTCCGGTGCGTATTCGTAGGCCAGCAATAGCGCACCGCCCCATTCGCCGCCGATGCCCATTCCCTGAACGATACGTAAGGTTATCAGCAGCGCTGGCGCCCATAAACCGATCATCTCATAGGTGGGAAGCAGACCGATGGCGACCGTTGCGCCGCCCATCAGGGAGAGCGTCAGGACCAGCGTTTTCTTACGCCCGATTCGGTCGCCAATATGTGCGAAGACCACCCCGCCAATCGGGCGAATGAAAAAGGTCAACGAGAACGAGAGCCAGGAGAGGATTAAACCGATGACCGGATCGACCATCGGAAAGAAAATCTTGTTGAATACCAGCGCCGCCGCCGTACCGTAAAGGAAATAATCGAACCATTCAATGGCGCTGCCGGTGAGGCTGGCAATGAGCACCTTTTTGTTTTTCTTGAGAATTGATGTGGTGCTGCTCTCGTGCAAGGTCATCTTTTAGCTACTCCCCCAGAGTCATCACAACCCGGTGACACCTGATGATTTTCAGGTGCAACCTGGCGAGCGATGAGGTTATTTAATTGTTAAGGAAGCTAGGGTTGTATGTTGCATTTGGCAAGTCTGGTCGCCGCGTCAGGGAGCCGTTTTTGCCATTTTTACCGGCGAATCGCGCCGTTATTTAGCCGTTTATTTGAACGTATTCGCTAACAATCGGGCGTATGGTGGTGAGTTATTGAGGTGCAACCGTTCTGTTTTTGGACGTTTCTTGTTATTTCAATCTTGTTACCGCTCAGGCTTTATTAACCCTTAAAGGCGGCTCCGGTTTATCATGGTATCCACAATCCCGTGAAGGGTGACATTGGCGCAAAGGAGAGAACATGTCGGAGCATTTTCCATCGCTGCCGGAGGCGACGCTAGCCGCGGCGAACCAGCTGGGGGCCTGGCTGGCGCAGCATGATTTGCCGCAGCAGCCATCAATCGATGTCGTGGTGCTGGCGGGCAATGCGGTGATCCCAACCATTGATTTCGCCTGCCAGCTGGCGGCGCATCACGCCGTTCCGCTACTGATCAGCGGTGGTATCGGGCATTCCACTTCGTTTTTATACCACGCGGTGTTGAACGATCCGCGCTATTGCACCATCCCGGTAGCCGATCGCGCCGAGGCGCACATTCTGGCCGATATTGCCCACCGGTTCTGGGCTATTCCTCGCGAATACATTGTCGTGGAAGACCGCTCCACCAACTGTGGAGAAAATGCGCGTTTTACCCGGCAAATGCTGGAACAGAGAGGTATTACACACCGAACGGGCGTGGTGATCCAGGACCCGACCATGCAGCGGCGAACGATGGCGACCTTTGCCCGCGTCTGGCAAGACGCAGCGCATGCGCCGATGTGGCACAGCGCGCCGGGGTGTTCGCCGGTGTTGTGCAATGGCGATAACGGCGTCACCTTTAGCGGCGATAGCAGCGGCCTGTGGCCGGTGGAACGCTATCTGGCGCTGATCCTCGGCGAGCCGCCGCGGCTAGCGGACAATCCGCAGGGTTATGGCCCGTTGGGTAAGGGATTTATCGCTCATGTGGATATTCCGCCGCAGATTATTGATGCGTGGCAGACGCTGCGCAAGGACCGTCTGCTGTCCGATACATTGAGCGCACGCCAGCTGGCTTAGCTATTAGCCTTAACGCTGTCAGTCAGCCGTTGTCTTTGGCAAGCGCAGGGATGGTCCGGACGTATCCGCCGCATTGCCCGTTTGCGTTGGCGATATCGCAAACGGGCAGGTAGTGTTACTGAATTGTGATTTTTTTAGCGCCGGCTTGGTCTGTTTTTATGAAATATCTCACAAAAACAAACGTCCGGCCTGTCTCTTTGCCCTTTGGACGATAATTTTTAACATCTATTTCACCTGTTAAAAACAATAATCCTGAGGAGCAGACCATGACAGCACCCGTTCAACACCCTATGTATATTGACGGTCAGTTTGAAGCCGGCCGCGGTGATGCATGGATTGAGGTGATCAATCCGGCCACGGAAGCGCTCATATCGCGTATTCCTGACGGCAGCGCGGAAGATGCGCAGCGCGCGATTCTCGCTGCTGAGCGCGCTCAGCCGGGCTGGGAAGCCTTACCTGCGATCGAGCGAGCGGGGTGGCTGCGTAAAATCGCTGCCGGTATCCGCGAACGGGCCGACGAGATCGCCGCGCTGATTGTCGCCGAAGGCGGGAAGATCCAGCAGCTGGCGGCGGTAGAGGTCTCCTTTACCGCGGAGTACCTGGATTATATGGCCGAATGGGCGCGTCGTTATGAGGGCGAAATTGTGCAAAGCGACCGCCCGGGAGAAAACATTCTGGTATTCAAACGCGCGCTGGGCGTGACCACAGGCATCCTGCCGTGGAATTTCCCGTTCTTCCTGATTGCCCGCAAGCTGGCGCCAGCGCTGATTACCGGCAATACCATCGTAATTAAACCGAGTGAGTTTACGCCGAATAACGCCATCGCTTTTGCGCAAATCGTTCATGATATCGGCCTGCCGAAAGGGGTCTTTAATCTGGTGCTGGGCCGCGGCGAAACCGTGGGTCAGGAGCTAGCCGGCAATCCAAAGGTCGCGATGGTCAGCATGACCGGCAGCGTCACCGCAGGGGAGAAGATCATGGCCGCGGCGGCGAAAAACATCACCAAAGTATGCCTGGAGCTGGGCGGGAAAGCGCCGGCTATCGTGATGGATGATGCGGATCTTGAGCTGGCGGTAAAAGCGGTGGTCGATTCTCGCGTGATTAATAGCGGGCAGGTGTGTAACTGCGTTGAGCGCGTGTATGTGCAAAAAGGGCTATACGATCGCTTCGTTAACCGTTTGGGCGAAGCGCTGAAAGCGGTGCAGTTTGGCGATCCGGCAGCGCGCGACGATATTGCCATGGGGCCGTTGATCAATGCCGCAGCGCTGGAGCGGGTTGAGCAGAAGGTAGCGAAAGCGGTGGCTCAGGGCGCCCGTATCGCTCTGGGTGGGAAAGCGGTGGAGGGTAAAGGCTATTTCTATCCGCCGACGCTGCTGCTGGACGTGCGCCAGGAGATGGATATCGTTCATGAAGAGACGTTCGGTCCGGTACTGCCGGTCGTGGCGTTTGATACCCTGGAAGAGGCGCTGGCGATGGCCAACGACAGCGATTACGGGCTGACGTCATCAATCTATACCCGCGATTTGAACGTCGCGATGAAGGCGATTAAGGGGCTGAAGTTTGGTGAAACCTATATTAACCGCGAGAACTTTGAGGCGATGCAGGGTTTCCATGCCGGATGGCGTAAATCAGGGATTGGCGGCGCCGACGGTCGTCACGGCCTGAATGAGTATCTGCAAACCCAGGTGGTCTATCTGCAGGCCTGATTTAGCAGAGGAGCGGCGCGTTCCCCGGAGGCGATGCTGCGCATCTGTCCGGGCTGGAGGTTACCAGCCGTCTGCGGTCCGGTAGCCCGGGAAAGGCGCGTTGCGCCGCCCCCGGGAGTTATTTGGCGAATTTATCCAGCACGCGAATCAGCTGGGTCACGAAACCGTATTCGTTATCGTACCAGGCGACGGTTTTTACGAGCTGGAGATCGCCAACTTCTGCGATCTCCAGCTGGGTGGCGTCGTAAATTGAACCGAAATGGCTGCCGATAACGTCTGAGGAGACGATCTCCTCTTCGGTATAACCAAATGACTCATTGTTCGCCGCCGCCTCCCTCATCGCCTGATTAACCTCCTCGGCGGTCACTTTTTTCTCCAGCACCGACACCAGTTCGGTCACCGAACCGGTTTTGGTCGGCACGCGCTGAGCGTGGCCTTTCAGCTTGCCGCTAAGTTCAGGGATGACCAGACCGATAGCTTTCGCCGCTCCGGTGGTATGCGGAATGATATTTTCCGCCGCCGCGCGGGATGCGCGTAAATCTTTGCCGCGAGGGCCATCAACCAGCGACTGGGTGCCGGTATAGGCGTGAATCGTGGTCATGGTTCCCACTTTAATACCAAAGGCGTCATTCAGCACTTTCGCCATCGGCGCCAGGCAGTTGGTGGTGCAGGATGCTACAGAAATTATCGTATCGTTGGCGTCCAGCGTATCGTCGTTAACGTGATAGACGATGGTCTTCATATCGCCCGCCGGCGCGGAGATCAGAACTTTTTTGGCTCCGGCGGTCAGATGCGCCTGCGCTTTCTCTGATGAAGTGTAAAAGCCGGTACACTCCACGATAAGTTCAGCGCCCGTCGCTTTCCACGGAATATGCTGGGCCTCTTTTTCGGCATAAACGGTGATTTTTTTGCCATCAACGATCAGCGCATCTTCAGTAAAATCAACGCTCCAGGGGAAAGGTCCGTAGTTAGAGTCGTGCTTTAGCAGGTAGGCCAGCACTTTCGGTGAGGTGAGATCGTTAATGGCGACCACCTCTAAGGAACTATTAACCTCCAGTAACCGGCGCAGCACCAGCCGTCCAATACGCCCAAATCCATTAATCCCGAGTTTGCTCATGAAGAATCTCCAGGTCAGTTGAATCGTGATGTGAAAACTTCTCCAGGCTTAGTCCAGCAGTCAGGATAGGGCAACCAGCGAATTTTTTGCCGCGAGAAAGGTGGCTGCTAAATATAGCGGGAAAAGCGTGTAAATCCGGGAGGTTGAGGGTATGACGGAAACGGCTAATAATTTTTTGTTTCAGCGTTATACGCCACGGGCATATTGGCTGCGCAGAGAAAAGGAAAGGGCGGACCCGTAAAGACCCGCCGATGGCGATTATCTGGCCAAAGCGCCTGATTCAGCGAAAGCGGCTAGCGCGGCGCCGTCAAGACGATAGCGCACCCATTCACTTTGCGGCAGCGCGCCAATGCTCAGATAAAAATCGATGGCCGGCTGGTTCCAGTCGAGCACGCTCCACTCTAACCGGCCGCATTCTCTTTTAACCGCTAGCCGAGCAATGGTGCGCAAGAGTGCTTTTCCCGCGCCGTTGCCGCGAAACTCGGGCGAGACGTACAGGTCTTCCATATAGATGCCATTGCGTCCGAGCCAGGTGGAATAGCTGGTGAAGAACACCGCATACCCAGCGACCTTATTTTCTATCTCGCAGATCAGCGCTTCCGTTTTGCTGTCGCTGGCGAAAAGGGTGGCCTGGATCTCCTCGACCGTGGTAACCACCTGCTCTGGCGCTTTTTCATACACTGCGAGCTCATAAATCATGTCATAAATTGCTTTTGCGTCCGCCGGGCTGGCCTGACGAATGGTCATATTCATTGAATTACCTGTTGTGCCGTCGTGAGTTTGATACCGCAAAGCATAAACGTTAAGGTTAGAAGAATTAAGTGCAATGAAATCACTGAATGATGAATATTATGCATCCCGCCCTTCGCCGTCTTGATTTAAACCTGCTGCCGGTATTCGAGGCGGTCTACCGCTATCGCTCGGTCCGCCTGGCGGCGGAAGAGTTAGCAATGAGCACATCGGCGTTAAGCCACGCGCTATCCAGGCTGCGCGCGGCGCTTAACGATCCGCTTTTTTATCGTGAGGGTCACCGCATGTGCCCCAGCGTATATGCGACCCAGCTCGCGCCGTCGATATCATCTGCGTTAAAGTTTTTAAATCAGGAGCTCACCCCGCAGCCAAAGTTTGTCGCTTCCGCCAGTACCGACTGCCTACAAATCGCGATCACGGATTTCACCGCGCAGTGCGTTTTTCCAACCCTGATGTCCAGACTTCACCACCAGGCGCCGGGTTTGCGTTTCGAACTGCGTTATCTGCCGCATAGTCCGGCGCTGACGGAACTGCTGGCCGGAGAGGTGGACCTGGCGTTGGGTTTCAGCGCGCTCAATGAAGCGGAACATCCGGAACTGGATGAGATTTGCTGGCTGCAGGATGACTATGTTGCGATGAGTAACGAAAGGCGGAACAGACTCACGCTGGCGGATTATCTGGCGGCCCAGCATCTGGTGGTCACTCCGTGGAATGAAAGCCAGGGGGTTCTCGATGTGCAGCTGGCGAAAATGGGCTTCACGCGACATATCACCATCAAAACCCCCTCAATGCTGAGCGCACCGTTTATTATTGCGCAAAGTGAACTGTTGATGGCGATGCCGCGCTCGGCTGCTGAAAAGATGCTCGCAACCGCCGGGTTGAAGATTTTTGAACTGCCGTTTGAGGTGCCGCCATTTGAAGTGAAAATCTATTCCCATAAGCGCAGCGGTCAGCGCGGCGCAAGCCAGTGGCTGAAAGACACGCTGCGGGAGTGGGCGGCGCCGGAGGGCATCTGATGGCGGGTTTGACGAGTCAGCGATATATGCTTAACTCATGATATCAGAAATGTAAAATCTGTGTTAACAATCAAGGCGCGCATTGACTCTACGCGCTGCGCCGCTCATCCATAAAAGATAAGAGAGACAAATTGAAATTAGCCGGACCTCATCCAGATGAACTGCGTCGTCTGCAATCGCTGCGGGCATCCGGGTTGCTGAATAGCGGAAAAGAAGAGCGCTTCGATCGCCTGACCAGGCTGGCGCGTACGCTCTACGATCTGCCGGTGGCGTCGATTAGCCTCGTCGGGGAGAACACCCTGTATGTTAAATCCTGCGCCGGACTTGATGTAGATACGCTGCCGAGGGATATCACCTTCTGCGCGCACACCATTCTGCAAACCGATCCTTTGATCGTCAACGACCTGCAGCAGGATATGCGCTTTCACGATAACCCGCTGGTGACGGAAGCGCCGTTTATTCGCTTTTATGCCGGGTATCCGGTTCAGCTACCTGACGGCGCGACGGTAGGTTCGTTCTGCCTTATGGATCATAAGCCGCGCGCTTTTTCCGGACATGAAATTCAGATATTGAGTGACCTGGCCGCCATTGTAGAAGATGAATTCAAAGTGCTGGACGCGGCGACCGCCGACGAACTGACGGGGTTATTTAACCGGAGGGGATTTTTGTCGTTAGCGGAGTATGCGCTGTTAACAGCCAGACGGCGAAGTGAACCGGCGAGCCTGGTGTTTATCGACCTCGATCGCTTTAAGCTGATTAACGATACCTGGGGCCATGAGCAAGGGGATAAAGCCCTGACGGCAATCGCCGATGTGATGAAGTCTACCTTCAGAGAGTCGGATTTAATTGCCAGACAGGGCGGCGATGAGTTTATCATCCTGCTTGCCAATACCGCCCAGCAGGCCGCGAACAAGGCGATGGAGCAGCTTAGCCAGAATGTTGCCGAGTATAATCAGCAAGCGGGTAATCCGTGGCAGCTGGCGTTCTCATGGGGCTGCGTTGAATACGATCCCCATGAGCACCATAGTCTCAATGACATCGTTGCAGTGGCCGACCGGCGGATGTATCAGGCTAAAACGAGCCATGGCGCAGAGCGCCGGTAGGCGTGTCGCCCGGCGTCGTCTGCCGGGCGTCTGCGGCATCCCCTGCGGTTCAGGCGAGTGATCGCCGCAGCTTACGCAATCTTAGTGGAGTCCAAGACGGATCAATTCAACGGGCTCGAATTTGCCTTCAGCGCCTTCAACTTCTACTGTCTTATTACGACGCAGCTGGGCAGGAGTAAGACCATTGGCATGTATAGCAACAATTTTACCGGTTTTACCCGTCCCGTTAATCATTACCTGACTACCGTTAGTAATAGGGTTGCGGTTACGATCGTAAGTGATCATGGCTATTTCTCCTCTTAATAATCTGCAAATAAAACTCCGCTTAACCACCAGGCTTACTCCCGGCAACGGACATAATACAAATACGCCTCTGAGGCTGGCGTTTTTTTGTTTTTGATCAACATCACACTTTTTAGCGGTCAGCGAAGGCCATTTCCTGACCGTTCGTCCGCGCGTTATGCTTCCGCAGGTCTTTGACTTTGTACACTATGGTTGCGGATGCTCAGGTTGCAGACGCGGTTGCGGCTGCTAAACTTTTGGCGGGCATAACGGAGCGGAACGATGAACAACAAAGACGAGCAAACGGGGCTGATCGGGCTTGCGATTGGCGCAGCGGTCATTGGCCTGGTGTCTGACCAGAAGCCAATTAATCGGGAAAGTATTGTTGAGGAACTGATACGGTTAGGCAGGCAGAAGGGAGATGGCGTCGAGGACGAGATTTTTAAAAAAGCGGCAACGCTGGTGCGAAAGGGGATATAAACCCCGATAAAGAGATAAACGAAGCCCGGGTATCAGAAAACCCGGGATTACACCGGGAGCAGAGTCATCATTAGCCAGGCTAAAAAAATGCATATCAGCGTCATATACCAGACAAAACTCATTTTACCACCTGACTCTACAGCGCCATGCCAATCACTGCGTTAACCACGGATGAAGCCATTAACACGCCGCCAACGATATAACAGGTTCGGTTCTTTCGGCTCACGGCTAAGGCCAGAAGAACAATAGCTGCGGCAAAGAATGGGATAGCTATGATGCTAAATGTGTTCATGATTCCCTGAGGCCTTATTCGTCAATATTCCCGCAAGTGGCTTCGCGGTTAAGAAGGCATAGACCGCGATTCGAAATCTACCGGAACCCGGTTAATCTTCCTGCATCCACATATCGGCTTCTTCAAACATTTCCTGCACGGCGCGGCTGATCTGCTCCTTCTCGTGCTTGCTGGCGTCGGTATTAATCGAAGCTAAAGTCATCATCGGTTTTACGCGGACGTCGGCATCGGGAAAAATGCGGTGAACTCGCTTTGTCAGTTCATTAAGAATGATCTCTTTAGCGCCGGCCAATCCCTCGAAATTTCTTTTGTCATAAATCAGTTCTACAAACATGCGTTATCCCGGTTATTTTGATGACAGCCAGTATTGTACTGTAATTATATACAGCGTCAAGGCGACAGAATAAGTTCCTCGCGCAGGCGCGATCTCTGCTTTTGCATCAAATGCCGGAGTAGGGCAATTGTTTTTTTATAAGTACGTAAAAGTTAATGAATTTTTAATAAAAGGTGGTTATGTTGACTCCATCACCATCTTTTTAAGGGTTTTCCATGCGCGATAAATACTCTGGCCTGCAGATAGGCATCCACTGGCTGGTTTTTTTATTAGTGATTGGCGCGTACGCGGCGATGGAGCTGCGGGGCTTTTTCCCGCGCAGCGCGCGGCCTGCCATTAATATGATTCACGTCTCGTGCGGTATTTCTATCTTTGTTCTGATGGTGGCGCGCCTGATCGTGCGCCTGAAATCACCGGCGCCGCCGATAGTCCCCAAACCATCGCCGATGATGACCGGCTTCGCGCATCTCGGGCATCTGGTGATCTATCTGCTGTTTATCGCGCTGCCGATCATCGGCATGGTCATGATGTACTATCGCGGCAACCCGTGGTTCGCTTTTGGTCTGACCATGCCGCACGCAGCGGAAAGCGACTTTGAACTGGTGGATAATCTGAAAGCGTGGCATGAGCTGCTGGCCAATACCGGCTACTTTATTATCGGCCTGCACGCGCTGGCGGCGCTGATGCACCATTATTTCTGGAAAGATAACACGCTGCTGCGGATGATGCCGCGTAAGCGCTAAACCCTGCTAAACCCGCTTCGGCGGGTTTTTTGTCGCTCTTTATTTTAATTGTGATAAAAATGTTATCAACAATAAAAAAAGGGGAAGGGTATGAAAGTCAGACTTGCCATCGCAGAAGAGGCTCCGGCCCTTTGGGAAGTTCGTAATCAGGCGATTCGCCACGGCTGCCGTGAAAGCTATGCTGCGGAAGTCCTCCAGGCCTGGACTCCCGACAACATGCCTGAAGGTTATCGCCATGCGGTGCGCGATAATCCATTTTTTGTTGTTGATGATGGGCAGGGCAAGCCAGTCGCCAGCGGCTATCTGGATATCAAAGCGGGTAGCGTTGAAGCCATATTTACTTTGCCGACCTGGGAGGGTAAAGGCTGCGCCAGCATGATTATGGCGGCGATTATCGGGGAGGCGAAACAACGCAAGTTCAGGCACATTACCCTCGATGCAACGCCAAACGCGGCCGGTTTTTATCTGCGCCTGGGATTCACTTCAACCGGCGAAAAGCGCTGGCATTCGAACATGGCGAACGCCGACTTACGCTGTGAATCGATGATCCTTAGCCTCGACTGAGCGCAAATTCTCGCCGCTATGCTACGGTTAAAGCGGCGAAGCCATTTGCCTCATGGCAATAATAAATATAGTATACCCCCCTATATGATATGGAGGGCGACACCATGCCACATTCACCTGAAGATAAAAAGCGTGCCCTCAGCCGGGTAAGGCGCATCCGCGGCCAGGTTGAAGCGCTCGAGCGGGCGCTGGAATCTGGCGAACCCTGTATGACCATTCTGCAACAGATTGCCTCTATTCGCGGCGCCGCTAACGGCCTGATGGGGGAGATGGTTGAGATTCATCTGCAGGACGAACTGGTTAGCGGCGAAACGACGCCAGACCAGCGCGCCGCCAGAATGGCGGAAGTCGGGCATCTGCTACGATCCTATTTAAAATAAAATCACCACGAGGAAGAGAGATATGAAATCACGTGCAGCCGTCGCGTTTGGCCCAGGCCAGCCGCTTTCAATCGTTGAGATTGACGTCGCGCCGCCGAAAAAGGGCGAAGTGCTGGTGAAGATCACCCATACCGGCGTATGCCATACCGATGCTTTCACCCTCTCCGGCGACGATCCGGAAGGCGTCTTCCCGGCGGTGCTGGGTCATGAAGGCGGCGGTATTGTCGTCGAGGTTGGCGAAGGCGTAACCAGCCTGCAGCCGGGCGACCACGTTATTCCGCTCTACACCGCCGAATGCGGCGAATGTAAATTCTGTAAATCAGGCAAAACCAACCTCTGTCAGGCGGTTCGTGCTACCCAGGGTAAAGGCCTGATGCCGGACGGCACTACCCGTTTCTCTTATAACGGTGAACCAATCTACCACTACATGGGGACCAGCACCTTTAGCGAATACACCGTAGTGGCCGAAATTTCGCTGGCCAAAGTAAACCCGCAGGCGCCGCTGGACAAAGTCTGCCTGCTGGGCTGCGGCGTCACGACCGGCATCGGCGCGGTGCACAACACGGCGAAAGTGAAAGAGGGCGATACCGTCGCCGTTTTCGGGCTTGGCGGCATTGGTCTGGCGGTGATTCAGGGCGCGGTACAGGCGAAAGCCGGGCGCATTCTGGCGGTGGATACTAACCCGGAAAAATTCACCCTCGCCAAAGAAATGGGCGCCACCGACTTTATCAACCCAAATGATTACGATAAGCCGATTCAGGATGTGATTGTTGAGCTGACCGACGGCGGCGTCGACTTTAGCTTCGAGTGTATCGGTAACGTGAACGTGATGCGCGCGGCGCTCGAATGCTGCCATAAAGGCTGGGGCGAAAGCGTGATTATTGGCGTTGCTGGCGCAGGCCAGGAGATCAAAACGCGGCCATTCCAGCTGGTCACCGGGCGCGTCTGGCGCGGCTCCGCCTTCGGCGGCGTCAAGGGACGCACTCAGCTGCCGGGCATGGTGGAAGACGCGATGGCGGGCAAAATTCGCCTCGACCCGTTTATTACCCACCGTATGCCGCTGGATCGGATCAACGAAGCTTTTGACCTGATGCATGAAGGGAAATCAATTCGTACCGTCATCCATTTCGGTGATAACTGATTTTTCAGTCCAAACATAACCCGGGCTTGCCCGGGTTATTTCTGAATATACGCTATTCTCGCCGCAAATTTTCATAACCGCTATGCCACCGCCGCTGTTCCCGACGCTCCCGTTCTCGCTGAATATCTGATTTTTCATCTTCCCAGACCGCGCAGTGCGGGCCGCTAAAAACCTCGCAGGGCGGCTGGTTAGCGGTGAGCGGGTTGGCCGTTTTCTCTTCCCAGATCGTCGGATCGCGCAGGTCCACTTCCGGGGCCTTCAGCGCCTGTGCGGAGGCAGCGGCTAACGCCAAAACGGTGCCTGCGAGCAGGCGGCAGGTTGAACTTTTCATCCATTATCCTTGTTCAGTTTTTATTATTGATAACCATTCGCAATAATAACATGACTGAATGAAAATGGCGCGTTCAGGGAGATGAGAAGACAATTTCGCTGTCGTGATGTCGTGATGTCGTGATGTCGTGATGTCGGGTAGCGGCTGGCGCCTGACCCGACCTGCAACACCGTGGATAACCACCGCTGGTAGGCACAGTAAGGCGTTTACGCCACCGGGCAATATCCAGGAAAGGTACTTCGCCAGTAAAAAGGGCCCCGGCTGGGGCCCTGAGGATTACTTCTGCTCCGGGAGCGCGTAGGCAATAATATAATCGCCGCGGTCCGGGGACTGGCGAGCGCCGCCCGCATTGATGATGATGTACTGCTTACCGGTTTTCGGCGAGACATAGGTCATCGGGCCGGACTGGCTGCCGACCGGCAGACGCGACTTCCAGATCTCTTTACCGTTGGCGGTATCAAACGCGCGCAGGTAGAAGTCCTGGGTACCCGCGAAGAACAGCAGGCCGGACTGGGTGGCAAGCGAAGCGCCCAGCGTCGGCATGCCGATAGGGATCGGCATATGCATGCGGATCCCCAGCGGACCGGTGTCCTCTACGGTGCCCACCGGAACCTGCCACACCAGCTTGCCGGTTTTCAGATCGACCGCTGACATCGTGCCGAACGGCGGTTTCTGGCAAGGAATGCCCAGCGGCGACAGGAAGCGCTCGCGCATGGCACCGAACGGGGTGCCTTCCATCGGCACTATCCCCATTTCGATACCGCTGGCGTCTTTCGCCACGTTGGCGCGCGGAACCATATAGTTGGCGAGGCCAAGGCGCATATCGTTGACGAACATTAGGCTATTATTCGGGTCAACCGACACGCTGCCCCAGTTCATCCCGCCCAGCGAGCCAGGATACTGCAGCGAACGATCTTCGCCCGGAGGGGTGAAGACACCCTGATGGCGCATCTCTTTAAACTGAATGCGGCACAGCAACAGGTCGACAGGCGTCGCGCCCCACATATCCGACTCTGTCAGCGTCTCGTTGCCGATCATTGGCATGCCAACGGAATAGGGCTGGGTCGGGGAGTAGCGCTCGCCTTTGACGTTGCCCGCAGGGACAGGGCGTTCCTCAACTTTGGCGACTGGTTCACCGGTGGCGCGATTGAGCATAAAGATCATGCCCTGTTTACTGGTTTGCACCAGTACCGGGGTGGTGCCGCCTTTACCGTCAGGAAGATCGTACAGCAGCGGCTGCGAAGGCAGGTCGAAGTCCCAGAGATCGTGGTGGGTGGTCTGATAATGCCAGCGTACCTGTCCGGTCGTCGCATCAACGGCCACGATGGAAGAGCTGTATTTATCGTCCAGCGCGGTACGTTCGCCGCCAAAGAAGTCTGGGGTAGCGTTACCGGTAGGCAGGTAAATCAGATTCAGCTTCGCGTCATAGGACATGGCCGACCAGACGTTCGGCGTACCGCGGGTGTAGGTTTGCCCTGCAGGCGGTTCACCGGTCAGGTTCGGGTTGCCCGGATCCCATGCCCACGCCAGCTTGCCGGTGTGAACATCATAGGCGCGAACCACGCCCGGAGGCTCGCCGGTGGAAAAGTTATCCGCCACGCGACCGCCAACCACGACGACGTTACCCGCCACCAGCGGCGTAGAGGTTTGCTGGTAGTAACCTGCTTTGATTTCCCCCATCCCCACGCTAAGGTCAACGATACCGTGGTCGCCGAATGCGTCGCACAGTTTACCGTTATCGGCATCAATGGCGATCAGACGGGCGTCGGTAGTTGGCAGGAACAGACGGCGGGAGCAGGCGGCCGGCTGCGCATAGGCGGCAGAGGACACCTGGGCCTGGCTGTCTTCGTAATAGCCTAAACCACGGCAGCGCTGCCAGTTCGGCGCGGTGGCTTTTGAATCATAGCGCCACTTCTCTTTACCGCTATCGACATCCAGCGCCAGTACTTTGCTGTAGGGCGTACAGACGTAAAGCGTATCGCCAATCTGCAGCGGCGTATTCTGGTCTTCCGCGCCGGAGCCGTTGCTCTGCGGGATATCGCCGGTATGGGCGATCCAGGCGACCTGCAGCTGGTTCACGTTCTGTTTGTTAATCTGGTCGAGGGCGGCGAAGCGATCGCCGTGGGTGGTGTTGCCCCAGTGCGCCCAGTTCTTCTGCTGCTCGCCGGCGGCGACCGGTTTAACCGGCACCGCCTCGCTGGCGCTGACCAGAGGCTGAGATTTGAACATCCAGCCGAAACTTGCCAACAGGACCACTGCCAACACCGCTGCCAGGCCAAACGCGGGCCCTTTTTTCGCAGGCTGGCGGGAAAGGAACGGCCACACCAGCGCGCACAGGAGGGCCAGCACGCCGAGCGCGAAAAGGCGCGAGAACAGCGGCCAGTAAGTCCAGCCCGCGTCACTAATCGCCCAGACGATCGAGACGATAAACGCCAGCCCATACAGCAGTATGCCGCCGCGACGGTTGCGGAAAATGAGTGCTGAGGCGATCACCATCACCAGGCCCATAATCGCAAAATAGAACGTCCCGCCGACCGAGGCGAGCTTTGCACCAAGAATACCGATAGCCAGACCGATGATCAGCATCAGTCCGGCGAGAAGCCACTGCAGGATCCGTGGGAACCCTCGCGGCACGTTGCCAGTTGCCATTTTTGTCTCCTTAACCACCCCTGAACAGGCGTGAACCAGATGAATCAAATTTTCAAGTTAACTCTTTTGAATGAAGTGACCATGGCCTTCATAAAAGCGGGTTTTTTGCTGTTATTGATTTCGAGTGAACCATTTGGTGAAATCGTGGCTATGATAGATCTGTTAAATAAATTTGCGCAATTGTTAATGAATGATTTCGCACTAATTGATTATTGTGATGAATGACGTTAGTGAATCGCTGGAAAAAGAGGCTGCGTTTCCCCGGCGGCTGGAGGGGCGGCGCCGGGAGAAAAGCGGAAGACGCCGGTCAGACCGGCATAGATTTGCGAATGGCGCTCAGCAACGTTTGGCTACCGGCGGTGAGGGTGGCATCCACGCGGGTCAGAATACCGATAGGTTCGCCAGCGCCCTGAGTGGGTATGGGCAGCGCGGCGAGCAGTCCACGGCGCAGATCGTCCTTCACCGCGCCGGAGGGGACGAACCACACGTAGTCGTAATCGACGGTGAGCTGGCGCGAGAGCGAGGCCGACAGCGTTTCGATGCAGCCAGTGGGAATTTTACAGCCCTGGCTTTGCAGCAGGGCTTCCGCATTCTGTCGCGGCAGTGTGCCTTTTGGCGATACCACCACCGGCCACTCCATCACCCGGCTCAGGGTAACGGTTTCCTGCAGCAGCGGGTGCCCCGGACGAACCACCAGCTTCAGCGATTCAAGAAACAGCAGTTCATAGTTCAGACCGCTCATCAACTCCGGATCGGACATTCTTCCGATGCCGATATCGATTTCTCCCGATTTCAGGCCCGCCAGCAGCATGGTGTTATTCATGGTCGCGACCTGCAGGGTGATATCCTTTTGCTGCTGGTGAAACTGGCCAATCACCGAGGGCAGAATCCCCAGCGCAGCGGTTGGCAGCGCTCCGATACGCACGATGTCGTTGCTGAGGCCTTCTTTACGATTCAGCGCTTGCCCGGCGGTATTGAGCGCGTCCAGCACTTTCACCGCATGGGTAAGAAACTGTTCCCCGACCAGCGTGAGCTGAGCGCCAAGGCGTCCGCGCTCAAACAGCCGCGTACCGGTAAGCTGCTCCAGTTCATTCAGGGTTTTGGACAAAGCCGGTTGGCTAAGGTTTAAGGTTTCAGCCGCGCGCCCAAGAGTTCCCTGTTGAGCGACGGCCACGAAGGTATGTAGATGGCGCAAGCGAATGCGCTGACTGAAAAGACCATTTTTTTGCATAATCAATGTTAAGAACTGAGGCTGACCGGTGACAAGTAAGGGTGTTTAAATTTGTTAACTTCATAGCAAAATATTATTAACATTTTATATTATTATTTTACAAGTTGATTTTGTTGAGATTGTGGAAAAGCGCCGCCTCTGGCTGGCAGAGGCGGAGAAGGAACGGGCAAATTTAGATATCGAAGAACACGGTTTCGTTGTCGCCCTGTAAGTGAATATCGAAGCGATAAACGATTTCCGTGCCGCGCACTTCGCGCTGCCCGATGAGGGTCTGACGGCGAACTTCCCACTCAATCAGATTGAGTACCGGATCGGCCTGATTAGCGTCCTGCTCGTCGGAGAAGTACATCCGCGTGTTAAGGCCAATGTTTATTCCGCGCGCCACCACCCATAAATTGACGTGAGGGGCCATTACGCGGCCATCACGGCCCACCACGGCGCCGGGTTTAATGGTTTCGAAGCGCCAGATACCGCTGGTAAAGTCCGAGCAGCTGCGCCCCCAGCCGCGAAACTCCGCATCCAGCTTTTTGTTTTGCTGCCGATCGTCCGGGTGATTGTAGCGCCCGGCGGCGTTGGCCTGCCAGATTTCCAGTAGCACATCGCGCACCGGCGTTCCGGAGCCATCGATGACTCTGCCTTCAATGGTAATGCGCTCACCCTCGGTCGCAGGGGTCGTCAGCGTTGGGCCAAAGTTATTCTCAAAGATATGAAATCCGGCGGCGTCCGGCGCCAGGCCGATATGCACATAAGGACCGGCGGTTTGTGAAGCGGTTTCGGGTAAAAAATCTCTCATCGGGCGGCCCCCTGCGTGCGGTTTTCAAACAGCGTGGCGCGGTGGCCGCGCAGCACGAGATCAAAACGGTAAGCCAGCGAGTCCAGCGGTACGGCGGCATGGGGATCCAGCTCGGCGATCAGCGTCCTGATGGCATCGTCGTTATTGATGGTTTTGACGATAGGACACTGTTTGATCAGCGGATCGCCTTCAAAATACATCTGCGTAATTAAACGCTGTGCCCAGGCGTCTCCGGAGAGAGAGAAGTGAATATGCGCCGGGCGCCAGTCGCTTACCTGGTTGCGCCACGGGTAGGGACCGGGTTTGATGGTGCGAAAACAATAATAGCCGTTCTCGTCGGTCAGCACGCGTCCACAGCCGCCAAAGTTCGGGTCGATCGGTGCCAGATATTGATCCTTTTTATGTCGGTAGCGTCCGCCAGCGTTGGCCTGCCAGACTTCGACCAGCGTATTTTTCATCGGCCGACCGAATCCATCGCGTACGTAGCCGTGCACAATAATCCGCTCGCCAATCGGCAGGCCGTCTTTGGCGTAATTCAGGATCAGGTCGTTATCGAGCGCGCCGAGATCGTCGCTACTGAAAACCGGTCCGGTGATTTCCGAAAGTGAATTCTGTAGGGAGATAAGCGCATTGCGCGGCGAGCGCAGAACGCTGGTTTTATAGCCCGGCGCGTAAGCCGGAGGATGGCTGCTATAGTCGCGATGCAGAACCTCGCGCGGTGACCATTTGTCGTTCATCAGGGTACTCCGTTTTATCGGTAGAGAGGCATATCGTTGTTATGTCGCCACAAGTAGTGTGTGTAAATGTTTTGTTAATTTAAAGTGAAATTAAAGGGTGTTTAACATAACTGCTGGTTATGAAGTGTTCAGGCGAAAATGAACGGGCAGCTACCGGCATCACAGTTTGTAAATTCTTCCCACCGTCTTCAGACAGCTTTTCTACACTCCAGGGAGAATTCACTGGAGGTAAGACATCATGGCGAACACCATCACGGCTGATGAGATTCGGGAGTGCTTTTCGCAGGCGATGTCGGCGATGTACCAGCAGGAAGTTCCGCAGTACGGGACGCTACTGGAGCTGGTGGCCGACGTTAACCTGGCTATTCTGGAGAATAACCCGAAGCTGCATGAACAACTGGCTAACGCCGATGAACTGGCGCGGCTGAACGTTGAACGCCACGGCGCGATCCGCGTTGGTACGGCGGAGGAACTGGCGACCTTGCGTCGCATGTTTGCCATTATGGGAATGTATCCCGTTAGTTATTACGATCTGTCGCAGGCTGGCGTGCCGGTTCACTCCACCGCGTTTCGTCCCGTTGATGACGCCGCGCTGGCGCGCAACCCGTTTCGTATTTTTACTTCGCTTCTGCGCCTTGAGCTTATCGCTAATGACGCGTTGCGTAAGCGGGCGTCGCAAATCCTTTCCGGGCGCGATATCTTCACCCCACGCTGTCGTGAACTGATTGCGCTTTATGAACAGAAAGGAGAATTCACCGCCGCAGAGGCCCGGGAGTTCGTCGAACAGGCGCTGGAAACCTTTCGCTGGCATCGACAGACCCTCGTCGATGAAGAAACCTATCATGCGCTGCACGATGAGCACCGGCTGATTGCCGATGTCGTCTGTTTCCCCGGCTGCCACATCAATCATCTGACTCCGCGCACCCTGGATATCGATCGGGTACAGGCGCTGATGCCTGAATGCGGCATCGCCCCGAAGGCGTTGATAGAAGGGCCGCCGCGCCGCGAAGTGCCTATTTTACTGCGCCAGACCAGCTTTAAGGCTCTCGAGGAGCCGGTGATGTTTGCCGGAGAGCATAAAGGCACGCATACCGCTCGCTTTGGTGAAATCGAGCAGCGCGGGATTGCCCTGACGCCGAAAGGCCGCGCGCTCTACGATCGTCTTCTGGGCGAGGCGGGGGTGGGCAAGGATAACCTCAACCATCAGCGTCATCTGCAGGAGGTGTTTAGCGCGTTTCCGGACAGCGAATTCCTGCTGCGTCAGCAGGGACTGGCATACTTCCGCTACCGCCTGACCCCTGCCGGAGAAGCCCATCGTCAGGCGTTTCGCCCCGGAGACGATCCGCAGCCGCTGATCGAACGCGGCTGGGTGATTGCGCAACCGATTATTTATGAAGACTTTTTACCGGTAAGCGCCGCCGGGATATTTCAGTCGAATCTGGGCAACGAGGTGCAGACCCGCAGCCACGGCAACGCCAGCCGGGAGGCCTTTGAGGAGGCGCTGGGCTGTGCGGTTTATGACGAGTTCAGCCTCTATCAGCAGGCGGAAGAGCGCAGCAAACGACGTTGCGGTCTGCTGTAAAATCAGTACTCTGCTGGCATGAGTCGTTAAAGGAAGCAGGTCATGCAGAATCCGTCCACCCCGCTGGTGATACTATCCGGCACCTCTGAAGAGAACATTCATATCTGGCGCGGTATTCCTTATGCCGCGCCGCCCGTCGGCGATCTTCGCTGGCGCTCGCCGCAGCCTGCTGCCCGCTGGCAGGGCGTGCGCCGGGCAGAGACCTTCTCGGCCTCCAGCTGGCAGGATATTGAATACTGCCGCGAGCTCGGCGGCGGCGATCCCGGCAGCTTTTCCGAAGATTGCCTCTACCTTAATGTCTGGTCGCCCGCCGCCCGATCGCAGCCGCTGCCGGTTATGGTCTGGCTGCACGGCGGGGGCTATACCATCGGCGCGGGAAGTTTGCCGCCCTATGACGGCAAAGCCTTAGCTTCTCGCGGCGTGGTAGTGGTGACGGTCAACTACCGGCTCGGGCATCTGGGCTTTTTTGCCCATCCGGCGCTGGAAGGGGAAGACGGCGAGCGTATCTATAACTTCGCGCTACTCGATCAGATCGCCGCCCTGCAGTGGGTGCAGGAGAACATTCACGCCTTTGGCGGCGATGCGGCTACCGTGACGCTGTTCGGCGAATCCGCCGGCGCGCGCAGCGTGCTGTCGCTGATGGTTTCGCCTAAGTCCAGAGGCTTGTTCCATAAAGCGATAATCCAGAGCGGCTATACCTTGCCCGATCTTCCGCGAGAGAAGGCGCTGGCGAAGGGGCAGCTTATTGCGGAACACTTTTCTTTGCCGCAGGCCAGCGCCGAACAGCTGCGGGCGATTCCGGCGCAAGCGTTCTGGTCGTTGACCGCGCCGTTGACCATCGGCCCGGCGCCCGTGGTTGGCGATGCCGTGCTGCCGCAGCCGATGCTGGAGACTTTTTTTAGCGGACGTCAGCATCCCCTGCCGGTGATGATCGGTTCGAACAGCGATGAGGCGAGCGTCATGGCGGTGTTTGGCGTCGATATCGCCGGGCAGATCCAGAAGCTTCGCCGTGAACGCCGTTTCGGTCTGGGTCTAATTAAATTGCTCTATCCCGGCGTGAAGGGAGATGAAGCGCTGGGGCGCGAAGTTTGCCGGGATATGGCCTTTACCACTCTGGGCTATGTGGTGATGCAGGCTCAGCAGCGAGTAGGGCAACCGTGCTGGCGCTACTGGTTTGACTACGTGGCCGAGGCGGAACACCAGACCTATCCGCACGGCGCGTGGCACGGTAATGAAGTGGCATACGTTTTTGACAATCTCGACCTTGCCGAGCCGGTACGAAATTATGCCAACGATCGCGACAGAGACTTTGCCGCCCGGGTCGCCGACTATTGGGCGAACTTCGCTCGCTTCGCCGGCAATGACTGTCATGAACTCTCAGGGCCGGTACGCTGGCCCGCCAGCGTGCGCGGACGGGATCGCCTGCTGCGAATCGGGCTGCACAAACGGGCCGGCTTTAAGGTGGAGAACCGCTTTATGCGCGCGCGTCTGGCGCTGTTTCGGCGGGTCATGAAGCATCATGTGACGCTGGATTAACATTATTCACAAAATCTCCGCTAGCCGGGTGGCGTTCTGCAAATGGGACAATGCGTCCCACTTTCGGCGGCTAATCCTCAGCCAGTGATTACACTATGATCAGCCTTATTAACACCATCTCCGCAGAACCGGCGTTCTGACGGAAAATCTGACGTTAAAATGAGGAAGAAATCATGGCCAAACCGTATGTTCGTCTGGATAAAAATGATGCCGCCGTGCTGCTGGTCGATCACCAGACCGGATTGCTTTCACTGGTGCGCGATATTGATCCTGATAAATTCAAGAACAACGTCCTTGCCCTTGGCGACCTGGCGAAGTATTTCGGTCTGCCGACCATCCTGACCACCAGCTTCGAAAACGGCCCTAATGGTCCGCTGGTGCCTGAGCTGAAAGAGCAATTCCCGGATGCCCCCTATATTGCGCGCCCGGGTAATATTAACGCCTGGGATAACGAAGATTTCGTTAAGGCAGTGAAAGCCACGGGCAAGAAGCAGCTGATCATTGCCGGGGTGGTGACGGAAGTGTGCGTGGCTTTTCCGGCGCTATCGGCTATTGAAGAGGGGTTTGATGTATTTGTGGTGACCGACGCTTCCGGCACCTTTAACCCGATTACCCGCGATGCGGCCTGGGATCGGATGTCGCAGGCTGGCGTGCAGCTGATGTCGTGGTTTGGCGTTGCCTGCGAATTGCATCGCGACTGGCGTAATGATATCGAAGGACTGGGCACGCTGTTCTCCAACCATATCCCGGATTATCGCAACCTGATGACCAGCTTTAATCTTCTGAATCAAAAATAAGCTTCTCTGCGGCCGGCGCTCGGCTGGCCGCTTCCCATTTCTCTTCACTGTCGCTGAATTAAGCAGCAAACGCCGCCGGTTGGCGAAATCATCGCCGCCCCTGGCTATCGGCAATTCGGTCTGGTCCGGTGGACATATTTTTTTCACCTGATTTCTGCCCTCAACAATTGGATTATCAATCGTTTTTGTCTAGAGTGAGCGACATTCACGACGCATGGGTTTGTTACGTCGCGTCTCAATTCACATATGAAGAAGGATGCTCTCTCAGGCATGAACCGCAGACGTTTTCTCAAATCTTCCATGGCTGTTGCCGCCGTATGCGGAACGTCAGGAGTCGCCTCTCTATTTTCTAAAGCCGCATTCGCCGAAGATTCGGGAATTGCCGATGGGCAAACGCGCCGTTTTGATTATAGTGTCCTCCAGTCGATGGCCCACGATCTTGCCCGTCAGCCATGGGGCGGCGCACCTCGCGATCTGCCGCCAACCCTGGCAACCCTGACGCCGCAGGCCTACAACAGCATTCAGTATGACGCCGCGCACTCCCTGTGGAGCAACATTGAAGAGCGCAAGCTGGATATCCAGTTTTTTCACGTGGGAATGGGGTTCCGCCGCCGCGTGAGAATGTTCTCGCTGGATTCACAAACTCAACAGGCACGTGAAATACACTTCCGGCCTGAACTGTTTAAATACAATGATGCCGGCGTCGACACCAAACAGCTGGTGGGCCAGAGCGACCTGGGTTTTGCCGGTTTTCGCGTATTTAAGGCCCCTGAACTGGCGCGTCGCGACATCGTCGCGTTCCTTGGCGCCAGCTACTTCCGCGCGGTGGACAGCACTTACCAGTACGGTCTTTCCGCCCGCGGCCTGGCGATCGATACCTTTACCGATACGCCAGAAGAGTTTCCTGACTTCACCTCTTTCTGGTTTGAGACCGTTAAACCGGGAGCCACGGTATTTACCGTCTATGCGCTGCTCGACAGCCCAAGCGTCACCGGCGCCTATAAGTTCATCGTTAACTGTCAGGAGACGCAGGTGATCATGGATGTGGAAAACCATATCTATGCGCGCAAAGACATCAAGCAGCTGGGCATCGCGCCGATGACCAGTATGTTCAGCTGCGGTAATAACGAACGGCGAATGTGTGACACCATCCATCCGCAAATTCACGACTCTGACCGTCTGTCGATGTGGCTGGGCAACGGCGAGTGGGTTTGTCGCCCGCTGAATAACCCGCAAAAGCTGCAGTTCAACGCTTTCCAGGATAAGAATCCGCGCGGTTTTGGCCTGCTGCAGCTGGATCGCGACTTCTCCCACTATCAGGATATTATGGGCTGGTACAACAAGCGCCCGAGTCTGTGGGTCGAACCGCGTAACCAGTGGGGCAAGGGGGCCGTCAACCTGATGGAGATCCCGACCACTGGCGAAACGCTGGATAACATCGTCTGCTTCTGGCAGCCGGAGAAGCCGGTGAAAGCCGGGGATGAACTGGACTTCCGCTATCGTCTCTACTGGAGCGCGCAGCCGCCGGTACGCTCGCCGCTGGCGCGGGTGATGGCAACGCGGACGGGGATGGGCGGTTTCCCGGAAGGCTGGGCGCCGGGCGAACACTATCCGGATAAATGGACCCGTCGGTTTGCCATCGATTTTGTCGGCGGTGACCTGAAGGCCGCTGCGCCTAAAGGCATCGAGCCGGTCATTACTCTGTCGAGCGGTGAAGCGAAACAGATAGAAATCCTCTACGTTGAACCCTTTGATGGCTACCGCATTCAGTTTGACTGGTATCCGACTTCGGATTCGACTGACCCGGTTGAGATGCGCATGTTCCTGCGCTGCCAGGGGGAGGCTATCAGCGAGACCTGGCTTTATCAGTACTTCCCGCCGCCGCCGGATAAACGCAACTATGTCGACGATCGGGTAATGAGGTAAGTGTCCGTTACTGCGCCCGTCGGGTAACCGCGCGGGCGCGTATTTTTTTAATCACATCGTTAATCAGAGTGCGCCATGTCCGCCGAAAACAGATCTGCTATCGAACATATCCCCGTTACGGATTCTCTCTCCCTGCGCGCGGTTGACGAGCGTCACGTGCCGGAACTGCATCAGCTGGTGATGAAAAACCAGCGCTGGCTTCAGCAGTCGCTGAGCTGGCCCGCTGAGGTGACTCACGAAGAGGAGACCCGCCGCCACGTGCAGGGCAACGTGATGCTCCACCAGCGCGGCTATGCCAAGATGTTTTTGCTCTTTCTGCAGGAGGAGATTGTCGGCGTACTGTCGTTCAATCAGATAGAGCCAATCAACAAGACCGCTTACATTGGCTACTGGATTGATGAAAGCCATCAGGGGCAGGGGCTGCTTTCGCAGGCCCTGCAGGCGCTGATGGACTATTTTGCCCGCAGCGGTACGGTCCGCCGCTTTGTGATTAAGTGTCGGGTGGCGAACCACAAAAGCAATCAGGTGGCCCTGCGTAACGGTTTTAGCCTCGAAGGGTGCCTCAGGCAGGCTGAGTATCTCAATGGTTCGTATGATGATCAGAATATCTACGGACGCATTATTGATGAATTCCCGGGGCGCGGCTGACGCTTTACCCGGGCGACAGGACGCACGGCCAGGTAGCCCGGGCAAGGCGCGTAGAGCGCCGCCCCCGGGAACAGAGCAGGGGCCGGAGGCTGAAAACCCCGCAGCCGGGCACAAAGGTTAAAGAAAGCCGACAATGGGCGTGCGGGTATAATGTTCGTCGCCGTTAATGACCTTCGCGCCCCGGATAGAAATGGCGTCTCCCGCGCTGGCTTCGATGCGTGCTTCATCGCCGATAGTGACCTGATGCTCGATCACCACATCGCCGCAAATCACCGTATGGCCTTCAATTAACACACTATCGTCCAGCAGAATCGGCCCGCCCCGCAGGTGCGCATGGCCGCCTACCATCACCCGATGCTTCAGCAGGCAGTTGCCTTCGACCACAGCGTGCTCCGCCACCTGCGAACTGTAGCGCAGGGTCGGGATAGCGTCTGCTTCCCGCCCGGCGATAATCCTCGCATGGCCATAAACGCGGGCGTTATCGCAGATCCAGACGTCGTTCTCTTCATTACCTTCGAGTCGCGCATGATCGAAAATTTCCGCCCGGTGCTCGACAAAAGCGTGTTCGACAAACGCATCGCCGTAAATTTGTGCCTGGTGAACGACGCGCGATGCGCTGACCGTGGCCCGCTGATAAATGCGCAGGATTTTATCGTTGTCGGCAGTCAGACCTTGAGCGGCGATAATTAAACAGTGGGGGAGGATCCGCGCGTGGTCGGCCAGGTGGCAGCACCCGCGAATGTGCGAGTGTGAAACGGTGACGTTGTCACCTATTTGCGCATTATGGCTCACTGCGGCGCTATCCAGACAAGCGTTACCGTTGACGATGGCCCCATGGCTGATAATGCACTCGCCGGTTAAGCGCGCATTGCCCTCAATTTTTGCCCCGGCAAATACGGCGCTATTAGGATCATAAATCCAGCACGCGCCCTCGTGGCTAAGGGCTGCTTCATCGTCCAGCCAGCCGCCTTCATCACCGCTTTTTACGTCAGCGAAATCACGTAAGGCGACAATTTGCCGCAGATTTACGCTATGTTTGTTGCCGTCGGCCTCATAGTGAAACTGGCGAACCTTCTCGCTGAGGTAATATTTGCGCATCTGACTATCTCATTACGTATGGTTAACATAAACATAGCAAAAAACTCCGTAGCGCGTTTTTGAAGGTTCCTTTAAAATGCAACTTAATATAATTTTAAATTTTAAACAAAATGAATAAAACGCAGCGCGCGAGCCGGGTGCTGAATCTTCCGGCGGGCTATTTTGGTATGGTACTGGGCATTATCGGCATGGGCTTCGCCTGGCGCTACGCCAGCACCATCTGGCCGGTGAGCCGGGTCGTCGGTGACGCCCTGGTGATCGCGGCTACGCTCATCTGGCTACTGCTGGCGCTGGCATTTATTACCCGGGCGGTCCGTTTCCCGCACAGCGTACTGCAGGAGATGCGACATCCGGTGGCCAGCAGTTTTGTCAGCCTGTTTCCGGCGACCACCATGCTGGTCGCCATCGGCTTTGTTCCCTGGCTGCGGCCGCTGTCGCTGGTATTATTCGCGATTGGGGTGGTGCTGCAGCTGAGCTATTCGGCATGGCAGAGCGCCGGATTATGGCGGGGGAAACATCCCGGCGAGGCAACTACGCCGGGTCTCTATCTACCGACGGTGGCGAATAACTTTATCAGCGCCATGGCCTGCGGCGCGTTGGGCTTTAACGACGCCGGACTGGTGTTTCTTGGCGCCGGGATCTTCTCCTGGCTAAGCCTGGAGCCGGTTATCCTGCAGCGCCTGCGCAGCGATGGCGAACTGCCGACGGCGATGCGGACTTCGCTCGGCATTCAGCTGGCGCCGGCGCTGGTGGCGTGCAGCGCCTGGCTGAGCGTAAACGGCGGCGAGGCGGATACCTTCGCTAAGCTGCTGTTCGGCTATGGTCTGCTCCAGCTGCTGTTTATGCTGCGGCTGATGCCCTGGTATCTACGCCAGCCGTTTAACGCCTCTTTCTGGAGCTTCTCATTTGGCATCTCCGCGCTGGCGACGACCGGGCTGCATCTCGGTCATCAGCATCCGGGCGGCTTTTTCCATACTCTGGCGTTCCCGCTGTTTCTGTTTACCAATCTGATCGTCGGCCTGCTGCTGGTTCGTACCTTCTTGCTGCTGGTGCGCGGTAAACTGCTTATTCGCGTTGAACGCGACGCATTATTAAAAAATAAGGATTAATCATGACGCTTCGTGACGAAAACTACTTTACCGATAAATACGGCATGACCCGCACCCATTCGGAGGTGCTGCACGCCGCCACGCTGATCGCCCCGGGCAGGGCGCTGGATCTGGGCTGCGGCAACGGTCGCAATAGCTTGTATCTGGCAGCCAACGGGTTTGATGTTACCGCGTGGGACAAAAACCCTGCCAGCATCGGTAATCTTGAGAGCATTCGTCAGGCGGAAGGGCTGGAGAATCTGCGGACGGCGATTAAGGATCTTAACGCCCTGAGCTTTGATGGCGAGTATGACTTTATTCTTTCCACCGTGGTGATGATGTTCCTTGATGCACAGACCATCCCGGGTCTTATCGCCAATATGCAACGCTGTACCAAACCCGGCGGCTACAATCTGATCGTTGCCGCTATGGATACCGACGATTATCCGTGCACCGTTGGCTTCCCGTTCGCCTTTAAACCGGGTGAACTTAGCCACTACTACCAGGGCTGGGCGTTCCTCAAGTACAACGAAGACGTCGGAGAACTCCACCGCACCGACGCCAACGGCAATCGCATCAAGCTGCGTTTCGCCACCATGCTGGCGCGCAAACCGGCCTAACGCGCGGCTAACAGGCAGAGCTGGAACGCGGTCTGATAAGAGGCTTCAAAGGCGCGCAGCGGCAGAAATTCAAACTTCGAGTGGAAGTTATGCGCGCCGGTGAAGAAGTTTGGCGTTAACACCCCTTTTGCCGACAGGGCCGCGCCGTCGGTGCCGCCGCGCATCGGCGTTGGTTTCGGCGTAATGCCTAAGCTTTCCATTGCTTCGAACATCAGATCAATCGCGCGGCGATCTTCGCCAATCGCATTGCTAATGTTGCTGTAGGTATCGCTGACGTGAAATTCCACCTTACCGGTTGGATACTGCGCGGCGATTTTTTGCGCCACTTCGCCGATCTGCTGCTTGCGGCGATTAAAGCTGGCGAGATCGAAGTCGCGGATGCTGGCCTGCAGTAGGGTGCTATTTTGATCGCCCTGGATGCCGTTAAACCACACGTAGCCTTCGCGTCCGGCCGTATATTCCGGCGTTTGCTGGCGATCGAAATGGCTCATGTAATCGGTGGCCATCAGCAGCGGGTTCACCAGTACGCCCTTTGATGACATCGGATGGGCCGTGACGCCGGTAAAACGGATCTCCGCGGCGGCGGCGTTAAAGTTCTCATAGACGATTTCGCCGAGCTCGCAGCAGTCGATGGTCCACGCAAAATCGACGGCAAAGCGCGAGAGGTCCAGCGCTTTCGCTCCCCGCAGACCCACTTCTTCATCCGGCACAAAGGCCACCACGATATCGCCGTGGCGATGCTCCGCCGTGAGGTTTTCCAGCACCGTCATCACCACCGTGACGGCGGATTTGTTATCCGCCCCGAGCACGCTGGTACCGTCGCTAAAAATAATCTCTTCATCGGGATAAGCGAGGATTTCCGGATGCTCGACGACGCGCAGCCAGATATCTTTCTCGCTGTTCAAACAGAGATCTTCACCAGTGAAGCGCAGAATTTGTGGATGAATCTCCGGTGACAAACCAACGTCAACGGTATCGATGTGGGTAATAAAGCCAATCCGCGGCGCGCCTGGGACATTGCCTTTTTTCACCGCCGTCACGGTGGCGTGTTCGTCAATCACAATGTCATCCAGCCCAAGCTGGCGTAGCTCATCCGCAAGGGCCTGCGCCATCGCGTGTTGCCCGGCGGTGGTGGGTAGGGTGGACGCTCGCGGATCGCTTTGGCTGGTTATCGCCAGATAGCGAAAGAAGCGTTGGGTTAATTGACTGGCCAGGGCTGATGACATAGTGATTCCTTCTTTATTCGAGTTTTCAGGTGTTTGCAATCAGGCTTTAGTGTTATGTATGAAAGGGAAAACAACAAGCTATTCATTAGCTGACAAATTAAAAAGGAAAACATATGCAACGCAGATTCACGACGCTTGCTCTGGCGGTAGCGGCCCTGACGGCCAGCTCGGCTATTAGCGCAAAAACGCTGGTCTACTGTTCAGAAGGATCGCCGGAAAACTTTAACCCTCAACTCTATACCTCGGGAACCAGCGTGGATGCCAGCGCGGTACCGGTCTATAACCGGCTGGTTGACTTTAAAGCCGGTACTACGGAATTAGTGCCGAGCCTGGCGGAAAGCTGGGAAGTTAGCGAAGATGGCAAAGTTTATACTTTCCATTTACGTAAAGGCGTTAAATTCCAGAGTAATAAATATTTCAAACCCAGCCGCGATTTAAATGCCGATGATGTTATTTTTTCATTTATGCGGCAAAAAGATCCTCATCATCCTTATCACAATGTCTCCAACGGCAATTATTCTAATTTTGAAAGCCTGGAGTTTGGTCAGTTAATTACCGCAATCGATAAGCCTGATGAATATACGGTGCGTTTTACATTAGCGCATCCTGAAGCACCCTTTGTCGCCGATCTTGCCTGGTATTTTGCCTCTATTTTATCGGCGGAATATGCCGATGCGATGTTAAAAGCCGGCACGCCAGAACGCGTGGACATGGACCCGATTGGCACCGGTCCGTTCAAACTCGCACAGTATCAAAAAGATTCCCGCATTCTCTTCACCGCTTTCCCGGAATACTGGCAGGGGAAAGCCCATATCGATCGCCTGATTTTCAGCATCACGCCGGACGCTTCAGTGCGTTACGCCAAGCTGGAGAAAAACGAGTGCCAGGTAATGCCGTTCCCCAATCCGGCAGACCTGCCGCGAATGAAAGAGAACAACGCGATCAATCTGATGAGCAAAGCGGGCCTCAACACCGGTTTCCTGGCGTTTAATACGCAAAAAGCGCCGCTGGACAACGTCAAGGTGCGCCAGGCCTTAGCGATGGCGATCAATAAACCGGCGATCATTGAAGCGGTCTTCCACGGCACCGGTACGGCGGCGAAAAACCTGCTGCCGCCGGGGGTATGGAGCGCGGATAGCCAGCTTAAAGATTACGAGTATGACCCGCAGAAAGCGAAAGCGCTGCTGGCGGAGTCGGGCGTTTCCGGGCCGATAACCATCGACCTGTGGGCGATGCCGGTGCAGCGTCCTTATAATCCGAACGCCAAACGCATGGCCGAGATGATTCAGGCCGACTGGGCGAAAATCGGCGTGCAAACTAAGATCACAACCTATGAGTGGGGTGAATACTTAAAGCGGGTTAAGGATGGTGAACACCAGGCGGCGCTGATGGGCTGGACCACCGCGACCGGCGACCCGGATAACTTCTTTGGCCCGTTGTTTACCTGCCAGTCGGCAAACGGCGGCTCTAACTCGGCGAAATGGTGCTATCAGCCGTTCGATAACCTCATCGCCGAGGCGAAATCGATAACCGATCGCCAAAAACGCGAGACGCTCTATCTGCAGGCGCAGCAGATGATGCACGACCAGATGCCGGCGGTGATGATTGCCCACTCGACTATTTTTGAACCGGTACGTAAAAACGTTTCTGGTTACGAAATCGACCCCTTCGGCAAGCATATTTTTTATCAGGTTGATATAAAATAAATACGAAAAAACGGCCCGCCGGCAGCGGCGGGTTTATTTTTTTACGCTACTTGACGTACCACCACTTTTGCCACAAAACTTACCCCTGTCTTTTGCTATAACACTTGCCGATAGATGGTATTCACAGGGATCAACCTATATGCGTACTCAGTTATTTTTTAAGGTCGCCGCGCTGGCTGGCCTGTTAGCCTTGGCCGGTTGTTCATCAAAACTGGCTAAACCTGAACAATATTCCGGTTTTTTAAAAGATTACTCTGGTCTAAAAGAAACCACCTCCGCTTCCGGTAAACCGGAGCTGCGCTGGATTTCTGCGGATTACAATCCGAACAACTATGACAATATCGTTTATAACCCCATCACCTATTATCCGGTCCCTAAACCGACAACCCAGGTTGGCGAAAAGGCGCTCAGCGATATCCTGAATTACACCAACAAAGAGATGAAACAGGCTATTTCCGAGCGTAAACCGCTGGCTACCACCGCAGGGAAACGCAGCCTGATCTTCCGCGGCGCCATCACCGGCGTGGATTCCAGCAAAGAAGGCCTGCAGTTCTACGAAGTGATTCCGGTGGCGATGATTATCGCCGGTACCCAGGCGGCAACCGGTCACCGTACCATGGACACCAACCTGTTCTTTGAAGGTGAGCTGATTGACGCGGCGACCAAAAAGCCGGTTATCAAAGTGGTCCGTAAGGGCGAAGGTAAAAACCTGTCCAACGAAAATACGCCGCTCACCGTCGAGACCCTGAAGCAGGTGATCGATGATATGGCGATTGACGCGGTGAAATTCGACCCTAATAACCGTTAATCAGGCGTATCCGTGAATAAAGGCGCTAGTGGTTGATAGCGCCTTTTTCATTTCTCCTCGACGGCAGCGCGAACGTCAGCAGCGATCCGAGCGAACTCAGGCCAGCCTGCGCCGCAGCAGCCACTGCTCCGGGCGAGCAAACATCACCAGATTGCCGAGCAGAATCAGCGCTAACCCGGCGACGGCGTTGCTATGCCAGACGTAGCCCTCATAAAAGGTGGAAATCGTCAGCGCGACGAGCGGAAATAACAGGGTACTGTAGGCGGCTTTGCTGGCGCCGATTCGCCCCACTAGCGTGAAATAGGCGCCGAAAGCGATCACCGAGCCAAACACCGCCAGATACAGCAGCGCGCCCATATAGCTTAGCGTCCACTGCGGGGCAAAACTATCGCCGCGTACCAGGGCGATAGCGCCCATGACCAGCGTGCCGTAAAGCATTGCCCAGCTGTTGGTGGTCAAGGTTTCCAGGCCGCGGCGCTGGTGGCGAAGGCTGAGCATATTGCCGAGCGAAAATCCGTAGGTGCCTAATGCGCTGAGCGCAATACCGAGCAGCAGCGATGCATTGAGGCCGTTGGCCCACAAATCATCCCAGAAGAGCGTTACGATGCCCGCCAGACCCAGCGCGGCGGCCAGCCAGAAACGGCCCGGCGGCTGCTGGCGGAAAAAGAGAAAACTGTTAATCGCGTTAAACAGCACCGCCATGGAGAAGATCACCGACTCCAGCCCGGTATTGATATACGCAGCGGCGGTATAGAAGCACCAGAAATTAAAGCAGAAGACGCAGCAGCCCTGCAGCAGGCAGAAAAGATGGTCCCGGGCGGCCAGCGGGCGAAGACGGCGGGTAACCAGCAGAATGGTCAGCATGGTGATGCTGGCGACGGCAAAACGCCAGAAAATAGACACCGGCGCGGCGACCGGCCCCTGCTGCAAAAAGATAGCAATCCATGTCGTACCCCAGATAACGACGACTAACCCGTAGAGTAATGCGTTCAAAATGTCTCTCCTGTGAGTGTTGTACCCGTCATTTTGCAGCCTCGCCATGCTCCGCGCTGTCATCCACGTGTTGCCGACTTGCAAATTCTTGCGCTTATTTTGCGTTGGCGGCGGGCGAAAGCTGGTATCCGTCAGCGACTCTTCTTAGACTAGGGATCTGCGGAAACTGAACTGTGAAGGCTATGGCTTACGGGACTTTCGAAACATTGCGTCAAAAAAATGCCGTGCTGCGGGAGACGGTTAAGCTCAACTCCGGGATTCAGCTGGCGGCGTGGTATAACAATCTCGATACCATAACGGTACAAAGCGATCACCACACTCTGAGCCTGTATATTGCCGATGGCTACGAAAGCTACCAGAAGACGCCACATGGCTGGAAAAACGGCGGCGGGCCCGACCGTTTCTGCCTGATGCCGAAAGGCGATGAGAGCACATGGGATATTCGCGGCGACCTCTCTTTTGTCCACCTTTACTGCACCGATGAACATCTCCGCCGGGTAGGCGAGCAGATTTGGGACCGTAGTCCGGCTTCGTTCACGCTGCAGGAAAAAACCTTTTCCAGCGATGACAAAATTACCGCTGTCTATCGCCAGTTTCTGCTGGACAACGACTGGCAGCAGCAGGCGAACCACCTTACGTTGAGTTCCGCCAGCACGCTGCTGCTCACGCACTTGATTCAGCATTATTCAAACGTTCAGTGGCGTTTGCCGACGGTGACCGGCGGCCTGGCGCCGCACGTCTTGCGTAATCTGCTGGCATGGATTGAGGAGAGCCTCGACCGGCCGCTCACCCTTGCCGATCTGGCGCAGGAAGCGGCGCTCAGCGAATACCATTTTGCGCGGATGTTCCGCCAGTCAATGAAAATGGCGCCGCATCAGTACGTGATGCAGCGCCGGATGGTTAAAGCGCAGGCGCTCATTACCCGCAGTCTGCTGCCGTTAACCGATATTGCTATGGCCTGCGGTTTTAGCAGCGCCAGCCACTTTAGCAATCGGGTAAAAAGCGCCACCGGCCTGACGCCCTCGCAGCTACGCGCGGCGCAGCGCTGACAGTAAAACGTAGCTGACGCCGCCGAGAACCAGCCCCCAAAAAGCAGAGCCGATACCGGCCAGCTCCACGCCGCTGGCGGTGACCAGAAAAGTCACCACCGCGGCATCGCGTTCACGCTCATGATTGAGCGCCTGAAACAGGCTGGCGCCGATGGTGCCCAGCAGCGCCAGTCCGGCAAGCATCTGGATCCATGCCGCCGGCAGCGCCGACATCAACGAAGTGATGGAGCCGCCGAAGATTCCCGCCAGCAGATAAAAAACGCCCGCCGCCGCCGCCGCGAGCCAGCGCTTTTGCGGGTCCGGATGGGCTTCCGGGCTTTGGCAAATCGCGGCCGTAATCGCGGCGATACAGATCGAGTAGACGCCAAACGGCGACAGCAGCAGCGCCAGACCGCCGGTCGCCACGATCAGCGATGAAGCCGGAACCCGATAGCCCGAAGCCTGCAGGGTAGCAAAGCCGGGGGCATTCTGCGAAGCCATGGTAACAAGGAAAAAGGGTACGCCGACGCTAAGCAGCAGCGCGGGCGTAAATTCAGGAGCGATAAAAGCGGGGGCGACAAAGCGCCAGCTGATTTGTGACGCTGTCACATCTCCGCTGAGGGCGGCCACCGCGCTTCCCGCCAGCAGGGCGGTCACCACGGCAAATCGGGGAAGGCAGACTTTGCATATCAGCCAGGCGGCTAACATGCTGCCGCATAGCAGCAGATTGCCCTGCAGGCTGGAGAAAGCCTGCATACCAAAACGCAGCAAAATACCGGCCAGCATCGCCGCCGCCAGCGAATGGGGAATGATTTTCATCAGCCGGGCAAACAGACCGGTTACGCCGCACAGTACGATTAAGCCGTTAGCAAAGATAAACACGCCAATCGCCTGCGCCAGCGTGACGCCGTGCAGGCCGCTAACCAGCAGCGCCGCCCCGGGCGTTGACCACGCCGTCAGGATTGGCACCTTTCGCCATAAAGTGAGCGCCAGGGTACTCACGCCCATTCCCAGACCTAAGGCGGTCATCCAGCCGGCGATTTGCGAAGCATCGGCGCCTGCCGCCGCCGCTGCCTGCCAGATGATCGCGGCAGAACTGGCGTAGCCGACTAAGACTGCGACAAAACCGGCAAGCAGAGTCGGAAAAGGCAGAGTAAAAGAGCGCATAAACATTACCTTGTGCGTTATAACGGTCGTTGTAATGTAGCATCGTGCGTTATAGCGCACAACTACCTTTCACCACCGCCGGGCCAGTACAGGGCTGCGAAGAGGGGGCTGATGATGTCGTTACCCTGTAGAATCAGGCAAATGTGCGTATAATTCCCTAAGAGATTATTGGGAGGTTGAATGAATATTGCGCAACATCTGTCGGCGACGCTAAAAACGCTGCGCCAGCAGCGCGGCTGGAGCCTGTCGCGCCTGGCGGAAGAAACCGGCGTATCGAAAGCTATGCTGGGCCAGATTGAACGTAACGAATCCAGTCCGACCGTGGCGACGCTGTGGAAAATTGCCACCGGCCTGAACGTACCGTTTTCCGCCTTTATTATCGCCGATGATAGCGCTGAACCAGCCGCCTTCGACCCGCAGCAGCAGGCGATGGTTGTGACGCCTGTTTTTCCCTGGGACCCGGTGCTGCGTTTCGATCACTTCTCCATTACCCTGGCGCCCGGCGCGCTAAGCGAGTCTACGCCGCACGAGGAAGGGGTTATCGAACATGTGGTGGTGATTAGCGGCGTGCTGGATCTGTGCCTGCAGGGCGAGTGGCTGTCGCTGCAGCCAGGGGAAGGGCGGCGGTTCGCCGGTGATTTAGCGCACGCCTACCGCAATAGCGGCGCGCAGACCGCTCATTTCCATTCGCTGATCCACTACCCAAAAGCACAATAAAAAAGCCGCGAGCAAACTCGCGGCCAGGCAAATGACTGAGACAACAAATCACAACGTGACGAGGAAAATCCGGAATACGCGATGACTGTATCCTCAGGCGCTTTTTGTGGGAAATATCTTTTCCTTCAATACTTTGCTGAAAAGTGAAAATTCCCCCTGCGGCGGCAGTGGAAAATGTTTTGGTCTGCGCGCAGTTCTGACTACAATAGCCGCCATTTCGACCCCCTATAATGGATAACGACGAGCGTATGCGCCTGCAAAACCATCATCTTGAACTATTGAGTCCTGCCCGCGATGCCGGGATCGCCCGTGAAGCGATTTTACACGGCGCGGATGCGGTCTATATCGGCGGACCGGGCTTCGGCGCGCGTCACAACGCCAGCAATAGCCTGAGCGACATCGCCGGACTGGTGCCATTTGCCCACCGCTACGGCGCGAAGGTGTTCGTGACCCTGAACACCATTCTTCATGATGATGAACTGGAACCGGCGCAACGTCTGATAACCGATCTGTACGAAACCGGCGTGGACGCGCTGATTGTCCAGGATATGGGCGTGCTGGAGCTGGATATTCCGCCGATTGAGCTGCATGCCAGCACCCAGTGCGATATTCGCAGCGTGGAGAAAGCGAAATTTCTTTCCGATGTCGGCTTCAGCCAAATCGTCCTCGCCCGCGAGCTGGATCTTCAGCAGATCAAAGCGATTTACGATAGTACCGACGCGACCATCGAATTCTTTATCCACGGAGCGCTGTGCGTGGCCTATTCCGGTCAGTGCAATATTTCCCATGCTCAGACCGGGCGCAGCGCCAACCGCGGCGACTGCTCGCAGGCCTGCCGTCTGCCCTATACCCTGAAAGATGACCAGGGCCGCGTGGTGGCCTATGAAAAGCATTTGCTGTCGATGAAAGACAACGATCAGACCGCCAACCTGGCCGCGCTGATCGATGCCGGAGTGCGTTCCTTTAAGATTGAGGGACGCTACAAAGACATGAGCTATGTGAAGAATATTACCGCGCATTATCGCCAGATGCTTGACGCCATCATTGAAGATCGCGGCGATCTGGCCCGCTCGTCGTTGGGACGTACGGAGCACTTCTTCATCCCGTCCACGGATAAAACCTTCCATCGCGGCAGCACCGACTATTTTGTCAACGCCCGCAAAGGCGATATCGGCGCGTTTGATTCGCCGAAGTTTATTGGCCTGCCGGTGGGTGAAGTGCTGAAAGTCGGCAAGGATTTTCTCGACGTTGAGGTGAGCGAAGTCCTGACCAACGGCGACGGCCTGAACGTGATGATCAAACGTGAGGTTGTTGGCTTTCGCGCCAACACGGTTGAAAAAACGGGCGAAAATCGCTACCGCGTATGGCCGAACGAGATGCCCGCGGATTTACACAAAGTGCGCCCGCATCAGCCGCTAAACCGCAACCTCGATCATAACTGGCAGCAGGCGCTGCTAAAAACCTCCAGCGAGCGTCGCATCGCGGTGGATATCGAACTGAGCGGTTGGCAGGAACAGCTGGTCTTAACCATGACCAGCGAGGAGGGCGTCAGCGTCACCCATACTCTGGACGGCGATTTTGCCGAAGCGACCCAGGCGGAGAAAGCGCTGACGAATCTGCGCGACGGCCTGGCGAAGCTGGGCCAGACCCTTTACTACTCGCGCAACATGGAAATTAACCTGCCGGGTGCGCTATTCGTGCCGAACAGCCTGTTGAACCAGCTGCGTCGGGAAACCGTAGATATGCTGGATGACGCGCGGCTGAAAGCCGTGGTGCGCGGCTGCCGCAAGCCGGTTTCCGTCCCGCCGCCGGTCTATCCGGAAGCGCACCTGTCGTTTCTGGCGAACGTCTACAACCATAAGGCGCGCGAGTTTTACCAGCGTTACGGCGTGCAGCTGATCGATGCCGCCTATGAAGCGCATCAGGAGAAGGGCGATGTGCCGGTCATGATCACTAAGCACTGCCTGCGCTTTGCTTTTAATCTGTGTCCGAAACAGGCTAAAGGGTCGATTAAAAGCTGGAAAGCCACGCCGATGCAGTTGATTCACGGCGATGAAGTGTTGACGCTGAAATTTGACTGCCGCCCCTGCGAAATGCACGTCGTCGGTAAGATAAAAAATCATATCCTTAAAATGCCGCTACCGGGCAGCATCGTGGCGTCCGTCAGCCCGGATGAGCTTATAAAAACCCTGCCGAAACGCAAGGGCGCCTGATGACTGACAGGTCTTAGGGATAGAAGTGCATTTTCGGCTTTCGCGCATTTTGCCAGCGGTGATGTTCGCGCAGATCGGACGCGGCTTCTTCGCTCTGGCTGCGTAGCTCATCGCTATCGGCTTCGTGCTGTAGCTGCTGCTCGAGGCCCTGTACCGGGAAGAAATCGTGTCCGTGCTGGTGGGCCAGCACGTGGCCGGAAAACAGGGCGCACACCAGCAGTAGCGCTGAAACGTATCTTCTGAGCATATCTTTTCCCTTCTGTCGGTGAGTGGGGCTACTATGCCAGGGAGTTGTTGAGCTTATTTCCGCGTTTATCAAAGATGGGAAAAGCTTTTGTCAGCGCTCCCTGACGGATGGCGAAAAAAAGCCCGACGGTGGAGCCGTCGGGCCGACTAAAATGACGTTACGGGCGGCTCAAACCTTCAGCCCGGCGGCCGTCATCAGAAGCCGAAACCCCATGCTCACCGCTCCCAGCGCCAGCACGCTGCCTCCCCACAGCACTATCATCCATACCGCTCGCTTAAGCCATACTCGTTGCATCAGTGATACCCCTCGCCGTGTTGAACTTTGCCGCGAAAAACGTAGTAGCTCCAGAAGGTGTAGCCGAGGATCACCGGCAGAATAAGCAGCGCGCCAACCAGCATAAAGCCCTGGCTTTGCGGCGGCGCGGCGGCCTGCCAGAGGGTAATGTCCGGCGGAATAATATGCGGCCAGATACTGATCCCCAGCCCGCTAAAGCCGAGGAAGATCAGCCCCAGCGTGAGAGTAAAAGGCAGCAGGTGGCTGGCGCTGTTGCGAAGCGTTCGCCAGAGCCAGGCGCCGATCGCCGCCACCAGCAGCGGTACCGGCAGCAGGAAGAATAGGTCAGGCAGGCTAAACCAGCGCCGGGCGATGGCCGGTTGCGCCAGCGGCGTCCAGATGCTGATGGCGACAATGACCGCCAGCAGCGCCAACAGCAAGCCGCGCGCGGTCATGCGCATATTGCGGTGGAGCGCATTTTCGCTTTTCATCACCAGCCAGCTGGCACCCAGCAGCGCGTAGGCAACGCATAGCCCCAGGCCGCAGAACAGGGTAAACGGCGTAAACCAGTCAAACATCCCGCCGCTGAAGCTGCGGCCGTTGACCGGGAAACCGTTGATCACCGCTCCGACCACCATGCCCTGGGTGAAGGTGGCCAGAAGGGAACCGACCATAAAAGCGCGATCCCAGAATGGACGATGCGATGGCGTCGCATTAAAGCGAAATTCAAAGGCAACGCCGCGAAAAATAAGACCGATCAACATCAGGGTGAGCGGGATCGCCAGCGCATCGATAATGACCGCGTAGGCCAGAGGAAATGCGCCAAACAGCCCCGCGCCGCCAAGCACCAGCCAGGTTTCATTGCCGTCCCAGACCGGGGCGACGCTGTTTACCATCACGTCGCGGTCCGCCGTGTCCCGGGTAGTGGTGAATAAAATGCCAATGCCCAGGTCAAAGCCATCCATTACGATATACATCAGGGTGGCGAAGACAATGATAACAAACCAAATAACCGATAAATCGATACCCATTAGCGGAACTCCTTCTGCTGTTCATGGCCCGTAGCGGCGGAGAGTGGACGCGCTGGCGTACCGGAGGCCGGTGGCTGCGCGGTCTGCGGACCTTTGCGAATCAGGCGTAGCATATAGCTGTAGCCGACGCCGAACACCGAACCGTAGACAACGATAAAAGTCAGCAGACTGATCGACATATGCAGGTCGCCGTGAGCGGAGACGGCATCAGCGGTGCGCTGAACGCCATAGACGACCCACGGCTGGCGGCCCACTTCGGTGGTCACCCAGCCCGCCAGAATCGCGATAAGTCCCGAAGGTCCCATCCATAGCGCAAAGCGTAAAAAGGGCCTGCTGTGATAGAGGCGGCCGCGATAGCGTAGCCACAAGGCCAGCGCGCCCAGCAGGATCATCAGCATGCCGAGCCCGGCCATCAGGCGGAAGGACCAGAATACGATGGTGGAGTCAGGGCGATCTTCCGGGGCGAACTCCTTCAGCGCCGGCACCTGCTTATCCAGGCTGTGGGTGAGAATCAGGCTGCCGAGAGCCGGGATCTCCAGGCCATAGCGGGTACGCTCCTGCTGCATATCCGGCCAGCCGAACAGCAGCAGCGGGGTGGGCTCTCCGGGCGCGTTCTCCCAGTGTCCTTCAATGGCGGCGATTTTGGCCGGCTGGTGTTTCAACGTATTCAGCCCGTGCATATCGCCAATCAGCGCCTGAATGGGGGCGACAATCAGCGTCATCCACAGCGCCATGGAGAACATCGCGCGGACGGCGGGGGTATTGTTCCCTCGCAGCAGGTGCCAGGCTGCCGACGCGCCGACGAACAGCGCGCTGCTGAGGAAAGCCGCCACCGACATATGCAGCAGGCGGTAAGGGAAAGACGGGTTAAAAATCACCGCCAGCCAGTCCACCGGCACCACCTGACCATTGACGATCTCAAATCCCTGCGGCGTTTGCATCCAGCTATTAGATGCAAGGATCCAGAAGGTGGAGATAATCGTCCCCAGCGCGACCATACAGGTGGCGAAAAAGTGCAGGCCAGGTCCGACACGGTTCCAGCCGAACAGCATCACGCCGAGGAATCCGGCCTCAAGGAAGAAGGCGGTCAGAACCTCATAGGTCAGCAGCGGGCCGGTAATGCTCCCGGCGAATTCCGAGAATCCGCTCCAGTTGGTACCGAATTGGTAGGCCATCACCAGGCCGGAGACGACCCCCATGCCGAAGTTAACGGCGAAGATTTTTGACCAGAAGTGGTACAGCGAACGCCAGGTCGGGTTTTTGGTTTTTAACCATAAGCCTTCCAGTACCGCCAGGTAGCTGGCTAACCCGATGGTGATGGCGGGGAAGATAATATGAAATGACACGGTGAAAGCGAACTGGATCCGCGCCAGGTGGAATGCATCAAGACCGAACATGCAGAACTCCGCAACAAAATTGACTCAGCGCAATTCTAGGCTTCGTTGATAACGGGTTGCAGGAACAGAAACGCTGTTTTTCCCTATAACAGTTGGGGTCTGTTATGACCTTTTGGCAAAACGCAGAATGGCGCTCTCCCGGTCTGCGCTGCGCTTAGCCGGGCTACGGGCTCCCAGCCGTCTGCGGTCCGCTAGCCCGGATAGATGCGCCAGCAACGCCTCCGGTAAGATATTATTTTCACTACACACCATAACAGTTTTTATAAACTGCCATTATTTCTCATCTGATATATAATTGACCCTACGAATAGCTACACGGATCGACGGATGAAAAAGTACCAGCGGCTGGCGCAGCAGATTACCGAACAGATCGCGCTTGGGGTGTGGTTACCCGGCGACAGGTTGCCCTCGCTGCGCGAACAGGTGGTAAGCAGCGGAATGAGTTTTATGACCGTCAGCCACGCCTATCAGCTACTGGAGAGCCAGGGACGCATCATCGCCCGTCCGCAGTCCGGCTATTATGTCGCGCCGCAGCCCACTAAACCGCGGCAGCCCGCGCCGCCCGCCCAGGTAACGCGTGATGAAGCGGTTGATATCAACACTTATATCTTTGAAGTGCTGCAGGCCAGCCGCCAGGCCTCTATGTTGCCCTTCGCCTCGGCTTTTCCCGATCCGCGACTATTCCCCTTACCGCAGCTCAACCGCTCGCTGGCGCAGGTGAGCAAAACCGCAACCGCCATGAGCGTGATTGAAAACCTGCCGCCGGGGAACGATGAACTGCGCCATGCGATTGCCCGGCGCTACGCGCTGCAGGGAATGAATATCTCGCCGGACGACATCGTGATCACCGCCGGCGCGCTGGAAGCGCTGAACCTTAGTCTGCAGGCCGTCACCGAACCGGGCGATTGGGTGGTGGTGGAAAATCCCTGCTTCTACGGGGCGCTGCAGGCTCTTGAAAGATTGCGCCTGAAAGCGCTATCGGTGGCCACGGATGTTAAAGAGGGGATCGATCTCGCCGCGCTGGAGCAGGCGCTACAGAGCTATCCGGTGAAAGCCTGCTGGCTGATGACCAATGGGCAAAACCCGCTCGGCTTTACCCTCAGCGCGGAGAAAAAAGCGCGGCTGGTGGCGCTGCTGGCGCGCTATAACGTGATGCTGATTGAAGATGATGTTTACAGCGAGCTCTACTTTGGTCGTGAGAAACCGCTGCCGGCAAAATACTGGGATCGCGACGATATGACGCTGCACTGCAGCTCCTTCTCCAAATGTCTGGTACCCGGGTTCCGTATCGGCTGGGTGGCGGCGGGCAAGCACGCCCGACGGATCCAGCAGCTACAGCTGATGAGTACGCTCTCCACCAGTTCGCCAATGCAGCTGGCGCTGGTCGATTACCTTTCGACTAAACGCTACGATGCCCACCTGCGCCGTTTACGCCGCCAGCTTGCCGAGCGCAAACAGCTGGCCTGGCAGGCCCTGCTGCGCCATCTTCCCGCAGAGGTAAAAATTCATCATAGCGATAGCGGTTATTTTCTCTGGCTTGAGCTTCCCGCCGGAGCCGATGCGGGGGAGCTGAGCGCCCGCGCGCTGGCGTATAACATCAGCATTGCGCCGGGGAAAATGTTTTCCACCACCGCCAGCTGGACTTCATTCTTCCGCTTTAATACCGCGTGGGGCTGGGGCGAAAAAGAGGAGCTGGGGGTTAAACGCCTGGGCGAACTGATTCGCGAAATGCTGGCTTAGCGTTATTTATTTCCCGCCAGTGATACCGGGCCGAAAAATAAGCCGGCGAACAGGTGGGTTATTATTTTACTGATGCCAACCATAGGAAATTCGCATAGTCGTATTGCCTCGCTAACTCCTTGTCTATAATCCATAAAGTTATTCCGTGTATGCCGTTTTTTGCATAATGCGCCCCTTGTCACAACCTGAATAAATTTCCCCGGGGGCCCCAGGCGCGCCGTCTACTGTTATGAAGGAAGATATTTTTACGGCACGGCTGCCGCTCATTTTCTTGTGACAGGAGTATGACCCGATGAGCAAAAAAATTGCCCGTGGCAGCCTTTGCGTGCTGGGGATGGTTTTCCTGACGGCGCAGGCCGCCGAGCCGCCGACTTCTCTCGATAAAGGCGAAGGTCGTCTCGATATTATTGCCTGGCCGGGATATATCGAGCGGGGACAAACCGATAAAAGCTACGACTGGGTGAGCCAGTTTGAAAAAGAGTCCGGCTGTCAGGTTAATGTCAAAACCGCCGCCACGTCCGATGAGATGGTCAGCCTGATGGCAAAAGGAGGCTATGACCTGGTCACCGCGTCCGGCGACGCTTCGCTGCGCCTGATTATGGGTAAGCGCGTGCAGCCGATTAACACTGCGCTGATTGCTAACTGGCACTCCCTCGACCCGCGCGTGGAAAAAGGCGCGTGGTTTAACGTCGGCGGACAGGTCTACGGCACTCCATACCAGTGGGGGCCAAACCTGCTGATGTACAACAGCAAAACCTTCCCGACGCCGCCGGATAGCTGGAGCGTGGTGTTCGTAAAACAAAATCTGCCGGATGGAAAAACCAATCAGGGCCGCGTACAGGCTTATGATGGGCCGATTTATATTGCCGACGCCGCGCTATTCGTTAAAGCCACTCAGCCGCAGCTGGGTATTAATGATCCCTATCAACTTACCGAAGCGCAGTATCAGGCGGTGCTGAAAGTCCTGCGCGAACAGCACCCGCTGATCCACCGCTACTGGCACGATACCACCGTGCAGATGAGCGATTTTAAAAACGAAGGCGTGGTGGCCTCCAGCGCCTGGCCCTATCAGGCCAACGGTCTGAAAGCGGAAGGCCAGCCGATTGCCACCGTTTTTCCGAAAGAGGGCGTTACCGGCTGGGCGGATACCACTATGCTGCACAGCGATGCTAAACATCCGGTTTGCGCTTATAAATGGATGAACTGGTCGCTCACCCCGAAAGTGCAGGGGGATGTCGCCGCCTGGTTCGGTTCGCTGCCGGTCGTGCCCGCGGGTTGCAAAGCCAGCGCGCTGCTCGGGGATAAAGGCTGCGAAACCAATGGTTACAACGAATTCGCCAAAATTGCGTTCTGGAAAACGCCGGTTGCCGAAGGCGGGAAATTCGTCCCCTACAGCCGCTGGACGCAGGATTACATCGCAATTATGGGCGGTCGTTAAGTCGCCGGAGGCGAAGAACATGCACGCGGTAGAGCTGGATAATGTTTCGCGCCTGTACGGCGACGTGCGGGCGGTGGATGGCGTCAGCATCGCTATTCGCGACGGCGAGTTTTTCTCTATGCTGGGGCCATCCGGCTCCGGCAAAACCACCTGCCTGCGCCTGATTGCCGGATTTGAACAGCTTTCGGGCGGGACGATACGTATTTTTGGCCAACCGGCCAGCGCGCTGCCGCCCTGGCAGCGCGATGTGAATACCGTTTTCCAGGATTATGCGCTGTTTCCTCATATGTCGGTACTCGATAACGTCGCCTACGGGTTGATGGTTAAGGGGATCGGCAAAAAGGAGCGCCACGCCCGTGCGCAGGAGGCGCTGGAGAAAGTGGCGCTCGCTTTTGTGCATGCGCGCAAGCCTTCTCAGCTTTCCGGCGGCCAGCGCCAGCGGGTAGCCATCGCCCGGGCGCTGGTGAATCAGCCCAGGGTCCTGCTGCTGGATGAACCGCTGGGGGCACTGGATCTAAAACTGCGCGAACAGATGCAGCTGGAGCTGAAAAAACTGCAGCAGGCGCTGGGCATCACCTTCATTTTTGTGACCCACGATCAGGGAGAGGCTCTGTCGATGTCTGACCGCGTGGCGGTCTTTAATCAGGGACGCATTGAGCAGGTTGATGCGCCTCAGGATCTCTATTTGCGGCCAAGAACGGCGTTTGTCGCCGGGTTTGTCGGTACCGCCAACGTGTTTAGCAGCGAGCTGGCGCAAAAGCTGTGCGCGATGACGGGCGCCTGGTCGCTGCGTCCGGAGCATATTCGGCTGAATGCCGGCGGGGAGGTGCAGATTCAGGGGATCGTGCAGGCGGTGCAGTATATGGGCGCCGCCACGCGCGTCGAGCTGAAGCTGGCTGACGGCGAGAAGCTGCTGGTGAGTCAGGCGAATGTCGATGGTCAGGCTGCGCTGAACGCCCCTCCGGTAGGGCAAAAGGTGCTGGCTTCATGGTCGCGTGCGGCGATGGTCCCCCTGGAGAGCGGAGGGTGATATGACGATGGCGATACCCTCTGCCGGAGGCGGACGCCTGGCCGGCACCTTCTGGCGTCATCCCTCGCTGGCTCTGTTTCTGCTACTGCTGGGGCCGCTCATGTGGTTTGGCATTGTCTATCTGGGGTCGTTGTTGACCCTTTTGTGGCAAAGTTTCTATACCTTTGATGATTTCACCATGTCGGTCACCAACGACCTGACGCTGGCCAATCTGCGCGCGCTGTTTAATCCGGCTAACTACGACATTATTGTGCGCACGCTGGTGATGGCGCTATCGGTGACCGTCGCCAGCGCGATTCTGGCACTGCCCATGGCCTGGTATATGGCCCGCTATACCCGTGGCAAGATGAAAGCCTTTTTCTATATCGCCGTGATGTTGCCGATGTGGGCGAGCTATATCGTCAAAGCCTATGCCTGGACGCTGCTGCTGGCTAAAGATGGCGTCGCCCAGTGGTTCCTGCGCCATCTTGGTCTGGAAAGCGTACTGAGCATGGTGCTGACGATCCCGGCGGTCGGCGGCAATACGCTGTCGACCTCTGGGCTGGGGCGCTTCCTGGTGTTCGTCTATATCTGGCTGCCGTTTATGATCCTGCCGGTGCAGGCGGCGCTGGAACGCCTGCCGTCTTCATTGCTGCAGGCCTCCGCCGATCTTGGCGCCCGTCCGCGCCAGACCTTTCGCTATGTGGTGCTGCCGTTAGCGATCCCCGGCATTGCGGCGGGGTCCATTTTTACCTTCTCCCTGACGCTGGGCGATTTTATCGTGCCGCAGCTGGTGGGGCCGCCGGGATTCTTTATCGGCAATATGGTCTATTCCCAGCAGGGGGCGATTGGCAACATGCCGATGGCGGCGGCGTTTACCCTGGTGCCCATTGTACTGATTGCTCTCTATCTGGCGTTCGTGAAACGTCTGGGAGCATTTGATGCACTCTGATCGCGCACCGCTGTTCCTGAAGGTCGCCACCTGGGGTGGCGTGATATTCCTGCATTTCCCGCTGCTGATTATCGCTCTCTACGCATTCAATACCGAAGACGCCGCCTTCAGCTTTCCGCCTGCAGGCCTGACGCTGCGCTGGTTTAGCGAAGCGGCGGGGCGTAGCGATATTATCGATTCCGTGACGTTGTCACTTAAAATCGCCGCGCTGTCGACCGCCATCGCTCTCGTACTTGGCACGCTGGCTGCAGGTGCGCTGTGGCGCAGCACGTTTTTTGGCAAAAACGCCGTGTCGCTACTGCTGCTATTACCAATTGCGCTGCCCGGCATTATTACCGGGCTTGCGCTGCTGACCGCCTTTAAGGCCGTCAATCTGTAACCCGGGCTGCTGACTATCGTCGTGGGACACGCGACCTTCTGCGTGGTCGTGGTATTTAACAACGTGATTGCCCGCTTTCGCCGCACTTCATGGAGTCTGGTGGAAGCGTCGATGGATTTAGGCGCAACCGGCTGGCAAACCTTTCGTTACGTGGTACTGCCCAATCTGGGATCGGCGCTGCTGGCGGGGGGAATGCTGGCGTTTGCTCTGTCGTTTGATGAAATTATCGTGACCACGTTTACCGCCGGGCACGAGCGTACGCTGCCGCTCTGGTTGCTTAATCAGCTCGGGCGCCCGCGCGATGTCCCGGTCACTAACGTCGTCGCGCTGCTGGTCATGCTGGTGACGATGTTTCCGATTCTGGGGGCCTGGTGGCTCACTCGTGACGGCGACATCAGCGCGGAAAACGGAAAATAAAAAACCGATACAGGATAATGCTATGCAAAATAACCTTTTGATAAACGGTAAGTTAGTGGCTGGCGAAGGCGAGACTGTGCCGGTGTTTAATCCAGCCACCGGCGAAGAGATTTTGTCGATTGCGGAGGCCTCGGTGACGCAGGTTGATGCCGCGGTTGACGCCGCTGACCTGGCCTTTGCCGGCTGGAGTCAGACGACGCCGAAAACCCGCGCCGAATGCCTGCTGCGGCTGGCGGATCTGATTACTGAACATGCCCAGGAGCTGGCTCAACTGGAGTCGTTGAACTGCGGCAAACCGCTGCACTGCGTGGTCAACGATGAGCTACCGGCGGTTGCCGATGTTTTCCGATTTTTCGCCGGTGCAGCGCGCTGTCTGCCGGGTATGGCGGCAGGTGAATACCTCGAAGGCCACACCTCGATGATCCGCCGCGATCCGGTCGGCGTGGTGGCTTCTATCGCGCCGTGGAACTATCCGCTCATGATGGCGGCCTGGAAACTGGCGCCAGCGCTGGCGGCAGGCAACTGCGTGGTAATAAAACCCTCTGAGATCACTCCGCTCACCGCGCTGAAGTTAGGTGAACTGGCGCAGGAGATTTTCCCCGCCGGGGTGCTTAATGTCCTGTTCGGGCGCGGAGCAACCGTCGGCGATCCGCTGACCGCCCATGCCCGGGTTCGCATGGTGTCGCTAACCGGCTCGATTGCTACCGGCGCGCATATTATCGGCCATACCGCGGCGTCGATTAAGCGAACCCATATGGAGCTGGGCGGGAAGGCGCCGGTTATCGTTTTTGATGATGCGGATATTGACGCGGTGGTGGAGGGGGTACGGACCTTTGGGTTTTATAACGCCGGTCAGGACTGTACCGCCGCCTGCCGCATTTACGCGCAGGCCGGAATCTATGACCAACTGGTGGAAAAGCTCGGCGCGGCGATCGCCAGCCTGAAGATTGGACCGCCGGACGATGAAACGACCGAACTGGGCCCGCTGAGCTCGCAGGCGCATCTGGACAGGGTCAGCGCCGCCGTCGATGCGGCTCGTGCCTTGCCGCATATTCAGGTGGTGACCGGCGGCAGCAAAGCGCCGGGCAATGGTTACTACTTCCAGCCCACGCTGCTGGCAGGGGCGAAGCAGGACGATGCGATTGTGCAGCGGGAGGTTTTTGGTCCGGTTGTCAGCATCACCGCATTTAGCGATGAAGAGCAAGCGCTGTGCTGGGCCAACGATTCCCAATATGGTCTTGCCTCGTCGGTATGGACTCGCGATGTCGGCAGAGCGCACCGGCTCAGCGCCCGCCTGCAGTATGGCTGTACCTGGGTCAATACGCATTTTATGCTGGTTAGCGAAATGCCGCATGGCGGGCAGAAGCTCTCCGGCTACGGCAAGGATATGTCGATGTATGGCCTGGAGGATTATACGACCATCCGTCATGTGATGATCAAGCACGGGTAGAGGATGAGTGATTCAGATTAGCCTGCTAATAGTTACCATAGCAAAAAATGTTAAAACAGAAGCGTGCGTTTATGAGAATATTCTTAAGCCCCTTCAAGAGCTAAGCCATGATGAGTGCCGGAGATAAGCGCCGGGTGGGGCCGGTTAGTCCTCGGGGCGAGGGATGTGCTCTTCCGGGTCCTCTCGTTAACTGACGGAAAAGTTCGCCAGCCCCTGCAGGCAATGCAGGGGCTTTTTGTTGCGCTGGAGATATTAACTTGTTGCTGTGATTTTGCCTGATATCAGGTCATCAGAAATTAAATACGTACGGCGTTATTTATTTTTTGGCAAATGATTAACAGGCTAACGTTTGTTTTTTTTGCTCGGTAAACTTGATTGACGACGCTCGCGAACATAAGAAAAAAGATTATAAATTGCAGCAATAAGTAAAATTAACGCCACAATAAGCACGGCGATTCCGGACATGTACCACCTCAAAAAGCAATGAGTAAAAAACAAGCTTCGCATAACTTGTAATTATGAATGTATGATTTTATGCGAAACAAGGCAAATGATATTTCTTATCATTTAAAATCGACAGAAAAGTTTTATCGCTATTTTGGTTTTGTAAGCTATTGATAAGTAATGGTGTTTTGTCTTTTTAACCCGTTTTACTGCATCCTGGCCGCCATCGAACCCGCTAATAATGATGATCGCCTCTTGGCTCAATGCTGATGATTGGATAAAGAATAGTAAACAATTGCCCTGCGACAGGAAAGGCCCGTGAGCTTCGGAGAATAGCGCGCAGCGCTGATTGCGGCAAATGAGGCTTATTTAAACTTAAGCCATCAAATATATAACCCTATAAATAAAGGTGTTATTAACTGCGGGTTGTGAGAATAAGTTCTGAAAGGCAAGAGATATTCATTTATCGCCATTAATATTTTCGTGCCCCCCTTTAAATTTAGCGGATATGTAATATTTATGTTAAATAAGCCGCGATGATGACGGCTGGTGGGGCAGGGAAGCGGGTTTGACTTTATATAGCCGCTCATGCGAACATTCGGCGCAATTTGTTGCTTCGACGTTGATATAGTTTTGAAAAAAATAGCGTGTTTTCTCTTCGTGGCCTGCGCCACAGCGATGCTTTACGGGAATTTTCCCGCTAAACAGATTGTTGATTGTGAAAAACAGGGCGTAGCAGAAGCGGTTTGCGCTGCGGCCGCGTGGGACAGTGAAAAAGTTGACCTGCTACCGGCGTGGGATCCTGAATTGCAGAAGCTGATGACCGTGCAACAACACGCCTCTGCAGCTGAGGCAGGCGCTATTAAATCGTAAAAAAGCAGCCTTCAAAGGCTGCTTTTTTAGGTTTCATTGCTGAGTAAAATCGCTAAAACCAACCAAAACGAACGGACAACAGGCCGATTAGCGCAAGCGCTGCGCCGACATTTATCAGAAGGACGGTTTTGCTGGAAACATCCATAACGCCACCTTAATGAATTAGCCTCTACAGTTATAGTACGAGGTCAAAGGTTGCGCTATCGGACTAAGCCGAATCGGGCGTATTTCTGAAAATTAAAGCCGTGACTCGTTTTATTATGCCATAAACTCTGACGTACGCTGGGGTACGATAAGGCATCGCTTGACGCGAAAATGCCTCTCAGGGAAGGAAGAAGAAAAATGACGTTGTACCAGAAAATGCTGGTTTTTTATGCAGTTATGGGCTGTATCTGCGCGGTAATAAGCTGGTTCTTAACGAAAGAGAGCCGCTGGATCCGCCTGCTGGCGGCGCTGCTGATTGGCGCGACATGGCCGTTCAGCTTTCCCATGGCGCTGCTGGTCTCTTTGTTCTGATTGAAAAATCGATGGCTAACTTTTAGTGATGACTGTATAAAAAAACAGGCTCAACTAACGGATGATCTTCGATGAACAGTTTCTATTCCTCTCAGGCCGGCGGCAACGTGCGCTGGCTGGACCTGCCCGGCCGCGGTGAACCGATTATCTTTATCCACGGCCTGGGCTGCGCCTCAACCTATGACTATCCTCGCGTGGCCGCCGATCCTGCGCTGGCCGGACGGCGAACGATTCTGGTCGATTTACCCGGATACGGCTACAGCGACAAGCCGCCATCTTTCGGCTATCGCATCGGCGATCAGGCCGGAGTGATAGTTGAGCTTCTGGATTGCTTAGGGCTAACGCGCTGCTACTTATATGGTCACAGCATGGGCGGCAGCGTGGCGATTGAAGCCGCAGAACGGCTCGCCGAACGGGTGCTGGGGCTGCTGGTGGCCGAACCCAATCTCTATCCCGGGGGCGGTATGTACAGCAGACGCATCGCGGAACAAACCGAAGAGCGCTTTATTGCCCGGGGCTATGCCGAGATGCTCAGTGCCGAAACCTCGCCCTGGGCCGGTTGCCTGCAAAACAGCGCTCCGTGGGCGGTGTGGCGCGGAGCGTCCAGCCTGGTAAAGGGCGCTAATCCGTCCTGGTTTACCCGCTTTATCCATTTATCCTGTCCTAAGGCCCTGATTTACGGAGAGCATTCGTTACCGGCTCAAGAAGCGACGGATACTGTCGCGGCGGGGATCCCGCTGTTAGCGATCCCGCTGGCCGGGCATTCAATGGCGTGGGAAAACCCATCGGCGCTGGCCCGCACGCTGGACAATTTTTATGCCAGCATTGAGGCAGAAGTCTGATTCGTGATCGCTACATACGAAAAGAAACAATATTTCATTTATTTTGATATTCCGTTTCTTTTATATGTGGCGAGCGTGAAATGCGAATAATCAACATCCTGGGTATCTCGGCTTTACTCTGTACGCCTCTGCTTCTGCAAGGGTGCGTAACGCAACATCCGCGCGGGACGGCTTCCCGCCCGCAGCTTACTGCGGCGGAAGCGGCAAGCTTCACCATGGAGCGCTATTTTGCGCAGGGCGGCGCGTTGAGTGCCCCGGATGGGCCATGGTCGCCATCGCCAGTTAGCCCTCCGCAAACGGAAAGCGCCTGGCGCGTGGCGCCAGCGGGAGCGCCGTACTCCCGCATTCAGCAGGCGGTTAATGCGGCAATAGCCCAGCATTCGGCAAAGAATGAGCGTATCTATATCCGTATCGAGCCAGGCATCTATCGGGAAACGGTCTATATCCCCGCAGGGGCGCCGCCGATAACCCTTTATGGTGCCGGAGAGCAGCCCGAAGAGGTCAGGATTGAGCTGGCGCTGGATTCACAATTTTCTGCGCAGCGCTATCGCGAGCAGGTGAACGGCCAGCATCAGTATCGTGAAGGCGACCCCGCCTGGTACCAGTATGCGCTTTGCGCCGGGCGTACCAGTAAGACAATAGGCACTAACTGCGCGGCGGTGATGTGGTCGCAAAGCGCTGATTTCCAGCTGGTTAATCTTAGCGTAGCCAACAGTCTGCTGGATACCGTTGATGGCGGTACCCACCAGGGGGTGGCTCTGCGGACGGATGGCGATCGCGTGCAGCTGGAGAAAGTCCGTTTGCTGGGACGCCAGGATACGCTCTATTTGAATACCAGCAACCTGCGTAATGAAGCGGTGACGGATCGCATTAGCCGCGTATACGTCAAAGACAGCTACGTCGAAGGGGACGTGGATTATGTCTTCGGCCGGGCGAATGCGGTCTTTGACAATGTGCATTTCCACACCGTCTCGACGCGCCGTTCTCCCGAGGCTTACGTGCTGGCGCCGAACACGTTGCCGGATAATCCATACGGCTTTCTGGTGAAGAACAGCCGCTTTACCGGCGACAGCGGCTATCAGGGCAGTTTCAAGGCAAAGCTGGGCCGCGCCTGGGATCAGGGGGCAGGCAAGACCGGCTATTTAGCGGGGCAGACCGCCAACGGACAGGTGCTGATCGCCAACAGCGCTATCGATCAAAGCTACGATCGGCTTTCCCCATGGGGCGCTGCGGCCACCACCTCCCGACCGTTCCGCGGCAATATTTCCGCAGAACGACAGCTGGATGACGTGGCCTTTAATCGCCTGTGGGAATTCAAGAACCATTGGCGGCCTTGAAACTTAAAACGGCAGCTCGCGCGGGAGCGTTTGCAGCGTGATCCAGCGCAGCTCGGTAAACTCGGCAATCCCCGCGCGTCCGCCAAAGCGGCCATAGCCCGATGATTTACAGCCGCCAAACGGCATTTGCGCTTCATCGTGCACGGTGGGGCCGTTGATGTGGCAAATGCCGGTTTGCAGATTTTGCGCCAGGTTCCACGCCCGGGCGCTGTCCCGACTGTATATCGCCGACGAGAGGCCATATTCGCTTTCGTTCGCGACGGCCAGCGCTTCGGCTTCGTTCTGAACGCGAATAATCGATTTTACCGGGCCGAACGATTCCTCATGCCAGATGCGCATTTCCCGGGTGACGCCATCGAGCAGGGTGGCGCGCATTTGCGTCGAATTGGATGTGCCGCCTGTGAGCAGGCGCGCGCCCTTCGCCAGCGCATCCTCTATCAAGGCATTGCAGCGGGTGACGGTCTTCATCTCTACCACCGGGCCGAGCAGGCTGGCGGGCAGGGCCGCCGCGCGCCTGGCCAGCAGCGCCACAAACTCTTCCGCGACGGCCGTATCCACAATGATGCGCTCGGTCGACATGCAGATTTGTCCGGCGTTGGCGAATGCGCCAAAAACGGCGCCCGCAGCCGCCTGTTCAAGGTCAGCGTCGTCGAGCACCAGCAGCGGTGCCTTGCCGCCCAGTTCAAGCACCGCCGGTTTCAGATGCTCCCCGCAGGTGCGGGCGATAATCCGTCCTACCGGCGTGGAACCGGTGAAGTTGATGCGACGTACGGCGGGGTGCGCTATTAGAGACTCCACCAGCGCAGGAGCGTCGGCGGGAGTGCAGGTCAGATAATTCACCACGCCGGCGGGGAAGCCCGCCGCCGCCAGGGCATCGATAATTAGCCCCTGAGTCGCCGGCGAGAGCTCCGCGCCTTTGAGAATAACCGTATTTCCGCAGGCCAGCGGCGTGGCGATAGCGCGAGTCGCCAGAATCAATGGTGCGTTCCACGGCGCCATGCTGAGTACGACGCCCGCCCCCTGACGGATGCCCAACGCCAGATTTCCCGGCACGTTAGAGGGGATCACCTGGCCTTCGATTTGTGTGGTCAATGCGGCGGCTTCGCGCAGGATATCGGCGGCCAGATGCACGTTAAAACCGGCCCAGTGCGCGGTGGCTCCCGTTTCGGCCGCCATCGCGGCAATAAACTTCGCCTCACGGCGCAGCATCTCTTCGGCAGCGTCCAGCAGGAGGCGTCGCCGTTCTGCGGGTATCGTATCGCGCCATTGCGGATACGCCGCGCCGGCGGTATCGGCGCAGCGGCGAGCGTCAGCCAGGCTGGCGGCGCTGGCAACGGAGGCGTTTTCTTGCGTCAGCGGGTTGTGGCGGGTAAAAGTGGCATGGCCTTCCGCATCGTGCCACTGGCCGTTGGTGTAGAGAGTGCAGGTTATTGTCATTGTAGGTTTCTCCTGGCGTTGCGATTTGCCGAGTGTACCGGGTTGCGCCGCCGCGTGATGCCGTCCGGGCGGTTATCGCCCTGTTTTTTCGCAACCTTTCGCACGCTTCACATTTATGACTGAAATCGAGGGGGGAGTGAGAGTAGAGATGCTGAATTAATCGGCGAAAAAGCGGTTTTTAGCATAACCTGATACCAATTGATTATTTGCCGGTTGAATTCCCCTGTGCTGTTATTAAAGGACTTATAACAAATTCATAAGGCTTATAACCATGTTTACAGGGAAAACGTTTATTGCGCTGGCGTTGAGCGCACTTCTGCCGGCGGCAAGCGCGCTGGCGGCGGGCGATGATACGCTGGTCTATTGCTCCGAAGCCTCTCCGGAATCCTTCAATCCGCAGATTGCCAGTTCCGGGCCCTCTTTTGTCGCCAGCTCTCAGGTGCTGTATAACCGGCTGATAAACTTTGATCCGGTCAAAAACACGCCAGTTCCTTCCCTCGCGACGGAATGGAGCGTCTCTCCGGACGGCAAAACCTGGACCTTTACCCTGCGTAAAGGCGTGCAGTTCAACAGCAATAAATTCTTTAAGCCGACCCGCGATTTCAACGCCGATGATGTGCTGTTCTCGGTGCTGCGCCAGAAAGATGCGAATCATCCTTATCACAATGTTTCCCACGGGCAATACGAATACTTTCACGACGCCGGGCTGGATAAGCTGATTGAAGAGGTCAAAAAGATCGATGACTACCACGTTCAGTTTGTGCTCAACGAACCCAATGCGGCATTCCTCGCCGACTGGGGGATGGATTTTGCGTCAATTCTGTCTGCCGAATATGCCGATGCAATGCTGAAAAAAGGCACGCCGGAGTATATCGATACCTGGCCTGTCGGCACCGGACCTTACGCCCTCCAGCAGTACAAGGTGGATTCGCTGATCCGCTATGTTGCCAACCCGCACTACTGGGATGGTGAAGTGCCGACTAAACACCTGATCTTCTCGATCACCCCGAACGTTGAGACACGGCTGGCGAAGCTACAAACCAATGAATGCCAGATTATTCCCGCGCCGTCGCCGGTACAATTCCCGGTGATTAAAGGTAATAAAGATTTGGCGCTGCATTCGGTTGAGGCGCTCAACGTCGGCTATCTGGCGTTTAATACCGAGAAAAAGCCGTTCGATAACCTGCTGGTGCGGCAGGCGCTCAACTATGCCACCGACAAGCAGGCGATCGTGAAAGCGGTGTTCCTGGAGTCCGGCAGCGTTGCGAAATCGCCGATCCCTGCCAATATGCTGGGCTATAAGAAAGATCTGCCCGATTACGACTACGATCCGCAAAAAGCGAAAGATCTCCTTAAACAGGCCGGGCTGGAAAAAGGGGCCGAAGTCACCCTCTGGTCGATGCCGGTGCAGCGCCCGTATAATCCTAATTCGCGCCGTATCGCTGAAATGATCCAGAACGACTGGAGCAAAGTTGGCATCAAAGCCAAAATCGTCACCTATGAGTGGGGCGAGTACCTCGCCGGTATGCGCAAAGGGGAGCATGACAGCGCGCTGTTTGGCTGGATGTCAGATAACGGCGATCCGGATAACTTTGCCGGTACCCTGTTAAGCTGCGATAACATTAAAACCGGCTCCAACGTTGCCCGCTGGTGCGATAAGCCCTACGATTCGCTGGTGAAAAGGGCTATCCTGGTGAGCGACCCGCAGGAGCGCGCTAAACTCTACGCTCAGGCGCAGGAGATTTTTTATCAGCAGGCCCCATGGATCACCCTGGCAACCGGCAAAACCTTCTACGCGACGCGCAGTAACGTTAGCGGATACAGCGTGAGCCTGATGGGCAGCGATTTTTCCAAAGTTAAACTTAATTAAGCCGGAAGGAGGAAGCATGTCGCATCTGGATGAGGTCGTCGCGCGCGTGGACGCGGCGATTGCCGAAAGCGTCATTAGCCATATGAACGAACTGCTGATTACATTAAGCGACGACGCCGGGCTGGGGCGAGAAGAGCGCTACGTGCAGCAGCAGCGTTTGCGTAACGCTATTGCTCATCATGGCCGCCAGCAGCATGAGGAACAGGAAGCGCGCCGGGAGCAGTTGACCCGCGGCGGCGAGATCCACTAAGCCAGGCGCTAGAACTGGCGTCTGGCCACCAGCCAGGCGCCGATAACCAGCATTACCGCACCGCAGAGTGGGCCAATCAGCGCGCGAAGCGGAACGCCATGCGCGCGAAGTAAATCCATCACCAGGCCACCGATCAACTGACTGGCAATCAATACTGCGATGGTGGTCGCCGCCCCGACGTTCTGATAGCCGCTGATGCTGGCAAAGACAAAGAACGAACCCAGCAAACCCGGAATTAGCGTCCACCACTTTACGCTGACCGCCAGCTCCTGAATCCCTGCCGCGCCGTGCTTCAGCAGCAGTATCGTGACAAAAATCACGATGCCGACCAGCGAGTTCAGCAGCATAGCGATCAGAATGGTCGATGCGGACTGGGTAATTCGTACCATCAGGGTGTTTTGCACGACCAGCCCAATGCCGGCGGCAATCAAACAGGCCAGGGTGAGCGTCTGATTCATGCGCCGCCGTCCGGATCGCGGCGATCGTCAAGCTGTAGCTGCATAAAGGTCAAATCCAGCCAGCGGCCAAATTTCGTGCCGACCTGCGGCATCTGTCCGGTGGTGATAAAGCCCAGCGTGTGGTGCAGATGTAAAGAAGCCTCATTTTGCGCTTCAATACCGGCAACCATCACGTGCTTATTCAACCGCTTAGCTTCGGCGATCAGGGCCACCAGCAGGCTGCGGCCCAGCCCTTTGCCCTGATGCGCAGGATGGACATATACGGAATGCTCGACGGTATGGCGAAAGCCATCAAAGGCGCGCCAGTCTCCGAAGGAAGCATAACCGGTAATGACGCCGTTTTCTTCACTCACCAGCACCGGATAACCGGCGATCTGTCGGGCTTCATACCACGCGATGCGATTGTCGGTATCGACAGTTTTATCGTTCCAGATGGCGGCGGTATGGACGACCGCATGGTTGTAGATTTCTGCGATTGCCGCGCAATCGTCTTTGCTGGCATGGCGGATGATCATGGTAACCCTCAGGCTTGTACACTATAGTAGTACGCTATTATTACAATAATGTACGCAAGGATGTCATCTGTTTTAGTCATAAATTTTTCCTCTGGCTTGCCGAATCCGTCGGTTCTCTGTCCAGGACTCTCCTGTCTCATCATTCAAATCAATAACTCCTGTATTACAACTGATTGAACGTATCACTATTACTCTACAGTCATATTTTCAATTTTTATTTACCATTTTTATATTTTGATGACATTTAGTAATGAAGTTGTGGCCACGATAACTTCATGATTGTATTGAAGATGATACAAATCATTGTGATAGCATTCCCTTTTTTATTTTTACGCAATAGAAATAGCTTAACCCCGGAAGATATATTGTCATTAATCAGAGTGCGTATGGAAAAATAGACGGCATAACTCTGGTGGATTTTATAACGATATTCCATTCATACCATTATGCGTATTTATACGCAGGGATTCATTTTGCTGATAAGGGTGAAGCAATGGCGCGTAGGAAAAATATGAAAGTAGTAGTGCCTTCGATACTGACAATTATTATGGGTAATGTATTAGTCAATATCACCATGGCGGCTGAAACCAATGTGCTACAGGCGGCACCGGCTTATACCGCAACGCAGACTAAAGGGGAGTCGCTGTGGAGCAATGATCATACGGCGATCGGTATTTTAGGATCCGTACGTTTAATGGCCAAAACGGATTCTCATCATAGCCAGGAACATAATATACAGAATAATGACTCACGGCTGGGGGTAGCCGTACGGCATAATTTTGATCTGAACGGCCTGAGTAATTATGCCGTAGGTTATTATGAGACTGGCGTTCATGGTTTAGATTCCGCAACAGATGACCAGGGCAACGATGTTTATACCCGGCAGGCTTATGCCGGTATTGGTAACGATCGATATGGTGTAGTGACCTTCGGTAAACAATATGCGCCGACCGACTGGGGGTTGGGCATTGACACAACCTATGCCTGGGGTGGAAAGGCGAAACATGATACCGCCGGAATGTCGACGGATATTATTAATTCCGCGGCAATCTACTATTTTAATGATAAAAATATGACCCTTGGCGTCATGGGGCAAGGTAATGACAACGTCGACAGCATCGGCTTTGCGGCCTATGGCGATGGCCCGAACCTGCATGACGCTTACCGCGATGGTTCAGCCACCGTTCACGGCGGCGCCGCGGCCGCCGCGCAGTATCGCTGGGATAACGGCTTCTCCGTCTCCAGCGCCGTTGCTTATAATCATTACACGGTAAATAGCGGGTCAGCCAGCGGCTGCCAGAGTTTTGGCCCGAATGGTCACTGCTTTCATTACACCGATAATAACGGTGATGCCTATGACGGCAATACGTATTCCATGGGGATGAACGCAAAATATACCGCCAACGTCGGCGACCACGTCTGGTATAACGGCGCGGAGGTGACGTATTACCTGAATAAAGTTAATGATGTTAAAGCGGCGACCAGCGGTCATTACGATCGTAATACCCGGCATGGTGATGACCAGGAAACGGTGCTTGGCCTGGAATATGACTCCCAGTTTAAAATCACGCCGGCCTGGGGAGTGTATGTTGATTTTAACTGGTCGCAGGGCGGGGATGCCATGGACGGGCAGCACTTCCAGTCGACGGTATTAGGCACTGATTACTGGCTAGGTAACAGCGCGGTGACCTATCTTGAATACGGCTACGAAAAAGCCTGGGGCAACGATAACGAGGCGTGGAATATTGACGATCATCTTGGCGCAGTGGGCCTGCGCGTCTTTATTTAGTCGAGGCGTTTTCTTTTCATTTATTGCCTTAAAGGATGTAAGTTTAATTATCCCCTGATTTCTCCAGATTGCCCGGCGTAATATCACGTCGGGCCTTTTCCTCGGAATAAGCGGCCATTTTCGGCTGGTTGTGCAAACAGACGCCCTACACTATAGTGTCACGCTATGAACACTATAGAAGACAACCTGAACCAGCGCATCAGCGCACGCATCCGTATTGAGCGGGAATCTCGCGGCTGGTCGCTGAGCGAACTGGCGGATCGGGCGGGCGCGTCCCGGGCGATGATCCACAAGATCGAGCGCGGCGAAAGCAGCCCGACGGCCTCTATGCTTGGGCGGCTTTCCGGCGCCTTTGGCATCAGTATGTCGACGCTGATCGCCCGCGCCGAGATGCAGGAAGGCAAGCTGCTGCGGTTGGCTAATCAGCCGGTGTGGCACGACCCGCAGAGCCACTATCTGCGTCGTCACGTGTCGCCGCGTAGCGATTTGCCTATCGATCTGGTGCAGGTGGAGCTGCCCGGGGGCAGCGATATTCCGATGCCGGCGGCTTCTTATGCTCTGGCGCGACAGCTTATCTGGCTGCAGCAGGGCGAGCTGGTGTTTATCGAAGGCACTACGCGCCACGAAATGCAGGCGGGGGATTGTCTGGAGCTCGGGCCGCCTAACGACTGCCGCTTCATTAATGAAACCACGCAGCCCTGCGTCTATCTGGTCGTCCGGCTCAATCAATCTGCCTCATAATGTCAATGCGCGCTGACGGGAAAGCAGCTAGCCTCAATACAGACTTGTCAAAAGAGGAGTTTGTTATGGCTTTTAATCCGCAACGCCACCGCCGCTGGCTGCTGGCATCCCGTCCGCACGGCGAGCCGACCGGGGAGAACTTCCGCCTGGAAGAGGGTGAGGTCGCTTCTCCTGGGCCGGGGCAGCTGCTGCTGCGCACCGTCTTTCTGTCATTAGATCCCTATATGCGCGGGCGGATGAGCGACGCGCCTTCCTACTCGCCGCCGGTCGCCATTGGCGCGGTGATGGTGGGCGGCACCGTAAGCCGCGTTGTAACGTCGAACCATGCTGATTATCAGCCCGGCGATTGGGTGCTCGGCTACGGCGGCTGGCAGGATTATGAGATTTCCGATGGCAGCGGGCTGGTGAAGCTGGGCGATAACCCGGAACACCCCTCCTGGGCGCTGGGTATCCTCGGTATGCCGGGCTTTACCGCCTACATGGGACTGCTCGATATCGGCCAGCCAAAAGCGGGCGAGACGCTGGTGGTAGCCGCCGCCACCGGGCCGGTCGGCGCCACGGTCGGCCAGATAGCGAAGCTGAAAGGATGCCGTACGGTAGGCATTGCGGGCGGCAGCGAGAAGTGCCGTTATGCGGTAGAGACGCTGGGTTTCGACGTCTGTATCGATCACCGCGCGCCCGATTTTGCCGTTAAGCTGTTAGAAGCGTGCCCGCAGGGCATCGATATCTACTATGAGAACGTCGGCGGCAAAGTATTCGATGAAGTGCTGCCGCTGTTGAACACATCGGCCCGCGTGCCGGTCTGCGGCCTGGTCAGCGGTTACAACGCTACCGCGCTGCCCGCTGGCCCGGATCGTTTACCGCTGCTGATGGCGACGATCCTCAAAAAACGCATTCGGATGCAGGGCTTTATCATCGGCCAGGATTACGGTCACCGGATTGCGGAGTTCCAGCAGGAGATGGGGTGCTGGGTGCAGGCAGGGAAAATCAAATACCGCGAGCAGGTCGTTGACGGCCTGGAGAACGCGCCGCAGGCGCTCATCGGCCTGCTGAAGGGTGAGAACTTCGGTAAGGTCGTGGTTCGCGTCTCTCCTGACGAGTAATCATGTACCCGGCAGGCTTCGCGCCTGCCGGATAGTTTGACCATCAGGCGTAAAACGCCAGCCGCTCGGCCAGCAGATCGACAAAGGCCCGGCGATCGATGTCGAGCATCACCGTCGTATTTGGCGTCTTGCCGGTCAGGTTGTAGAAATCGACCACCGTCATTCCCTGCGTATATTTCCCCTGCGTTTCCACGCCGACCCAGCGTTCAACGGTGGTAAACATCTCCGGCTTCAGCAGCCAGGCAATGGTGCAAGGATCGTGCAGCGGAGCGCCGACAAAACCCCATTTTTCATCCTTATGGTACTCAAGGAAAAAGTCGAGTAGTTCGGCGACGATAGTGGATATCGGATTGCCGATACGGCGGAAACGCTCGATATCTTCGACGTGGATTTGCGCTTTGTGGGTGACATCCAGCCCGGCCATCACCACCGGGATCCCGGACTGGAAAACGATCTCTGCCGCTTCCGGGTCGACGTAGATATTAAACTCGACCGCCGGCTGCCAGTTACCCAGCACCATGGCGCCGCCCATCATCACGATGCGGGCAATTTTGCTATGCAGTTCAGGGTGGCTGTTGAGCAACAGGGCGACGTTGGTTTGCGGACCGGTAGCGACGATCGTAACCGGCCCGGCGCTTTCGCGCAGCGTTTTCGCCATTAGCTCGACGGCGGTGCAGGCCTGCGCGGCAAAGCCTGGCTCCGGCAGTGCCGGGCCGTCAAGCCCACTCTCGCCATGCACGTTATCGGCGATAATCAGCTCCCGCATCAGCGGCTTAAGCGCGCCGCCGGCGACCGGAATATCCGGGCGCTTAAGCAGGGTGAGCATCCGCAAGACGTTGCGCAGCGTTTTTTCCGGTGTCTGGTTTCCGGCGGAGGAGGTGACGGCTTTCACATCGAGTTCGGGTGAGGCGAGGGCAAGAACGAGGGCGATCGCGTCGTCGTGACCCGGATCGCAATCGATAATCACTGGCAGTGCCATGGCAGCTCCTTGTTGGCGTTATTTTGTGACAAGGGTAACGCCGCAAAGCGCTATAGACGAGGCTTAACGCAGGATAGTGTGATGGTGTGCACGAATGGTTGCCGATATTTTGGGCTCTCTCGCCAGGACGGATGCGCGATCTGTGCGCAATCAGGGCGTAGCCATGCGGTGGTGCAAGAAGTCGCTTCACGCGGTGGCGTATAATGATAAAACGACTCAACCATACGAATATTATTGGTTTGCTTTCCGCAAATGGATTCTTATTCTAAAGAAAATTTCACGAGGTAACCGCAATGAAAGATGTTGTAGATAAATGCAGTACCAAAGGCTGTGCCATCGATGTAGGTTCGATTATTGATAATGAGGACTGCGTATGGCGAGTTGAGAAAAACTTCGCCAGCCGCGAAGAGGCTGAGTCCACCCTGGCGGCCGTTCGCCAACGTGCCGAAGCCGCCGCACCCGCCAGCGAGCCGCCGCAGGTTGACTATACCATTGAGACCGCCGGTGATGAGGTTAAGCTTGAGGCTTCAATTGCCTTCTCCTGCCAGGCGGAGAAGATTATCTTCGAATTGTCCTTAAGAAACCTGATTTAACGTCAGTAAGCCGCCACAGCTAATCCTCAAGGGGATCATGCAAGCGATCCCCTTGAGGTTCAGCGGTTAAGGGTTACTCAAATCGCCATGCCAGATTGAGCCCAATGCCGTAGTTGCGGCCCGGCGCCGGTTCGTAGTAGCGTCCATTGGATTCGTTAACGATAACCGAACCGGCGTAGCGGCGGTCAAACAGGTTATCGACGCGGCCAAACAGATCCATATCCATCTTGCCGTAGCTCCATTTATAGCCGGTCGTCAGGCCGACGACTGTCCAGGACGGCGCTTTGGCGGTGTTCTCATCGTTAGCCATAATATCGCTCAGATAGCGAATATCGCTGCCCGCGTACCAGCCTTTTTCGGGCTGGTAGCCGAAGGAGGCGTAGCCCATGTTACGGGCGATCCCCGGAATACGATTGCCTTTACAGCTGGCATCGTCGCAGACGTTGGTACGATAGGTCGCATCCAGCCAGGTCCAGGCCGCTTTTAAACGCCAGCTCTCGCCAAACTGCTGATCCAGCCCCAGTTCCATCCCCTGGCGACGGGTTTTCCCGGCGTTTTTGTAGCTGGTACGGCCCCCGCTGCTGGCATCGACAACAATCTCATTGTCGGTGTCGGTCTGGAACAGCGCGGCAGTTAACAGGCCATTGCCGATTCGCGCCTTACTGCCAATTTCAACCGTTTCGTTGGTCGACGGCTGCAGGCCAAAATTCAGCCCGCCCTGGTCGCCGGAGCGATAGGAAAGCTCATTGATCGTCGGCGTTTCGAAACCGCGACCGGCGGAGACGTAGACATTCCAGGCGTCGGTTACCGCATATTTCAGCGAGCCTGCCGGCAGCCATTTATGATAGCTGGCTTCGCCGCTGTCATCGCCGTTGCCCGGCGTAATGTAATAATCGTTGGAATCGAACCAGACTGAGCTATAGCGCACGCCGGCGTCCAGAGAGAGCTTCTCGGTGAGCTGCCACTGGGTTTGCAGATAAGGGTCAAGGTTCCACATCAGGTTGCGCTCGTTGCGGCGCAGGTCGCCTTTCTCCCCGTACTGCGGCGCGCCGTTGTTCATGACAAAGTTTTCGTAACCCTTGCGACGTTCGCTCATGGTCTCGTAGTCGAGACCGGTGGTAAAGGTGACCGGCACCAGAAGCTCGCCACGGTGCGTCCAGCGGGTATCAATGCCCTGATAGTGACGCGTCAGGTCGATCACGCCGCCCGCATGGGTGGGTTTGAGCTGCGGCGCACGCGGGATCGACTGATATTGCGTGGTCTCACGCTCGCCGGCATACATCATCACGCTCAGATCGTCCTGCTCGCTCAGCTGTCGCTCGTAGCGTAAACCGGCCTGGGTCTGTTTGATGGTTTTACGGGTATTGTACTCATCGCCTCTCGGCGACTGGCGCGGATTGTTTTGCCATTCGTCATAGCTCAGGCCGCCCGCGTCATTAGCTTTAATATCCACGCTGTTAAACAGCAGGGTCAGCTTACTGACGTCATTGATGCGCACGCCGAGCTTCGCGTTGGCGAGATTCTTACGCGCGCCGCTATGGTCGCGGGAGCCATGGGTGGTGAAGCGGTTGGTGGAGACCACATAGTCGACATCGCCCGCATGGGTGCCGTCGCCGACCGCGCCGGTTGCTTTCATGCCGTAATGCCAGGTACCGAAGCTGCCATAATAGCTGCTGGCTTCGAGAGTTGGCGGCTGGGCGCCGGTCTGGCTGGTAGCGTTGATCACCCCGCCGGAGGAGTTACCGTACAGGGCGGAAAACGGTCCGCGCAGCACTTCAAGCGAATCGAGGCTGCCAATATCAATATTCGAGGTTTGCCCCTGGCCGTCGGGCATGGTGGCCGGGATGCCATCGACGTAAATGCGCAGCCCGCGCACCCCGTAGGTGGAGCGAGAGCCAAAGCCGCGAATTGAAAGCTGCAGATCCTGCGCGTAGTTCTGGCGGTTTTGCACCTGTAGTCCCGGTACCGCGCCCAGCGACTCGGAGAGGTTAACCCGCGGCGCAGCCTGGCGCATCTCATCGCCGTTAACCACGCTGACGGCGGCGGGGGTATCGAGTTCAGAGACTGCCGACGGCGCGGCGGTAACTACCATGGTCTGTTCAGCGGCGATAGCGGTTGGCGCAGCGGATACCAGCGGTAAAAGCAGAGCGGGGAGCGCGACGGCGCGCACGGAAAGGATTTTCATCAACGTTACTCACAAAACGAACCAAACGGAACATATGTATATATGTTAGCTCTTTTGTAAATTTTTTGAAAAGACTTAACAGGATTTGAGTTAACAAATAGCAAGAATTGCGTGATGCTCAGGACACAACTGGTAATTAACGCTCCACATTGCGATAAATAATGATTACTATTCGCATTCCAGAGAATAGCGCAAAGCGATGATTTTGCGCCCCGGAAGCACTGTCGAGCAGGCATATATTTGTTTTATCAAAGGGAGTCGTCATGTCATTACGTCATCTGTCCGCGCCGCGTCTGCGCCGTTCACTGTTGTTAACTTCATTACTGCTGGCGGGGAGCTTTAGCGCCCATGCGGCGGAAGAAATGCTGCGCAAAGCCGTCGGCAAGGGCGCATACGAAATGGCCTATAGCCAGCAGGAGAACGCGCTGTGGGTGGCCACATCGCAAAGCCGTTCGCTGGATAAAGGCGGCATCGTTTACCGTCTCGATCCGACGACCCTCGAAGTGACCCAGATCATTCATAACGACCTGAAACCCTTCGGCGCGACGATCAATAACGCCACCCAGACCCTGTGGTTTGGTAACACTACCGACAGCACCGTCACTGCCATTGATGCTAAAACCGGTAAGGTAAAAGGGCGTCTGGTGCTCGACGCTCGTCAGCGCAGCGAAACCGTGCGCCCGCTGGCGCCGCGCGAGCTGGCGGTCAATGAGAAAACCAATACCGTCTACATCACCGGCCTGGGTAAAGAGAGCGTGATTTGGGTTGTGGATGGCGACAAGCTGACGCTGAAAGACACTATCGCTAATACCGGCGCAATGGCGACCGGCCTGGCGGTGGACGCAGAAGCGAACCGCATCTATACCACCAACGCCGACGGCGAGCTGGTGACTATCGACAGTACCAGCAATAAGATCCTCTCGCGCAAGAAGTTGCAGGATGATGGCAAAGAGCACTTCTATCTGAATCTCAGCCTTGATACCGCCGGTCATCGCGCCTTTATCACCGACAGTAAACAGCCGGAAGTGCTGGTGGTCGATATTCGCGATGGCAAAGTGCTGGAGAAAATCGCCGCGCCGGAGTCCCTGGCCGTTCTGTTCAACCCGACGCGCAATGAAGCCTACGTGACGCACCGCAAAGCCGGGGAAGTGAGCGTGATCGATGGTAAGAGCTACAAGGTGGTCAAAACTTTCAAAACCCCGACCCACCCGAACAGCCTGATGCTTTCCGCCGATGGCAAAACGCTGTACGTTAGCGTGAAGCAGGAATCGACGCGTCAGAAAGAGGCGACCCAGCCGGATGACGTTATCCGCATCGCGCTGTGATCTTCACGGGAGGGGGAAGCCCCTCCTGAAAGTCGTTCTGCCGGGCGGCGGTTTGCGTCTTACCCGGTCGGCATAATCCCCGCCTGGTTCGTGCCTTACAGAAAATAGCGTCTTCACCGATATCACCCTCTGTTACAAACGCTTATTAGCCTGACAAATGTAATGGCTATAAACTTACCGCTTTCCTGCGCAAGCGGGACGGTGGCATTAATCCTGGAGATATGATGAAAAGAACATTGATGGTCGTTTGCGCCGGCGCAATGCTGGCTTTGCTGGCAGGCTGTAGCTCAAACTACGTGATGACGACGAAAAGCGGGCAAACCATTGTGACGCAGGGCAAACCGAAGCTGGATAAAGATACCGGCATGACCAGCTATACCGATGAGTCGGGCAATAAGCGCCAGATTAACAGCAGCGATGTTGCTCAGCTGGTGGAAGATAATTAAGTTCTGTAGTTGCGGTTTGCCCCACCGGGCAAACCGCAAAAGGGACGAGTTACGGTTTTTCAATATCCGGCGCAGTGCTGTGAATATCATGCACGCGCTTGCGTACGCCAAACCAGCCGGCGACCAGCAAAACGGCAATCAGCGGAATCGAACCGATGGTATAAGTTCCATTCGGGTAATCGAAAGCCATTAATACCAGCACGCTCAGCAGGAATAGCAGGGTCAGCCAGGAAGTAAAAGGCGCTCCCGGCATCTTGAAGCTGACGTCTGCGGCCTTGCCTTCTTTGATCGCCTTGCGCAGGCGCATCTGGCACACCACAATAAATCCCCACGAGGCGATGATGCCCAGCGAAGCGACGTTGAGGACTATCTCAAACACCTGCGAAGGCACCAGGTAGTTGAGGAATACCCCAACGACATAGACGCCCAGCGTCGCCAGAATACCGGCATACGGCACGTGATGGCGGCTCATTTTCGACATAAATTTAGGCGCCGAACCGCCCATCGACATGGAGCGCAGAATACGCCCGGTGCAGTACAGTCCGGAGTTGAGGCTGGAGAGCGCGGCGGTTAATACCACAATATTCATCACGCTGCCGATATACGGCACGCCCAGCTTCGAGAAGAAGGTGACGAACGGACTCTGCCCGGCCTGATAGGCATTCCACGGTAGCAGCAGCACCAGCAGCAGCACCGAGCCAACGTAGAACAGACCAATACGCCAGATGACGCTGTTGATGGCGCGCGGCACCATGGTCTGCGGATCTTTACACTCGCCGGCGGCGGTACCTACCAGTTCAATAGAAGCGAAGGCGAAAACCACGCCCTGAACCAGCACCAGCGCCGGGAGCAGGCCGTGCGGGAACAGACCGCCGTTATCGGTGATCAGATGGAAACCGGTGGCATTGCCATCCAGCGGCTTGCCGGTGCCAAGAAAAATAGTCCCGACCACCAGAAACGCCACGATTGCCAGTACCTTGACCAGCGCGAACCAGAACTCCATCTCGGCGAACCATTTCACGCCGATCATATTCATGGTACCGACGATCGCCAGCGCGCCGAGGGCAAACACCCACTGCGGAACGTCGCCGAACGCGCCCCAGTAGTGCATATACAGCGCGACGGCGGTGATATCGACAATCCCGGTCATCGCCCAGTTGATGAAGTACATCCAGCCCGCAACGTAAGCCGCTTTTTCGCCGAGGAACTCGCGGGCGTAGGAGACGAAGCTGCCGCTGGAAGGGCGATGAAGCACCAGCTCGCCAAGCGCGCGTAAAATAAAGAACGAGAAGAGGCCGCAGACCAGATAAACCAGCGCCAGCGCCGGTCCCGCCATCTGCAGGCGCGCGCCCGCGCCGAGGAACAGGCCGGTACCAATCGCGCCGCCGATGGCAATCATCTGCACCTGACGGTTGCCCATTGCCTTGTGGTAGCCGGACTCCTGCGAGTTTAGCCAGTGGCGTTTGGCAGCGTGCTGCTCCGCCACGCTAGAGTGTTTTGTATTCATTGATGTCGCTATTTTCCTGTCAATGTCCATGAAGTGGTTCGTGCTGCTGGCTCTCCCATCATTCTGATGAATGAGATAAGCGAGCATGGCGGAGAATCCTACACGTATCGGAAAATGGACGCACGTAAAAGATTTGTCGACAGCACTTGCTTAAATATCAATGAGATCGGCAGGTTTAAGTGCTTCCCCGGCACCCTGGAAATTTTGCTCAGCGTTTTAACGGTATTGCGCTATGCTTTTCCGCCCGCGTTTTGCCCGAGAGGCCACGATGAAAATCAACGTAGTAGGGACCAGCGGCGTCGGCAAATCTACCCTCGCGCGTCGGCTGGCTCAGGAACTGTCTCTGCCTTATATCGAAATGGATGCGCTCTACTGGCTGCCCGAGTGGCAAGGGACGCCGGACGATGAGTTCTACGCTAAGCTCGCCGCCGCGCTCGCCGCGCCAGGCTGGGTGCTTGACGGCAACTATAACCGCAGTCGTCCGGTAAAATGGCGCGACGTGGATCTGGTGGTGTGGGTGGATTACAGCTTCTGGCGCACGATGCGCCAGGCTATCTGGCGCGCGGCATCGCGTGCCAGCCGACGCCAGGAACTGTGGCCTGGCACCGGTAACTGTGAAACCTTCCGCCGCTCCTTCTTTAGCCGGGACTCCATTATTCTCTGGACGCTAAAAACCTGGCGCAATAATCGCCGCCGCTATCTGGCGGATATGCAGGATCCGCAGTATCGACATATTCGCTTTGTGCGCTTACGCAACCAGCAGCAGACCGAGGCGCTGGTGCGCGAGCTTCGGCAGAATAGCCGATAATCCCCCGGCTCGCGCTGCGCTTAGCCGGGCTACAGGCCCGCAGATTGCTCAGGACGCGTAGCCCGGACAGATGCGCAGCATCGCCTCCGGGAAATTCTGCCACTCTGCGCTCTTTTTCCGGGGGGCGGCGCAAAGCCCTTGCCCGGGCTACCGGGCCGCAGACTGCTGAGGACGCGTAGCCCGAACAGATGCGCAGCATCGCCTCCGGGAAATCCTGTCACTCTGCGCTCTTTTTCCGGGGGCGGCGCAAAGCCCCTGTCCGGGCTACCGGGCCGCAGATTGCCGGGAACTCGTAGCCCGGATAAGGCGTTTGCGCCGCAACCCGGGGAATGCGTCGTGACGTGGCATCGCCTCCGGGGACATTTACCTCACCGCATATCTAATTTTCGGCAGAGCACATGTAAATAAATTGTTTCTCTCCAGCCGCGGGCGCTTCTAATAATGCAGACATGTTAATTCACATGAGCCTGCGAAATGTCCTATCGAATCAGTATCCTGGATAAAAGCCCGCTGGCAGCCGGAGAAACGGCCGCCCAGGCGCTGGCGCGCACATTAACGCTCGCGCAACAGGCGGAAGCCTGGGGATATCACCGTTTCTGGATCGCCGAACACCACAACACCGACCAGCTCGCCAGCCCGTCGCCGGAACTGGCGATTGCCTGGATCCTCGGCCAGACCCGCAGCATTCGCGTTGGCTCCGGCGGCGTTATGCTGCAGCACTACAGCCCATATAAGGTGGCGGAGAACTTCAATATGCTGGCTTCTCTTGCCCCGGGCCGCGTGGATCTGGGCGTGGGCAAAGCCCCCGGCGGACTGCCGCTCTCCACTCGCGCGTTGCAGCAGGGACTTAATCTCCAGCAAAAGGGGAGTTTTGCCGACCAGCTGGCGCAGCTCGACAACTGGCTGTCGCTGACCGAAACCGATGGTGAAGAGAGCGTCCGCGCAACCCCAATCCCGCCGCGTCGCGCCGACGGTTTTCTGCTCGGCGCCAGCCTGGAGAGCGCGCAGCTGGCGGCGCAGCTGGACTGGAACTTCGTCTTCGCCGCCCATCTCAACGGCGATAAGCAACTGCTGCGGGAGGTGTTAACCCGCTGGCGCGAACTGAGCCGTCGCGACGCCATTATCGCCGTTCAGGTTATTGTGGCCGAAGAGGCCGCAGCGGCCGCGGCGCTGGCAAAATCCGTCGAAGCATGGGGCGTTGAGCTGGAAAACGGTCAGCGGGTGACCGTCGGCAGCGAAGCGCAGGCGGCCGCCTTTGCCCGTCAGGCGGGCAGCAGGCCGACGCGTATCGCCCGGCGGGAATCGGCCGTGCTGTTCGGCACCCCCGAGCAGGTGAAAGCGCAGCTGGATGCCTTGCAGTCGGCGTGGAACATCGACGAATTTATTATCGACACGCCCATTAGCGACGGCGCGGCGCGCCTTAACTCCCTGCGTCTGTTGGCCCGGGCGCATCTGAGCGCGGAGGTCCAGCCATGAGCCTTGCTGAACAGTTAATTCGCTGGCGGCGCGAGCTGCATCAGTATCCGGAACTTTCGCTGCAGGAGGTCGACACCACCGCGCGTATTCGCGACTGGCTACAAAGCGGCGGCATCAGCCTGTTGCCATATGATCTGAAAACCGGCGCGGTTGCCGAGGTTGGGAGCGGCAATAAGGTGATTGCCCTGCGTGCCGATATTGATGCGCTGCCGATCGAAGAGGCGGCCAGCGTGCCGTTTCGCTCGCTGAATGCCGGCGTGATGCACGCCTGCGGGCATGATATTCATACCAGCGTGATCCTTGGCGCGGCCTTACTACTGAAACAACGCGAAGCGCAGCTGGCGGGACGCGTCCGCATTCTGTTCCAGCCGGCGGAGGAGAGCTTCGGCGGCGCGAAAACCCTGATTCGCGCCGGCGTGCTGGAGGGCGTTTCCGCCATTTTCGGTATGCATAATGAACCGGGGCTGCCGGTGGGGGAATTCGCCACCCGAGGCGGCGCGTTTTATGCCAACGTCGATCGCTTTGTGTTTAAGGTGACCGGCAAAGGCGCTCACGCCGCCCGGCCTCATGAAGGGAAGGACGCCATTCTGCTGGCCAGCCAGCTGGTGACCCTGCTGCAAAGCGTCGCCAGCCGCGAAGTGAACACCCTCGATTCCGTGGTGCTGAGCGTCACGCGGATTCAGGGCGGCAATACGTGGAATGTCCTGCCGGAAAGCGTCGAGCTGGAAGGAACGCTGCGCACCCACAGCAGCGAAGTCCAGCAGCGGGTGAAGGCGCGGGTGAGCGAGATTGCCGCCGGCTTCGCCAGCGCCTTCGGCGCGCAGATCGATGTCTTCTGGTACGCCGGGCCGACCGCGCTGGTCAATGATGAGCGCTGGGCGGCTTTCGCCAGCCACGTGGCCGATCGATCCGGCTACCGCACGCACCATGCGGATCTCCATCTCGGCGGAGAGGATTTCGCCGTTTATCTTCAGCATATTCCCGGCGCGTTCGTCAGCATCGGCAGCGCCAGCGAGTTTGGTCTTCACCATCCGGCGTTTAACCCGGATGAGCGCTTAATCGCGCCGGCGGCGCACTACTTTGCCGATCTGGCAGAGCAGGCGTTGAAAGAACTTTAATTATTCAGGGTCATAGACTAAGGATTAACGATGTCTGAACAACGACAGCTGCGCATTGGCACTATCTTACATGGCGCATCGGGAAATATGTCGGCCTGGCGCCATCCGGCCGCGCTGGCCGACGCCAGTATTAACTTTGAGTTCGTGAAGCAGACGGCGTTAAAAGCGGAAGAGGGCAAGCTCGATTTTATTTTTGTTGCCGATGGCTTATATATTAATGAAAAATCGATCCCGCATTTTTTAAACCGTTTTGAACCACTCACCGTATTATCCACCCTTGCAGCGGTAACCTCGCGTTTAGGCCTCGTCGGCACCTTGTCGACCTCCTACAGCGAGCCCTTTACCACCGCTCGCCAGTTCGCCAGCCTCGATCATCTGAGCGGAGGACGCGCTGGCTGGAACGTGGTGACATCGCCGCTCGAAGGCTCAGCGAAAAACTTCTCCCGGGCGCAGCATCCCGATCATGCGCTGCGCTACCGCATCGCCGATGAATATCTTCAGGTCGTTAAAGGCCTGTGGGATTCATGGGAACAGGACGCGTTTATTCGTAATAAAGAGAGCGGCCAGTTCTTTGATAAAAATAAGCTGCATACGCTTAATCATCACGGTGATTTCTTCAAAGTGGCCGGCCCGCTAAATATTGCCCGCACGCCGCAGGGCCGACCCATTATCTTTCAGGCGGGCGCTTCCGAAGACGGTAAAAAATTAGCCGCCAGCCATGCCGACGCTATTTTTACCCATCAGGACTCGCTGGCGGAAGCGCAGGCCTTTTATCGCGACGTCAAAAGCCAGCTCGACGCGTACGGCCGCCGGGAGAGTGAACTACACATATTCCAGGGCGTCAGCGTGATCGTTGGCGATAGCGCCGACGATGTGGAACAGCAATACCAGACCACCGCCGCGCTGGTATCGATTGAGGACGCGCTGAATTATCTTGGCCGCTATTTTGAGCATCACGATTTCGCCCAATATCCGTTGGATGAGGCGTTCCCGGATATCGGCGACCTCGGGCAGAACAGCTTTCGCAGCACCACCGATGAGATTAAACGCAACGCCCGCGAACGCGGCCTGACCCTGCGCCAGGTCGCGCTGGAGGCAGCCAGCCCGCGACCGCGTTTTGCCGGAACCGCCGCAGAGGTGGCAGATGGGCTACAGCAGTGGTTTGAACAGCGCGCGGCGGACGGTTTTATTATCCAGGGCGGTACGCCGGATACCTTCCCGCGTTTTGTGGACCAGGTGGTACCGATCCTGCAGCAGCGTGGATTATTCCGTGAAGAATATCCCGGCACCACGCTGCGCGAAAGTTTAGGGCTGGCAGAGCCCGTCAATCAATTCCAAAAACAATAATAGAGAACACCCGCTATGCAGAAAACGCAGAAAAAATCGCTATTACTGGCGCTGGCGCTGGCCGTGAGCGCGTCATCCTGGGCGCAGAACGTCACGATCAACGGCACCGGCGTGAGCCTCGAAGCTAACAAAACGCCGATTCACACGGCAAAAAACCCTCAGGCTATCGCCCAACTGCCGAAAGGTCTCCACCTGGCGGTGCCGGGTAAGCTGACCGTCGCGGTCGCCGCGCTGAATTCGCCGCCGCTGACCGTGTTTTCTGATGATAACAAAACCCTGCTCGGCAGCGAGGTGGATATCGCCCGCCTGGTGGCCGACAGCCTCGGGCTGGAGCTAAACGTGGTGCCCACCTCGTGGGAAGACTGGCCGCTCGGCGTCGCCTCCGGCAAATATGATGCGGCGGTCAGCAATATCACCGTGACCAAAGAGCGCAAAGAGAAGTTTGATTTCGCCACCTACCGCAAAGATTCGCTGGGTTTTTACGTCAAGAGCACCAGTCCGCTGAGCAAAATTGAAAAAGCCGAAGATATTGCCGGGCTGCGGATTATCGTCGGCTCCGGCACCAACCAGGAAGCGATTTTGTTGGCGTGGAACGCCGAGAATCTCAAGAAGGGGCTGAAGCCGTTTACGCCGGTCTACACCAAAGACGACGCCGCTCAGACCCTGGCGCTGCAGTCCGGGCGCGCCGATGCCTTCTTCGGCCCGAACGTAATCGGCGCGTGGAAAGCGGCGCTGACCGGCAAAACCAGGCTGGTGGGCAGCGTTGACGGCGGCTGGCCGAAGGCGGCGCATATCGCCGTGACGGTGAAAAAAGGCAGCGGTCTGGTTGAACCGGTACAGACGGCGCTGAACGGCGCTATCCGCAGCGGCGATTACGCGAAGGTGCTGAGTCGCTGGGGCGAAGGCGTGGAGAGCATCCCGCAATCGGAAATTAACCCGGCCGGACTCGGCGACTAACAGGAGGCATGATGAGCGATCTATTCCGCGATGTCTCTCCGGAAGCGCCGGAGCTGCAGCCGATTATTGAGGGCCTGTTCGGCGAGTACGCCGCGCGCTACGGCGACTACTTTTCCCGCGATGCCGAAGTCGAGCTGACTGAATGGTATCTGGCGCCGCAGGGGCTATTTATCGTGCTGGAGCGGGAGGGGGAAATTATCGCTACCGGCGCGTATAAACCGAAAGATGCCCATACGGCAGAAATCAAACGGATCTGGACCCATCGTCGTCTGCGCCAGCAGGGGCTGGCGGCGAAAGTGGTGCAGGAGCTGGAACGTCGGGCGCTGCTGGCGGGCTACAGCCATATCTTTTTGACGACCGGTTTTCGTCAGCCGGAAGCGGTGCGGCTCTATCTGAGCCAGGGCTACGAGGCGCAGTTTGACCTCAACCGCGATCCGGAAGAGTACAGTTTGCCGCCGTTCGATGGTCGGCTGCGCTTTACGAAAGCGCTGGCGGTCAGCGCGCTGAGCCAGAGCGCTTAAGGAGCCAATATGCATACCCAGGAAACGATTAAGGTTGTCCCCGCGCGCTATCCGCTGCGGGCAGTGGGCGCGGTGCTGGCGCTGCTGGTGCTGGCGGTGGTGATTCAATCAGTTGCCTTTAACCCGCGCTGGGAGTGGGGCGTCTTTGCCCGCTGGTTCTTTGACCCGGTGATCCTCGAAGGCCTCGGGCAGACGCTGCTGTTGACCCTGCTGGCGACGGCGCTCAGCGTTATCTTCGGCGGACTGCTGGCGCTGGCGCGACTCTCCAGTTCATGGCTGCTGAGCAGCCTTGCCTGGGGCTATATCTGGTTGTTTCGCTCGCTGCCTCTGATCGTGGTGCTGATTATTCTCTACAACTTCTCTTATCTCTACGACACCCTGTCGATCGGCATTCCGTTCACCGCTATTCGCTGGGCCAGTTTTGAGACCATTAGCGTGCTGGGGCAGTTTTCTACCGCCGTTGTCGGGCTGACCCTGGTACAAAGCGCCTACACCGCCGAAATTATTCGCGGTGGTTTCCTCGGGGTCGATCACGGGCAGTATGAAGCGGCGGCGGCGCTGGGGCTTCCGGCCAGCCGCCGCACGCTGCGCATTATCCTGCCGCAGGCGCTGCGCACCATTTTACCGGCGGGTTTTAACGAAATTATCAGCTTCGCCAAGGGGACAGCGATGGTTTACGTGCTGGCGATGCCGGAGCTGTTTTACACCATCCAGATGATCTATAACCGTACCCAGGAAGTGATCCCCCTGCTGATGGTCGGCGCCGCCTGGTACCTGGCGATCACCAGCGTGCTGTCGCTGATTCAGTATCTGGTCGAGCGCGGCCTGGCCCGCAGCGAGCGCCGCTCGGCGGTTAATAGCGCCCGCAGCAGCCGTCGCGTTGTTGAAACCGTTCATCGTCCCCAACCGCAGGAGTCCGCCCATGCTCAACTCTCGTAACGGTCATATCTCCATTACCGGCGTCAGCAAATACTTTGGCCGTCATAAAGCGCTGGACGATGTATCGCTGGAAATAGCACCCGGTACGGTGACGGTGATCCTCGGGCCGTCCGGTTCGGGAAAATCGACGCTACTGCGGGCGATCAATCATCTGGAGCGCGTTGATGAAGGCTTTATTCAGATCGATGGCGACTATATCGGTTATCGCCGTAAAGGCGACAAGCTCTACGAACTGAAAGAGAAGGAGATCCTTCGCCAGCGGATCAACGTTGGCTACGTGTTTCAGAACTTCAACCTGTTCCCGCACCTGACGGTGCTGGAAAACCTGATTGAAGCCCCCATCGCCCATAAACAGGCGACCCGTAAGGAGGCTATCGCGCGGGCGTACGAACTGCTGGACGTAGTTGGACTACGCAATAAAGCCGACGCCTGGTCGCGGCACCTGTCCGGCGGTCAGCAGCAGCGCATCGCCATTGCCCGGGCGCTGGCGCTTAACCCGCGAGTGATGCTGTTTGATGAACCCACCTCCGCGCTTGACCCGGAGCTGGTGGGGGAAGTGCTGGATGTGATTAAAAAGCTGGCGCGCTCCGGCACCACGCTGGTCGTGGTCACCCACGAAATTGGCTTTGCGAAAGAGGTGGCGGATCGGGTGGTGTTTATGGTCGACGGCAAGATAGTCGAGCAGGGCAGCAGCGACAATGTGCTGAACCATCCGCAGCACCCGCGTACGCAGCAGTTTTTATCGAGGGTATTAGCGGCATGAAAAACGGATTTTTGACCCTGGCGTTACTCTCTTTATCTGCGGCATCGCAGGCGGCTATCGACCTGCGCGCCAACGAGCAGCCGCTGCCGGTAACCCGCGATGAGCAGGCGGTGGCGAAGATCCCGGCGGATTACGCCTTCGTCGAACCGGGTACTTTAACGGTGGCGATTTCAGCGCTCAACTCGCCGCCGCTGGCGCTGCTGGCCAGCGATAACCGCACGCGTATCGGCAGCGACCCGGATATCGCCCGACTGCTGGCCGGCAGCCTCGGGCTGAAGCTAAAGCTGGTGCCCACCGCCTGGGAGGACTGGCCGTTGGGGATTACTTCCGGGCGCTACGACGTGGCGCTGGTGAATATTGCGGTAACCGAGCAGCGGAAAGCGAAGTTTGATTTTGCCACCTATCGCGTCGATTCGCTGGCCTTTTCCGTAAAATCGACCAGCGACATCGCCAGCGTGAGCGGCCCGGCGGATCTCGCTGGTAAAAAAGTGATTGTCGGCTCCGGGACTAACCAGGAGCGAATTTTGCTCGGCTGGAACGCCGAAAACGAAGCCGCCGGGCGACAACCTGCGCTACCGGTCTACCTGACCGATGACGCTTCGGGCAATCTCTATATTCAGTCCGGTCGCGCGGACGTGTTTTTTGGGCCGCAGTCGGTAGCCGCTTACAAAGCGGCGCTCAGCGGTAAAACCAAAGTCGTCGGGCTGGGGCCAAAAAAGGCTTATGTCGCCACCACCACCAGGAAGGGGAACGGACTGGTCTATGCGCTTCAGGCCGCGCTGGATGGCGCGATAGCGCGCGGAGAGTATCAGAAAGTGCTGGCCCGCTGGGGTGAGCAGGGCGAAGAGGTGAGACAATCGGAGGTGAATCCGCCGGGGATTACCTACTAAAAAACCGCTGTTTCGCAGGAGTGTGATGCGAAACAGCGGAGGCGAATGCTCGCCAGAGTTTTAAATCAGGCGGCGCGCGGGGTCAGCGTTAAGCGATCCAGCGGCCCGACGATAAACAGGTAGGAGAACAGGCCCAGTACGCCCATGGAACCGACGTACAGGATGGCGTAATCGAAGGAGTGAGTATTCGCGAGGATCACGCCGATAACCAGCGGCGTGATAATACTCGCCAGGTTGCCGCACATATTGAACACCCCACCGGCAATTCCCAGCATCTCCTTGGGTGATGTGTCGCTCAGCACGCACCAGCCGAGGTTACCGAACCCTTTAGCAAAGAAAGCCAGGCTCATGGCGGCGATCACCACCACTTCCGAAGTGGTGTAGTTGGCGACCACAATGACGCAGGAGAGCAGCATGCCGCAGATCACCGGCAACTTGCGGGCGGTCGTCAGGCTATAGCCGCGTTTCAGCAGCCAGTCCGAGAACACGCCGCCCAGCAGGCCGCCGATAAATCCGGCAATGGCCGGGATGCTGGCGACAAAGCCGACCTTGAGAATCGACATGCCTTTGGCCTGGTAAAGATAGGTCGGAAACCAGGTCAGGAAGAACCAGGTGATTGACGTCACGCAGAACTGGCCAATATATACCCCGATCATCATACGATTGACGCAGACGCTTTTGATTTGCGCGAGGGTTAATTTCTGCTGCGTTTTTTTCGTGCCTAATTCCGGCTCGCCGCCGCCTTCGCGAATATAGTCGAGCTCCTGTTGGTTAATTTTTGGATGATGAGAGGGATCTCTTACTTTTACCAGCCAGAATATCCCCAGCACCACGCCGATAGCGCCAATATAATAAAATACGTAGTGCCAGCTTAAATTATGCAGAATAATCGTCATTAGCGGCGTAATAATCCCCAGGGAAATATACTGCGCGGCCTGATAGACCGAAGTGACGAACCCGCGCTCTTTATTGGGAAACCACTGTACGCTCAGACGGCTGTTAGCGGGAAAGGCGGGGGCTTCTATCGCGCCCATCATCAGGCGCAGAATAACCAGTACAATCAGCGGGCTGGCGAACAGATAGATCGTTCCCTGAAACATGGTGACGACTGACCAGCCAATCAGCGCGCAGCCGTAGACCAGCCGCGAACCATATTTATCCAGCAGCCAGCCGCCGGGTATTTGCATAATGACGTAGGAGATGCCAAAAACTGAAAAAGCCAGCCCCATCGCCTCGGGATCAAAACCTAACTCTTTGCTCATAATAGGCGCGACAACGGACAGCGTTGCCCGGTCGGCATAATTAAATACGGTAGCCAGAAATAAAAACAGTAATATGCCGTAACGCACGTTGCTGCGTTTTAAGGGTGTAGTCATCTTCAACTCCTTTGCAGGGTTGTTTATTGTGGGTACAGCCAATAAGAGGTATTTCCCCGGCAGGGCTACGGGTTTTCAGTCGTCCGCGGACCGGTAACCCGGACAGATGCGCAGCATCGCCTCCGGGAGAATGCGGTATTCTCCCGGGGGCGGCGCCTGATGCGCCTTGCCGGGCTACGCGGCCTGTAGCCCTTATGCCGCCATGCGGGGAATTCGGTTAAGGGCGTTTGCCAAACTCGCAGCTTTGCTGGGTCCAGCGGCGGGCCTGTTCGCTCAGGGTGAAGCCCAGACCGTGGCGTTCGGAAACCCACATCCGCCCGTCGCGCAGTTCCAGCTGTTCGTTAAACAGCGGGTTCAGCCACTCGAAGTGCTCCAGCCAGGGCTCGAGCGGGTAGGCGGCGGCGAGATGCAGGTGTACCTCCATCGCAAAGTGTGGGGCCAGCTTGCGACCGTGCTTCGCCGCCAGATCCATAATCTTCAGGAACGGGGAGATGCCGCCGACGCGCGGCGCATCGGGCTGCACGAAGTCGCTGGCGTTGCCGAGGATCAGCTGCTCATGTTCGCGGAAGCTGGTCAACATCTCGCCGGTGGCAATCGGCGTATCCAGCGCGGCGGCGAGCTGTGCGTGGCCTTCCACATCGTAGGCGTCAAGGGGCTCTTCAATCCAGATCAGATTGAACTGCTCCATTTTGCGCCCCATGCGGATAGCGGTTTCACGGTCCCACTGCTGGTTGGCGTCCACCATCAGCGGGAAGTCATCGCCCAGGACTTCGCGTACTGCCGTCAGACGGCGAATATCCTCAGCGGTATTCGGCTGACCGACTTTCAGTTTTATCCCACCAATCCCGTTCTCGCGTGAGATAGCCACGTTTTTCAACACCTGCTCCAGCGGGGTATGCAGGAAGCCGCCGGAGGTGTTGTAACACTGCACGGAATCGCGATGCGAACCGAGCAGTTTCGCCAGCGGTAGCCCGGTGCGTTTGGCTTTCATATCCCACAGCGCAATATCGATAGGGGAGATTGCCTGCACCGCCATGCCGCTACGACCTACGGAAGCCCCGGCCCACAGCAGTTTGGTGTAGATCTTGTCGATATCATTCGGGTCTTCGCCGAGCAGATTATCGGCAATCTCCCTTGCATGGGCGTAAATGCCCTGGCCGCCCGCGCGTTTGGAATAGCTGAAGCCAACGCCTTCAAAGCCGTCCCGGGAGCGGATTTCCGCGATGATGATCGCCACTTCGGTCAGCGGTTTTTGCCGACCGGTCAGAACCTTTGCATCGCTAACGGGGGTGGCCAGCGGCAGAAAGGCCAGCGACAGTTTGACATGTTCAATGCGGTCGCCGGTTTCAGCGGCGGTTTTGACGCCGGAAGCTTTGGCGTAGGTCACGGAGTCGGAATTTGCGCTCGAGGTCATAGTCAGTTCCTTTTTAGTGGTAAAATGTTTGCGCTAACATTTTTAATCCTGAAATTATCCTGGTGCTACGACAGTGATTTTAATTTGTACAAACGATCACAATTAGCGGTTATAAAGGGTAAAATTATGCAGCGCAGGTCACGTTCCAAAAAGGTTTGTGAAAATTCACAAATCATAATGATAGCGATAACATTTAATTCGGCAGGTCGTTGATTCTATTGGGGATATACGGACGGGCGCTGGCAATTGCCTGGACCATCATCAATAATGGCCACAGGAAACGACTCAACACAGGGGCTTAGCCGTGAAAAGCAGAAAACCGACGCGCGCGCCGACGCTGGATGATGTGGCCCGCAGCGCCGGGTTGTCGTCGATGACGGTCAGTCGGGCGCTGAATACGCCGCAGCTGGTAAGGCCAAAAACGGTAGAGAAAGTGATGCAGGCGGTGCAGGCCACGGGTTATATCCCCAATGCGCTGGCCGGCGGCCTGGCCTCCAGGCGCAGCAAACTGGTGGCGGTGGTGGTGCCGCAAATCAATAACAATATGTTTGTCGATACCATCCAGGCGCTGAGCGATACCCTGGCGGCGCGCGGCTATCATATGCTGCTGTGCGTGGCGGGCTATAGCCGTCAGACCGAAGCCGAGCTGGTAGCAACCTTACTCTCCCGGCGTCCGGATGGCGTGGTGTTGACCGGTATTCAGCACGCTCCGGCGTTAAAGAGGACGATCCTCAACGCCGCCACGCCGGTGGTGGAAATCTGGGATCTCACCCCGACGCCGCTGGATATGCTGGTTGGTTTTTCGCATGAAAAAGTCGGTGAAACCATTGGCGAATATTTGCTGGAAAAAGGCTACCGTCGTCCGGGACTGCTATGGGCAGGCGATGCGCGCGCGACGTTGCGAAAGCAGGGGCTCCTGGCCCGGCTGGCCAAAAGTGGAATTAACGTTGCCCCGCAGGTCGAGGTGCCGCTTCCGGCATCGCTGGCGCTGGGGCGACGCGGGCTGGGCGAACTGCTCGCCGGTGGCGAGTTTGACGTTATCGTCTGCAGTTCCGACACCCTTGCCCAGGGAGCGATTATGGAAGCGGAAAGCCGGGGGCTGCGCGTGCCGCAGAATCTGGCGGTGATCGGCTTTGGCGATCTGGATTTCGCCGCCAGCAATCGTCCGGCGATCACCACCGTCAGCGTCGACCGTCACGCCATTGGCGAGCAGGCGGCTACGCTGCTTGCCGACCGCATAGAAGGCGGAGAAGAAGGGGACGCGATTATTGATATTGGCTTTCACCTGGTGGCGCGTGAGTCGGCGTAGCGCTGTGGTTTAGCCTGGGCGAGGGGGACTCCATAGCGACATTGCTCAATCAAACCTATACTGCAAGGTTGCTAAACCCGTCGCCGCTCTGTTCACGGGCGGCAAATTTCTTGAGGGCGCAGAATATGATCACCGTCTATGGCGTACCCGGCTGGGGTTCAACGATAAGCGAACTGATGCTGACGCTGGCCGATATCCCGTACCATTTTGTCAACGTTGAGGGCTTTGACCAACCGGGCCTGCAGCGCGACCGTCTCAAGCAGATTAACCCACTGTGTCAGGTGCCGACCCTCACGCTTGAAGATGGCAGCATGATGACCGAATCCGCGGCGATTGCTCTGATGATCCTCGACGTGCGACCGGATCTGGCTCCGGCGCCGGGATCGCCGCAGCGGCATGCCTTTCAGCGTCTGCTCATCTGGCTGGTGGCGAACGTTTATCCCACCTTTACCTTTGCGGATTACCCGGAGCGCTGGGCCGCCGATGCGCCAGAGCAGCTGCGGGAAAGCTGCATCAGCTATCGCAAATCGCTTTATCTGTGGCTGGAGGAGCAGCTTGCCGCCGCGCCGTATGCGCTGGGGGCGGAAATAACTCTGCTGGACTGCTATATTGCCGCGATGTGTGCCTGGGGCCCGCGACGGGAGTGGTTTACGGCGCAAACGCCAAAATTCGTCGCCGTGGCGGATGCGGTTTATCGCCATCCCAAACTCGAAGCCGTTCTTCGCCGCAACGAACTGATTTAAAGCACAAAAAGCGATCCAGATGATGCGGGTTATGCTAGCTTTATCATCCTGACAATAAAGGAGCCTGCTATGCCGCATATTGATATTAAATGTTTTCCCCGCGACCTGAATGATGAACAAAAAGCGGCGCTGGCCGCCGATATTACCGAGGTGGTGATTCGCCATCTCAACAGCAAAGAACGCTCGGTGAGCGTGGCCCTGAATGAAATTAAAGAGAGCGACTGGCAACAGGTGTGGGACAGCGAAATCGCCCCGCAGATGGAACAGCTGATTAAAAAACCGGGTTATAGCATGTAACCCGCTTTCTTTCCCGGAGGCGATGCTGCGCATCTGTCCGGGCTACGCGTTCTCAGTGGTCTGCTATCCGGTAGCCCGGGCAGGCGCTGTGCGCCGCCCCCGGGAGAGAGTGCGGAGTGGCAGAATATCCCGGAGGCGATGCTGCGCATCTGTCCGGGCTACGCGTTCTCAGCGGTCTGCGGTCCGGTAGCCCGGGCAGGCGCTGTGCGCCGCCCCCGGGAAGAGGTGCCAGGGCTGATGTATTAAAACCAAATCTCCGTCTGCACGCCAAAGTTCCAGTTTCCACCGGCGGTAAAGCCTTTACTGCCGAAATCATCGTTGATCGCATAACGATCCAGGTCTTTATCCCAATTCATCCACGTGACAAAGAAACGTATCTCCGGCCTCGCTTTGATATCAAACACATCGCCCACTTTGAACGTCGGGGCGAAGGTCAGCTTGTAAAAATCGCCGCTCACCGCCTGGTATTGATGCACGCCGCTGTCGTAGCGATAGGTTCGGCCGTTGGGATTCAGGTCCATATATTGCCAGGACGCCTCGTATAGCAGGGCGAAGTTGCGGGTGATGCCCTGGGAAACCCGCAGGTTAAAGGTTGCCCAATCGTAGCGGTCGCCATCGCGGTAGCGATCTTCACTATGCTGGGCGATAACCGATGGTGCAAGCTGCCAGTTTTTCCCCAACGGCAAAATGCCGTAGGACGCAAAACGCAGGGACTTAGCGTTCTCGGTAAGATCGCCATCGCTGCCGGGCTGGCGCGCCTCGGCGCCCAGCCCGCCGCCGTACTGCAGGGCGCTCTCCGATACGCCCGGCGCGAGGCCATAGAATTGCTGTTTGTCGTGATACGCCAGCATCGCGTAGTAGCCGTTTTTCGCCGTATTATCGCTGCGCAGAGCGTAACTGCCGGTGGTCGAGGTATTATCTTTCAGGTCATCATTGCCCTGGGCGGTCATCGCCGTGGTCATCAGCTGCCAGTTGTTCCAGAAGTGGTTGGCGGTGAACATCAGGTTCTGTATATCGTTATCCTGGTAGTTATCGCTACCCAGATCGCCGAAGTTACGCGCATAGACCGAGTAATCGCCGCGCAGCGTATCACCCCACTTCACGTCATTGATCCCGCCGCCGGTACCGCCGAGGAACATAATATCGCTATCGGTAAAGTGGATATCGAAATTATCGCGGTCGAAACGCTTGCCCGCCCAGATGGACGCGCTCCTGAACGGCCCGGAAAAATCGGCGAAATTGCCCATCTCGACGTACAGCTGACGCACGTTCAGGTGGTGGCTGTCGTTATCCTGTACCCATGGATCCGGGTTGGTTGCCCCGTCGGCAAGCATGGTTTTAAAGTGCGCCCATGACCCGTCGCTGAAGGTCATTTTTTTGCCGAAGCTGAGCTCCACGTAGTTATCTTTCTCGTTGCCGAGACGGCCAACGTGGGCATCGCCGTTGAGCGAACTGGCCGGGGAGACACCCGGGCCGCCGCGCGCGCCTTTACCATGGCTGTCAACCAGCATCCCGGAGCGCGCGTAGGCGTTGAACTCGAAGCCATCGCTGAGGCTGCTTTTCGCCAGCTGTTTGTCAGCAGCCTGCTGCTTTTGCTCGGTCGCTGCGGTGCGCTGACTGAGGGTCTGCACCTGCTTTTCCGCTGCCGCCGCGCGTTGTTCCGCGGCGCTGGTGCGCAGCTCCGCCTGCTGCGCCCGACGTTTGGCCTCTCCGGCCTCCTGCTCCGCATGATTAAGCCGGGCCTCCAGCTGCGCTAGCCGTTGTTCGACCGTGAGCGGGGCCGCACTCGCGCCGTAAGCCGAAAAAAGGGCGCAGCAAACCGCTGCGCTAATCAAAGAGATACGCATATCAATCCTTATTTTTTCAGAGGTATGTAGGGGGTGCTGCGCCTTACAGGGCGTGGTTTTCTCCAGCAACGGACGATGGGTTCGACGGCGCACGGCGTCCAGCGTCAAGGTCGGCGCGGATCTGCTCGTACTGGTCGTCGAGTCGGTAGAAGCGACCAATCCACAGCATTGAAGCCACAATCAGCAGCGCCGGGATATAGAGGTAGCAGGCTTTTATCGCCAGCATCGCGCCGTCGCTTTGCGTCTGGTTAGCGATATAACCGCCGGATGAGAGCAGGACCCCGGTAATGGCTCCCGCGCCCGCCATCGCCACCTTGCCAAGAAAGCCGTTGATAGAGGTCAAAATGCCGGCGGTATTGATGCCGGTTTTCCATACTCCGTAATCCACCGGATCGGCTTGCATAGAGAAGTAAATTGCCGTGCGCTGTCCGGCGCCAAGCGAGAGTACGACCGCTCCGGCAACCAGACCCCAGCTGTTAACGCCTGCCGCCATCATCATGCCCATGCCGACCAGGTTGATCGCGCTGGCGACCAGATAGACGTGGCGCTTTTTCATCCGGCTGGCGAGCAGCGGAACGGTGAGGGTACCCAGCAGAGGAACGAAGGTGGAGATCCCGGCGACGATCGCCGTGAGATCGTTATTACCGACGTAATAATGGAAGAAGTAGACCAGCGCCCCGGTCTGGAAGAAAAACGCGCCCCACATCAGGAAAATATTGATGGCGAAGACGAACCACGGTCGGTTGGCGCGCAGGCTGACCCAGGCGCGTTTTAAGGTCATGCGCTCCTGAGTAATACTGATATTTTCCTTAACGTTCCGGAAGCTCACCAGCAGAAAAAAGGTGGCAATAACGCCGAAAATCACCGCCGTATAGAAGAAGCCGTGCTCCTGATTGCCTTTCCCCAGCGCGCCAACCAGCGGCAGAGTGGCGACCGCGACAATAGTCGCGCCGAGCGAGCCGAGCAGAATGCGCACCGCCGACAGCGTCGTGCGCTCCCGCGAGTCGTTCGTCAGAAACGGCAGCATGGCGCAGAATGGAATATTAACGAGGGTATAGAGAAACGACAGACACAGATAGGTGACAAAAGCGTAGATCAGCTTACCGGTAGTGCCAAAATCAGGCACGTAAAAGGCCAGAATACACAGCAGTCCGAAGGGGATCGCGCCAATCAGCAGATACGGACGGCAGCGCCCCCAGCGGGTGGCGGTATTGTCGATAACCAGCCCCATTAGCACGTCGGCAACGCCATCCACCAGGCGCGTCACGAGGAACATCAGGCCTACGTAATAAGCGGGCAGGCCCATCACATCGGTGTAAAAGAACATCAGATAAAGAGAGATCATCTGCCACACAAGGTTGCAGGAGAGGTCGGCGATGCCATAGCCAAGGCGCTGCCGCCAAAGGGTAAAGGTTGTTTCTGCCATAAAAGTAAACTCGCTTATCGTTGTTGTTAAAGTCCGTACTGGCGAATAAACCAGGCCGGGGTGCAGCTCCACGCATGGCAATAACTGTTTATCAGCTTGCTGCCATAAGGGGAAAAATCAGGATGCGCCGGGTCGAAGATTTCCCAGAAGGTATCGGCACCGTAGTCGACCATTGCTCCCCAGTAGGCTTTGATCTGCGCAATAGCGTCGTCGCGCAGCCCGCACTGCAGAAGGGCGGCAATATAGTGGTGACGCAGGTATGGCGTGTTCATGGCGATCGCGGGGGGATTTTGCTCCAGATTATGCATGATCTCCCGGCGCTGCTGAGGAGTACCGACTTCCGCCAGTACCAGCCAGATTTGCGATGCCCATGAGACCTGCCGCTGCTCGCCGCTGATGTAGAAGCCTTGCTGCTCGTCCCATAAGACATCGAGGGCCGCAGCTTTAAGCTGCTGTAAACGCTGGCGATAGCTGACGGCCAGCTCAGGTTCGAAACGCTCGGCCAGCCAGACGGCGCGCTGCAGGCAGTAAATCAGCACGCCCTGCGCTGCAGCCTGTTTATTCAGCGATGCCTGCCAGTCGATAAACACCCACCAGTCGTCGCTATCGCGCACAACCCCGTAGGCGTCGCAGCGTTTCAGCGCCAGTTCAATCTGACGACGGGCCGTGGGCCACAGCTCGCGGGCCGTAGCAATATCCTCCGCGCTTTGCAGATAGTTGTAGAGAACGTCAACAAAAAACAGAGAATAATCAAAAAGAAAAGTATCGTCAGCAATGACATCCGGCTGCACGAACACGTTGGCCGATACCATACCGTCCTCACGAGTATGCCCGGCGAAAAGGTACAGGCAGCGGCGTACTAAATCGTGACGGGCGAAGGTCACATCGTTCACCAGCGCCTGCAAACGTAAATCGCCGAGCCACAGGCGGCGGTCGCGTTTGGGGCCATCCTCAAACACCTCCTGCATGCAGTTTTGCAGGGTCAGAACGGCAACGCTGTCGATGGCCTTGAGCTGCGGGTCGGCGGTTGTCGCTGCCGGGCATGCGCCGCTGGCGGAGGTAACGGCATTCACCTGAATCTGGTTGAACTGCAGACGAAACTTGCGCGACACGGCTTTGACCTCCACCTTCAGATAGCGGAAGCAGTAGCGGCGCGGCAGATCAACTTCGGCCGGCAGGACATCAAGCCACAGATCCTGCTGCTGCAGCCAGCTGCTGCTTAGCCAGCCCTGGTAATCGCTGAACGGCTCACACACTTCGCTCAGCGTTTCGCCGAAGGTGAACTGCAGATGGGCCGGAGCGTCCGGCGGGCTCCCGACGCTCTGACAGAGAAAATGCAGGTAGCCAACAAAGTGGCTGCCAAAATCAATAATGACGCTATCGCCGCTGCTCAGCTCGCGCTGGTAAAACGCGGCCAGGGAACTTACCGGTTCGGCGCGCCAGCCAAACAGCGCCGTGGCGTCGGCGTGGGCTTCCACCACGGCGATCGGCGGGTACGCCTGGCGGCATAGCGCGGGCCGGAGCGTCTCGGCGGTGCGTAGAAAATCCGGGTGGCGGGTCATCGAGACCTGAGAATTATGCTGAATTGCCTGTGACATACTGCGTCCTCTGTATTTATTTGTCCGCAGCATAAGATGCCGGCCCCGGGGGTAACCACTCTGGCAATGCCAATGCATTTGCCAGATTGGCACTGATAATGAGATGGGCGGGTTGCCGATCACAATTCCAAAAATCTTGCTCGTGGCGGTCGGGAAAATGCATTATCTTGCCTCTGCGCCGTATGCCGTTTTGGACTTTATAGATGATGATGTTGACCGTTGAGTATTATTTCACCCATCCACAGGATAAGCTGGGCATGTACGCCAGCGATCCGGAAGATAATAGCCATGAACATAGTCATGAATTTGCTGAGCTGGTGATCGTTGAGGAAGGGCACGGTTTACATGTTATTAATGGCAGGCCACTATATATTCAACAGGGCGACGTTTTTTACGTTCAGCCGGGTGACGTTCATTATTATGATGAGCTAGGGACGCTTAAGTTAATTAATGTGCTGATTAACCCGTTGGTAGGGTTTCATTATTTACAGCCTCTCGATACTTTATTACAGACTTTCTCTGCGCAGAATGCGTCCTGCTACGGTTGGCTGGCGCCGGACACCCGCCATATCTGCAAGGAACTGGTGGATAAGATATTTTCTGCCGAGCTGCGGCAGGGGCAAAATATTGCCCTGCGCGAAGCCGCGTTTTTCCAGCTGGTGACGACGATTCTGCATGCCGAAACCGAAGCCGAATATAGCACCACTAAATATAAGCTGCATAAATTGCTGACCTGGCTACAGGAGCACTGTTTTGAAGATCATAACTGGCAGCAGCTGGCGGAGAAATTCCATCTGACCACGCGTACCGCTTTTCGCCATATTAAAGAGGCGACGGGATTGACGCCGGATAATTATTTAAAGCGTCTACGATTAGTTTCGGCGCGCGTCAAATTACGCGAGACCGATATGACGATTACCGAAGTGGCTTATCTATGCGGCTTTGCCAATAGTAATCACTTTACCACTTTATATAAAAAGGTTTTTGGCCTGACGCCCAGCGAAGACCGGCGGCGTTTGCAGCGCTAGTACACCTCCCGGAGGCGATGCTGCGCATCTGTTTGGGCTACGCGTTCTCAGCGGTCTGCGGCCCGGTAGCCCGGGCAGGCGCTGCGCGCCGCCCCCGGGAGAGACGAGCAGGGTGGTGAAGAATTGCCCCGGAGGCGATGCTGCGTATCTGTCCGGGCTACTCTTCTGGCGTATTGGCGCGGACGTGGCGGCCGCTGGCGACAAAGTTGCCGGTGCCGAGATGATGGAGGGTATTGATCTTATCATCGTCGAACTGCCAGCGTCCGGTGACAAACGCGCGTTCGTCGGCGGCGGCGGAAACCACTTCGCCAAACAGCGTATCGTACTGCTCTTGAGCCGCCGTTGCCGGCAGCAGTCGGCACTCCATCCACGCCAGACACTTTTCTTCAATCAGCGGCAATCCCAGCTCCGGGCCTTGCACCACCGGAATACCGTAAGCGTTAAATTTATCCTCATCGCGTCCGCTGATGCTGCCGACCGCGTAGGTCCAGCTGGCGGCCTCGACGCCCGGGACGACGATGCCGAACGTGCCGTTGCGCTCAATAATTTCCCGCGTCCAGGCGCTTTTATCCACCACGATAGCCAGCCGCGGCGGGGCGAACTCCACCGGCATCGACCATGCGGCGGCCATAACGTTGCGGCGCTGAGTATGGGCGTCGTAGCTGGTTATTAAAATCGTTGGGCCATGGTTGAGCAGGCGACTGGCGTACTGGAGTTCCACGTGGCGAAAACGGCTCATATGCGTTCCTTGGTAAATGGGTCTGATGCCAGACAACACGTTAATCCGCAATGAAAATGTAATCAATACGTCATCAAGGCTCCCTATAGTCGGCGTCACTAAGTCCCAAAGAGGATAACAATATGTTAGCTCCCCTGTCTTTGACACAGGTGAGCGCGGGCCGGCGGATGTTGACCGCCGGCAGAGCCACGCTTTCCCAACGGGAGGGCGAAAATGCGCGCGCTTACCAGCATTAAGCTTGACGGCGTTTCTTTCGCCTTCGGCGCCAACACCGTCCTTAATCAGATCGATCTGCATATCGATGCGGGCAGCATCGTGGCGCTGCTGGGGCCTTCTGGCTGCGGCAAAAGCACGCTGCTGCGTCTGCTCGCCGGATTAACCGTACCCGCCAGCGGCAGCATTCACTTCGGCGCTCGGCTGGTGGCGAAAGCCGGCTGGGGTATGCCGCCGGAGCAGCGCGATCTCGGCATGGTCTTCCAGGATTACGCCCTGTGGCCGCATATGACGGCGGCGCAGAACGTGGCTTTCCCGCTGCGCATGCGCGGCATCGGGCACAAGGAACGACAGCGACGGGTCGAGGAGGCGCTGGCAATGGTCGGTCTCAGCGGCTTCGCCGAGCGTAAACCGTCGGGCCTTTCCGGCGGACAGCAGCAGCGCGTTGCCCTGGCCCGCGCCATTGTCGCAGAACCGCGCGTGCTGCTGTTCGACGAGCCGCTCTCCAATCTCGACAGCGAACTACGCGAGTCGCTGTGCCTCGAAATGAGCCGCCTGCTGCGCCAGCTGGGCATCACCGCCGTCTACGTCACCCACGACCGTCGCGAAGCCGAACTGCTGGCCGACAAGATTGTTCATTTATCTGCGGGCTGCGTTGCCGCCGTTCGCGCCGTGACTTCAACCTCAGGGGAATCCGTATGAAAACCGTTATTACCGTTACCAAAGGAGCTGCGCTCGCGATGATGCTGTCCGCCACCACGATCTCCTGCGCCCACGCGCTCACCGTCTACACCGCCGGGCCGGGCTCGCTGGCGAAAAGCCTCGCCAGCGGTTATGAGAAGAAAACCGGGGTGAAGGTGAATATTTTCCAGGCTACTACCGGTAAGGTGATGGCGCGTCTTGAGGCCGAGCAGGCCAACCCGCAGGCGGATGTGCTGATTTCCGCCTCGTGGGATACGGCGGAAGATTTGCATCACCGCGGCTGGCTGCTGCCGTATCAGAGCGCCAATGCCGATAAAGTCCCGGCGAACCTGAAATCCGCCGATTACGTTGCCCAGGGGATTTCGGCGCTGGGGATCGTCTGGAATACCAATAGCGGCACCCCGGAGCCGAAAGAGTGGCGTGACCTGACCGAAGCGGCGTTCAAAGACAAAGTGACGACGCCGGACCCGGCGCTTTCCGGCGCATCGCTGGATTTGCTGATCGGGTTACAGAATGGCATGGGCGACCAGGCCTGGGCGCTGTTTAATGACTTGAAGAAGAATGGCATGGTGGTCAGCGGGCCGAATGTCCAGGCGGTGACGCCGGTGATGCAGGGAGCGAAAGCGGCGGTATTCGGCGCGGTTGATTATGTCTCTTACGGCAATATCCATCAGGGCGAATCGCTAAAGGTGATTTTCCCGGCCAGCGGCACGGTGATTGCGCCGCGGCCGATGATGATCCTCAAAACCAGCCCGCATGCTGACGATGCAAAGGCCTTTATTGATTATGTGCTGTCGCCGGAAGGCCAGGCGCTGGTCGCCGACGCCTGGCTTATGCCCGCCCGCAGCGATATTCCGGCGAAGCGCCCGCTGCTCAACGAGCTGAAAATTCTGCCGACCGCCGGCGAAGGCACTAGCGAACGTAGTGCGGTGCTTTCCCGCTTTAATACGCTTTTCGCCCAGTAAACCGACTTTTCCCCAAGCTGCGAAATTTGGTTCGGGCACATTCCCCGGAGGCGGCGCTGGTGCGCATATGGTCTGCCGGACCGCAGACGGCTGTGACCCTGTAGCCCGGCTAAGCGCAGCGTGAGCCGGGTAAGATCGTATCCAGGAATATATCGTGAAACAGAGACTTATTTCAGCGGGCACGCTGGCGGCACTGCTGGTGCTGGTGGCGTTGCCGCTGCTCTTTATCGTCCTCCAGGCGATTTTTCCCCGGTTTAGCGCCGGTTCGCTGGGCGGCGCGTTTAGCGGCGTGTCAACGCTGATTGCCGACCCGCAGCTACCCACGATGCTCGGCGGTACCCTGTGGGTGGCCTGCGGCGTGGCGCTGATGAGCGTGGTCATCGGTCTACCGCTGGGCGTCGTGCGCGGATTGTTTACTATCCCGCTGCCGCGGCTGTGGGATCTGCTCTTTCTGATCCCCTTTCTGACGCCGCCCTATATTGCCGCGCTGTCGTGGATGCTGATGCTGCAAAGTCATGGCTATCTGCAGCAGCTGACCGGCTGGGATCTTAACGATCTGCTTTTTAGCCGCATCGGGATTGTGCTGGTGATGACGCTCAATATCTTTCCGGTGGTCTACTTTGCCGTCTCGCGCAGCCTGCTGGCCAGCGGTCAGCGGCTGGCCATTGTCGCCCGGGTGCACGGCGCCAGCGCCTGGCGGGCGTTCTGGCACATCACGCTGCCGATGCTTTCGCCGGCGCTGGCGGCGGGGATGCTGTTGGCGTTTACCCTGGCGATTGAGGAATACGGCGTTCCGGCGGCCCTCGGGTCGCGGGCAGGGCTGGTCATGCTAACCGTAGGCATTGAGAAAAAGCTTGCCGACTGGCCCGTCGATCTGCCCGGCGCATCGCTGCTTTCGCTGCTGCTGATCGCGGTGGCGCTGCTGGCCTGGTGGCTGCAAAAACGGCTGACTGGCGATAAAGAGGTCACCAGCGTCACCGGCAAGCCGGGAGAGAATAGCGGGGCGGAACTGGGCTGGCTGGCGCTTCCGGCGATGCTAGTGATGGCGGGCGTCGGTGGGTTGGCGGTGGTGCTGCCGGGCGCGTCGATGGTGCTGACCAGCCTGATGAGCACGCTGTCGGGCGGTATCCACGCTGACAACGTTACTCTTCGCCATTTTGCCGCGCTGTTTGCTCAGCAGGGCGATGCGCTGTCGGCGCTGGCAACCAGCCTTTCGCTGGCGCTGGCTTCGGCTGGGGTTGTTGGGCTGGTGGGGCTGCTCGCCGCCTGGCTGGTTGTGGTGCAAAAAATCAAGGGGAGCGCGATAGTCGATGCCTTATCGCTGCTGCCGGCGGCGCTGCCGGGCGTGGTGGTAGGCATCGGGTTGATTCTGTTGTGGAATCAGCCGTTCTGGCCGCTTTCCCCCTACAACAGCTGGTTTATGCTGCTGCTCTCCTACAGTTGTCTGCTGCTGCCCTGGCCAGTACGCTACGTCGGCAGCGCGCTGCGCCAGCTTGGCAATAATCTTGAGCCTGCGGCAAGGGTACATGGGGCGACGGCCCTGCAGGCGCTGCGTCTGATCGTTCTGCCGCTGGTCTTCCCGGCGCTGCTGGCGGCGATGCTGATGGTGTTCGCCGTCGCCTCCCGCGAGCTGGTAACTTCGCTGCTGCTCGCGCCAGCCGGAACGCAAACCGTCGCGGTGTTTATCTGGCGCCAGTTTGAGCAGGGCTCGGCGGGGCAGGGAATGGCAATGGCGTCGCTGACGCTGCTTACCGGTCTCGGGCTGATGCTCAGCGCGCTGGCGCTGATGCAGCGAGGCACGCGCGGATAAATGCGATCGCACAAAATAGCTGGTCAGGCGGGAAAAACAGGCTATAAATGTCGGACACCGATTGCTGGAGGCATTGATGAGTCCCTTTTTAAGCGCCTATTTTTCTCGTCTGGGCTGGACGGGCACCCCGGGTGTTTCACTTAATACCCTGCGCGAATTGCATATTCACCATAACGGCGCGATCCCCTTTGAAAATCTGGATGTGCTGCTGCCAAGAGAGATACATCTCGACGATCGCACCCTGGAAGATAAGCTGATTCACGGTCGTCGCGGCGGTTACTGCTTCGAGCAAAACGGCCTGCTGGAGAGAGCGCTGCGCGAAATTGGTTTCAACGTGCGCAGCCTTCTGGGCCGCGTGGTGCTGGCCAATCCGCCGCATATGCCGCCGCGTACCCATCGGCTGCTGCTGGTGGACGTGGAGGGCGAACGCTGGATTGCTGACGTTGGTTTCGGCGGCCAGACCCTGACCGCGCCGATCAAGCTGCTGGCCGATGTGGAACAAGCGACCCCGCACGGTGAGTATCGCCTGATCTACGAAGGGGAAGAGTGGACCCTGCAGTTCAGCCATCACGGCCACTGGCAGTCGATGTACCATTTTGACTTAGGTCGCCAGTACGCTTCCGACTATGTGATGGGCAACTTCTGGTCAGCGCACTGGCCGCAGTCGCACTTCCGCCATCATCTGCTGATGTGCCGCCACTTACCGGATGGCGGCAAGATGACGCTGACCAATTTCCATTTTACCCATTGGGATAAAAACCATGTGGTCGAAAAGCGGGATTTAGCGGATGTTCCGGCGCTGTATGAAGCGCTGCAAACGCGTTTTGGCCTCGGCGTGGATGATGCCAAATATGGCTTCAGCGAAGCGGAACTGGCGGCAGTGATGGCGGCGTTTGATACCCATCCCGAAGCCGGAAAGTAGGGCCGGGGAAAGCGTTAAAAACAGCTATTTTAAGTGACAGAGTCAGGTTAAATGAATCATTGAAACCTGACTCTGTGAAATTGTTTGTGCCCATAATGCTTCACTTAGGGCGAGCCTTTAGGCGGAGATAAATGCCATGTATAATCGAACGTCAAGCTGCTGATTTTGTAATGGTCTGGCAATCCTTCATTGTGTTCTACGAATATATTGTTTCTTTTCGATACGAGGCTGTGGAGATTTCACAGGTGTTGTTTTAATATCAGGTAAGTGATTAAAATATATCCAAGATTAAAAACCAGTTTGTATCCTCCAGCGACTGTCGATTGATGCTGCATGAAACACTTAAGAGGTTGTTTATGCAGGTTGTCTTTATTGTATTTTTGATGGAAGGAGCCCATCTTTTCCACACCGGATTCAATCAGTGAAAATATAACAAAATAGATGAAAACATACCCTGCAGCTAAAAAACATAAATCGGCAAGGAGTGGGTTGAGAGGATTGTAACCTAATTGCACTCTAATATAAGTGAGTAATAAAAAACCAACTATTCCGAAGGCAATTCGGTAGAATTTGCGCTGTGTCTTCATCTTTCCTCACGGAAATTTTCGTTTTTACGCCAACGAATGCGTGTCTATTGTTTACTGTGTTCGAAGTGCGATTCGTTGATTCTTCAATAATGCTTCTCGCTGCAATGCGGGTTATACAAATCAAAGTCAATAAACTAAGTTTGTGATGCTCTTTCGCCAGGCGATCAGCTCAAAGCTACTATACCTTATTGGATTGGGGACAATTGACAATTCAGAAAAGCACTCGGCATAAGGTAAAAGCGAAAGTCTACTGAAGATACCGCCGAGCGCGTCGATAACCGGGAACCTGGTGTAGCGTTTAAAGTGGGTTTTAGGCTGCCTTTCTCCCTCTCCCCGCTTGCGGGGAGAGGGTTGGGGTGAGGATAAGACTCAGCGTCTTGAACGTACCACCTGGTAGCGGCGGGTGAAATATTCAAACGGCGCGCTCCAGACGTGAACCAGACGGGTGAACGGGAACAGCAGGAAAATCGTCATTCCCAGTACCAGATGTACGCGGAAAACAAAGGCGACACCGCTGAGCATTTCAGACGAGCCGCCGCGGAAGGTCACGATGCCTTGCGCCCAGCCAACCAGCTTCATCATTTCACTGCCGTCAGGATACTGCGCCGAAAAAGGAATCGTGCTCAGCCCGAGCAGGCACTGAATCAACAGAATGCTCATGATGATGATATCCGGGGTGGTCGAGGTCGCGCGAACGCGCTGGTTGGTCAAACGACGCCAGAGCAAACCGGCGCCGCCGATCAGCGTCAGCACGCCGCAGACGCCGCCGAGCACCATCGCCATCTGCTGCTTGACCGCAATCGGTAAAAACCAGGCATACATCCAGTGCGGCGTTAACATGCCGAACAGATGGCCAAAGAAAATGCCGAGTATGCCGATATGAAAAAGATTCGACCAGATCACCATCCCGCGTTTATCGAGCATCTGGCTGGAGGAGGCGCGCCAGGTGTACTGACCGTAGTCATAGCGCAGCCAGCTGCCGAGAAAAAAGACCGTCGCGCAGATGTAGGGGTAGATGTCGTAAAAAAAGACGTTCAGGTACTGTATCATTTCGGTCCTCCCGCGCTGACGTCGACGTACTGCGGCGCCACGTCCTGGCTAAAGCGTCGTTGATATTGCTGTAACGGTGAGCTGTCACAGGTTGTGGCGTTATCTTCGATAAATTTCACCTGCTCTTCTTCCCAGACCGCATCCAGCGCCTGCCGGGTATCATCACGGGACTCTTTGTTAACCTGCTGCGTGACGCTGTCACTTGAGAGGGGACTCCCGGCGAGGCTCAGCAGGGCGTCAAACAGCGGGTACCACGCTACGTCGCGCTGCTTGAGCCGCCCGCCCAGCAGCGCCAGAATCGGCGCGACGTTTTGTAGCCCCTCACGCGCTTCGTTTTCCGGCAGGATGCTGAGGTATTCCAGATACAGCGGCAGATGGTCTGGAAGTTCGCGACAGTCGAGCTGTAGACCCGCTTTTTCATACTGAGCGAGCAGATCGACCATTGCCTGGCCGCGATCGCGGGACTCGGCGTGAACGTGTTCAAACAGCAGCAGCGAGGTGGCGCGGCCCCGGTCAAACACTTCGCACCATTCGGCCTGCTTATCCAGCAGTGGATCATTCAGCATTTCCGCGACGAAGTCGTTGAGCATGGGGGCGTCGTGCCGCACCATGGCCAGCACCTCCTCCTTGCACTGCCAAAGAAACTCATCCGGGTACTCCATCAGCAGGCCGATCGCTTTGAGGATTTGCATTATTCCCCCTCCGCTTTATCGCGTACTTCGGTGATGTTGATGGCATCGATACGGCTACTGTTGAACAGGTTGAATTTGGTGTCGGAGCCGTGGCAGCCGTCGCCAAAGGTAAAGCCGCAGCCGTTGCGCTCGGGGAAAGCGTCGCGCGCCATTTCGCGGTGGCTGGTCGGGATCACGAAACGGTCTTCATAGTTGGCGATCGCCAGATAGCGGTACATCTCCTCGACCTGTTCAACGCTTAAGCCCACTTCCTCGATGGCGCGGGTATCCGTGACGCCTTCCACCGTTTGCGAGCGCATGTAATGACGCATCGCCATCATGCGCTTCAGCGCGCGCAACACCGGGCCGGTATCGCCCGCGCTGAGCATATTGGCGAGATACTGTACCGGAATACGCAGGCTTTCGATGGCCGGAAGCACGCCGTCGCTTTTCGGCAGGCCGCCGGCGTCGGCGTAGGACTGAATCGGCGACAGCGGCGGCACGTACCAGACCATTGGCAGGGTGCGGTATTCCGGATGTAGCGGCAGCGCCAGCTTCCAGTCCATCGCCATTTTGTACACCGGCGAGCGCTGGGCGGCATCAATCACGTTTTGTGGAATCCCCTGTTTCAGCGCTTCTTCAATCACCGCCGGGTCGTGGGGATTGAGGAACACCTCGCACTGCCGCTCATAGAGATCGGTTTCGCGCTCGGTGCTGGCGGCCTCTTCAATGCGATCCGCGTCGTATAACAACACGCCGAGATAGCGGATACGCCCCACGCAGGTTTCCGAACAGACGGTGGGCTGTCCGGATTCGATACGCGGGTAGCAGAAGATGCATTTTTCCGATTTACCGCTTTTCCAGTTGAAGTAGATTTTTTTGTACGGGCAGCCGCTGATGCACAGACGCCAGCCGCGGCATTTATCCTGGTCGATCAGCACGATGCCGTCTTCTTCACGCTTGTAGATGGCGCCGCTCGGGCAGGTGGCGACGCAGCTCGGATTCAGGCAGTGCTCGCACAGGCGCGGCAGATACATCATGAAGGTGTTTTCAAACTGGCCGTACATCTCCTTCTGAATCTTGTCGAAGTTACGGTCGCGGGCGCGCTTTTCAAACTCGCCGCCGAGCAGCTCTTCCCAGTTGGGCCCCCAGATGATTTTATCCATCCGCTTACCATCGATAAGCGAGCGCGGACGGGCGGTGGGCAAATGTTTCCCCTCCGGCGCGTTGTGCAGGTGCTGATAATCAAAGGTAAAAGGCTCATAATAATCGTCGATTTGCGGTATCACCGGATTGGCGAAGATTTTGGTGATGACGCCCATTTTGCCGCCCAGACGCGGGCGTATTTTGCCATTAACGTCGCGCACCCAGCCGCCTTCCCACACCTCCTGGTCTTCCCAGTTTTTTGGATAACCGATGCCTGGTTTGGTTTCGACGTTGTTAAACCAGGCGTATTCCATTCCTTCACGTCCGGTCCAGACGTTTTTACAGGTGACGGAACAGGTGTGGCAGCCGATGCATTTATCAAGATTGAGAACCATGCCGACCTGTGAGCGTATTTTCATTTTTTCGCCTCCTGTATCCCGTCGCGACCTTCGTCATCCAGCCAGTCAATATTTTTCATTTTGCGTATCATGATGAACTCATCGCGATTGGAGCCGACGGTGCCGTAATAGTTGAAACCGTAAGCCAGCTGGGCGTAGCCGCCAATCATATGGGTCGGTTTCGGGCACACGCGGGTCACCGAGTTATGGATCCCGCCGCGCCGTCCGGTGACTTCCGAGCCCGGAATATTCATCAGACGCTCCTGCGCGTGGTACATCATGGTCATCCCCGGCGGTACGCGCTGGCTGACCACCGCGCGAGCGGTGAGCGCGCCGTTGGCGTTAAAGGCCTCGATCCAGTCGTTATCTTCAATCCCCAGTTCGCGAGCATCGGTTTCGCTGATCCACACGATCGGCCCGCCGCGCGACAGGGTTAGCATCAGCAGGTTTTCGCTGTAGGTGGAGTGAATGCCCCATTTCTGGTGCGGCGTCAGAAAGTTGAGCGCTTTTTCAGGAAAGCCGTTAGGCGGAATCGCTTTTATCTGGCTGACGCTGCGGGTGTCAATGGGCGGACGATAGACCACCAGGCTTTCGCCAAAGGCGCGCATCCAGGGGTGATCCTGATAGAGCTGCTGGCGGCCGGAAAGGGTGCGCCAGGGGATCAGCTCGTGGACGTTGGTATAGCCGGCGTTGTACGACACATGCTCGCTCTCGAGGCCGGACCAGGTCGGGCTGGAGATAATTTTGCGCGGCTGGGCCTGAATGTCGCGGAAGCGGATTTTTTCATCCTCTTTATTCAGCGCCAGGTGCGTGTGCTCGCGGCCGGTAAATTCGCCGAGCGCTTGCCAGGCTTTGACCGCCACCTGACCATTGGTTTCCGGGGCGAGGGCGAGGATCACTTCCGAGGCGTCGATGGCGGTGTCGATGCGCGGGCGGCCTTTAGCCGGGCCATCCAGCTTGACGTAGTTGAGCTTGCCGAGGAAATCGACCTCGTTCTGGGTGTTCCAGGTGATGCCTTTACCGCCGTTGCCGAGTTTGTCGAGCAGCGGGCCGAGGGAGGTAAAGCGCTCATAGGTCGCCGGATAATCGCGCTCAACCACGGCAATCGACGGCGCGGTTTTACCCGGCGTCAGCTCGCATTCGCCTTTCCGCCAGTCCAGCACGTCAAAGGGCTGAGAGAGTTCCGCCGGGGAGTCATGCTGCAGTGGCACCAGCACCACGTCGGTCTCTTTATCGAGGTGGCCGACGCAGACTTCAGAGAAGGTTCTGGCGATATCTTTGTAAATTTCCCAGTCGCTTTTTGCCTCCCACGCCGGGTCAACGGCGGCGGAGAGCGGGTGAATAAAGGGATGCATATCCGAGGTGTTCATATCGTCTTTTTCGTACCAGGTGGCGGTTGGCAGAACGATATCGGAGAACAGACAGGTGCTGGACATGCGAAAGTCGAGCGTCACCAGCAGGTCGAGTTTGCCCTCAATGGCCGCGGTTTGCCACTCCACCTCTTCCGGCTTCACCTCATCGGTAGCCCCCAGCTCTTCGCCCTGAATACCGCTGTCGGTCCCCAGCAGGTATTTGAGCATATACTCATGGCCCTTGCCGGAAGAGCCCAGCAGGTTTGAGCGCCAGATAAACAGATTACGCGGATGGTTTTTGCCGTTATCCGGCTGTTCGCAGGCGAAGCGGATCTCGCCGGACTTCAGCGCCCGGGCGGTGTAGTCGGCGGGGGTCAGTCCGGCTGCGGCGGCCTGCGCCTTGATGGTCAGTGGGTTAACCCCCAGCTGCGGCGCGGAAGGCAGCCAGCCCATGCGCTCGGCGCGAACGTTAAAATCGATCAGATGGCCGCTGAATTGGCTGGCGTCGGCCAGCGGCGACAGCAGCTCCCGGGCGGTTAGCTTTTCATAGCGCCACTGGCTGGCGTGATTGTAAAAAAAGGAGGTGCTGTTCATCTGGCGCGGCGGACGATTCCAGTCCAGCGCGAACGCCAGCGGCAGCCAGCCGGTTTGCGGACGCAGTTTCTCCTGGCCGACATAGTGCGACCAGCCGCCGCCGCTCTGGCCGACGCAGCCGCAGAACACCAGCATATTGATCATCCCACGGTAGTTCATATCCATGTGGTACCAGTGGTTGACGCCGGCGCCGAGGATAATCATCGACCGTCCGTGGGTTTTATGCGCGGTATCGGCGAACTCGCGGGCGATCTGCTCGATGTGCTGGCGCGGGACGCCGGTGATCTGTTCGGCCCACGCCGGGGTATAGGCTTTCATTTCGCCAAAGTCCCTGGCGGCGTTGGGGTCGTCTAAACCGCGATCGAGTCCGTAGTTAGCGAGGATGAGATCATAAACGCTGACCACCAGGCCGGATTCACCGTTGGCCAGCGGGAGCTGCTTAACCGGCAGTTGATGCAGCGTCACCGGATCCTGCTTGATGCTGCGAAAGTGCGGGTTTTCGTTGCCGCCGAAGTAGGGAAAGCCCACCGTCACCACGTCGTCACGGCTATCCAGCAGCGACAGCTTAAGTTCAATCGCTTGCCCTGCGGCCTGCTGTTCGAGGTTCCACTTGCCTTTCTCTCCCCAGCGGAAGCCAATCGAACCGTTTGGCGCCACCAGTTCACCAGCGCTGTTATAGGCGACGGTCTTCCACTCCGGGTTGTTGCTTTCGCCCAAATCGTCGACCAGATCGGCGGCGCGGACCATCCTGCCGGGAACGTAGAAACCCTCCTCGCGGCGCTCAAGCATCACCAGCATCGGCATATCGGTATAGGTGCGACAGTAGTTGAGGAAATAGTCGCTGGGATTATCAAGGTGAAACGTTTTGAGGATCACATGGCCCATTGCCATCGCCAGCGCGCTGTCGGTGCCCTGTTTCGGCGCCAGCCACTGATCGCTGAGTTTGGCAACTTCCGAAAAATCCGGAGTAATCGCGATGGTTTTGGTGCCCTTATAGCGCACTTCGGTAAAAAAGTGGGCGTCCGGCGTTCGGGTCTGTGGGACGTTTGAGCCCCAGGCGATGATATAGCTTGAGTTATACCAGTCGGCGGATTCAGGGACATCGGTTTGCTCACCCCAGGTCATCGGCGAGGCGGGGGGAAGGTCGCAGTACCAGTCGTAAAAACTCAGACAGGTGCCGCCAAGCAGCGACAGATAGCGGGTACCCGCGGCGTAAGAGACCATCGACATCGCCGGGATCGGCGAAAAGCCCGCCACCCGGTCCGGCCCGTAGTTTTTGATGGTCCAGACGTTGGCGGCGGCAATCAGCTGATTCAGCTCTTTCCAGCTTGAGCGGATAAACCCGCCTTTGCCGCGTACCTGCTTGTAGCTGAGGGTTTTAACCGGGTCCTGCATAATGCTATCCCACGCCTGCACCGGATCGGCGTGCTGAGCCAGCGCTTCGCGCCACAGCGCAATCAGCCGCTTGCGCACCAGCGGATACTTCAGACGGTTGGCGCTGTAAAGGTACCAGGAGTAGCTCGCGCCGCGCGGGCAGCCGCGGGGTTCGTGGTTGGGCAGATCCGGGCGGGTTCGCGGGTAGTCTGTTTGCTGGGTTTCCCAGGTGACCAGACCGTTTTTGACGTAAATCTTCCAGCTGCATGAGCCCGTACAGTTCACGCCGTGGGTTGAGCGGACGATTTTGTCGAACTGCCAGCGCTGCCGATAGCTGTCTTCCCAGTCGCGGTTGGTGTTGTATACCTGGCCGTGACCGTTGGCAAAGCTCTCGCCTTTTTGTTTAAAGTAGCGAAAGCGATCCAGTAGTTTACTCATGACATTTCTCCTGCTCCAATAATGTCCGGCCTTACAAGACCGCACTATCCTGTAGGCCAGATAAGGCTTCAGCCGCCATCCGGCAAAGATGTCGTTATTTTTTTGCCGGTTTACGACGGCCGTAGACCAGCCAGGTCACCAGCACACAAACCACGTAGAAAACAAAGAAGACCTTCATTGCCCCGACAGGTGAGCCGGTCAGCGCCAGCGAGGTGCCGAAGGCTTTAGGGATAAAGAAGCCGCCAATGGCGCCGATAGCGGAGATAAAACCGAGCGCCGCCGCGGTGTCGGTCACCGCTTCGTGCTGAGCCTGTTCATCGCTGCCGCCGCGCTTCTTCACGCTGTCGATAGTTATCTGGCGGAAGATCACGGCGATCATCTGGAAGGTGGAACCGCTGCCGAGACCGGCGGTAAGGAACAGTCCCATAAACACCACATAAAAGGCGAGAAAGCTGCCGGAGCCGGTGCCGGGCAGGGTGAGGAACAGCAGGCCGGTGAACAGCGCCATTAAGATAAAATTGATCAACGTGACCCGCACGCCGCCGAGACGGTCGGAAATAATGCCGCCAAATGACCGCGCCAGCGCACCGATAAACGGCCCGAAGAAAGCCAGCTTCAGAATATTCACGTCGGGGAACTGCGTTTTCGCCAGCATGGCAAAACCGGCGGAGAAGCCGATAAACGAGCCAAAGGTGGCAAGGTAGAGCAGGCTTAACAGCCACATATGCGGGCGCTTCAGTACCGGCAGCTGCTCGCGAATGGAGGCCTTCGAGCTGGCGATATCGTTCATTCCCACCCAGGCTGCGAAGGTGGCGATCGCCAGCAGCGGTACCCAGACGAGCGCGGCGTTGCTAAGGGCGAGAAGAGATCCATCCTCCTGAGGCACCCCATGAACACCGAGAAAAGCAAAGATGGGCAGAAAAATCACCGCCGGCGCGATCATCTGCATCACGCTGACGCCGAGGTTGCCAAGCCCACCGTTAATCCCCAGTGCGCTACCCTGTTTGGCTTTGGGGAAGAAAAAACTGATATTTCCCATGCTCGAAGCAAAGTTCGCTCCGGCAAAACCGCACAGTAAGGCGATAATGATAAATACCCAAAACGGGGTAGCGGTATTTTGCACGGCAATTCCCAGCCAGATGCAGGGAACCACCAGAATAATCGTACTTAATACCGTCCAGTAGCGACCGCCAAATATGGGTACCATAAAGGAGTAGGGCACGCGTAATATCGCGCCGGAAAGCGAAGGCAGAGCGGTTAATAAAAACAGTTGATCGGTAGTGAAATTAAAACCGACTTTATTGAGGTTGACCGCGACGGCGCTAAATAACATCCAGACGCAAAAGGCAAGTAGCAGACAAGCTACGGAAATGCAAAGATTTCTGCGGGCTATTTTCTTTCCCTTATTTTCCCAGAATGCCGCGTTTTCAGGTTTCCACTCGCTTAAAAGATAATGATTCTTTTTCTCATTTTTGCTCAGCATATTGCCCTCGAATGAACATTAACCAGTCAAAAAGAATAAAGATGTAAAACAGTCAATTAATATAAAAGAATGAAAGAAGGGGCCGAACGATGTGTTAGTTGTAATAAATGAAGAATAGATAAGAAAAGCGCGTCGGCAGTCGACGCGCGGAGAATAGAGGGGGATTATTTGTTACAAATTGTAACCTGGGTCAGAACAGTTCCATCGAAATAAAATAATTGATATGCCGGTTAAAGGTGGCGTCATCTATTTCCTCCATACCCAGCGCGTAAATACCATCCAGGCCACATACCAGCGCAATGAGCCGCCAGGCAATACTTTCCGCATGGTCTTTTGGCGTAAACTCACCTGCTTCGGTTCCGCGCTGAATAATTTTCAGCGTCTCTTCATGCCACATACTCATCGTCAGCAGATATGCGCCTTTGATATCGCTATCGCTGTCGGCCAGCAGCTGCGCTTCGCGCCATAAACGAATATAGGGCTCAAGCTTGCCATCGTCGCTGCCCACCATGGAAAACAGGCGTTCCCGCCACGTGGCGTCGTCAGCGACCAGCGGCATGTCCAGCATTTCACGGATAAGGCGTACAAAGGTATGGGCTTTCAGCTCGCCTGCTGAAGTGAAATGGTGGTGCAGTTGACCGGCGGAGACGCCGGCTTCGGCGGCAATCTGGCGCACGGTCATGGCGCTGAATCCGCCTCTAAGCGCGACGCGCATGGCTGCCAGTACAATAACTTCCCGTCGCGCATCGCGATTTAAGTAGCTCATAGCCCCTGGTGACCCCCGTTTTTGGCCGATAGTAACAAAAAGTTGGACACTCGTTCAACATTGGGGCAGGATCGCCATCCTGGACACTTGTCCAATTTTCAACTTTGAGGAAAGGTAGTATGTCTCGGCAATGGTTGACGCTGATGGCGATTTTGCTGGTTTATATTCCGGTGGCGATTGATGCCACCGTTCTGCACGTGGCCGCGCCAACGCTTAGCGTAGCGCTGGGGACCAGCGGCAATGAGCTATTGTGGATTATTGATATTTACTCGTTGGTGATGGCCGGCATGGTGCTGCCGATGGGCGCGCTGGGCGATAAAATAGGCTTTAAACGCCTGCTACTGCTTGGCAGCGCTATTTTTGGCGCCGCCTCGCTGGCGGCGGCGTTTTCGCCGACGGCCGAAACGCTGATTGCGTCCCGTGCGCTACTGGCGGTAGGGGCAGCGATGATCGTCCCGGCGACGCTCGCCGGTATTCGCAGCACTTTTGCGCTGGCGCAACAGCGTAATATGGCCCTTGGCCTGTGGGCGGCGGTGGGTTCCGGCGGGGCGGCCTTTGGCCCACTGATCGGCGGCATGCTGCTGGAACATTTTTACTGGGGCTCGGTTTTCCTGATCAACGTGCCGATCGTGCTGCTGGTGATAGCGATTAACGCCAAAGTGGTGCCGCGTCAGCCCGCACGACGGGAACAGCCGCTGAATCTATTCCAGGCGCTAATCCTGATCGCCGCCATATTGATGCTGGTATTCAGCGCTAAAACGGCGCTTAAAGGGCAAATGGCGCTGTGGTTAACCGGGCTGGTGGCGGTTGCTGGCGCCGGTATGCTGTTCTGGTTCGTGCGCAAGCAGCTTATGGCGACGCGGCCTATGGTCGATATGCGACTGTTTACCCATCGCATTATTTTAAGCGGTGTGATGATGGCGATGACGGCGCTGATCACGCTGGTGGGCTTTGAACTTCTGATGGCGCAGGAGCTGCAGTTCGTGCATAGCAAAACGCCATTTGAGGCCGGGCTGTTTATGCTGCCGGTGATGGTGGCCAGCGGTTTTAGCGGGCCGATTGCCGGCATGTTGGTTTCGCGCCTGGGGCTGCGCGAGGTGGCAACCGGGGGAATGCTGCTCAGCGCGCTGAGCTTCCTCGGCCTGTCGATGACCGATTTCAGCACCCAGCAGTGGTTAGCCTGGGGACTGATGACGCTGCTGGGCTTTAGCGTCGCCAGCGCGCTGCTGGCTTCCAGCTCTGCCATTATGGCCGCAGCGCCGAAGGAGAAAGCGGCGGCGGCGGGGGCCATCGAAACTATGGCCTACGAGCTGGGGGCTGGTCTGGGCATCGCCCTGTTCGGTCTGATATTGACCCGCAGCTACACCTCATCGATTGTTTTGCCGTCGGGCGTTGACGGCGCAGCGGCGGAGCAGGCGTCCTCCTCCATCAGCGAGGCGATTAAGCTGGCGCAGTCGATGCCGGCTATTCCTGCGCAAAACCTGCTCGAAGCGGCGAAGGCAGCGTTTATTCATTCGCACAGTATCGTGCTGGCGACGGCCGGTGTCCTGCTTCTGCTGCTGGCGGCTGGTATCTGGCGCAGCCTGGCCAGGGCGCCGGAGCTGAATTAACCCTTACAGCTGAAGAGAAAGCGCCATCGCCGCCCGCCGTAGCGGGGCGAGGGCTTTCTCTTTCAGCGCGGCGGCGTTGGTATAGCCTGCCGGAACGCCAACGTTAAGCGCCGCCACCACCTGACCGCTGCGGGAAAGCAGCGGTACCGCCAGCGAACATAATCCCACCTCAATTTGCCGGTCAGCGAGCGCGTAGCCCTGCATACGCACTCTGGCGATTTCCTGCCGTAAACCCGGCAGATCGCATAGCGTATACGGGGTATAGCGGATCAAGCTGGCTCGTGACAATGTCACTTCAAGCTGTTCTTCCGGCAACGCGCTAAGCAGCACGCGTCCCATCGACGTGGCCCACGCAGGCAGACGGCTACCGCGGCCGATATCTACGCTGAGCAGGTTATTCACCGCCGCTCTGGCAATATACAGGACGTTATCGCCGTCCAGCGTGGCGGCGGAGCAGGATTCTCCGAGGTTTTTACCCAGATTATCCAGGGCGCTCTGCGCGACTTTCGCCAGCGGCGTTCCGGCCAGGTAAGCGTGACCCACCGCCAGCAAGCGGGGGAGTAGCTCATAGCTGCGGCCATCCGGGCTATGCACCATTCCCAGCGCGGCGAGGGTATAGAGGCAGCGGCGCACAGCCGCGCGGGAGATCTGCGTTTTTTGGCTAAGCTGGGAAATGGTCAGGCGCTGCCGCTGTGGGGTAAACGCGTTAAGGACTTCCAGCCCGCGCGCCAGGGACAGCATAAAGTTAGGGTCGTGTTCAGACTGGCGGACGCTGAGAGTATCTGGTTTTTTTTCGCTCATACACCCCTCTTTTACTGAAGATAAAGGTTCATGGGGCATCACTATATCGCGGGTGAAAAACGCGGCGATTCCTTGTGCTGTTTTTACCATGTCGATCACATTATTAACCCCAATTTAACAACCGCGTCGATAATCGCACAACATTTCGATTATCGCCGTTGACCGTCCCGACCGTGCAGACCTATTGTCAACAGAATCGTTACCCCACGTTATGAACAGGGGTATGAAAAGTTATGTATTTCATCACCAGGAAAAAAAGATGACCGCGACCATTGAACGTATTGAAAGCTGGCTGGTAGATATCCCGACCATTCGACCGCACAAACTCTCCATGACCACGATGGGCTGTCAGACGCTGGCGATCGTCCGCATCACCCGTTCGGACGGGATTTGCGGTATTGGCGAAGCCACCACCATCGGTGGATTGAGCTACGGCGTGGAGAGCCCGGAAGCTATCGTTTCGGCAATTAACCATTACCTGATGCCGCTGCTGAAGGGCCAGCCTGCCGATAATCTCAATTCCCTGACCGCGCGAATGAACGGCGCGGTTAAAGGCAACACCTTTGCCAAATCGGCGATCGAAACCGCGCTGCTGGACGCGCAGGGAAAGGCGCTTGGCCTGCCGGTTTCCGCGCTGCTTGGCGGCGCGCTGACGACCTCGCTGCCGGTTCTCTGGACGCTGGCGAGCGGCGACACCGAGAAAGATATTGCCGAGGGGGAAAGGCTACTCGCGGAGCGTCGCCATCGGGCCTTTAAGCTAAAAATCGGCGCGCGCGAGCTGGCGACTGACCTGCGCCATACCCGCGCGATTGTTGAAGCCCTGGGCGATCGGGCCAGCATCCGCGTCGACGTCAATCAGGCGTGGGAAGCCACCGTCGCGGCAAAGGGCTGCCGCGAACTGGCGGCGATGGGGGTCGATTTGATTGAACAGCCAGTTAGCGCTCAGGATAACACTACGCTGGTGCGCCTCAGCCATCACATCGGCACGGCTATTCTGGCCGATGAAGCGGTAGCGACCCATTACGAAGGCTATCGCCTGGCGCAGCAGGGATTCAGCGGGGCCTATGCGCTGAAGATTGCCAAAGCGGGCGGGCCAAACAGCGTGCTGGCGCTGGCGAAGGTGGCGCAAGCGGCGGGAATTGGGCTTTACGGCGGCACGATGCTTGAGGGGACCGTTGGCACCCTGGCCTCGCTGCACGCCTGGTCGACGCTCCCCCTACAGTGGGGCAGCGAGATGTTTGGCCCGTTATTGCTGAAGGACGATATTGTCAGCGTGCCGCTCACGTTCGCCGAAGGCGAAGTGACGCTACCGCAAACGCCGGGTCTTGGCGCTGAACTGGATGAAGACAAACTGCGCTTCTATAGCCGCAAAGGATAATGGAGGATTTTTATGCTATTTAAAGTCGATATGACCGTGAATATTCCGCTGGGGTTTCCTGCCGACGAAATTGAGGAAATTAAGCAGCGAGAAAAAAAGTATTCACAACAACTTCAGCGTGAAGGTAAATGGCGACATATCTGGCGCGTCGCCGGACTTTACGCCAATGTCAGTATTTTCGATGTAAAAGATGCTGAAGAGCTGCATCAAATTTTAATGGCTCTACCGTTATATCCCTTTATGCAAATTCGCGTGGAGGCGCTCTGTCGTCATCCCTCCTCGATTCGCGAAGACGACCGTTAATAAAAATAATAACTAACCTCGCGCCGAAACTATTCGGCGAATATCCTACAACGATAAGTGAGAAATATTATGAGTAATGCATTCGTACAACAAGATGCTGTGCAACATTTATTGCGTGAAAGTGCAGGTTTAAATGCAACCGGCGGCGACGAACGTTTTAAAACGATTGTTCATCGTCTGCTGGAAAACATCTGCACGCTGATTGATGACTATAATGTCACTGAAGAAGAGTTCTGGCATGCGGTGAATTATCTGCATGAATTAGGCGGCCGCCAGGAAGCGGCACTGCTGGCGGCGGGCCTCGGCCTTGAACACTTCCTCGACCTGCGCCAGGACGCTATTGATGCCGCAGCGCAGCGGGAAACCGGCACTCCTCGTACTATTGAAGGCCCGCTGTACGTGGCGAATGCGCCGCTGGCAGACGGGCATACCCGCATGGATGATGGTAAAGATGCGGGGGAGGTGATGTGGCTTTATGGCCAGGTTCGCGACACCCAGGGCCACCCGATAGCCAACGCTATCGTTGATATCTGGCATGCCAATACCCTCGGGAACTACTCTTTCTTCGATCAAAGCCAGAGTGAATATAATCTGCGCCGCCGCATTCGCACCGGCGCCGATGGCTGCTATAGCGTGCGCAGCATTATGCCATCCGGCTACGGTTGCCCGCCGGATGGGCCAACGCAAAAACTCCTTGACCAGTTGGGGCGTCACGGTAACCGTCCGGCGCATATCCATTTCTTCGTTTCCGCGCCGGGTCATAAACATTTGACCAGCCAAATCAATCTCAACGGCGACAAATACCTGTGGGATGATTTCGCGTTCGCTACCCGCGACGGCCTGATTGCCGATCCGGTAAAAGTCAGCGACCGCGAGCTTATTCAGCAGCGTGAGCTGGAAGGCGAACATACTGAAGTGCGCTTTGATTTTACCCTGTGCAAAGCACTTAACGCCGATGAAGAACACCGCGGTACGCGCCTGCGCGCGCAGGAGTAGCGCGCGGCGTTAATTCTCTTCTCCGGCCAGGTCGTGGCCGGAGAATAAAGCGAAATTCCGACCTCACAGTTTTCTATTCCTGAATTATGCAGGAGGGCCGACTCATGCAAAAAATGTTCACCACATTAAAAGATAAAATCACCAATGCATTAATTGTCGATCGTGAAAAGCATATTTATCGCTGCCATCGCTCAATATTTACCGATCCGCAGCTATTTGATTTTGAAATGAAGCATGTTTTTGAAGGAAATTGGTTGTTCCTTGCTCATGAAAGCCAGATTGCGCAGCCTGGGGATTATTACACCCTGACTCTTGGGCGCCAGCCGGTAATAATAACTCGCGACAAAAAGAATGAACTGCATGCGCTAATTAACAGCTGCGCCCACCGCGGGGCGATGCTGTGTCGCCGTAAAACCGGTAATAAAAGTTCCTTTACCTGTCCATTTCACGGCTGGACATTCAGTAATAACGGCAAGCTTTTAAAAGCCAAAGATGAAAGTACCGGCGGTTACCCGGAGACTTTCAAGCATGAAGGCTCCCACGATTTAAAGAAACTGCCGAGGTTTCAATCGTATCGCGGCTTCCTTTTCGGCAGCCTGAATGCCGATGTACAGCCGCTGGAGGCGTACCTGGGCGAAACCTGCAAAATTATCGACCTGATCGTTGACCAGGCGCCGGAAGGGCTGGAGGTGCTTAACGGATCATCGAGCTACGTTTATGAAGGCAACTGGAAGCTGGGGGCGGAAAACGGTGCTGACGGCTATCACGTTAGCGTGGTCCACTGGAACTACGCTTCCACCATGTCGCACCGCAACTACGAAGCGGAAGGGACGCACGCGGTAGACGCAAACGGCTGGTCGAAAAGCGTCGGCGGCGGTTACGGCTTTGACAATGGACATATGCTGTTGTGGACCCGGGTGCTGAACCCGGAAGTGCGGCCGGTCTACGAACATCGTGAACGGCTGCAGGCGGAATTCGGCCAGTCCCGCGCCGAGCAGATGGTCAACGAAACGCGCAACCTGTGCCTCTATCCAAACGTCTATCTGATGGATCAGTTTTCGACGCAGATCCGCGTGATACGCCCCATCGCGGTGGATAAAACCGAAGTCACCATCTGGTGCTTTGCGCCGAAGGGCGAATCTGACCAGGCGAGGGCGCTGCGTATTCGCCAGTATGAGGATTTCTTCAACGTTAGCGGCATGGGAACGCCTGACGATCTGGAAGAGTTCAGCGCCTGCCAGCGCGGCTATCTCGGTGAGAATCTGGCATGGAGCGACCTCAGCCGCGGGGCGCTGCACTGGGTCGATGGCCCTGACGAACACGCTCTTCAGGCGGGCTTCAGGCCGCAGCTAAGCGGGGTGAAATCGGAAGATGAAGCTTTGTATATCGCCCACCATCATCACTGGCAAAACGTGATGCTGGCGGCGCTGGAAAAAGAGCAGCAGCGCTACGAGCAATCGATCACGCAACGCGTGGAGGTGGTCTGATGCTGACTCTCGAACAGGTTCGCCAGTTTCTCTATTACGAAGCCCGCCTGCTTGACGATCGTCAGTGGGATGATTGGCTGAACTGCTACAGTCCACAGGTGGTGTACTGGATGCCCGCCTGGGGGGATGACGACAAGCTTACCCGCGACCCTCAGCGCGAAATTTCGCTGATTTACTACCCGAGCCGCGATGGCCTCGAAGACCGGGTATACCGCATCAAAACGGAACGCTCAGGGGCCAGCACGCCGGAACCGCGCACCACTCATATGATCGGCAACGTTGAGCTGCTTGGCGAAACCGAACAGGGGATGGAGGTGCGCTACAACTGGGTCACCTACTGCCATCGCTATCAGCAGACGGATACCTGGTTTGGCTCTACCTGCTGCACGCTGATTGAGAACGCCGGCAAACCGCAGATTATCCGTAAAACCGTGCGCCTGAATAACGATTACATCCGTCAGGTAATTGACGTTTACCACATTTAAGAGGCGTTTATGACCTTTAATATTGCTCTCAATTTTGAAGACGGCATCACCCGCTTTATTCAATGTCACGCCGGAGAGAAAGTTCTCGATGCCGCCTATCGTCAGCAGGTTAATCTGCCGATGGATTGTTCAGACGGCGTTTGCGGCACCTGCAAGTGCCGCTGACGCAGCGGCACCTGCAAGTGCCGCTGCGTCAGCGGCGAATATGGTTTGGGCGATGAGTATCTTGAAGAGGCGCTCAGCGAAGACGAAGCCGCAGAGCGCCAGGTGCTGACCTGTCAGATGGTGCCATCCAGCGATTGCGTCATTGATGTACCGGCGGCGGCAGCCCAGTGCAAGACCGCGCTGGCAAGCCTGGGGGCGACGGTGAAAGCGGTCAATCTCCTGTCTGACACCGCCATTGAGCTGGCGATCGTGCTGGATGAGCCGCTGGACTTCCTGGCGGGTCAGTATATCAATATTCAGGTTCCCGGCACGCCGCAGGTGCGCGCCTATTCGTTTAGCTCTCTACCGGGCTCGCGTGAGGGGAGCTTTCTGATCCGTAACGTGCCCGGCGGCTTGATGAGTCAGTGGCTGACGCAGCGGGCCAGTCCCGGCGATCGTCTGACGCTAAGCGGCCCGATGGGCAGCTTTTATCTGCGCAGCGGCGAGCGTCCGCTGTTGCTGTTGGCGGGGGGCACCGGCTTAGCGCCGCTGCTCTCGATACTGCAAACGCTGGCTATGCAACGCAGCGCCCGGCCCGTCACCTTGCTCTATGGTGTGACCCGCGACAGAGACCTGGTGAAAACTGATGCGCTTGAAGCATTTACCGGCCAGCTTCCCGCTTATCGCTGGCTGCCGGTGGTTGCCGATGCGCAAAGCCAATGCCCGCAGCGCGGTTTTGTGACCGACCATCTTAATGACGCAATACTCAACGATGGCGATGTGGATATCTATCTGTGCGGGCCACCGCCGATGGTCAATGCGGTATCCACGGCGCTGCGCGAGAGAGGCATTTCGCCGGCGGGGTTCTGGTATGAAAAATTCATCGCCAGCCAGAGTGCGGCGGCATAAGGAGCAACGATGCGATTTAACCATAAAGTCGTGGCCATTACCGGCGCCGCGCAGGGGATTGGCCGACAGACCGCAGAGCAAGCGGCGCGTGAGGGTGCGCGGCTGCTATTGATTGACCGATCTCGCTATGTTCACGAACTGGCGGCGGCGCTGAACGCCGCCGGTTGCCAGGCGCTGGCGCTGGAAGCCGATCTTGAACAATGGGAAAGTACCGAGCGGGCATTCGCCAACGGCGTGGCCCATTTTGGCCACCTGGATGTATTGATTAACAATGTCGGCGGCACCATCTGGGCGCGGCCGTTTGCGGAATATCAGCCGGATCAGATAGAGAAGGAGATTCGCCGCTCGCTGTTTCCGACCCTGTGGGGCTGTCGGGCTGCGCTACCGTGGATGCTGAAGCAGGGCAAGGGCAGTATCGTTAATATTTCGTCGGTGGCAACGGCGGGCGTGAACCGGGTGCCTTATTCCGCAGCGAAAGGCGGCGTTAATGCGTTGACCCGTTCGCTAGCCCTGGAATATAGCGCAAACGGGATCCGCATTAACGCCGTGGCGCCGGGGGGCACCGAGGCGCCTGCGCGCCGGACGCCGCGGAATGAGGAACTGCCGTCGGCGCAGGAGCAGACGTGGTATCAGCAGGTGGTCGATCAGACGGTGGCGAGCAGCCTGATGCATCGCTACGGTACGCTGGCGGAACAGGCCAATGCCATCCTGTTTCTCGCCAGCGATGAGGCCAGCTACATCACCGGCGTGACGCTGCCGGTCGCCGGCGGCGACCTCGGTTAGCGCCGGGTCGCCTGCCAGCAGAGCAGGGAGCCGGCGCACACCATGCCGGCGCCCTGCCAGAACGACCACGAGAGCGCGGCGCTGAGCAGTACCGCCGCCAGCGCGGAGGAGAGCACCGGCGTAAAGTAGGAGGCGGCGGCTAACAGGCTGACGTTGCCGTGCAGGATGCCGACGTTCCACGCCGCATAGCCCAGGCCCAGGGCAATGGACAGCGCGATCAGTTTGACTATTACCGGCCAGCTAAAGACCATGGGCGGCTGTTCGCTGAACAGAAACTTTAGCCACAGGGTCAGGGCGGTAAGCAGAACAAACAGAGTGATGCCGTTTTTGCCTTGTGCATATTTAGCGGTGACCGTGCAGTAGGCCGCCCAGATAAATGCGCCGACGAACGCCAGAATATAGCTCAGCGGGCTGGAAACCACGTTGCTGATAATTTCGTCAATGTTCAGGCCATGCTCACCGCCTAATACCCAGGTGACGCCGAATAAAGCCAGCAATAACCCCGGGATAACCAGCCAGCTGCTTTTTTGATTGTTAAAGACAATGGCAAATAAAATCGTCAGGCTGGGCCACAGATAATTGACCATGCCCACTTCAATCGCCTGCTGGCGGGTTCCGGCTAGCCCGACCGACAGCGCGAGGCATATTTCATAACTGACAAACAGCACGCTGCCTGCCAGCAAATAAGGGCGGGGGATCTGATGTATTTGCGGAAAACCGACGGTAAAGATGAGCAAAAGGCCGCTCAGGCTGTAGATCATCGCCGCGCCGCCTACCGGACCAAGCCCTTCGCTTACGCCACGAATCAGCCCGACCATGGTGCTCCAGAGGACGATGGCGGCGATTCCAATTAGCGTGGCTTTTTTCTTCTCCATATTTAACCTGATGTTGGTTCAAACGCAGTCGGCTTTTATAACACTTTTTTTTCGCCCTCGGGGGATATTTTCCACAGCGCTTAATCCTAATGGAGTAATGAAATTCGGCGCGGCTGACTATTAAGGGGGCATGGGTCCAGGACATTGATTTGACGCAAATAAAACAGGGTTATTGCTGTTAATTTCCACTCCCGCAATGAATAGACATCCCGCATGGAGGGGAACAATGGACGTCAGCCGCAGAAAGTTTTTTAAAATCTGCGCAGGCGGTATGGCCGGAACAACAGCCGCTGCATTGGGTTTTGCGCCCAAAATGGCCCTGGCTCAGGCGCGTAATTACAAATTGCTGCGCGCCAAAGAGATCCGCAACACCTGCACATACTGCTCCGTGGGCTGCGGGCTATTAATGTATAGCCTGGGCGACGGCGCGAAAAACGCGAAAGAAGCGATTTATCACATTGAAGGGGATCCGGACCATCCGGTGAGCCGCGGCGCGCTGTGCCCCAAAGGCGCAGGGCTGCTGGACTATGTCCATAGCGACAACCGTCTGCGCTATCCGCAATACCGCGCGCCGGGTTCGGATAAATGGCAGCGCATCTCCTGGGATGAAGCATTTACCCGTATCGCTAAATTGATGAAAGCCGACCGTGATGCCAACTTTATTGAGAAAAACGAGCAGGGCGTGACGGTTAACCGCTGGCTGTCCACCGGGATGCTGTGCGCGTCGGCGGCCAGCAATGAGACCGGCATGCTAACGCAAAAATTTGTGCGCTCGCTCGGCATGCTGGCGGTAGATAACCAGGCGCGCGTCTGACACGGACCAACGGTAGCAAGTCTTGCTCCAACATTTGGTCGCGGTGCGATGACCAACCACTGGGTTGATATTAAAAACGCCAATGTCGTGGTGGTGATGGGCGGTAACGCCGCCGAAGCCCATCCGGTGGGATTCCGCTGGGCGATGGAGGCAAAAAACAACAATGATGCGACGCTGATTGTCGTTGACCCGCGCTTTACGCGTACGGCGTCGGTGGCCGATATTTATGCGCCGATCCGTTCCGGTACCGACATTACCTTCCTGTCGGGCGTGCTGCTGTACCTGATCGAAAATAACAAAATCAATGCCGAGTACGTTAAACACTATACCAACGCCAACCTGCTGGTGCGCGACGATTTTGCCTTCGAAGATGGCCTGTTCAGCGGCTACGATGCCGAAAAGCGTCAGTACGATAAGTCTTCGTGGAACTATCAGTTCGACGAAAATGGCTTCGCGATGCGTGATGAAACGCTGCAGCATCCGCGCTGCGTATGGAACCTGCTGAAGCAGCACGTTTCGCGCTATACGCCGGAGGTGGTGGAGAACATCTGCGGTACGCCAAAAGCGGACTTCCTGAAAGTGTGCGAAGTGCTGGCCTCAACCAGCGCGGCGGACCGGACCACCACTTTCCTCTATGCGCTGGGCTGGACGCAGCATACCGTCGGCGCGCAGAACATCCGCACCATGGCGATGATTCAGCTGCTGCTCGGCAATATGGGGATGGCGGGAGGCGGGGTCAACGCGCTGCGCGGGCACTCCAATATCCAGGGGTTAACCGATTTAGGCCTGCTTTCAACCAGTCTGCCGGGCTACCTGACGCTGCCGTCGGAACAGCAGGTTGATCTGCAAAGCTATCTCGCTGCCAATACGCCGAAGGCGACGCTGCCCGAACAGGTGAACTACTGGAGCAACTATCCGAAGTTCTTCGTCAGCCTGATGAAATCTTTCTACGGCGACGCGGCGCAAAAAGAGAACGACTGGGGCTTCCACTGGCTGCCGAAATGGGACCAGGCTTATGACGTTATCAAGTATTTCAATATGATGGATAACGGCAACGTCACGGGCTATATCTGCCAGGGATTCAATCCGGTGGCGTCCTTCCCGGACAAAAACAAGGTGGTCCGCAGCCTGAGCAAGCTGAAGTACATGGTGGTTATCGACCCGCTGGTGACCGAAACCTCGACCTTCTGGCAAAACCACGGCGAGTCGAACGATGTTGACCCGGCAGCGATTCAGACCGAGGTCTTCCGCCTGCCGTCCACCTGCTTTGCCGAAGAGGATGGTTCCATCGCCAACTCCGGGCGCTGGCTACAGTGGCACTGGAAGGGCCAGGATGCGCCGGGCGAAGCGCGCAACGACGGCGAAATTCTGGCCGGGATTTACCACCGCCTGCGCGAGATGTATCGCACCGAGGGCGGCAAAGGCGTCGAGCCGCTGCTGAAGATGGGGTGGCACTACAAGCAGCCGGATCGTCCGGAATCAGAAGAGGTCGCGAAAGAGAACAACGGCTACGCGCTGGCGGATCTCTACGACGCTAACGGCGCGCCGCTGGCGAAGAAAGGCCAGCTGTTGAACAGCTTCGCGCTGCTGCGCGATGACGGTACCACCGCGTCGTCTTGTTGGATCTATACCGGCAGCTGGACCGAGCAGGGCAATCAGATGGCTAACCGCGATAACGCCGACCCGTCAGGTCTTGGCAATACGCTCGGCTGGGCATGGGCGTGGCCGCTCAACCGGCGCGTGCTGTACAACCGCGCGTCGGCGGATATGAACGGCAAGCCGTGGGATGCGAAGCGAATGCTGATCCAGTGGAACGGCAGCAAGTGGGTTGGCAACGATATTCCGGACTTCAATACCGCGCCTCCGGGCAGCAAAACCGGGCCGTTTATTATGCAGCCGGAAGGTCTGGGGCGTCTGTTTGCCCTGAAAAAGCTGGCGGAAGGTCCGTTCCCGGAACACTACGAACCGATGGAAACGCCGCTTGGTACCAATCCGCTGCACCCGAGCGTGGTCTCCAGCCCGGTGGTACGCCTGTATGAAGAAGATGCCCTGCGTTTAGGTAAGAAGGACAAATTCCCGTACGTCGGCACCACCTATCGTCTGACCGAGCATTTTCATACCTGGACCAAGCATGCGCGGCTCAATGCGATTGCGCAGCCGGAGCAGTTTGTCGAAATCAGCGAAGGCCTGGCGAAAGCGAAAGGGATCGCCAATGGCGATCGGGTGACGGTCAGCAGCATGCGCGGCTTTATTCGCGCGGTGGCGGTGGTGACGCGTCGTCTGCAAACGCTCAACGTCAACGGTCAGCAGGTGGAAACCGTCGGTATTCCGCTGCACTGGGGTTTTGAAGGAGTGGCCCGCAAAGGTTACATCGCCAATACCCTGACGCCGAACGTCGGGGATTCCAACTCGCAGACGCCGGAATATAAGGCGTTTCTGGTCAACATCGAGAAAGCGTAAGGAGCGAAGCAATGGCGATGGAAACCCAGGACATCATTAAACGCTCCGCCACCAATCCGATCACCCCCGCGCCGCGCGCGCGGGATTTTAAGGCGGAAGTGGCAAAGCTGATTGATGTCTCCTCCTGCGTAGGCTGCAAAGCCTGCCAGGTGGCCTGTTCCGAGTGGAACGATATCCGCGATGAAGTCGGGCACTGCGTCGGGGTTTACGACAATCCCGCCGATCTGAGCGCCAAATCCTGGACGGTAATGCGCTTTAGCGAAACCGAGCAGAACGGCAAGCTGGAGTGGCTGATTCGCAAAGACGGCTGTATGCACTGCGAGGATCCGGGCTGCCTGAAGGCGTGCCCGTCCGCCGGAGCGATTATTCAGTACGCAAACGGCATCGTCGACTTTCAGCAGGAAAACTGCATCGGCTGCGGTTACTGCATTGCCGGATGCCCTTTTAACGTCCCGCGCCTCAATAAAGAGGATAACCGGGTCTATAAGTGCACGCTGTGCGTCGATCGGGTCAGCGTTGGCCAGGAACCGGCCTGCGTGAAAACCTGCCCAACCGGCGCGATTCACTTCGGCAGCAAGCAAGAGATGCTGGAAGTGGCCAACGAGCGTGTGGAAAAACTGAAGAAACGCGGCTATTCCCATGCCGGGGTGTATAACCCGCCTGGCGTCGGCGGCACCCACGTGATGTACGTGCTGCATCATGCGGACCAGCCGGAGCTGTACCATAACCTGCCGAAGGATCCGCAGATAGATACCTCAATAAATCTGTGGAAAGGCGCGCTGAAACCGCTCTCCGCCGTTGGCTTTATCGCCACCTTTGCCGGGCTGATCTATCACTACATCGGGATTGGGCCGAACAAGGAAGCGGATGACGATGAGGAGGAGCATGATGAGTAAATCGAAAATGATTGTGCGCACGAAGTTTATTGACCGCGCCTGTCACTGGACGGTGGTCATCTGCTTTTTCCTGGTGGCGCTGTCGGGGATCTCGTTTTTCTTCCCGACGCTGCAGTGGCTGACCGAAACCTTCGGTACCCCGCAGATGGGGCGTATTCTGCATCCGTTCTTCGGGGTTCTGATTTTCGTGGCCCTGATGTTTATGTTCGTGCGCTTTGTCCACCATAATATTCCCGACAAACAGGATATTCCCTGGCTGAAAGGGATTATCGAGGTGCTTAAGGGCAATGAGCATAAAGTGGCGCGGGTAGGGAAATACAACGCTGGCCAGAAAATGATGTTCTGGACGATCATGAGCATGATATTTGTGCTGCTGGTCACCGGGGTGATTATCTGGCGGCCTTATTTTGCCCACTATTTCCCGATTCAGGTTATTCGCTATAGTCTGCTGATTCACGCAACGTCGGCCATTATTCTTATCCATGCGATTCTGATCCATATGTATATGGCATTCTGGGTTAAAGGATCGATTAAAGGCATGATTGAAGGGAAGGTGAGCCGACGCTGGGCGAAGAAGCATCATCCGCGCTGGTATCGCGACGTGGAGCGCCTGGAAGCGAAAAGGGAAAATCGCGAAGGGCTGAAGTAAGCCTTAACGTATTACCCGTTCCGGTTAATGCCGGAACGGGGGTTAATATCCTCAGGGGCATCAATTAGCTCACCTCTGACAGCGGTGAAAAATTGTCTCATTTATTTATGTCCGGGCGCGCGATCTGACGGTCTCTCTTTTTCTGACGACAGATATTTTCCTTTTTCCCATTAAGCCAGTTGGGTCGCTGTTTCAACGTAGCGCTATTAACGTCATTATTCGTTGTCTCTATAAAAACGCTATCGTTTAGGCGGATCCTTGCGTATTTTGCGCGGCGGCTTCCACAGAAAAGAAAATCACTGAAATTAATATTGTGGGTTGTCTTTACGCAGCGATAAAGAGTAAGCTGTATACGGTTCAAGGAAGTCCGGGTTATATTTAAGTAAAAAATGGAAGATACTAAATTAATAAAAATCATGCATGAAAGTGGCTTTACAGATAAGCAGATCGACAAGTTAACGGCGAGATATAAGACGCTTTTATACTGTGCCGTTGACGAAGCGGCATCGCGCTTGCCCAGGGCAATATTTGTCCATGTATTCGTTCTTTTAATTATCGGGATCGGCATCCTGAAAGCGGTCCATGAAGGGACCTGGCATCCTGCGCAACTCATTATTTTCGCGCTACCGCTGGTCGTCGCCTGTGGGGTATCGCATCACTTCGCTCCGCTAAGTGAGGTATACAAAGCAGCAAAGGTGATGAAAAAGATCAAACATCAGCAGGTTCACTAATTCACTCGCGGATGAAGCGTTAACGGCGACTGACTGCCCGAGGCAATAAAATCATGAAAGCCATGCTTCGCTATTTTTTAAAGGATATTTATGACGGCATTCGCACTCACGTAATATTAATCTGCGCAATAGTACTTACAGGGCTTATTTACCGGGTTTTCGATTTTGACGTTTGGTTCACGCCTGTCGTTGTCATTGTTATATTGGTTGCCCATTGGGTATTAAGCCAATTCAGGATTTAATGATTGCTGTTTTTATGAACGTTCGATATGAAGTAATCACGCTGTTTTATGGATAAACAGGTTACGGAAGGTTTTAAACTGGTTTACCGCCAGAGAATGCATAATAATGCGACCGGTAAAATCCATAACAAGTGATTAGATGTATGAAAAAGACTATTTTTTCGTTAGCGCTTGGCACTTTTGGTCTCGGAATGGCGGAATTTGGCATCATGGGGGTATTACCTGAAATTGCCCGTGATGTCGGCATATCCATTCCTGCCGCAGGCAACATGATTTCATATTATGCGTCCGGCGTCGTGATCGGCGCGCCGGTGATGGCGATATTCTCCAGCCGCTTTTCACTAAAATCAGTGATGCTGTTTCTCGTAGCGCTATGCATTATCGGCAACGCCATCTTCACGTTCTCCTCCAGCTACTCGATGCTGGCGCTGGGGCGCCTCATCTCCGGGTTTCCGCACGGCGCATTCTTTGGCGTGGGCGCGATAATTCTGTCGAAAATTGCGCCGCCAGGCAAGGTTACCGCAGCGGTGGCGGGGATGATCGCCGGGATGACCGTCGCCAACCTGCTGGGGGTACCGGGAGGAACCTGGCTTGGCCATCAGTTCAGCTGGCGCTATACCTTCCTGGCGATTGCGGTCTTTGACGTCGCGGTGCTGGTGTCCATCGCCTGGTGGGTGCCGACGTTATTTGATAAATCAACCAAGCGCTTGCGCTCGCAATTTCATTTTTTAACCTCGCCTGCGCCGTGGTTAATTTTTGCCGCCACCCTGTTCGGCAATGCCGGCGTCTTCGCGTGGTTTAGCTATATTAAGCCGTTTATGATCAACGTCTCCGGCTTCGGTGAAAGCGCCATTATAATGATTATGATGCTGGTGGGTCTGGGGATGGTTCTGGGGAATTTATTTAGCGGTAAAGTTTCCGCGCGCTACAGTCCGTTACGTATTGCCGCCGTGACGGATGGCGTTATCGTTTTGACCTTATTACTCCTGTTCCTGCTGGGTGAGAATAAAACCGCCTCACTAACCCTGGCGTTTATCTGCTGCGCGGCGCTGTTTGCCCTGTCGGCGCCGCTGCAAATCATGCTGCTGCAAAATGCCAAAGGCGGCGAGATGCTGGGCGCGGCGGGCGGCCAGATCGCCTTTAATCTTGGAAGCGCCATCGGGGCGCTGTTCGGCGGGATGATGATTACGGTCGGCCTTGGCTGGCGTTCCGTTGCCTTACCGGCCGCGCTGCTTTCGTTTCTTGCGCTCAGTTCACTGCTGATTTATGCCCGCTATCAGCAGCGTTCTGTCTGACGAAATCCGCAGGCGGCTAATCCTGCCACGGCTCCCCGAGGGTCAGCATTAACCGGTTGGCCCAGGCGAAGAAGGCTGCCGATTGCAGCAGATCCAGTTGGGCAAGGGTATCCAGCTGTTGCTGTTCGACGGCCGCAAGGTGGCTCGTGGCCAGGGCGGGAGGGGTAACGGAAATCGCTGCGGCAAAATCAATGAGCGCCTGCCAGCGCGGCGTCTGCCCATCGCTCAGCTTCTCTCCCGGGGTCACCGCCAGCAGGGTCTCTACCGCCGTTTCACCTTTCGCTAACTGCGCGGCCTTGCGAGCATGCACCGAGGCGCAATAAATACAACCGTTGATTTTACTCGCTACCGTCGCCGCCAGCTCGCGTTCGGCGCGCGGCAGGCCGCCGGGAGTATAAAAAATCCCTTTATCGGTTAACGTACGCTGCTCCAGCACCGGCTGATTGCGCGCCAGCAGGCGGAAGTAGGGCGAGTCGCTGTGGCCGAATTTCGCCAGCAGCGCCTGCTCATCCGGGGTAAATTCCGCCAGCGGTTTAGCCGCCAGCCAGGGTTCCCAGTGCAGTTCATCGCGGGTGAAGCGCACCGGCGCGCGTTTACCGCTGAGGGTTTGCGGTGAGGTATGCCAGAATCCGGCTACGACCGGGGTCCCGGCAACCGGGGCGCTTTTACCGTTGAGCAGACGTAGACCGTTCAGCAGACGACTCTGGAAGCTGACAAACGCAATCAACTGGGCCAGCGTCACGATAGCGCGCGGGCTCCATCCGGCGCGGGTTAATGCCTCCAGAGCCGAAGGCGTGGCTTCTACCGGCGCGAAGGTCAACAGCCGGGCAAAGGCCTGCGCCGGAACCAGCCGCGGCGAGGTCGGATCGGCAATCCCAAACCCGGCATAGTGGGCGGCCAGCGCATCGCTCTCATGCAGCTTCGCTACCCTGGCGGCAACGGCAAAACGTTCGTCGAGCGGAAAGTCGTTATCCTGCTGACCGAACAGCGCTTCATAGCTTCCCTGAGCATGATGGGTGGCCGCCTTGCGCACGGCTCTCGCCGCCGCTAAGGCGGAATCGGGGGCAATTTCTGCCAGTTCGGCCAATATATCCTGACTGAGCGTCATGGTGACTCCTTATCGTATCTGCGGGGCAATATGCTGAGCGATCAGCTCAATGGAACGAAGCGTGTCGCGGTGCGAGGGTTCAACGGAGTGCACCTGGAACGAAATATCGGTTACCCGCCGCAGGACGCTATCGCGCCCCAGCGATGCGGCGACGTGCTGCGGGTCGCCAACGTGCGCGTCAAGCTGCGGCAAAAAATCAGTGACAGTGTCACCAATAATATGATGACCTGCGGCGCGATGCTGGGCCGCCTGCTGGCGCAGACCGGGTTCAGCGACCTGTAGCGCATACTGCTGGCTATCGGCGACAAAGGCCGTCCGCGAGGCGAGGATCCGTGGCTCGACGCCCGGCGGCAGCGCGGCGAGATAGGCGTCAATAATCGGATTCTGGATAGCGTCCAGCGGCAGCGTGGGCTGCCCTGAAGGACGCGGCTGGGTACGCGAAAGCATCAGGCCGTGTCCGGCCTGAGCCGCGCGCACCGCGCCCTCAACGGAAAAGGTGGCAATCCAGATACGCTCCGCCAACTGCGGTGCCTGGGGATAAAGATGATTATCCGGATGCGAAAGTGAATCTCCGCGCCAGGCGCTTTGAATCAGATGCAGGTGTTCGGCAAAGACTGCGCTGCGCTGGTCGATGGTCAATCCAAAGGGTAAAAACGAGGTCGGCGTGCCGCCAGACCCGAAGCCCACTTCCAGTCGTCCATCGGCGAGCAGATCCAGCACCGCCGCATCCTCGGCAACCCGCAGCGGGTTTTCCATCGGCAGGGTGATAATGGCGGTTCCCAGGCGAATGCGCTCCGTATGCGCTGCCGCGTGGGCGAGAAAGACCAGCGGCGACGGCAGGCCGCCTTCGTGCTCATGAAAATGGTGCTGAGCGACCCAGGCGCTGTCGAAACCCAGTCGTTCGGCGTGGCGAATTTGTTCGGTAGCCAGCCGATAGCGCTCACCTGGCGCGACGTGGTCCAGCAGGCGAGTGAAAAAACCCAGTCGTTTACGCGTCATGCGACCTCCTTGTTCGAGGGGGAAAAGTGGGGAATAGCGGCAATAAGCTCGCGGGTATACTCATGCTGCGGAGCGCAGAACAGTCGGCCGACGTCGCCATGTTCAATAACCTGGCCCGCCCGCAGTACCGTCACGCTGTGGGCGATACGGCGAACCGTCGCCAAATCGTGGGTGATAAACAGATAGGTCAATCCCAGCTGTTGCTGCAACTGCTGCAGCAAGGCGAGAATTTGCGCCTGGACGGTAACGTCCAGCGCCGAAGTCGCTTCATCGAGGACAAGGATCGTCGGTTCAAGGATTAGGGCGCGGGCGATAGCCACCCGCTGCCGCTGCCCGCCGGATAGCTCACGGGCGGTTCGCGACAGCAGCTCCGGAGCGAGCGCCACGCGAGCGGCGACCGTTTCGACGCGCTGGCGTCGTATTCCGGCGCTGAAGCGGTCGAAGTTCTTTAACGGCTCTTCAATGATTTCAAACAGCGTTTGCCGTGGGTCAAGAGAGGCAAAGGGGTTCTGATAGACAAACTGAATTTTACGCCGTAGCTGGCGGAGCGCCTCCCGACTGAGATGCCCGGCATCAATACCATCGATGGCAATCTGGCCGCTATCCGCCTTTTCGAATCCCAGCAGGATCCGCGCAAGTGTCGTTTTGCCGGAACCGGACTCACCAACCAGCGCGTGCGTGCAGCCGCGCTTAACCTCAAAACTCACGGCGTCCAGCGCCTGCAAATGCGCCCGGCCTAATGAGAAGCGCTTGCTGATGTCGTCGACGCGAATCGCCGGCGTAGCCAGCACGCGACCGCCGGAGGGAGCCATGGTCAGCGTCGGGCCGTGAAGATCGCTGAGCAGCTGGCGAGTATAGGCATGCTGCGGCGTCCGTACCACATCGCGGGTCGCGCCTTGCTCCTGAATTTCGCCATGACGAAAGACCAGCAGGCGGTCGGCACGCTCGGCTGCCAGCGCCAGATCGTGAGTGACGAACAGCACCGCCGTGCCGGACTCCCGGCGCAGGGTATCCAGCAGATCGAGGATCCGCTTCTGTACCGTCACGTCAAGGGCGCTGGTTGGCTCATCAGCAATGATTAAATCCGGTTTCAGAGCGATGGCGATGGCAATCAGCACTCGTTGCTTCATGCCGCCTGAAAGCTGGTGCGGATATTGATCGAAGCGCTGCTCCGGGTGGCTCAGTCCAACCTTCGCCAGCAGCGCCAGTACCTGCGTTTTACGTTCCGCGGCGCTGCGTTTCTGATGGAGGCGCAGAATTTCACCTACCTGCGCGCCGATGGTTTTCACCGGATTGAGGGAGTTGCCTGGATCCTGGGGCACCAGGCTAATTCGCGCGCCGCGCAGGCCGTCGAGGCGTTTACCTGACCAGCCGCTAATGTCTTCACCGTTAATACTGATGCGCCCGCTGTCGCGCCGGGCATTCTCCGCCAGCAGACCCATTATCGCCTGGGCGGTAGTGGTTTTGCCCGAGCCGGATTCGCCGACGAACGCCAGCATTTCGCCGCGTTTTACCTGAAAACTGACGTTATGCACGACTTCACGCCATTCACTCTGCGAACGATAGCTGATGCGTAGGTTTTCTACGGTTAAAACATTCATCGGCGTTCTCCGCTAAATTGACGGCTAATACGATTGGCGGCAAGCACGACCGCAATCACCGCCATACCGGGAAGGGTCGTTAGCCACCAGGCGGTGGAGAGGTAGTTACGGCCTTCGGCGATCAGTAATCCCCACTCTGGTACCGGCGGCGGCGTGCCGTAGCCGAGAAAACTCAGGGTTGAGAGCGCCAGAACGGCCTGGCCGAACTGGAGCGTGGCGAAGGCCAGTACCGCGGTGAGCGAATTGGGTAAAATATGCCGCCAGAAGACGGCAAAAAAGGTGCCGCCGCTGCCGTAGGCCGCTTCGACGTAATCGCTGCGCCGTACGCGTACGACTTCCGCGCGCGCCAGGCGGGCAAAGCTGGCTATTGCCGCCACCCCGACCGCGACGGCGGCGTTGAGGGTGCCGAAGCCGAGCAGAATAATGACCGTCAGGGACAGCAACAGGGATGGAATCGCCAGCAGTACGTCGACCAGCCGCATGACGATCGACTCCACGCGTCCCGCCAGCGCGCCGGCCAGCGTACCCAGCGCGGTTCCGATGATCAGGCCAATCGCCACTGCCGCCAGCGCAGCGGAGAGCGAATGGGCAGCGCCATAGACGATTCGACTCCACAGATCGCGACCAAGCTGGTCGGTGCCCAGCCAGTGACCCGCCTGGGGGGCCAGGCGCTGGGCGCCGGGGAAACCTTCCAACGGGTTATAAGCGGTAAACAGCTGCGGGACAACGGCCATCAGCGCAGCAACGATCATAATCGCCCAGGCCAGCAGCAGGCCGGGCTGGAAGCGTAGCGTGCGCCAGTCTGGCGAGCGGCGGCGGGCGGCGATTGCGTAATCAACCAGACTCATAGCGTACCTCCCTCAGCGGTTTTCAGGCGCGGGTCGAGCAGCGGCATCAGCAGGTCGACCAGCAGATTAATCAGGACAAAACCAAGGGCTGAGATCATCACCACCGCCTGCAGTACCGCGATATCCTGATTATTGACCGCCTGCTGCGTCAGCAGACCCAGCCCGCCGCGGCCAAACACGGTTTCGGTAATCAGGGCTCCGGCGATCAGTTCCCCGAGCAGCAGCCCGGCCATATTGAGCACCGGTAGCAGGGCATTGCCGGTAACGTGCCGCCACAGCACGCCGGTCTCGCTCATGCCTTTAGCACGAGCAACGGCCACAAACGGCAGCGCGGCGACCTGATCCAGACTGCGCATCAGAATTTGCGCCAGCGGAGCGGAAATCGGTACCGCGACGGCGACGACGGGCAGAATGAGTCCCTCAATCGGTCCCGGATTGATCACCGGTATCCAGCGCAGCTGAAAGGAGAAAAGCTGTATCAGGGCGATAGCGAGCCAGAACGTCGGCAGGGAGATAAACAGCACCGGCAGCGATTGCAGCGCATTGCTTAGCCAGCGCAGACCCGGCAGCCGTGAGGCGAAGGCGAGGGTAAAAGCCAGCGCCACCGCCAGCGCAAAGGCGGGGAGCGCGAGGCTTAGTGTCTGCGGCAGATTGCTGGCGATTAGCGCGCTCACCGGCAGTCCGGCCTGCAGCGAATAACCAAAATCCCCGCGCAGCATGGCGAAGAGGGTGTGGAGATACTGCTTCCACACCGGGCTATCGGCCCCCCAGGCGAGGCGCATTTCGGCGATCTGCTCAGGGCTGAGCCCCAGATCCGGATTCTGAAACTTGATCAGTACCGCATCGCCGGGCAGCACCTGTAACAGGATGAAGGAGAGGGTAAATGCCGCCCATAGCACCAGTAAACCCTGGCCGGTTCGCCGCAGAAGATAATGGCTCATCGCAGGCTCCTCAGTGCTTTTCCAGCCACGCGCCATAGAACGACGGGCGGCCTACCGCTTCAAAACTGACGCCTTTCACCCACGGGGAGCCGGCGAAGACCTGCGGTTCTTCAAATATCGGGATCACGTAGGCATTATCCAGCAGATAGCGTTGGGCATCGCCGGTGAGCTGGAGCCGTTTTTGCGGTTCAACTTCGGCTGAAATCGCGCTCAGCAATGCGTTGAGCTTATCGTCGCGGAAGCCCTGTACTTTGTCGCTGGAGCCGCCTTTTTGCAGCAGCGCGTCGCGGTTAGTGGGGAAAAACATGCTTTTCACCACGTCGGGGTCGGCGCGGCCCACTTCCGACACGGTAAGCGGCGTTTTCAGCGGATCGAGGTTATCCAGCGTACGGCTGCCGGCATCGCCGGCTTTGACCGCCAGCGCGACGCCGACCTGACGCCACTGCTGAGCGACAAGCTGCAAAACTTCTTTATTTTGCGGTTGCGGCAGAGATTCATAGACGGTTAAGGCCAGCCGCTGGCCATCTTTGACCCTAATACCATCGGCAGCCGGTTTCCAGCCCGCATCATCAAGCAGTTGTTTCGCTTTGGCCGGATCGAAAGCCAGCTTGTCGCTGAGGTTAACGTACCCGGCGGCGGTACTGGCGACGACGGAGGTCGCCTGCGGATAGTTGGCGGAGAACAGCGTTTCGACTATCTGCCTGGCGTCGGTGGCGTGCAGCAGCGCCTGACGAACGCGCAGGTCGGCAACCAGCGGATTATCCGGCCGGAAGCTCAGGCTATCGTTAACGCCGCGCGTGGGGGCAGCATAAATTTTAAAGCCCTGCCCGGTGGCCTGCTTTTCATCGTAGGCCTGTACCTGACGGATAAAGTCAGCCTGGCCCGCCAGCAGAGCGCCAATGCGCACGCCATCTTCAGGGGTAACGATGTAAGTGATGCCATCGAGATTAGCTGGCCCCTGCTGGCTGAGATTTTTCGGTCCCCATTGATAATCTTTGCGCGCGACCAGAGTGAGTTCGCGCCCCGGCTTTTCATCTTTTACCGTAAAAGGTCCGGAGCCAATAATATGGCGGGCATCGCCCAGCTCTTCAAAATTACGCGCCAGGGTACTGAGGGATACCAGCCCGGAGCCGATGGTGGCGGTGCCCTGCAGAAATCCCGGCGAGGGCTTTTTAAAGTAGAACTTTACCGTCAGCGGATCGATGACTTCGCTGCGATCGTAGTTATTAATGACCTCAGACACCGGCAGGCGGTGCGCTTTATCACCGAGGCCGTAGGTATCAAAGTTTTTGGCGACCGCCCTGGCGTCAAGCGGGGTGCCATCTGAGAAGGTCACCCCGGGGCGAAGCTTAAAGGTATATTCGGTTTTATCCGCGTTGGCGCTCCAGCTTTCGGCGATCCACGGCTCCACCTGCAGCGTTTTCGGGTTCTGCCAGGTGAGCTTATCGGTTATTTGATTAAGAATGCCGCCGTTGGGGTAGAAGCCACCGGCCGGTGGGTAAAGATTAGTATGCGGCTGCTGCTCCAGATAGATTAACGTACCGCCTTTAACCGGGGCGTCGGCGGCCCAGGCGGAAAACGCGCCGGTTAAAAATAGCGCCGCCAGCGCGGGCAGGCGAAAACGGATGTGCATGGTGAATTCCTTTGTTATCTCTTGTTTAGTCATCATCGGGCGCGCGTTTTAACAAAGGAAGTAAGGATTTGCGCTAAGCATTTGCGTAAAAAGCATTTATATCCTGCATACCACAGGCTGCGCATAGCGGGGAGAGCGTTGTTAATGAAGGTGGTAGCCGGTTCGATATTTATCGGCTGAACGATGATGAGCGTAAGAAAGGATTTCTGCCGGGCATCATGTAAATATGCGCAGCAGAGCTACCTGCATAAGGGGATAAATGGAACCTCTCCCGTAGCGAGAGAGGCGAGAATATTAACGGCGGAAATCAATCACCATACGACCGCGAATTTGTCCCTGTTCCATCTCCTTAAAGATGGCGTTGATATCACCCAGCGGGCGCAGGGTGACCTTCGGTACCACCTTACCCTCGGCGGCAAACTGGAAGGCTTCGGCCAGATCCTGGCGCGTACCCACCAGAGAACCAACCACCTCGATACCGTCCAGTACCAGGCGCGGAATATCCAGGCTCATGGCTTCCGGAGGCAGGCCGACGGCCACCACGCGTCCGCCGGCGCGAACCGCATCCACCGCAGAGTTAAACGCCGCTTTGGCGACCGCCGTCACGACTGCGGCATGGGCGCCGCCGGTTTTCTCGTGGATAATTTTGGCCGCGTCTTCGCTGCGGGAATTGATGGTCAGATCTGCGCCCATTTCTGCGGCCAGTTTCAGCTGTTCATCATTAACGTCAAGGGCGATGACCTTGGCGTTAAAAACGTTTTTCGCATATTGCAGGGCCAGGTTACCCAACCCGCCGAGGCCATAAATGGCGATCCACTGGCCGGGTTTGATATGGGAAACTTTTACCGCTTTATAGGTGGTGACCCCTGCGCAGGTGATGCTGCTGGCTGCCGCAGAATCAAGACCATCCGGCACTTTGACCGCGTAATCGGCAATGACGATACACTCTTCGGCCATCCCGCCATCAACGGTGTAGCCCGCATTTTTTACCGAACGGCACAGCGTTTCGTTACCGCTGTTACAATATTCACAGTGACCGCAGCCTTCGAAGAACCATGCGACGCTGGCGCGATCGCCCGGCTTGAGCGAGTGCACGCCAGGGCCGACCTGCTGCACCACGCCCACGCCTTCATGGCCCAGAATGACGCCGGTTTTATCGCCAAAATCGCCGTTCTTAACGTGCAGGTCGGTATGGCAGACGCCGCAGCAGTCCATTTTTAAAAGGGCTTCGCCGTGCTGTAATGGGCGAAGTGTTTTTTCCGTAACATTGACCTGATGATCTTGCGTGACGACGGCAGCTTTCATTCTGTTCTCCTTATTAAACATAAGCGTATTAACACAATATTTGTTTTTACGCATGTTAACCAATAGCTTAAATTGCCAATAAATCAAGGCAATAATAGATTTTTATGCTGGTTAAAGGTTCCTTTTGTTTGTTTTTCGAACAGTTTTTCTTATGTTTCTGCGCGTCATATTTATGTCACTTGCATGTCATGAAATTTTCATCCGCGATCTCTATCGTTCTGTTTTTCAATTTCTTATTAACGTAGAGCGACATGACAATGCATCTGGCGAAAACCCTCCTGGCCGCAGGCCTTCTGCTTTCTACCGCTGTTGAGGCGCAAAACGTGCTGGATTTTCCGCAGCCGAACAACAACCCTGAAGAGTTTTACGCCGTAACCGAAATCCCGGCGGGCGGCATTATCAAATACGAAACGGACGCCAAAACCGGCTTTCTGATCGCCGATCGTTTCCAGTCGATGCCGGTGGCCTATCCGGCTAACTACGGCTCGCTCACTCAATCGCTGGCAGGGGATGGCGATCCGCTGGACGTGGTGTTTTATACCCGCGCGCCGATGGCCCCGGGAACGCTGATTAAGCTGCGCGCGATTGGCGTGCTGAAGATGATTGATGGCGGTGAGAAGGACGACAAAATCATTGCCGTTCCGGCAAGTAAAATCGACCCAACCTACGATGACGTGATTAACATCAGCGATCTGCCGAAAATTGAGCAGGAGCGTCTGCAGGCTTTCTTCCGGGTTTACAAACAGCTGCCGGACGGACGCAAAAAAGTCGAGCTGGACGGCTTTAATGATGCCGCCGCCGCGAAACAGGAAATCAAAGCGGCATGGGAAGCGTGGAAAGAGAAAAATCCGCAATAAGTACAAAAGCGGGTAAAGCCGGCAGGCGTCTTTTTCCCCGCAAGGTGGGTATCGGCATGGTGTCACGCGCGAGTAAAGTGCGAGCATTCACCCCGTTCAGTTGAGGCCAGTTCAGGGAGGAGGCAACACGGCGGCTTGACAGCACGCAGCAGAAAATGGTTGTATCATGCAACCATTTCTGACAGAGCTGACCTCAGATGAACTCACCCGCGCTTGTTGATGAAATTCGTACCGCTTCCCGCCTGATGGTGCGTGAACTGGGCTTTATGAGCACCACGCTGGCCGCTACGGCGTACTCACCTTCGGCGGTACATACGCTTGTGGAAATTTCTCTACGCGGCGCGATGACGGCCGCTCAGCTGGTGCAGATCCTGGGGCTGGAAAAGTCTAGCGTCAGCAGGATGCTTTCCCGTCTGCTTGCCGCCGGGGAACTCCGGGAAAAAACGTCCTCCCGCGACGGGCGGATTAAGCAGCTTGCGTTAACGGCGCAAGGTGCGGCGACGGTCAAAAAAATTAACGCCTACGGCGCTATGCGGGTAGTGGATGCGCTGGAACACCTGAGTGATGCGCAAAGACAGTGCGTCGCTCAGGGCCTCACAACCTGGGCCTGGGCGTTGGAAAAATGCCGCGACGTCGAGGCTACAGGCTCGAAAAAGACGATTGATATCGCTACCGGCTATCGGCCTGGAATGATTGGCCGCATAGCGCAAATGCACGGCGAGTATTATGCAAAACATTATCAGTTTGGTGCTTTTTTCGAGAGTAAAGTCGCCAGCGGGCTGGCGGAATTTTCAGCTCGTCTCGATAAACCGTGCAACCGTGTTTGGCTGGCCGTTCAGGGCGAGCAAATTGTCGGATCGGTAGCGATTGACGGCGAGGATCTGGGGAATAACCAGGCGCATCTGCGCTGGTTTATTCTCGACGATAGCTGCCGGGGTAGCGGCATTGGTCGGCGCCTGCTGAGCGAAGCCATGGCTTTTTGCGATAGCCGGGACTTTGCATCAGTACAGCTATGGACCTTCAGCGGCCTGCACGCCGCCCGCAGGCTGTATGAATCCTTTAGTTTCACGCTGGATAAAGAGTGGCAGGGCGAACAGTGGGGCAGGACGATGACCGAGCAGCAGTTTAGTCGAATCAAACCGCGACCGGCGACTCATGCTAAGTAAAACCCCGGCGCAGCGGGCTGCGCCGGGGAACAACATTTAGCTTAGCAAAGCGTTGAGGGTGGCTATCTCCTTACGCCACTGCGCCTGCAGCTGCGGTTTTTGATGTTTTGGTTTACGGGCCAGATCGTCGGCCAGCAGTTGCTCAAGCGACACTAACCGTTCCAGCAGCGTATCATGGTCTTCCTCCGCTTCGCGGCGGTTCTCCGTCACGACCTCCGGGGCCGGACAACGAACGGCGGTGCGTAAAACCTCATACACCTCTTCGGCGCTGTGCCATTCGCTCAGCCCGCGCTCGTCAATAAGCCAGAAGCGATTGCAGCTATGGTTAATGAGTTCGCGGTCGTGGCTCACCAGCAGCAGTCCGCCTGGGTAGTCGCACAACGTTCTCGCCAGCGCTGTTTTGCCGTCCATATCCAGATGGTTGGTTGGCTCATCCAGAAGCAGCAGGCTATAGCAGGCCAGAGACAGGCCGACAAATAGCAGACGCGAACGCTCGCCGCCGCTTAAGGTGGCGACCTTTTGCCCGTGACGAGCCCAGCTAAATCCGGCTGAGATCAGCGCCCGCTTGCGCGCGTCCGCCGCCGGCTCAAAAGGCTCCAGCGCGTCGAGAAGCGTGTCGTCATCCGCAAGCTGATGCAGGGTCTGATCGTAATAACCCGGTTTCAGCCGCGGGTGCAGGCGTAAGCCGTCCTCCGCTGATTCCTGCTGCATATGTCGCCACAGTAGACGCAGCAGGGAGGATTTCCCGCCGCCGTTACGGCCCATTACCGCGACCCGATCGCCGCTTTTCAGACGAGCCAGACCCGCAGTAAACAGGACCGGCAGACCCGGCGCGGGCGGGACGGGAAGCTGGTCCATCTCCAGCAGCCTGTCTGCCCGCAGCATGTCGCCGCGCAGCGTTAGCCGCCAGGGTGTTCCGGCGGTGAGATCGGTTTGGCTCTCCTTCAGGCGCTGAACCTGCTTTTCCATCTGCTTAGCTTTACGCGAGAGATCTTCGTTGTCATAGGTGCGCCCCCAGATAGCCAGTCGTTTGGCGCTGGCGGCGACCCGATCAATCTCTTTTTGCTCGGCTTTATGGCGCAGCGCATCGCTGGCATCTCGCTCATCCAGCGCCTGACGGGCAGCGCTGCAGGGCAGGGAGAAGGCATGCAGGGTTTTGTCGCGCAGGATCCAACTCGCATTAGTTACAGCATCCAGTAAGATGTTGTCATGAGACACCAGAACGAAACTCCCCTGCCAGGTTTGCAAGAAGCTTTCCAGCCACAGGAGGGTCGGCAGGTCGAGGTGGTTTCCCGGTTCGTCCAACAGCAGGAGATCCGGTTGCTGAATCAGCGCCCTGGCAAGCAGCAGCCGGGTATGCTGACCGCCGCTCAGGGTTGACGCCCGCTGCCGGGCTTCATCGGACGTAAAGCCCATCTCCGCCAGCAGCCGTTCCGCTTGCCAGCGCTGGTTCTCTCGCTCAAGGGCGGGAAGTTTTTCCAGGACCACCTGTAGCAGAGGTTGCGCTAACAGCGTATCGGGTAGATGCTGTTCCACCCGCGCCATCAGGCAGTGGCTGGCCAGCGCCACGCTGCCCCCATTCGGAATCATCGTGCCGTCCAGCACTCTAAGCAGGGTACTTTTTCCGCAGCCGTTATAGCCAATCAGGCCAATGCGGTCGCCTTTTTTGAGGGTAAAGGAGAGGTTTGTGAACAGCGGGCCAAACGCCGTATCAACATGGAGAGATTGTGCAGTTAGTAATGTACTCATGGTGAACTTACTCAAGAGTTACAGGCATGTTTATGCCTCGTCAAACATCGCTGACGATAACCCGGTAAGCCCGAGGGAAGGGATTCAGTCTTTGGTTTCTTCGCTCAAGCTGAAGTTATCGCAGCACGATACCGATAACGCTTGAGCAGGTGCGATCGCCAAATGCACGTGAAAAAAACATTTCACGGTACGACATGGGATCCTCCTTTTTTTATTCAGTAAGTTGATAGGTGCAGGCAGTGTAATGGGTGAAATCCGTTTTGGCTAGCGATCCGTTTACGCCGGGCACGCTTTTGCCACTAACATCCTGGGCGCTTGAACCCTATCAGGCTTAGCAGCGCTGCTTTGGCGCAACGCAAAAGCGATAACGCAGAAGAATTATTCATGAAATCAATATAACTTACGTAATCTCGCTCATTTCATAATCGATTCGACAGAAAAGAAGAATATTTCCGCTACCAATTGATATATATCATTATTTTTCTGCAAACTGTAATGGTTCAAAATCAATAATTTGTCATACTTATAGCTATTTATGCTTCAAATAAAATGATTATCGGTTTTATATACTTTAAAAACCGGGCTCACTGTTTTCATGCTGCTAAATAAATCTGTTTGCTTAGATTTTGATCATCAATAGCTAATGTTGAATAAGCCACGGCATGTGGTTTAATATTTGTTTCGTCTGTATAAGCCTGGCGAGATAATCTGACAGCAGGACTGATTATCCTCAATAAACGTTAGCCAGGCCGTTTCCTGAGATAACTATATCAATTGTCTGGTGCTTTATATCCTTATAAAGCGCTTTGGATTTTTATTCGCCGTGAGCCGGGTTTATGAAAAATTTAATTATCACCGCTAAAAACCATTTATTGGCTTTTTAATGCCGCATGCTACTTAACGTACAGCAACAGACGCACAATATAGTTATTACAAAATAAAAAGGTCACGCCTGTTAATTACTATCGAAATAGGGGGAGAGATGCGCATACTTGTCTTTGCGGATAAAGCTCTGCTGCGTCATCATTTGAAAGTACAGCTAACGCAGCAAGGGCATATCGTCGATGATGCACAAAACGTCAAGGAAGCGAATTACTATATCGTAGAGTATCCGCCTGACATCGCCATTATTGATCTGGACGCGACAAGTGAAGCGGGTCTGGCTCTGATCCGCGACTGGCGCGGCCAGGGGGTTTCTGTACCGATATTGGTTATGAGCGCAGGCGAGTGCTGGCAGGATTGCGTTAACGCCCTCAACGCCGGTGCGGACAACCACATCCGTAAGCCATTTCATATTGATATTATGGTTGCGCGTATCAATGCGCTTTTTCGCCGCAACTATGGATTGTCATCAGAATTAATCTCAATACCGCCATTTCTGCTAAATCTTTCGCGTCGGGAATTGTCGGTAAATGGTGTTACGTTAAATCTGACCGCTTTTGAATATATTATTATGGAAACATTAATCCGCAACTGCGGTAAAGTTACCAGCAAGGATGATCTTATGCGCCAGCTGTATGCAGAAGGAGAGCTATATTGCAGCAGTTCACTAATGGTCCTTATTGGGCGGATACGTAAAAAGATTCGGGCGTGTTATTCATCTGAGTCCATCGTGACGATTCGCCGGCAGGGCTATAGATTTGATATCAAAAAATAGCGAACCAGAGAATTATTTCCCAGGTAACCAGGAGCATTAACGCTCCCGGTTACGCTAGTGGTTATATTGACGTCCGGCGATAGTTGCGATATTCCGGCTGCCAGAAGTTATCGGCGATCGCCTGCAGCAGCGCTTCGGCGGAGGTTTTCACCGCCACGCCTTGCTCCTGGGCAATTTTACCCACCGCAAAAGCGATAGCGCGCGAAACGCTCTGGATATCTTTCAGTTCCGGCAGAACCGGACCTTCACCGTTATTCACCAGCGGCGAATGTTTCGCCAGCGTTTCGCTGGCGGCCATCAGCATCTCATCGGTCACGCGCGAAGCGCCTGAAGCGATAACCCCAAGGCCGATCCCCGGGAAGATATAGGAATTGTTACACTGGGCGATGACATACTGCTTGCCTTTGAGCGTTACCGGAGCGAACGGACTGCCGGTAGCGACCAGCGCTTCTCCGTCGGTCCAGCTGAGGATATTTTGCGGCGTGGCTTCCACCCTTGAGGTCGGGTTTGACAGCGGCATCACGATTGGTCGTGGGCAATGCTTATGCATCTCGCGGATAATCTCTTCGGTGAACAGCCCAGGCTGCCCGGAGACGCCGATCAGGATATCCGGTTTTACATTTCGCACCACGTCAAGCAGCGACAGCACGTCACTGGTGGTGTCCCACTCTTGCAGGTGTTCGCGTTTCTGCACCAGTTTGCTCTGGAACGGCAGAAGATTTGGCATCGCATCCGTGAGCAGACCGAAACGGTCAACCATAAATACGCGTTTGCGGGCTTCTTCTTCGCTTAACCCTTCGCGCTGGATCTGGGCGACGATCTGCTCCGCGATACCGCAGCCTGCGGAACCGGCGCCGAGGAAGACAATTTTCTGCTCGCTCAGCTGACTGCCCGCGCCGCGGCTGGCGGCAATCAGCGTACCGACGGTGACCGAGGCGGTGCCCTGGATATCATCGTTGAAGGAGCAGATTTCGTGGCGATAGCGGTTAAGCAGCGGCATAGCGTTTTTCTGCGCGAAGTCTTCGAACTGCAGCAGCACATCCGGCCAGCGGGCTTTAATCGCCTGAATAACATCGTCAACAAACTGGTAATACTCATCGTCGGTAATGCGCGGGTGGCGCCAGCCCATGTATAACGGATCGTCGAGCAGTTGCTGATTATTGGTGCCCACGTCAAGAACGACCGGCAGGGTGTAGGCCGGGCTGATCCCCCCGCAGGTGGTATACAGCGACAGTTTGCCGATAGGAATGCCCATTCCGCCGATGCCCTGGTCGCCGAGGCCGAGAATACGTTCGCCATCGGTCATCACGATAACCTTAACGTTATGGTTCGGTACGTTTTGCAGAATATCGTCGAGATTATTGCGGTTCTGGTAAGAGATAAACACGCCGCGGGCGCGACGATAGATCTCAGAGAAGCGTTCACAGGCGGCGCCGACGGTCGGGGTATAGATGACCGGCATCATTTCATCGAGGTGGTTGCCGACCAGACGGTAGAACAGGGTTTCGTTGGTATCCTGAATGTTGCGCAGGTAAATGTGCTTGTCGATCTCGGTTTTAAATCCCTGGTATTGGATCCACGCGCGTTCGGCCTGCTCTTCGATGGTTTCGACCACTTCCGGCAGCAGGCCCAGCAGATTAAAGCTGCTGCGCTCTTCCATGCTGAAGGCGCTGCCCTTATTGAGCAGCGGAAATTCAAGCAGCACGGGGCCGGCGTAAGGGATGTAAAGAGAGCGGTTTTTCTTATGAGTGAATTGCATCGCACTAACTCCTTGATAATCGCTTCAGCCCGGGCGCGGCGACAGGCGGGGGGCTGGCAGGGAATGGCAGCGGGCAGAGTATAAAGCAGAAGACATCAAAGGAGGGTAAACATGAGGGGGATAGTCTTAAAAAAACACCATCCTGGAGAAAGGACGGTGTTTTTATCATCACTTAGCTGAAAGATTAGCCACCGCGGCGCTTGCGGCCGGTGGCGCGAACATGGTTAACCGTGGTTTCCGCATCGCCTTCCAGCAGGACCTTTTTCTGCTGAGAAAGTTTGTAGTTCAGACCAAGAAGATGACGTGCCTGTTGGTTCGATTTCATTCTTACTCCTTTATCCTGTGTCGGTTTCAAGGACAAGCCCGACGACTGTCGGACGAAATTTAACCCTCAATACACCGCTTATTTTTCACGCGGCGATCATTAGCGTGGCCCATTTTGCCGGGATTAGCAACATTGAGACGGCACAATCAGCCTCATTTTCAGAGTGGTCCGGGGTCACTCTGCTTCTGCGGATCGTGCCCGGTAAGGCGTTCGCCTTTCCGGGCCGACGGGCGGGTGGCGGGTTTACCCCCTGGATATAGCATTAACCTTCACCAGGCAGAAATCCCCGCGTAATACCCAGACTTACCACTTCATTTCGCCGGTATTCACTTTGGCGCTCAGCTCCAGCGAACTCTCTTCCGCGAGCCCCGGCCAGCGCTGTTTCATCGCCTTAATGACGCCAGCGGAATCTTTATGCTCTTTGAGCGCCTGCTCAAACTGGGTCAAATAATCGCGAGTAAAAGTAATCGCCCGGTCACCGGCTGGCGGCGTGCCGAGATAATGGCCGGGGATCACCTGCAGCGGATGCAACGCGGCCATCTCGTCGAGCGTATTTATCCACTGCTGACGGCTTTCGACGCTCTGAGTGTCCGCCGTCCAGACGTGCATACCCCACGCCACGCCGGTACCGCCAAGAATGGCTTTATTCGCCGGGATCCACACATAGGCGGCATAATTTTGCGGCTGGCGGATCTCAACCTTTTCGCCGTCGATAGTGAAGGTATTAGCCGTCAGCTCCTGCGGGACATAAACCTGGGTCGGCGCGCCGTCCTTCATCTGCGGGCCCCAGTACGCCAGTTTGGCCTGTTTGGTGGCGTTAATGTGTTTAACCACTTCTGCGGTTGCCACCACTTTGGCTTCCGGGAACGCTTTGACCAGCGGCTGCAGGCCAAAATAGAAATCCGGATCGCCGGAAGTAATCACGATGCGGGTCAGTTTTTTACCGCTTTTCTGAATCATTTCAACCAGCTTCTCGCCATCCTTCACGCTGAACTGAGCGTCAAACAACACCGCTTCATGCGGGCCGGAGGCGAGGGTGGAGTTAACCGCGAAAATACCGTTCTCCTGCGGGTTATAGGTTTGCAACGTTAATGGGGCTGCCAGAACTGAAGCGCTGAACAGCGTAGTGGCGATGGCAAGGGCAGATAATTTCATGTTCGTTTCTCTTCGTCAGGTGAATAAGCGCTATTTTACGGATTTCCTGATTTGCGAAAATTCCTGAAAAAAGAGATGCTGAGTTTCATAAAACGTGCAAATGGAATCAAGTTATGGATCGAGTCATTGCCGCGCAGGTCTATATGCGTATTTGTGAGCTGGGAAGCTTAAGCGCCGCCGCGCGGGCGCTGGGGATGTCGCGGCCGATGGTGAGCCGCTATCTGGAACAGATGGAGCAGTGGGCTGGCACCCGACTGGTTCATCGCTCTACCCGTAAGCTGACGCTCACGGCTGCGGGGGAAAAGGTACTGCAAAAAACGCGCACCCTGACGCAGCTGTCGGATGAGATCGCCGGGCAGAGTGAACGAGCGATCCCCAGCGGAACGCTGCGCGTAGCCTGCGCTCATTTTACCGCGATGCAGCTGATTTCTCCGCTTTTGCCCGATTTTCTCGCCCGCTATCCGCAGCTGCGTCTTGAGCTGGATATCAACAATCATCCGGTAAGCCTGATAGGCGAAAGGATCGACGTGGCGATTCGGATCACCGACAATCCGGAGCCGGGAGCTATCGCCCGCCGTCTCGGCGTTTGCCGTTCGGTGCTGTGCGCGTCGCCGCGCTGGCTACAGCAGAATGGGCCGCTGCATACGCCGGACGATCTCACTCGCCACAACTGCCTGCATTACAGCCATTTTGCCAGTCAGACCTGGCAGTTTAGCGACCCCAGCGGCGAAAGCGTGACGGTGGCGGTTTCCGGCAACCTCAGCGCCGGGATCTCCTCGCTGTTGATGGAGGCGGCGGTAGCCGGCTGCGGCATCGCAATGCTGCCGGAGCTGGAGGCGCAGCGGGCGCTCAACAGCGGGGCGCTGAAACAGGTTTTACCGACCTGGCGGCCAAAAGCCTTAAACGTGTATGGGATTTATCTCTCGCGGGACTACCAGCCGAGCGCGCTGCCGCTGTTTCTTGAAGAGATTCAGCAAAAACTGGCGCAACCTAACGATATAGAAGGACCCTTGTGATGATTGTTATTCGCCCAATGCGCGATGAAGAGTACGCCGCGTACCTGAACTATTTTATTGCCGATTATGCGGCGGAGATCGCGACCAATTACGCGCTTTCTCCGGAGGCGGCATTGGCCCAGGCGCAGCGCGAAATTGCCGAGGATCTGCCCGATGGCGTCAATACTCACGGCCAGGCTTTACGCTGCTTATTCGATGAAATTGACGGTATAGAAAAGCGGGTTGGCTATCTCTGGTATAAGCCTGACGCAGAAATACGCTCCGCCTTTATCTGTGATTTTTATATTTTTCCGTCCTTGCAGGGGCAGGGATTGGGTAAACAAGCGATGGCGGCTTTTGAGCATGAATTAAAAAACCTGGGTATCCGCCAAATAAAACTGCGCGTCGCCGGCGATAATCCGCGCGCTCGCCGACTCTATGAAGTCACCGGGTTTCGCGTTACCGGCATCAATATGAGTAAAAATATCGCTGCGGATTGATCCTAAAATCGCCGCGTGCCGCCCAAATGCGTAAGGGAGTTCTATACTTAACCCTTTCATGTCACAAAAGGAGCGATATCATGGCAATCCATAAGAAAGGTCAGGCGCATTGGGAAGGGGATCTAAAAAGCGGTAAAGGAACCGTCTCTACCGAGAGCGGCGCGCTGAACCAGCAGCCTTATGGTTTTAACACCCGGTTTGAGGGTGTGAAGGGGACTAACCCGGAAGAGCTTATCGGTGCCGCACATGCCGCCTGTTTTTCCATGGCGCTATCGCTGATGCTGAGCGAAGAGGGCTACACCGCGACCTCCATTGATACCGTGGCAGTGGTAACGCTGGATAAATCCGGCGGCGGTTTCGCCATTACCCAGATCGCGCTACAGAGCAAAATCGTGCTGCCAGGCATTGAGGCCGACGCGTTTGACAGCATTATTCAGAAAGCAAAAGCCGGTTGTCCGGTTTCTCAGGTGTTGAATGCTGAGATAACCCTGGATTATCAGCTCAATTCCTGACCTCTCGGGTGCCCGCGTTCAGCGGGCGCTCTCCTTTAAAGCCGTTTCAGGACAATGCCCCCGCCGTTGATTAATGTTATCTTTCTTGCTCACGAATGAGAGCAGGTGGGTCATGATCAGCATACGCGGAACGATTGAAGCTCAGGTTCTGGGCTTAACCGGCATGGCGCTAAAAGAGATCGATTTTGAACATCCCAAAGGCGAACCGGGGCTTTTTGGGCCGCAGTCGGCTATCTGGCAGGTTCACGGCGATTTCACGTCCATGCTCTGCGGCGGGGTCAGCGCGCTGTTGTTACAGATGCTGCATCCGCTGGCCCTGGCGGGCGTCTGGGATCACTCAAATTTCCGTGAAGATATCTTTGGCCGCCTGCGCCGCACCAGCCAGTTTATTTCCGCCACCACCTTTGGCACCACCGCCGATGCCGAACGGTTGATTGCAAAAGTACAGGGGATCCATATGCGGGTAGGCGGCCAGGACAAAGACGGCACGCCCTATCAGGCCAGCGATCCGCACTTGCTGACCTGGGTGCACGTCGCCGAATGCAGCAGCTTTATGGCCTCGCATCTGCGCTACAAGCGGACCGTGGTCAGCGCCGCCCGTCAGGAGCAATACTATGAGGAAGCGGCCGAAGTTGCCCGTCGCCTCGGGGCGCGGGATATCCCACAGACGCCGCGGCAGATTGCTGATTACCTGCAGGAGATGCGGCCGGTGCTGCGCTGCGATGAGCGAACCCAGGAAGTTGCCCACGTTCTGCTGTCGACCCGTCTGCCGGGCCGTATGAGCCGGCCGGTGGGGCGAATAATGATGCGCGCCGGAATTGACCTGCTGCCGCCGTGGGCGCAGGAGATGCTTAATTTGCCGATGAGCACGCTACAGCGGCACAGCGCGCGGTTTGCGGTTCACGGCGTCGCTCGCATACTGCGCGCCTCGGTGCGCAACGGCGCGTATCATTGCGCAATGCGCCGGATGAATCAGTTTTAATTTTGCCCCTTTGTTGAATACGCGGAAATATAGCCATGGCTATTATTGATATGGCTATGTTGTTTAAAAACAAACTATTCTCATTTATATATTTAAGGTCAGAAGAAATAATTAAACACTCTCTTAATGGCGGCGACTTATTCAGGAAAAATTAAGCCTGAACGCGTAGTCTGGCTCTTTTTCTTCGGGGAAGTGTCGGTAATGAAAATAAGTAACGATAAGCAGCGTTCCCAGGTTGCGCGTAAAACGACGCTGGTCAGCGTGATGGTCAATCTCTTTTTATCCAGTTTTCAGATACTGGCCGGGATATTCTCCGGCTCGCAGGGCTTAATCGCCGATGGTATTCATTCTCTTTCCGATTTGGTGGCCGATTTCGTTGTGCTGTTGGCCAATAAAAAAAGCGGCAAACCTTCGGACAGCGACCATCACTACGGGCACCGGCGCTATGAAAACGGCGCTTCACTGGTGATTGGCGCGCTGCTGTTACTGGTTGGCGCGGGTATGCTGTGGTCTGCTTGCGGCAAACTACTGCAACCGGAATCTATTCAGAGTGTGCATATTACCGCGCTGTGGGTGGCGCTCGCCGCGCTGACCGCCAAAGAGATTTTATTCCGCTATATGCTAAGGGCGGCTAAGCAAATCCAGTCCTCTATGCTAATTGCCAACGCCTGGCACGCCCGCTCAGACGCCGCGTCTTCGGTAGTCGTTGCGGTCGGCATCATCGGTAATCTGGCCGGTTACGCCTGGTTTGACCCAGTGGCCGCACTGGTTGTCGGCGCGCTGGTCACCCGCATGGGCTATACCTTTTCGTCTGACGCCCTCCATGACCTGATGGATCGGTCAGTGGATAGCGATAGCGAGCGGCAAATAATCGCCACTATCCTGGCAACGCCCGGCGTCGTGGCGCTGCACGACCTGAAAACCCGTCGTGCCGGGGATTTGATCCTGGTCGATGTGCATGTCGAAGTACCCGGGCATTTATCGGTAGCGGAGGGGCACGATATTGCGCTGCTGGTGCGGACCCGGGTGCTAAGCCACCATAACGTTCTGCATATGATGATTCATATTGACCCGTGTCGCGCAGAGAGCGCCGCGATTGTCGCGTAAATTATTCCCCTGGATTTTCGAGGGTTATGTCGGATTGCGGATAATATTGCCTGCGAAATAAAATAGGACCATAATTCAGCGGCTATTCTTTCATCGCTGATAAATAGCCGGCTGACACAATGTCGTGTTTTTAAACAATATAAGAAACCAATCGGTTAATAGAAACGCTCTATAGCCTGAATAATTCAAGTTACAGGAAGACGGCGGCGCAGGGAGTCCCCAGAATCTGACTTCTGTCAGCGAATGGGGTGCGAGGAAAGCCAATGTCCAGGTAACTTGCCGTTTGACAGGGATATTAACCGTGCGAAATTTCAGGAAGTAATACAATGATTATCCGGCCAGAACAACACTGGTTCCTTCGCTTGTTTGACTGGCACGGCTCCGTGCTGTCCAAAATTGTTTTTCGCCTGCTGCTTAACGTAATGATGTCGATTATCGCCATCATTAGCTATCAATGGTATGAGCGGCTGGGGATCCATCTTACCGTCGCGCCGTTTAGCCTGCTGGGGATCGCCATCGCTATTTTCCTCGGATTTCGCAATAGCGCCGGATATAACCGCTTTGTTGAAGCGCGCAATTTATGGGGGACGGTGCTGATTGCCCAAAGAACGCTGGTGCGCCAGCTGAAAAATATTCTGCCGACGGAAAGCGCAGCCCATCAACGCCTGGTGAGCTATCTGGTGGCGTTTAGCTGGAGTCTGAAGCATCAGCTGCGTAAGACGGATCCGAGCGCTGATTTAGCACGTCTGCTGCCGCCGCACAGCGTAAAGGAAATTCTCGCCAGCTCGATGCCGACCAACCGTATTCTGCTGCTGGCAGGTGATGAGCTGGGGCGTCTGCGCGCAGAAGGGAAGATTGGCGATATCACCTTCAGCCTGATGGACAATAAACTTGATGAGCTGGGCCACGCGCTGGGGGGCTGCGAGCGGCTGGCCAGCACCCCGGTGCCCTTTGCCTATACGCTTATTTTGCAGCGCACGGTGTATCTGTTCTGCGCGCTGCTGCCGTTTGCGCTGGTCGGCGATCTTCACTATATGACGCCGTTCGTGTCGGTGTTTATCTCCTACACCTTCCTGTCGTGGGATTCGCTGGCGGAGGAACTGGAAGATCCGTTCGGTACCGCCGCTAACGATTTGCCGCTGAACGCGATGTGTAACACCATTGAGCGCAACCTGCTGGATATGACCGGACAGTATCCCTTACCGGAGAAACTGGTGCCGGACCGCCACTACAATCTGACCTGATTTTGTGTGTTTATTATTCGTTAAATAAGTTAAATCTAACGCGTGATAGATAACATTGATTATACAGTCATGGCCCTGATTGTTATGCTTTCGTTAACAAAACGCCCGCTATTTTGACGGATAGCGGGTGATAAGACATCAGGCGGCATTTCACCTGCAATCCGCCGCCGAAAGCGCATCAGGAGTCAACATGAGTAGTAGAAGACGCGTCGTTCCCGGCGTCCATCCCTATGATGGTCCGGCGGGCGGCTGGGGTGCCTTAAAAGCCACCGCGATTGCCGTGCGTACGCAAATGGACGCGCTCGATGCTCCCGCCACGCTGCTGCGGACCAATCAGCCGGATGGTTTTGATTGCCCTGGCTGCGCCTGGCCCGACAAAGAGCATAAATCAACGTTTCAGTTCTGTGAAAACGGCGCCAAAGCGGTGACCTGGGAAGCCACCAGTAAACGCGTGACGGCAGAGTTTCTGGCAGCCAATACCGTGACCTCGCTGCTGGCGAGGAGTGATTTCGAGCTGGAAGGCTACGGGCGCTTAACTCAGCCTCTGGCCTATGATCAGGCCAGCGATACCCTGCGTCCTGTCTCATGGGAAGCGGCGTTTGCCCGTATCGGCGCCATTCTCCGGACGCTGCAGCCTCATGAAGTCGAGTTCTATACCTCCGGACGCGCCTCTAACGAAGCGGCCTTCCTGTTCCAGCTGTTCGCCCGCGAATATGGCACCAACAACTTTCCGGACTGCTCCAATATGTGCCATGAGTCGACCAGCGTCGGCCTGCCGCAGTCCATCGGTATCGGTAAAGGGACGGTCTCACTTGATGATTTTGATAAGACCGAGCTGGTGATTTCTATCGGCCACAATCCCGGAACCAACCATCCGCGCATGATGGGCACGCTGCACGAACTGGCGCGCCGGGGCGTGCCGATTATCGTCTTCAATCCGCTAAAAGAGCGGGCGCTGGAACGTTTCGCCGATCCGCAGAACGTCATTGAGATGGCGACCTACAGCTCAACCAACATTGCATCGACTTACTTCCAGGTCAAAGCGGGAGGCGACGCGGCGGCGCTTAAGGGCATCGCGAAGGCGCTGCTGCAGCTGGAAGCAGAGCAGGGCAAAGTGCTGGATCGGGCGTTTATCGATGAGCATACGCTGGGCTTTACCGACTTTGCGCAGGATCTACAGGCGACGCAGTGGCAGGATATCGAGCGCGAGTCGGGTTTAACGCGGGGCGATCTTGAACGGGTAGCGGCGGCCTATGCCAAATCTCACGCCACCATTATCACCTACGGCATGGGCATTACCCAGCATAATAAAGGCACCGCTAACGTCCGCCTGATAGCCGACCTGCTGTTGATGCGCGGCAATATCGGTAAGCCGGGTGCCGGAATCTGCCCGCTGCGCGGACACTCCAACGTGCAGGGTAACCGCACCGTCGGCATCACGGAAAAGCCGAGCCCCCAGTTTCTGGCCAACCTGCAGCGGGTGTTTGGTTTTACGCCGCCGCAGGAGCATGGTCATGATGCGGTAAAAGCGCTGCAGGCGATGATCGAGGGTGAATCGAAAGCGCTTCTCTGCCTGGGTGGTAACTTCGCGGTGGCTATGCCGGATAGCGAACGGGCTTTTCCGGCGATGCGGGGACTGGATTTGAGCGTGCATATTGGCACCAAGCTCAATCGTTCGCATCTTCTGGTGGCGAAAGAGACCATCATCCTGCCGTGTCTTGGGCGAACCGAACTCGATCTGCAGGAGACGGGACGGCAGTCGATCACCGTCGAAGATTCGATGTCGATGGTGCACGCATCGTCGGGCAAACTGAAACCCGGTTCGCCTGAACTGCGCTCGGAACCGGCGATTGTTGCCGGGATGGCCATGGCGACGCTGACGGAGAGCAAAATTGACTGGCTGGCGCTGGTCGCCGACTACGATCGGATCCGCGATCTGATTGAGCAGACCATCCCCGGCTTTAACCACTACAATCAGCGCATTCGCCATCCCGGCGGTTTTCGCATGCCGCTGCCGCCGACGGAGCGTATCTGGCCCACGCCGACCGGCAAAGCGATGTTCTCCGTTTTCGACGGGGTGCACGAAAACCAGCAGGTAGAAGGGCATGAGGTGATGCGCCTGGTGACGCTGCGCAGCCACGATCAATACAACACCACCATCTATGCCATGGACGATCGCTATCGCGGCGTGTTTGGCCGTCGCGACGTGCTCTTTATGAACGAACAGGATATGGCTGAGCTGGGATTTGAACACGGCGACCGGGTGGATATCCGCTCCGCGCTGCCGGGACACCATCAGCGGCTGGATGATATCACGCTGGTTGCCTACAACATCGCCCCGGGCACCGTTGCGGCCTACTACCCTGAAGCTAACGTTCTGGTTCCTCTGGATTACCTTGATAAAGAGAGTGGAACGCCATCGTATAAATCGGCGCCCGTGCGCTTAACCTTGCGCTCGAAAGAGATTCGCGCGCTGACAGCGCTTCGCTAACCCCTTTTGCCCACGGCGATCGTCGCGTCGTGGGCAAAATCGCTACCTCTGCGCCAGAATGAGCTTAACCCCCAGCCCGACGAAACCGGCGGCAAAGCAGGCTCTCAGCCCCTGTAAAACCCCCGGACGCGTCAGCACGTATCCGCGCATCGCCGCAGAAAAGGCGCCGTAGAGCAGAAAAATCAGCAGCGTCATCAGCATAAACACAGCGCTCAGGATCAGCATTTCGCCGATCGGCGACCTCGAGTTGCGCTGGATAAACTGCGGCAGAAAGGCGAGAAAGAAGAGCGGCAGTTTGGGGTTGAGCAAATTGATCAGGATCGCGTGGCTTATGACCTGACGCGAGTTGCGTTGCTCGATGCCTGTCACGCTCAGGCTCCCGCGCTGGGTCAGGGTGGCCCACGCCAGATACAGCAGCCAGGCAACGCCGGCGAACTTCACCAGCTCGAATGCGCCTGGCGTACTGTGGAGGATGGCCGCCAGCCCGGTTATCGCCGCCAGCATATGTGGAATAATGCCCAGCGTGCAGCCGACGGCCGCGGCAAAACTCATGCGTCTGCCCGCCGTCAGGCCGGTGGCAATGGTGTAAAGCGTCCCGGTACCGGGAGCGATGACCACAATAAGCGACGTTAAGAGAAACTCAGGGCTGATAAATGCCATGATGTCTTCCTGTGGGAGAGAATCGAGGCCCTGAGTATTTCGCAAAGCGCCGCGCGGGTATTGAACAAAATTGCACAGTTTCAGCTAGCGGCTCGCCTGAACGATAGCCTGGTAGCTGCCCGGCGTGACGGCAAACTGTTTTTGAAATGCGCGGGTCAGGTGGCTTTGGTCGGCAAAACCGGCCATGAAGGCTGTATCGGCGAGGGAGTGACCCTCCATCAGCAGACGACGCGCCAGACGAACGCGGGACTGTATCAGATAGGCGTGTGGCGTGATGCCGGTCGCGCGCGCGAAGCCGCGGATCAGCTGAAAGCGGCTGAGACCGCAAAGCCTGGCAAGCGCCTCAAGAGAGATTTTCTCTTCGGGGGCATCATCGAGATATTGTCTGGCCAGCACGATGGCGGGGGAGCCGATTTTGCCCGGCCGCCTGGCGCAGAGATGAAATTGGCAAACCTGCATCAGGCAGAGCAGCAGCGCTTCTTCCACGGCGGCGTCATCCGGCGCGCTGGCAACGATCTCGCGAAACAGCCGCTGCATTTGCCCGCGCAGCATCGGGTCTTCGACTACCGGGCGCAGGAGGATCTCTTCAGCCTTCATCTCTCCCTGCAACTCGTCAACGACACGCTCAGGATCGAGATAGACCATCTGCCAGCTGCGCGGGCCATCCAGTGGAATACCATCGTGCATCTCGCCCGGATTAACCATAATGATATCTCCGGCGGCGGCCTCAATTTTGCCCAGATGGCTCCATGAATGCTGCGCGCCCTGAGTGAAAATCCCGATACCGAACTGGTCGTGGGAATGGCGCGGAAAGCGCTGATCCGTGACTAACGATATGGCTTCCAGGCCTGGCATGGCCAGCCGGTGCTGCTGAACGTGATGAAGGCGAGTTTTCAACGGTTTCTCCTGCCGGTGCATCCCATGAGTGTAGCCTCAGGCACGCAGGACGAGCAACGGTCGACCGGCGCTTGAATTTCATCAACGCTGAACATAACATTTAACTAACATTTTGCCTGCTGCACCGGCAGCAGATTGCGCAAACAGTGGATGATAATGGATATTAAACAGCTTAAGTACCTGATTGCGCTCGACAGAACACGACATTTTGGCCAGGCCGCAGCGGCGTGCCACATTACTCAGCCTACGTTATCAATGCGTATTCGCAATCTCGAAGAAGAGCTCAATTTAACCCTTATCCAGCGCGGACAGCGCTTTGAAGGATTTACCCCGGAGGGCGAGCGTATTCTGGCCTGGGCGCGAGCGCTGCTGGCGGCGCATGACGGGTTAGAAGCCGAGGCGGCTATCTGTCGGGGGCAGATGGTCGGCCAGCTAAGGGTGGGGATGGTGCCTTTAGCCAGCCTTAATCCGATGCAGTTGATAAAACCGCTGGCGGAGAACTATCCGGAGCTGCAGTTCAGCCTGCTGTCCATGACGTCGGAACAGATTATCGACGGCGTCAGCCGCAACCAGCTGGATTTAGGGATCTGCTACCTGCACCATGTCGATAGCCAACTGTTCAACGTGCTCTGGCTGCCGCATACGCGTATGGGGCTGCTGCATGATAAACGTCATTATCAGTTTACCGATGCGACGCCGGAGTGGGAGACGCTGGCCGCGCTGCCGCTGGGCTTTCTGACCAAGGGCATGTACTACCGAGAATCGATTGAAATGAGCTTTAAGGCCAAGGGGCTGGCGCCAAAATACGTTTTTGAAAGCGATTCCACGTTTCAGATCATCCAGGCGGTGCAGGCCGGGATCTGCTGCGCGATTATGCCGCTGAATAACGGACTGGAAGCGTTAAGCGATAACCTGGAAATCAGGCCGATCGCCGAAACGGAGGTCGACTCGATGCTGGCGCTGATCATGCGCAACAAAGAGCCGGTGTCGTCGCTGGCGGAAAAATGCTTTGCCGATGCCCAGGCGATTTTTAGCGAACGCCAGCAGGATGAAGGCGCTTAGCCTGCCATCTGCCTCTGGATAAATTCAAGCCAGGCGCGCATTCTGGCGGGCATAAAATGGCGCTCCCGATAGAGGGCTGAAAGCTGTAACGGCGCCGGCGGTAACTCAAGCGTGACTTGCTGTAGCTCCCCGCGATTGATAAACGGGCGGCAGGGTTGTTCCCCCAGAATAGCGAATCCGACGCCGGCAAGAGCGGCATGCAGCGCCATTTCGCCGCTGTTGACGCGATAGTGTCCGCTGACGTTAACCTTTTTAAAGCTCCCGTCCGCCGCGACAAACTGCCAGGCTTGCCCCGCGAGGGCGCTGACGGTGGTGATACAGGGTAGCGAGGTTAATTGCTCGCTGTCTGTCGGCATACCCGTTCTGGCTATCAGCTGCGGAGAAGCGACCACGCAGCAGGGAAACGAAAAGAGCGGGCGCGCAATAACGCTGATGTCTTCCATTTTGCCGCGAGTGATGATCACCGCAATATCCACATCTTCTTTTAACACCTCCGTGCCCGCCAGATTAGTCGTACAGCTCACGGTTATTTTTGGATAGCGCAGGGCAAATTGCGCCATTAACGGCGCAAACAGCGAGGGGCCAATTTCGTTAGGGAGACACAGGCGTAGGAGCCCTTCGGGTTCTGCCTGCTGTTGCGTTAGCTCAGCTTCCGTAGCGGCTAACTGCTCCAGCACGGGTCGCATACTGGCGAGCAGCGTCTGACCGGCAGAGGTCAGCTTCATATGTCGGGTACTGCGCTGTATCAAGCGCAGCTGAAGGCTCTGCTCAAGCTGGGATATCTGTCGGCTCACATTCGATGAGGGCATCTGCAGCGCTTTTGCGCCGGCGCTAAACGAGCCATTTTCCGCCACGGTGACGAAGACCCGCAGCGCGTTGAGATCCAATCTTTTCACTCTCGATTATCCCAATTTTGATAACTAACAACCCCATTTTTACCGTCTTATGTCCGGTTTTACCAGACGCTAGACTCCCGGTATTACACAGTCAGGAGTGTTACATGCCCGGATATCTGGTACGAATAACGTTGATCATGGCTTTTGTTCAATTCATCAACGCGCTCGAATATATGATTTTTAATCCCTTATTTGCCTGGATGGCGCCGACGTTTCAGGTGCCGGTAAGCCAGGCGGGTTACGTCACCGGCATTTATACGCTGGCTTCCGTCATTGCGGGGGTCAGCGTCTGGCGATGGGTCGGTAACGTTAAACCGCAGCGCTTTTTGCTCTGCAACATGGCCCTGCTGGGGGGATTAACGATAATGACGCTGACCACCACCAGTTTTAGCGGATTGTTATTTTGGCGTTTTCTCGCCGGTCTGGTCGGCGGAACAACGATGGGGGTGGGCAGCAGTTTGCTGGTCAACATTATGCCAGCACACCTGCGTCCTCGGGCGTTGGCCTCAACGATTGCCGCATTCTCGCTGGTCAGCATCGTCGGCATGCCGACGATGTTATTTCTCAGTGAAAAAATCGGCTGGCAGATAGCCCCCGCGACGATCGGCGGGCTCTGCCTGATTGCGTTGCCACTGATAAAACTCGCGCTGCCGGAGCAGCCCATTGCGGCGAACCGTCAGGCAGATTTGCGCTGGTCTTCATCGGTGCTGTTTTACGCCTCCGGCAACGCCCTCGCGCAGTTCAGTGCGATGTTAATCATTCCGCTGCTGGTTCCGTTACTGACGGCGAAAATGGGGGCCAGCGGCGATCAATTACCGTGGTTCTTTTTCGCTGGCGGACTGGCGGGGCTGTGCGCCACTAAACTCACCGGCAAGCTATGCCAGCATTACAGCGGCTACTGCATCAGCCTGCTGGCCAGTCTGCTGTTTATACTGAGCCTGAGCATCGCTTTTACCTTCAACCACGGCGGCGGGCTGTTTATGGTGTTGTTTCTGGCGGCCGCCTACTGTCGCCTGGTGGCCTCATCGGCAGTGGCGATGCGTTTTCCAGAGGATGGCGCCAGGGCGGGGTTTACCCTTTTACAGAATACCCTGATGTCATTAAGTACGGCGGCGGCTTTTCTGCTTTCATCATGGTTGTTATCGGTTGCCGGGAACGGCGAGCGGGCGATGAATGGGATATTGCTGCTCTGCGCCCTGAGCGCATTGCCGCTGCCGTGGCTACTACGGGTTCAGGAGAAAAAATTAGCCGCGCACGCCGCCGGTTAAACCGGCGGCGGCAGTCATCAAATATTCTCCAGGCTAATCCCTCGGGTTTTTGGTCCAAAGATGCCTACTGAGAGCATCACCATCAGCATGCTGGCGACGATAAAGCTAATTACCCCGGGTGTACCGGCGTATTGCAGAATAATGCCGATCAAAATGCTGGTGATCGCCGTGGACAGGCGGCTAAAGGAGTAGCAAAAGCCGACCGCCCGCGCGCGAATATGGGTCGGGAAAACTTCGGCCTGGTAGGCGTGATAGCTAATGGTCAGCCAGGCGTTTGACCAGGTGATCATAAACCCGCAGATCACCAGCAGCACCGGACTGTTCTGAAGCGCAAACAGGGTACCAAATACCACCGTCATCAGCGCGGAAAGCACAATTTGCCATTTGTTTTCAAAACGATGGACGAAGCGGGTACAAAACAGGCAGCCAATCGGATAGGCGAGGGTAATAAAAAACGCATACAGCAGGCTGTGGGTGATGCTCGCTCCCTGGCCGGAAAGCAGGGCCGGTAGCCAGTTGCCGAAGCCAAAGAAGCCGATGGCCTGGAAGAAGTTCATCACCATCAGCATAATCGTGCGTTTGCGGTACTGCGGCGCCCAGATCGCTTTAAAACTTCCCAGCCTGCGCGGATGCTCCTGCGTCTGCACCTGATGGCGCGGCGAGGGAGAAACGCCGCAGCGCTGTTCCATTTCGCACATGACCTTATGGGCCTCATCATGGCGGCCCTTTTCCTCCAGCCAGCGCGCCGATTCCGGCAGCTTCTTGCGGATGACCCAGATGATCAATGAGCAGAGCGCGCCGAAGATAATCACCCAGCGCCAGCCGGTCAGGCCGAAAAGGGTAATCGGCACCAGCATCCACGACATCAGCGCCACGGCGGGAACCGATAAAAACTGAATAAAGAAGGCGAAAGCGAAGGCTTTATTGCGCAGATGCGTCGGCACCCATTCGCTTAAGTAAGTGTCGATGGTCACCAGCTCAATACCGAGACCGATGCCCACCAGAAAGCGGCAGAAGATAACCCCTTCAGCGCTGCTTTGCAGGGCCATCATCAGGGAAAACACGCCGTACCAGGCGAGGGCGAACATAAACGTCAGGCGGCGGCCCAGTTTGTCCGCCAGCGGCGCAAGCAGGCTGGCGCCGATAAACAGCCCCATAAAGGTAGACGAGGCGAAGGCGGCCTGGTCTGAAATCCCGAAAATACCCTGTTCGCCGGTATGGAAAATATTCTCTGCCAGCAGCCCGGTACTGATATAACCGGTCTGAAAAAGATCGTAGAGCTCGAAGAAACCGCCCAGCGCCAGAAGGGTGATAAAAGACCACAGGCCAACGGAGGCGGGCAGCGCATCAATGCGAGCGGTCAGGCTGGAGTGGGAGCGTCCCGGAGAGGCGAACGCGGCGTCGCCCAGGACCTGGGTGGTAGACATATTATTATTTTCCTTAGATGAAATGTTTGCCTGCTAATGTTATTTGATTGTTAATGGTTTTAAATTTTTAATCGCATCGGTGAAAAGGCATTTGCAGAATAAAATAATGTGAATAAGGTTTGGTTGGCGTTGTATGCTGGTTTCTGCGTTTGACCCGCCCAAAGGTTGAAGGAATTCACCATCATGCCGCTAAGTTTTGACCAGAATTTCATTTAGGAAAACGAGAGATTGTTGCGCTGAGGTTATTCATCTACATTCATAGCGAGTACTCCCTCTCAGGAAAAAAATCATGTCCAGAAAGCAAGTTTTGCAAGCGGCGCTGGCGGCGGCGCTTTCGCTGACCATGATGGCGACGCCTGTTTTCGCCAACCCCGGTAACGGCAACGGCGGCGGTAATCATGGTAATAGCGGTAACCATGGGAATAACGGTAACAACGGCAATAGCGGTAAAAACAACGTTGATAAGGGCAACAAGGGTCATAAAGAAGGAAACCCGGGGCAGAGAAAAAATTACGGCAAACCCGATCATGTCTCTGCCGATATCAGCTTCTCCAGAGCGCGTTCGCTGGCGGTAAACTACGGTTTAACCGGCTATCAGTCGCTGCCGCCGGGGATAGCAAAAAATCTGGCTCGCGGAAAACCTCTGCCGCCGGGGATTGCCAAAAAAGCGGTTCCGGCATCGATGCTTAACGAACTGCCGTACTATCCTGGCTATGAATGGCGCGTGGTGGGCCAGGATTTGGTGCTAATCGCGCTGAGTACGGCGATCGTGACGTCGATAATTAATGGCGTCTTTGATTAGTCAATTAACCCCGGTTCGCGCCGGGGTTAAGGTTATCGTGGCGGGAGTTGCGCATTAAGGTCATTCTAAACAAATCGTCACTAAAGCGAGATTTTAACTTTACTCGAATAATTGAATGACTATAATGAGCACAAATTCACACAGGAGAAATATGTTGGACAGTCACCCTTACTTAAACATCAAGGCAAGCTGACGCTATTTTTTCTGCGCTGCTTGCCAACCGGCGGGCAGCAATCTCCTCATCCAGACGATTGCATCCCATAAAAATAACGCAGCATGGCTGCGAGGATAATCGTCATGTTCATGTTTAAAAATACATTATTCCCTCCACCGTCAACACGACGTTAATCGCCTTCCGGGCGACAATTTGTCGTGTGCTTAATAAAGCACATAGTTAATTCTTCCAGCAAAAATGGAGGAAACTATGTTGATGTTTCCTTATATCGCAAATTTACTCGCCGCGATGCTGTTGGGCGCGCTGATTGGCGCTGAAAGACAGTGGCGTCAGCGTATGGCCGGCCTGCGCACCAACTCGCTGGTCGCCACCGGCGCGGCGGTTTTTATTCTGAGCTCCATTTCAACATCGCCGGACAGCCCCGGACGTATTGCCGCGCAGGTGGTATCCGGAATTGGTTTTCTCGGCGCCGGCGTCATCATGCGTGAAGGCATGAACGTGCGCGGCCTGAATACCGCCGCAACCCTGTGGTGCTCTGCGGCGATTGGTGTACTCTGCGGTTTAGGCCAGTTCTGGCAAGCAGCGGCGGCAACGCTGATAATCCTCTGCGCCAATATTCTACTGCGCGAAGCGGCGCAGAGAATTAATCAGATCCCCGGCGCGACAGAAGAAGAGAAATGCTACGTTCTGAATATTGTCTGTCAAAGCGAATATGAAAACGCGATTCGTCAGCTATTGCTTAATATCAGTAAAGAGATGACGCTCAGCCTTCAGGGACTGGTGTCGACAGCAGCAAAAGAACAAGGGCATAAAGAAATCCGCATCGAACTGGTGGGAAATACCGACTGTCGAAAAGCGCGAGATCTCATTATGACAAGAATTGGCGGGGACGAAAACATTACGTCAGTCCGCTGGTGCGTCGAGGGGAGTTAACCTCGTGACTATTTCACTCTGACAATCATTTGTCTAAGGAGGGAATGATGGATATTCCCAGGCGATTAAAGTAATAAGCGTTTAATAACGTAAAAATGAATTATGCATAAGTCATTTATGCAGGGATAACGACGTCTTAAATTTGAGGATTAATCATGACTGACATGAAAATAGAAAACCGGAAAATAAACCGGTCTGCGTCAGAAAATGATAAGCAGCATAAAAAAAGCTTCGCCATTGAAACCGAGGCATTTAACAGCCCGGATCATACGCTGGCGCGGTTAAACAGCAGTCGCCACGGGCTCACCACCGAAGATGCCCTTGAACGACTGGATGAATACGGCCGCAATGAAGTGGCGCATGAGCAGGCGCCGCCGGCGTTGATCCAGCTTTTGCAGGCATTCAATAACCCGTTTATCTATGTCCTGATGGCGCTGGCCGCCGTCAGCTTCGTGACCGATTACTGGCTACCGCTGCGTAACGGCGAAGAGACCGATCTGACCGGGATCATCATTATCGTCACGATGGTTAGCCTGAGCGGGTTATTGCGTTTCTGGCAGGAGTTTCGCACCAACAAAGCGGCGCAGGCGCTGAAATCCATGGTCCGCACCACGGCGACGGTGCTGCGTCGCGGTCCCGGGAATATGGGGCCGGTGCAGGAAGAAATTGCCATTGAGGAGCTGGTGCCCGGGGATATCATCTTCCTGGCGGCGGGGGATCTGGTTCCGGCAGACGTCCGCCTGCTGGAATCCCGGGACCTGTTTGTCAGTCAGTCGATACTCAGCGGCGAGTCGCTGCCGGTTGAAAAGTATGACGTTCTGGCCAGCGTTTCCGGTAAAGGATGCGACAGGCTTCCCGAGCCGAACAAAGATAAAAGCCTGCTGGAGATGGGCAATATCTGTCTGATGGGCACTAACGTGACCAGCGGCAGGGCACAGGCGGTGGTGGTGGCCACCGGAAACCGTACCTGGTTTGGTTCGCTGGCGAAATCCATCGTCGGCACGCGTACTCAGACGGCGTTCGACCGCGGGGTAAACAGCGTCAGCTGGCTGCTGATCCGCTTTATGCTGGTGATGGTACCGATTGTGCTGCTGATTAACGGCTTCAGCAAAGGTGATTGGGTTGAAGCCTCGCTGTTTGCCCTGGCGGTAGCGGTTGGCCTGACGCCGGAAATGCTGCCGATGATCGTCAGCTCCAACCTGGCGAAAGGCGCTATCGCCATGTCGCGGCGCAAAGTGATCGTCAAGCGGCTGAACGCCATCCAGAACTTTGGCGCTATGGACGTGCTGTGTACCGATAAAACCGGTACGTTAACTCAGGACAATATCATCCTTGAGCATCACCTTGATGTCAGCGGTCATGAGAGCGACCGGGTGCTGACGCTGGCCTGGCTTAACAGTAGCAGCCAGAGCGGGGCGCGCAACCTGATGGACCGGGCGGTGCTGCGCTTTGGCGAGGGGCGGATTGCGCCAGCGACCAAAGAGCGTTTTGTCAAACTTGATGAACTGCCGTTTGATTTTGTCCGCCGTCGGGTCTCGGTGTCGGTGGAAGATGTCCGCCACGGTGACAAAAGCCTGATCTGCAAAGGCGCGGTCGAAGAGATGCTGATGGTCGCCACGCATCTTCGTGAAGGCGATAACGTTGTGGCGCTGGATGAAACCCGACGCGATCTGCTGTTAGCCAAAACGAAGGACTATAACGCCCAGGGCTTCCGCGTGCTGCTGGTCGCAACCCGCAAGCTGGATGACTCCGCGCTGACCACGCCGCTATGCACCGCCGATGAGCAGGGATTGACGGTTGAAGGGATGCTGACTTTCCTCGATCCGCCGAAAGAGAGCGCGGGAAAAGCCATTACCGCGCTGCGCGATAACGGCGTGGCGGTGAAAGTGCTGACCGGCGATAACCCGGTGGTTACGGCGCGTATTTGCCTGGAAGTGGGCATCGATGCCCACGGTATTCTGACCGGCGCCCAGATTGAAGCGATGACGGATCGCGACCTGGAGCGAGAAGTGGAAACGCGCTCGGTATTCGCGAAGCTGACGCCGCTGCAGAAGTCGCGCATCCTGAAAACGCTGCAGAAAAACGGCCACACCGTCGGCTTTCTCGGCGACGGCATCAACGATGCGCCAGCCCTGCGCGATGCGGACGTCGGCATTTCGGTTGACAGCGCGGCGGATATCGCCAAAGAGGCATCGGATATCATCCTGCTGGAAAAGGATCTGATGGTGCTGGAAGAAGGGGTGATCAAAGGACGTGAGACGTTCGGCAATATCATTAAGTACCTGAATATGACTGCCAGTTCTAACTTCGGCAACGTCTTCTCGGTACTGGTGGCCAGCGCGTTTATTCCGTTCCTGCCGATGCTGGCGATTCATCTGCTGATTCAGAACCTGATGTACGATCTCTCCCAGCTCTCGCTGCCGTGGGACAAAATGGACAAAGAGTTTCTGCGCAAGCCGCGTAAGTGGGATGCGAAGAATATCGGCCGTTTTATGCTGTGGATTGGCCCAACCTCGTCCATTTTTGATATCACCACCTTCGCGCTGATGTGGTACGTGTTTGCAGCAAATCACGTCGAAGCCCAGGCGCTGTTCCAGTCCGGGTGGTTTATTGAAGGACTGCTGTCGCAAACGCTGGTGGTGCATATGCTGAGAACGCAGAAAATTCCGTTTATCCAGAGCCGGGCGACCTTGCCGGTGCTGCTCACCACCGCGGTGATTATGGCTATCGGGATCTACATTCCGTTCTCGCCGCTGGGAGCGATGGTCGGACTGGAGCCGCTACCGCTGAGCTACTTCCCATGGCTGGTCGCGACGCTGCTCAGCTATTGCCTGGTAGCGCAGGGCATGAAGCGTTTCTATATCAAACGTTTCGGTCAGTGGTTCTGATGATAAGGAGGCGCAGAGATGAATCGTTCTCCGGACACCATCATCGCGCTGATATTTTTCCTGATGGGTTTGCTGGTGCTGCTGTTAGCAATCTGGCAAATCCTGTTCTGAAAGGGGGCGCGATGCGCAGAGGATCGCTGGATAAAGTCTTTATTCAGGTGGCGATTATTGCGGCCATCATTATTCTGCTGACAATCTGGATTAGATAAGAGGATCCCGGGCCAGTGGCCCGGGATGTGCATTTCTGCCGGTAAAGATGTTACAGATCGAAGCGGTCGAGGTTCATCACTTTGGTCCATGCGGCGACAAAGTCACTAACGAACTTTTGCCGCGCATCGCTGCAGGCATACACTTCTGCCAGCGCACGCAGGACGGAGTTAGATCCAAAGACCAGGTCAACGCGGGTCGCGGTGTATTTCTCTTCGCCGCTCTTACGGTCGCGACCGATAAACAGCTCAGCGTGCTCATCAGCGGCTTTCCAGACGGTGCCCATATCGAGCAGATTGACGAAGAAATCATTGCTCAATACGCCCACGCGGTCGGTAAACACGCCGTGACGGCTGCCGTCGAAGTTAGCGCCCAGCACGCGCAGGCCGCCCACTAGTACCGTCATTTCCGGCGCCGTCAGCGTTAACTGCTGCGCCTTATCAATCAGCAGCGTTTCGGTGGAAATGCCGCCGCCAATGCGGCGATAGTTGCGGAAACCATCGGCCAGCGGCTGCAGCAGATCCATCGCTTCGACATCGGTCTGATCCTGGCGCGCATCGACGCGGCCTGGAGCAAAGGGGACGCTAACCTGAACGCCCGCCGCAACGGCAGCCTGCTCAATGCCCACTACGCCAGCCAGAACGATAATATCGGCCAGCGAAGCTTTACCGGACGCCTGCTGAATCGCCTGCAGGGTCGGCAGCACGCGGGTTGCGATAGCGTTCACCGGCCAGGCATTCTGCGGTTCCAGCGCCAGACGTGCGCCGTTAGCGCCGCCGCGTTTATCGCCACCGCGGAAGGTGGAAGCCGACGCCCATGCCACGGAAACCAGCTCGCTGACCGACAGACCAGCATCGGCAATAGCGGTTTTCAGCGCGGCGATGTCTTCTGCGCCCGGATTGTGGATCGCTGCCGGTAACGGGTCTTGCCAGATCAAATCTTCTTTCGGTACTTCCGGACCCATATAGCGGGATTTCGGCCCCATATCGCGATGGATCAGTTTAAACCACGCGCGGGCGAAAGCCTCGTTAAAGGCCTGCGGATCGTTAAGGAAGCGACGGCAAATTTTATCGAATTCCGGGTCAAAGCGCAGCGTCAGGTCAGTCACCAGCATGGTCGGCTTACGTTTTATCTCTGGATTAAAAGGATCAGGGATAATTTCGGGGCCGTCTTTCGCTTCGAACTGAATCGCGCCTGCCGGGCTACGGGTTTGTACCCATTCATATTTGTACAGGTTTTCTAAGAAGTAGTTGCTCCACTGAGTCGGCGTTTGCGTCCAGACAACCTCAAGACCAGAGGTGATGGCATCCGCGCCTGCGCCGCTATTGTAGCTGTTCGCCCAACCGAGACCCTGCGCTTCAATCGGCGCCGCTTCCGGCTCTGCGCCTACGTGGGTGGTCACCGCAGCACCGTGCGTTTTACCCAGCGTATGGCCACCGGCGATCAGCGCGACGATCTCTTCATCATTCATCGCCATATTACCGAAGGTAGCGCGAATCGCTGCGGCTGCGGAGAGCGGGTCGCCGCTGGCGTTGGGGCCTTCCGGGTTAACGTAAATCAGACCCATTTCAGTGGCGCCAATGGCCTGCTGATTCAGGCTTTCCGGATGGCGGTGAGCCAGCCATTCGGTTTCATTACCCCAGTCAACATCCAGATCCGGTTCCCAAACGTCTTCGCGGCCAGCCCCGAAGCCAAAAGTACGGAAGCCGGAATTTTCCAGCGCCACGTTGCCCGCCAGCATATAGAGGTCGGCCCAGGAGATTTTCTGACCGTATTTCTGTTTTATCGGCCACAGCAGGCGACGGGCCTTATCGAGGCTGACGTTATCCGGCCAGGAGTTGAGCGGAGCGAAACGCTGCTGACCGCGTCCGGCGCCGCCGCGACCGTCAACGGTGCGGTAGGTACCGGCGCCGTGCCATGCCATACGAATAAACAGCCCGATATAGCTGCCCCAGTCCGCTGGCCACCACTCCTGCGAGTCATTGAGCAGGGCATGCAGGTCGGCTTTCAGCGCTGAATAGTCGAGCTTTTTAAACTCTTCCCGATAGTTAAAGTTCTCCCCCAGCGGGTTAGAGCGATTGGAGTGCTGGTTCAGCAAATCGACGCGTAGCTGATTGGGCCACCAGTCGCGGTTGCCGGTACCACCGCCCGCGCTCTGCGTTGGCGTTGGCGTTTCGGCGTGAAAAGGGCATTTCCCTGCGGATGGGGTGTTCGATGGATCGTTTGACGTGCTCATATCAGGCTCCGTTTGCTTTTGTGAATGCCATTACGATATACACTGCTTCGAGTAAACGATATGTGAATAAAACTACGGATTTAATAGATAATTCCGTTCAATTGCTCTTGTAAAAACCGAACATATGTCATTGTTGAATGATTAGTTTTCGGTATTAACGCGAACACAATAATAGGAACCTCAGGGTAAAGGAATCGTTAAAACCGCTTCAGCGCCGGGGAAGACGCATTGTTTGCGTTACGACAATTTTCATGCGTAAAAAAGCTTAGCGCTGCCAGTATAAAGGCGTACCAAAAACGTCGACAAAATAGTCAATTACCGTCCGTACGTTTAGCGAAGGGTGGCGAGCGTGAGGATAAATCGCCGACACTGGCGAAGGCGTGCTGCTAATCGCGGCGGTGAAATGAGGCATCAAATGAATCAGTCTTCCCGCGCCAATGGCTTCGTTGACCATCCAGTCGGGAAAAAGTATTACCCCCATGCCGCCCAGCGCGGCGGTCAGCAACGCATCGGCGTTATTGGATGCCAGCTGCGGGGTTTGCGGATAGTGAACCCATTCGCCTTCCGCGAGGCGAAATAACCAGCGGTTAGGCCCGTTTGAACCGCTGTACACCAGCGTACTGTGCTGGCGAAGATCTTCCGGCCGCTGCGGAACACCGCGACGCTGCAGATAGCGCGGGGCGGCAACCAGATAGTGATGCTGCATCCCCAGCACTCTGGCATGAACGCTGGAGTCGGGCAGGCTACCGATGCGGAAAATAACATCGGTCGCCTCCCGATGCGGATCGATAAAATCATCGGTCAGCGCCAGCTCAATTTGCATTTGTGGATAACGTTCGCTCAGACCCGGTAGCCATGGCGCAATATGGCGCTGGCCAAAGTAGACCGGGGCGTTGATTCGCACCAGCCCCCCAGGCTCAAGGCTCCGATCCTGCAGGTCGCGTCTGGCGGCGCTGAACTGTTCGCTGATGCCTCTGGCATGTTCGGCAAAAAGACGTCCGGCTTCGGTGGGCACCACTGCGCGGGTATTACGATAAAACAGCTGTTGGCCGAGGGAGTCTTCAAGCTGATGAATGACGCGCGACACCATGGACGGGGAAACGCCTTCCCGTCGCGCCACCACGGAAAAGCTCTGGCTGTCGTACACGGCGATGAACAGCTGTAGCGCCCGAAAATTCACATTACCCGCATCGCTCATTTATGCAATATCCGCAAAAGTGTTTTCCTGATTGTACCGTTTTTCACACTACTTCGCTGTTTTATGCTCTGCCGCTTGATTAATAAGCGGAATTTAATGATGCAGTTATTACTGATTTTTCTGGTGATTGCCGGCGGCATGGGTCTGTCCGTCGAAGCCGGGCTACTGGGACCGCTGGCCGGTCAGGTAGGGGATTTATGGGCGACGTTCAGTATATTTGGCGTCGGGAGCGCCCTCACGTTTTTGCTGATGCTGCTGTTTGGCCCGCGCCAGAGCCCCTCATTTTTCTCTTTACCCGGCTGGCAGCTCACCGGAGGCGTGCTGGGCCCCATTTACGTCGTCATTTTAACCGTTGCCGTACCGGTGATCGGTATCGCTATGACCATGATCGGCATTCTTGCCGGCCAGGTCTGTAAAAGCCTGCTGATCGACCATTACGGGCTGTTCGGTTCGCCAAAACGTAAAATCGATGGGCGGCGGCTTATTGCTCTGCTGTTAATCGTTGTCGCCCTGGTTCTGATTGCCACAAGCTGAGGTTGTAAAATGAGTAGCATAATGATTTTGTTGGCGCTGGTCGGCGGCGCGATGCTGAGTATGCAGGCGGCGATCAACGGCCGTTTAGGCAGTCAGGTTGGCGTGTTTCGTAGCGCATTTCTCACCTTCGCCGTGGGAGGATTGATCACCGCGCTGCTGATTTTGTATTTCGAGCCTCACCAGACGATGACGCTGCTCGATGTGCCGAAATGGCAGCTGCTGGGGGCGTTTTGCGGTGTACCCTATATCGTGATTATGGTGCTGGCGGTTCAGCGTATCGGCACCGCGACGGCCACGGTAGCGGTTATTTTTGGCCAACTGGCCATGAGCCTGCTGATTGATAATTTCGGCTGGCTGGGAAATGACGCCATCGCTTTCTCCCCGGGCAGGCTGGGGGCGATCGTCTGTCTGGGGCTGGCGTTGTTCTTTATTTATCGCTCCAGTTCAGTAGCCGCAGCGGAAGATAAGCAGTAGAGAGACATCTGTTTTGCCCGGTAGCGATACGCTATCGGGCGCCCCCTGTCAGCCAGACGTCGGCCGTTATCAGCTGCGAATACATTTTCGCTTCGGGCATCATCGACAGTAGACCGGCCATCAGCATTTCTCCTGCCTCATGAAGCGCGCTAAGCGGCATTTCCGGCAGACTTTCAAGAATAAACCACATCCGCGGACTCTCTACGCTCAGGCGAGTGCGTACTCCCTGTCGCCAGTTCCAGCGTCGGCAGGTCACCCCTGCGTCATCGCACCAGACCACTTCACCCGCGTCGGGGTTTTCGAAGACGATCTTTCCCTCTTTGACGGTATCGAACGGCTCGCTGCCGTCGGCGATCTTCAGTTGCGGGACGCCAACGTAAGCCGCCAGGTTTTCCCCACCGACCGGCACGGCGTAGCGCAGGCTCACCGCATTATAGAGATCGACGATCGGATCGAGCGCTGCCATTTAGCCATCGCGCAGCACCCGCCTGCGCAAGGCTTCCGCCGAGCAGGGCGTGCGCTTAGGCTTTGCGCCAAAGGCGCGGAATACCTCGTTCCAGGCCTGCAAATGTGCTTCCGCCCACTGCGGCTCACCGGCGATAACCGCACGGCAGGCGGAATGGAGCGCTTCTGCACCAACCTGCGGCGCGCGTACGGGAGCAGAGATAACATCAATGCTCAGGGCGCGAAAGCCGGGAGCCAGCGCCGACACCTGTGGGCTGATTGACGGTAATACGTTATTCATTGGATAATCCTTTAACGACTATTTTAAAGCATAATATCGACCGATGACCAAAAAAGTCAATATAACGACCGGGGCGGGCGCTGATGCCGCCAGCATCAATGAAGCCGTTGCGGCGCGCATTAAGCGCTATCGGGCGGAAAAGAAGATCTCCCTCGACGAGCTATCAAGGCGCGCGGGCGTCAGCAAAGGGATGCTGGTAGACATTGAAGCCTGCCGGGCTAACCCGAGCATTGCGCTGTTATGCCGTCTGGCGTCAGCCATGGGCGTTGCGGTGGCCGATTTCGTCAATGTTGCCTCCGCGCCGCCGGTAAAGGCGATCGCCGCAGGCGATATCCCCACGCTGTGGCAGGGTGAACAGGGCGGCCACGCGCGACTGCTGGCCGGAACCAGCGGTCCAGATATGGTGGAACTCTGGCAGTGGAGTCTTTATCCGGGCGAAATTTTTACTTCTCCGGGCCACGGAGAAGGGACCACGGAGCTGCTTTTTGTGACCGAGGGCGCCCTGACATTAACGGTGAACGACAGCCTCTATTTGATTCCCGCCGGTGATTCAGCCGTCGCGCGTACCGACGCTCCGCATAGCTACGCTAACGCCGGCGAAACGGTGACGCGATTCACCATGACGGTCAGTGAAAAAGCGCGCTAGCCATTCGCCTCCGTCGATCTTACGATGGAGGTTATTTCAGTGACAGTGTCACTTTAAATCTCTAACATGCTGATACATTTCTGCCAAATCATTAGCAACCTTTCGGTAGGGCTCCCGCTGCGATAACGCTATTCTTCCCCGCTTTTCCTTTTTCAGGCCCTTTGTAACCCAGGTAAATGCCCGCTAATGTCCCTTATGAGAGATGAAATTCGCGACCATTCAGCGGAAGAGATGCTATTTATCCGCCGTGCCGTCATTGCGTTTCTACTGGTGGTGGTCTGCTTTGCTGTCCTGATTGTTAACCTCTACCGCCTGCAGGTAGAGCAGCACGACTTTTATCAGACCCGTTCAAACCAGAACGACATTAAAATGCTGCCCATCGCGCCGAGCCGCGGGCTGATTTTCGACCGCAACGGCATCCCGCTGGTACAAAATATTACCCTCTACCGTTTGCAGGTGATCCCGAGCAAAATCGCCGATATGACGGCGCTGCTGCAGCAGCTGACGCCGATTGTTGATTTAACCCCGCAGGATATCGCCGACTTCCGCGACGATATGCACCACACCAGCCGCTACAAAGAGGTGACCTTAAAATCGGACCTGAGCGATGTTGAGGTGGCGCGTTTTGCCGTCAATGAGTTCCATTTTCCCGGCGTTACCGTAGAGAGCTACCAGCAGCGCGCTTATCCCTACGGCGCCGAGCTGGCGCACGTAGTTGGCTATGTCTCGAAGATCAACGACAGCGATTTGCAAAAGCTGGCCAAAGCCGGCGAAGAAGAGAACTACGCCGCCGACCATAATATCGGTAAGCAGGGCATCGAAGGCTACTATGAGAAAGCGCTGCACGGCACCACCGGTTATCAGGAAGTTGAGGTGGATAACCACGGGCGGGTGGTGCGTCTGCTAAAAGAGGTGCCGCCGGTGGCCGGGAAGAACATCTACCTGACGCTGGATTTGCATCTGCAGCAGTATATCGAGTCGGTGCTGAAGGGGCAGCGCGCGGCGGTGGTCGCCGTCGATCCGCGCGACGGCGGCGTGCTGGCGATGGTTTCCAGCCCCAGCTATGACCCGAATCCCTTTGTCAGAGGCATTGGCTACCAGGCCTATCGTTCGCTGCTCGAAAACCCCGACCGTCCGCTTATTAACCGTGTCACCCAGGGGCTCTATCCGCCCGCGTCGACGGTGAAGCCCTACATGGCGCTGTCAGCGCTATCGGCGGGGGTGATCACGCCAACCACCTCCTTCTTCGGCGCGCCGACGTGGACGCTGCCGGGAACCCAGCGCCGCTACCGCGACTGGCTGAAGAGCGGCCACGGCATGCTTAACGTCACCAAAGCGATCGAAGAGTCGGCGGATACGTTTTTCTATCAGGTGGCGTTTGAGATGGGGATCGACCGTATTCACGAGTGGCTGAGCAAGTTCGGTTACGGTCAGTCTACCGGTATCGATCTTAACGAAGAGTATGCCGGGGTGCTACCGAGCCGGGAGTGGAAACAGCGGGTGCATAAAAAACCGTGGTATCAGGGGGATACCATTTCCGTCGGCATCGGCCAGGGCTACTGGATTGCCACGCCGATCCAGATGGTTAAAGCGCTGACGACCCTGATAAATAACGGCAAAGTGCAAAATCCGCATCTGCTTTACTCCATGAAGCAGGGGAATAGGGTCGAGCGCTATCAGCCACCGCAGAATCTGCCGCAGATTGGCGATCCGCATTCGCCATACTGGGACGTGGTACGCAACGGTATGTACGGCATGGCGAACCTGCCAAACGGCACCGGGTATAAGCTGTTCCATACCGCGCCGTACCAGATCGCGGCAAAATCGGGGACGTCCCAGGTCTTCAGCCTGAAGGAGAATCAGACCTACAACGCGAAGATGATCCCGGTGCGCCTGCGCGACCATATCTTCTACACCCTGTTTGCGCCGTATCAGCATCCGAAGGTGGCGATGGCGCTGATTCTGGAGAACGGCGGCGGCGATGGCGTAGTGGCAGGACCGACGGCACGCGCCATCCTCGACCATATCTTTGACCCGGCAAACGCGCCGGCTGAACAGGGTGCTGCGGCTGCGGTGCCGCAGGTGGAGAGCGCGGACGCGCAATAGACGTTATTCGCCCGGAGCATAAGCGTTAGCTGATTGGTTATTTGCCGCCGCTGGCGCTTTTGCTCATAGTAGGGCTCTGTGTTGTTGTGAAAAAAGGCCCTCCGATGTCGTTAAGCCGAAATACGCTTCTCATTGTGCAGACCGGCACCCCGCCGGATGAAATCGCCTCCGACCACGGCGATCTTCCCTCCTGGTTTGCTCATTTACTGGCGCCGTGGCGCAATAAAATCAGCGTGGCGCGAGTGTTTGCCGGGGAGACGCTTCCCGCCCCGGATAACGCGACCGTCGCGGTGATTACCGGCTCATGGGATATGGTGACCGAACGCCTGCCGTGGAGCGAAATGACCGCGGCCTGGATCCGCGAGGCAATGGCAATAGAGATGCCGCTGTTTGGCGTCTGTTACGGGTATCAGCTGATGGCGCATGCGCTGGGCGGCGAGGTGGATTACCATCCTGCCGGGCGCGAGGCCGGAAGCAAAACTATTTCGCTGTCAGAAAGCGGGCGGGCGGATCGTCTTCTGGCCGATCATCCGGCGCCGTTCAGCGCGCATCTGACTCATATGCAAACGGTCACCCGATTACCGCCGGGGGCGAAGGTGCTGGCCTCGTCGCAGCACGATCCGCACCAGATTGTGCGCTACGGCGCCCATGCCGTCTCCACCCAGTTCCACCCGGAAATCACGCCGGCGATTGCCCGCTCGCTGATCGCGTACCGTCAGGCGGCACTGCGCAACGAGGGTATTGACCCGGATAATCTGAGCCTTGAGGTTGAGGAAAGCCCGGTGGCCTCGGCGATTTTGACCCGCTTTGTTGCCGGCTATCTGCCGCCGGATCGGGAAACGGCGTAACGTTAGCGCTGGTTTTCCTCAAGCCAGGCCGCTGTTTCTCGCAGGATTTCATCTGAAAACGCCGAATCAGCGGTCATTCGCGCCAGAATCAACGCCCCGACCATGGCAGACCAGTTGCCAATCGCCGCACGACGGCTCTTTTCCGGGTTTTTCTCATTAATCGCTTCGCTGAGATAAGCTATCTGCTGCTGCAGTCGCGCGGTCATTTCATCGCGTGCGGATTCAGACTGGCGGATGGTCTCCGCCGCCAGCGCTGCCAGCGGGCAACCGCTGGCAAAATTATCCCGGTGCTCGGGTGAGAGATAACGTGCGATAAGCAATTCGACGTCGTTATCCGCCGCTTCGCTCTCTATCTTCAGTTCAGCAAGGGTTTGTGCGATCAGGTCATCCTTCGATTTAAAGTAGCCGTAAAATCCGCCGTGGGTCAGACCGGCTGATTTCATAATATCGGTGACCGTGACCGCGTCAAAACCGCGCTCACGAAACAACCGGCCGGCGGCGGTCAGGATTGTCTGCTTATTCTCTTCAACCTGTTTTCTGCTCACTCTCATGGCGCGTTCCTGCGATAAATTATTTATGATGACCATCATATAACAATATTTACAGCTTACCCAGCTCGTGCCATTATACATGACGACCATCATGTATAATTCAGGAGTGTCGTTATGAGCAGTCAATCAGCAGTACTGGTGACCGGGGCATCGACAGGTATTGGCGCAGTCTATGCCGAACGTTTTGCTCGCCGCGGTCATGACCTGGTGCTCGTTGCGCGTCATCTCGAGCGGCTGACGGCGCTGGCCGAGCGGCTGCGCGGTGAAACCGGCGTTCAGGTCGACATCCTGCAGGCCGACTTAACTCAGGATAGCGACATTACCGCAGTCGAGCAGCGGCTGCGGGAAGACGCACAAATTGGGATTCTGATTAACAATGCCGGCACGTCGATACCAGGCGATTTTCTTAACCAGAGCAGCGCCGATATCACTCGGCTGATTACCCTCAACGTTACTGCCGTGACCCGCCTGGCAAACGCTATCGCACCGCGTCTGACCCGGGCCGGAGCAGGGGCCATCGTCAATATTGCATCGGTGGTTGGGCTGGGCCCGGAAATGGGCCTGACCGTATACGGCGCGACAAAAGCGTTTGTGCTGTTTCTTTCGCAGGGGCTCGACGTTGAGCTAAGCGCGAAGGGCGTATACGTGCAGGCGGTCCTGCCTGCGGCCACCCGTACCGAAATCTGGCAGCATAGCGATAAAGATGTCAACGCCATTCCCGGCGTTATGGAGGTGGAGAAACTGGTGGATGCCGCCCTGGTCGGTTTTGACCGCCGCGAATTGGTCACCATACCGCCGCTGCAGGACGAAACGCAGTGGCAAATGCTTAACGCGATGCGTCAGGCTATGCTGCCCGCTTTCGTGCAATCTGAGCCAGCGGCACGTTATCTCGCCTGATCGTTTGTTTGTCTCACCGTGTATCGGAAAGGAGAGTCGATACACGGTGCGACAACATCGCGCCATCGCACGTCCGGCGCAGATATAACGCCTCGGGGAAAGCGCCCGAAGTGGCAGAATTTCCCGGAGGCGATGCTGCTTATCTGTCCGGGCTATGCGTCCTCAGCAGTCTGTGAGACTGTAGCTCGGGCAGGCGCTTTGCGCCGCCCCCGGGAAATGACGTGACAACGTCACAAGTTCAGGGCGAAACCCAATAAAAAAGCCGATAAGGTAAGTTATCGGCTTTCGTGGTCAATGTGAAAAGCTTACTGCGCCAGCAGCTCCTGGGCGGTGCGGTCGACCAGGCTCAGCAGCACCTTCACGTCATCTAACGTAACGATCGGGTTCAGCAAGGTCAGCTTCAGGCAGGTAACGCCGTTGTGCTCGGTCACCCCGACGTTAGCGCGGCCGGAGGCCAGCAGCACATCGCCCACCCGCTGGTTGAGCAGGGCGATGGCGGCGTTGTCACTGCCCGCCATCTGCTGCGGACGGGAACGGAACAGCACGCTCGCCAGCTGCGGCTGCATCACCAGTTCCAGCGTCGGCTGCGTTTCGACATAATCCGCTACGTTCAGCGCCATCGTCACGCCGTGATCGATGATTTCCGCGTACTGCTTCTGGCCCAGCGCCTCAAGACCCATCCACAGCTTCAGCGCGTCGAAGCGGCGGGTGGTCTGCAGCGATTTGGACACCAGGTTCGGTACGCCATGCTCTTCATCGAACTCAGAGTTCAGATAGGCCGCCTGATAGCGCATCAGCTCGTAGTGACGGGCTTCTTTTAACAGAAACGCGCCGCAGCTGATGGTCTGGAAGAACTGCTTATGGAAATCCAGAGTGATGGAATCCACTAAGTCAATGCCGTCCAGACGATCGCGATACTTCTCAGACATCAGCAGCGCGCCGCCCCAGGCTGCGTCAACGTGCAGCCAGATCTGATGCTCTGCCGCGACAGCCGCGATTTCTCGCAGCGGGTCAATGGCCCCCGCGTCGGTAGTGCCAGCGGTAGCGACAATCGCCATAATCTGCTCGCCGTTAGCCTGAGCCTCGGCGATTTTCGCTTTCAGGTCCGCCACGTCCATCCGCGCGAATTGGTCGGTTTTCACCAGCGTCACGGAACGGTAGCCGAGGCCCATCAGCGCCATGTTCTTCTGCACCGAGAAGTGGGCATTTTCAGAACACAGTACTTTGTAGCGACGAACATCGCCCGGCAGACCATCCTGCTGGATGGAGTGGCCCTGGCGGGCAAAGAAGGCATCGCGCGCCAGCATCAGCCCCATCATGTTGCTCTGGGTACCGCCGCTGGTGAACACGCCCGCATCGCCAGCGCCGTAGCCGACCTGCGCACGCAGCCATTCAATCAGCTTGATCTCAATGATGGTGGCTGACGGGCTTTGATCCCAGGAATCCATGCTCTGGTTGGTGGCGTTAATCAGCACTTCCGCCGCCTGGCTAATCACCAGGCTCGGGCAGTGTAGATGCGCCACGCACTGCGGGTGATGTACCGACAGGCTGTCTTTCAGGAAGTACTCGATCGCACGTTCAATCGCCGCCTGGTTGCCCAGACCCTGTTCGTTGAAATCAAGGGTGATGCGCTCACGCAGTTCGTCAACGCTTTTCCCCTGATACATTTCAGGCTGCTGCAACCACTGCGCGACAGCCTGGCTGGTCTGGGCGATCGCTTGCTGATAGGCATCAATACTCTGTGCGGAACCAGCAAGAATCGGATTCAACTTGGACATTGCGGTCACTTACTCCACTCAGACCGGTTTTACGCCGGCGGCCAGCAGGGCCTGTTCAAATTTGTCGAAGAAAATTTCCAGCTCAGCGTTGCTGATCAGCAGGGACGGCAGCAGACGCAGCACGCAGCCGTGGCGACCGCCGCGCTCGAGGATCACGCCCGCTTCGAAGCATTTCTTCTGCAGCAGGGCGGAGAGTTCGCCGTCCGCCGGGTAGCAGCCCATGTGATCCGGCGCTTCGTTCGGTTTAACGATCTCAATACCGATCATCAGGCCCAGACCGCGAACGTGGCCAATCACCGGATAGCGTTTCTGCATCTCGGCCAGCTTGCCCTTCAGCCATTCGCCCTGAGCGGCGGTTTTATCCGCAATGTTATTGTCTTTCAGGTGGCGCAGGGTGGTCAGGCCGGTCGCCATCGCCAGCTGGTTGCCGCGGAAGGTGCCGGTGTGGTGACCCGGTTCCCAGGCGTCGAACTGCTTTTTGATACCGAGAACGGCCAGCGGCAGACCGCCGCCGACGGCTTTCGACATCACGATAATGTCCGGCTCGATGCCCGCGTGTTCGAAGGCGAAGAATTTACCGGTACGCGCAAAGCCCGCCTGAACTTCATCGACGATCAGCAGAATGCCGTGTTCCTGAGTCACTTTACGGATGCGCTGCAGCCACTCGACCGGAGCCGGGTTCACGCCGCCTTCACCCTGAACGGCTTCAAGGATCACCGCCGCCGGTTTACGCACGCCGCTTTCGACGTCGTTAATCAGGTTTTCGAAGTAGTAGGTCAGCGCTTTTACGCCGGCTTCACCGCCGATACCCAGCGGGCAGCGGTACTGGTGCGGGTAAGGCATAAACTGCACTTCCGGCATCATGCCGTTAACCGCCGCTTTGGGCGACAGGTTACCGGTGACGGACAGCGCGCCGTGGGTCATCCCGTGGTAACCGCCGGAGAAGCTGATCACGGAAGTACGGCCGGTGTATTTTTTCGCCAGCTTCAGCGCCGCTTCTACGGCGTCAGCGCCGGAGGGACCGGTGAACTGCAGGCAGTATTCTTTACCTTCGCCCGGCAGCAGGGAAAGCAGGTATTCAGAGAAGCGATCTTTTAACGGAGTGGTGAGATCGAGAGTATGTAACGGCAAGCCGCTGGTAATGACACTTTGGATGCTCTGCAGCACATCAGGGTGGTTGTGACCGAGAGCCAGAGTACCTGCGCCGGCAAGGCAGTCGAGATACTGTTTGTTATCCGCATCGGTCAGCCAGACGCCTTCCGCTTTAGTAATCGCAAGGGGCAGCTTGCGCGGGTAGCTCCTGACATTCGATTCGAATTCAGCCTGACGGGCCAAAAAGGTATCGTTGTTTGCATCTAATAAATCTGCGCCTAAAGTATCAATACGGACTTTATCCGTCATCATATCACTCCCACAACCAGCGTTACGGTTGAGCGCTGGTTGAATAAAATGGTGTAAGAAAATGAATCGCCATGCATTAAAGCGGGCACAATATATGGCTTTTTAGAACCGCGTTCAACGTTTTATTGATTAAGCTATATTTACGTTATTTTTACACTGCAAAATTAACGCATAACGCATTGATAAAAAAGAAGTGTTTTAAAGGATGAAAGACCTTTAAAATTGTAATTATTAGTGAGGGATTCTCGCAATTTTTATTACTGCCGCCTGGCTATTGCTGGCGAAAGATTTCCGCCAGCAATGGTATGACTTAGTGCAGTTCAACCGCATAATTCGTTAAAGGTGTGACTTTTTTCACCAACTTGTTGTTATATAAAAACTGTTCATAAGCTTCATAACGAGGTTTATCCATCGCTGCCGGATCGCTGGCAAACAGAGGAAGAGTTTTCAGCCAGGCCTGCTTGTTCAGCTCCGTGTTAAGTTCAGGATGCGCGTCGGCAAACGCCTGCCAGGTTTCCTGCGGATGAGCGCGAAGGTAAGCAACGCCTTTTTGCAGCGCTTGCAGGAACGTCCTGATTTTCGGCGCGTTGACGTCGTCCCGGTTGGCGACAATCACCAGCTCATCGTAGGCCGGGACGCCGTAATCCTCGACGTTCATCACCTGCGGATCTTTCCCCTGAAGCTGCAGTTCCAGCGCTTCGATATTACGATAGCCGCCAATCACCGCATCGACCTGTCCGGCCAGCAGGGCGCTGGTCAGCTGAAAGTTAACATTGATGAGCTTGATGCTTTTGGGATCGATTTTCGCGTGCTGTGCCATAGTGGCCAGCGTCGCTTGTTCGATTCCGCTTACCGAATACCCCACTTTTTTGCCCTGCAGATCGGCGGGAGATTTGATGCTTTTATCCAGCGCGATCACCGTGTTCAGCGGCGAATTAATCAGCGTGCCGACGCGGACCAGCGGCAGACCTTCATCGGCAAAAAAATGCACCTGCGGCTGGTAGGTAATCGCCAGGTCCGCCTGGCGGGCGGCGACTAATCGCGGCGGCAGCGCCGGGTCGGACGGTGGCACAATTTTAACGTCCAGACCCGCCTCTTTAAAGGCGCCAATCTGTTCAGCCACCACGATCGGCGCGTGGTCGGGATTGATATACCAGTCCAGCACCAGGGTGAGTTTTTCATTGGCCAGCGCCTGACCGCTGAACAGCGCGGCAAGCGTTATACCGGCATAAACACGTTTACGCATGGTTAGTCCTTTTATTTAAGAGCGTCATTCCGGCGTCCAGTTAATCAGCCGGTGTAAAAAAGCATCCACCGCCAGCCACAGCAGGACGGTCAGTAGCACCAGAATAAACAGGGCTGCAAAGCAGATATCGGTTTGCAGACGGGCATTGGCGTTAAGCATGACGTAGCCCAGTCCTTCGGCTGAACCGACCCATTCGCCGATAATCGCCCCGATGGGCGCGACGGCGGCCGCCATCCGCAGACCGGAACCGAGGGCCGGAAGGGCAGCCATCATGCGGACGTGGCGCAGCTGCGCGCCAAAAGAGGCGCCCATGGTGCGCGCGAGGTCAAGATAGTCCTGGTTAACCCGGCGCAGGCCGTCAAAAAACGCCGAGGTGACGGGAAAGAAGATCACCAGCACCGCCATCATAACCTTGGCGCTCATCCCGAAGCCGAACCACAGCACCAGCAGCGGGGCAAGGGCAAAGACCGGGATCGCCTGGCTGGTCAGCACCAGCGGCATCAGCCAACGCTGAAGGCGCGGCGAAACAATCATGCACAGCGCCAGTATCACGCCGAGCATAACGCCGAGCGCGAGACCGCTGAGGATCTCGCTTAATGTGATCAGCGTGTGCCCACCGAGGTAGGCGCGGTTAACCCACAGGGCACTTGCCACCGTCGAAGGCGAAGGCAGCAGAAAGGCGGGAATGCCGCTGCGGGTCACCAGCCACCAAATCAGGAGCAGGCCGCAGAACACCACGGCGGCGCGAAACAGTTTTGCGCTCATTCGTTAGCCCTTATCAGCTGTTGCAGCAACTCCGCCTGACCGGCTAATAGCGCCGGATCGTCCGGCGCGCGCGGCGGTATGCCGGACAAGCGATGCGTGTCGTCAATCCCGCCGGGGGCCGGGGAAAGGACGAGCAGACGGTGGCTCAGACGGCAGGCTTCCATCGGATCGTGGGTGATCAGTACAACGGTCCGGTTCACCAACAGCCGGGCGGCCAGGGACTGAATACGCGTGCGGGTGATCGTGTCGAGCGCGGAAAAGGGCTCGTCCATCAGCACGATGGGCCGGTCTTCGTAGAGCGTACGCGCCAGCGCCGCACGCTGACGCATGCCGCCGGAGAGAGCGGCCGGGCGGTCATCGGCGCAGTGTTCAAGCCCAACCTGCTGTAGCAGCGTGGTCACGCGCAGGTGATCGATGCGCTCCCCGCGCAGGCGCGCCCCCAGCGAGACGTTGTCGCGCACGCTTAGCCACGGGTAAAGCAGATCTTTTTGCCCCATCCACGCCAGGCGTCCGGCAATCGCCAGGCCATCGCTGGCGCGAACTTCGCCCCCAGAGGCTTTCGCCAGCCCGGCGATGATACGCAGGAGGCTGGTTTTACCGGCGCCGCTGGCCCCCAGCAGCGAGCTCCACTGGCCGCCAGGAATAGAGAACGTCAAATTGTCGAAGATCGGTCGTAAACCAAAGCGCAGGCTCAGTCCGCGTACTTCGATGCCGGGAGCCATCACGCCTGGCGCTCCGCGAGGACGTTAAGGCCCATTTGCCAGAAGTTAGCCTCCAGGCGCGTAGCGGTCGTAAAAATGGCGCTGAGTTCGGCAAAACGCGCTTCGCCGCCGCGCTGCTGCCAGAGGGTTTCCAGCAGGTTTAAGGCTGCATTGACGCCGTTAAGGTAGCCCTCATCACCGTAGTTGCGGATCCACGAGGCATACGGGTTGGCAGTCAGCCGGGTCGCCGGGTCGTGCAGCAGACCGAGGCCGATTTCCGCATAGCCGGCCACGCAGGGCATCAGCGCCGCTAGTAGATCCAGCGCATCGCCGGCGTGGCCGATGTCCAGTACGTAGCGGGTATAATTTACCGTTTCAGCGGCTTCCTCTTCAGCCGCCATCGTCGCTTCATCCAGCCCCCATCCCGTACAGTAGCCGACGTGCAGCGGCAGTTCGTCGAGAATGGCGTTCATGGACGCGGCGGCAACGCGCATTTCCGCGAGGGTACGCAGCTTGCTCACCAGCAGCGCGTAGCTGCGTGCAAAGTGGATCAGGAACAGGTAGTCCTGCGTCAGATAGCGACGGAAAGCGGGTTCGGGAAGGGTGCCGTCGGCAAGCTGGCGCAGGAAGGGATGGGCGATGTAGCGCTGCCAGTCAGCACCGGCCTGCAGGCGCAGTCGACCATAAATACCCTGAGTAAATGCGGGAAGAATCACAGGACCTCCTGATAATAGGGAGATCCGGGCGTGCTGAAAGAAGTGTGAACAGGCAATGGCGGAAAACTGGCGGAAATGCCGACCCGTCCCTTCGCTGGCATGACCCAGATCAGGTTCAAAGGGTTCGGCTTACGCCATCTCAGCCCTCACGGGACACCCCTCGGTTTGGCACCTGTTATACGACATTCGCTTTTTGATTACAATGCTGTGAATTTGCCGAGAATTGGTGACACTGTCACGTTAAGACACTGCGATAAATGGCCGTTGTGCATCATTTTGGCCCGGTGGCGGCTGGCGTCTTGCCGGGCGCAGAACGGCCCGATTCTCTTTGGCCGGGCAAGGCGTCAGCCGCCGCCCGGCAAATATTATTTATGGATTAATGGAAATCGACCCAGCTGGCGCCACTGTCTGCTGAACGTACGCAGTTCTCAACCCAATGCACGCCGAGCGCACCGGCTTTGGCATCCGGGTACCAGAAGTTTTCCAGCAAAGCAGCGTCGCGACGATCGGTAGCATCCATGGCGATGGCGAAGCGGCGGTACAAATTCGACCAGGCCTCAAACAGCCCTTCGGGATGGCCGCCGCCGATCCGGTCATCGTGCAGAGCCAGCGGGTCCAGATAGGGCATACCGCGTTCGAGAATGCGCACCGGCTCGCCCTGAATCTCATAGCGCAGCTGATTCGGCTGTTCATCCCACCACTCAAGGCTGGCTTTTTCTCCGACGATACGGACTTTCTGCCCGTGCATTGAGCCGCTGTTGACCGCCGAGCACCACATCGAACCCACGGCGCCGTTGTCGTACTCCATCAGCACATGCGCGTTATCCTCCAGCGGCGCGCGGCTTTTGACAAAGCTCTGGCGGGAGCACATCAGGCGAGTGATATTGAGCTTCGGCGCCATGGTCTCCGCCAGAAACAGCGGGTGAGTGGCGAGATCGCCCAGAACGTAGCTGGGGCCAACAAACTTCGGGTTCACTCGCCAGCGGGTACTGGGGTTTTCCTGCTCCACAGGCTGGTTATGAAAACCGTGGGCGAACTGCATATTGATAATGCGGATCTCGCCCAGCAGCCCCTGCTCAATCATCTGCCGCGCCTGCAGAATCAGCTGATGACCGGCGTAGCCGTAAGTCACGCCGATGATTTTGCGCTGTATTTCGCTCAGGGCCACCAGCGCATCGGCCTCTTCGCCGGTAAAACAGAGCGGTTTTTCGCAGACCACATGCAATCCGGCCTCCAGCGCTGCTCGGCAAATGGCGTAGTGGGTATTGTTCGGCGTAGCGATGGAAACGGCTTCAATACCGTCCTCCCGCGCGGCCTCTTCGCGAAACAGCGTTTCGTAGTCGGGGTAACAGCGCCCGGCCTCCACGCCCAGCTGCTGGCCAAACTCACGCCCGCGCTGAGCGTCAATATCGAAGGCCCCGGCCAGCAGGGTAAACGTGCCGTCGCGCAGCGCCGCGGAGCGGTGAATATAGCCAATCTGGCTGCTTCCGCCGCCGCCCACCATACCCCAGCGTAACGACCGGCCAACAGGTTTAATACCGTTAATCATGTTTCATCTCCCGATTAAAAACCAACCGAATGCAGGTAGCGCAGGCTTTCCGTGACCGCCTTAAGGCTGCCCTCGACGTTGCGCGGGTCGCGCTCTTGTTCAATGGTGATCCAGCCTTGATAGCCGCGTTTGTCGAGAAAGGCGCGTACCGCCGGATAATCAATGGCGCCGCTGCCGAGCGGACACATCACGCCCTCCGCGCAGGCAGAGAAGAAGTCGATGCCGCGGGAAATCACGCGCCTGAATACCTGCGGATCGACATCTTTAAAGTGCAGGTAGTCAAGGCGATCAAAATGGCGATCCAGCCAGCTGATGGGGTCCATACCCGAATAGAAGAGATGGCCGGTGTCGAGACACAATCCGGCAACATCATGGGGGATTTGCGCCGCGAGCAGGTCGATTTCGTCGGCAAACTCGATGCAGCCGCCGGCGTGAGGATGGATAACCGGGCGAACGCCGTACTCCTGCCACGCCAGTTGGCTGATGGTAATAATATGGCCGATCATCCGCTGCCAGTCGTCGGGAGAGAGGCGGGGCGCCAGTTCGCTGTGTCCGGCGTATTTCGCCCGCAGCGGATTGCCGAAATCAATAATCACCAGATAAGGCGGCTGGAAGGGGTTGCCCGGCGTCTTTTCCGCCGAAGGAACCTGCGACAGGTTGCGGCAAATGTTATGCGTCAGTGCGACAATGTTCGCAAAGTTCTCTTCGCTGACCAGATCGTCAAAGATCGTTCCGGCCACCAGCGACAGCCCCTGCTTATTCAGCGCGGCGCTGAGTTCATCGGCTCGGGTCGGCAGATAGCTCCACGGCCCCAGTTCAATACTTTTATAACCGGCCGTCGCCGCCTCTTCCAGCACCTTGGTCCACGGCGGCAGGTAAGGATTTTTGGGATCATCGACGCCCCAGCTGCACGGCGCGTTGGCAATATGTATGGTCATGATGGCTTCCTTTTCAGATGAGGAGAAAACATGACCAGTATTGAATGAAAATTTCATCTTCAACAATCATGAAATTTAAATTCTTTGATGGAATTCAAGGTTTATTTTGATGTCTTAATTGATAGTTTTTTATCAAATGTAGCGCTGAAGCGGAGCGCGGAGAATATACCCGCGCTTTCGCCGATCAGAGGTTTTCTTTGGTGAGTAAATCAAAAGGCTGCAGGGCGTTAATAAACGTCGCCTGCGGCTGGTGAGCGCACTGGACAAAGGCATCGACGGTCGCTGAGGCGAATTCGGCAAGCCGATGAGCCAGCATGAGATCGATTGTCCCGTCGATTAGCGCCAGCTCGCCGTGGTCTACCGGGCCATGACAAATCAGCGTGACCTGATGCTGACGCTGATGCGCATGCAGCGCGGCGATAATCCCTTCCACGCCGCCGCAGGGCGCGTAGATGGCCTCCAGATCGGGATAACGCTGCAGCATCTCCTCCGTCACCCGGCGGGCGATATCGGCGCGTTCGTGGCTGCGTACAGGCTCCAGCACCCGGTCGCCTTTGCCATGTTCGCGCAGGTAGGAACGGAAACTTATCTCGCAGCTTTCCTGACAAATAAATCGGTTATCGCCGACGATAATGCCGATTTCGCCGCTTCCATGACACAGCCTGTCCACCGCCCAACCGGCGGTGCGGCCCGCTTTCTGATTATCCAGCCCAATGTAGCCGGTGCGTTGCGGGATGCTCATATCGGAGAGCAGGGTAAAGACGCGCACGCCTTTATCAACGGCCTGAGCAACGGCATGGCGGATAAGCGGATTATCCAGCGCCACAATACCGATTGCGTCAACCTCTTCGCTGAGGCGGGCGATTGCGGCAACCATGTCGTCAATGGCGTTAATGTCATAATGCAGAAACACCGGCGCCTGTGCCGGACTATGCCAGGGCAATGCCGCCTGCTCAAGCGCCTGCGCCAGCTGATGGTAAAACGAGTGCGACTCCTGCAGCAGGATGAACCCCATTCTCAGCGGGATCGCCGACTGACCGGCTGCCAGCCGATACTGCGATTGTTCGAGCGCAAAGCCTAAGCGCCTGGCGGACTCAAGCACTTTACGTTCGGTGCTCTCTTTCACGGGAGTTCGTTTATTCAACACTCTGTCCACCGTCGCGATACCGACTCTGGCGTCTCTGGCTATATCCTTCATGGTGACTTTTTTCGCTGACATTGTTCTCTTCCTGTGAGGTGATTGATAAAAATCTATCATTATTGTGGCGGATAAAAAGCGAAGCCACTCAGGGTTTATGCAAATCAGCAAAATGACCCGCTTCATTGAGCTGGTATTCAGGCGCCAGGGTCTACACTAAGTGCATCCCCATTATGGAACAGGATGTCATGACTTATTCCCTCTCAAAAAAATTCCTTACCGCCACCTCTGCGCTGCTATTGCTTTCCATGAGCGCTGTTCCGGCTAGCGCCGCTACCGACAGCACCGATGCCGTCTCTCCGCTCAGCGCGGAGAACGGGTTAAGCGAAGCGGCTAAGCAATATTTTCTGCGTTATCCTTCCCACAGCGGCGTGAACGGTAAAACCGCGCGCGAAGATACCGCGGCGGTCTTTATTCCCTTTGGCGCCACGCCGGAAGGGGGATGGCCGGTGGTGGTCTGGGCTCACGGTACCGTTGGCGTGGCGAATCACTGCGCGCCGTCGTTAAACCCGCGCAGCGATCGCGATAAGCAGTATCTGAACACCTGGCTGTCGCTGGGCTATGCGGTGGTCGCGCCGGATTATGCCGGTCTGGGCTCGTCCGGGCTGCACCACTATCTGAACGCCCGCGGCGAAGCGTGGAGCGTACTTGACAGCGTTCGCGCCGCCCTGAAACAGTTTCCGCTCAAAAATGAACTTATTCTGGTAGGACAGTCGCAGGGGGCGCATGCCGCCTTCGCCAGCGCCGGCTATCAGCCGCAATATGCACCCGAGCTTAATATTCGCGCAACGGTGCTGACCGGTACGCCTTATTTTGAAAAAGGGACCACCGCAGCCGACATTCTTCCGCCGGCAGGCGGCAAAGCGCCGAGCGGCGGCGATCCGAAAATTCCGTATATTTTCTATATTTATCTTTCAGCTGCCGACAGCAACCCGCAGCTCAATCCCGCCGACTATTTCCAGGACAAAGCGCTACCGCTGCTGAAAGAGGCGAACCATTTATGCATTACACCGCTCAACGATGAGGTGATGAAGGCCGGTCTCAATGCGGCGAATGCCCTCAAACCGGGAGTGGATTCGCTGTTAAACGCCAGCGTAGAAACCATGCTCTACCCGACGCTAAAAATCGATCATCCGGTATTTATCGGTATAGGCAGCGTCGATATCAACGTTCCGACGGCGATGCAAAAACGCTTTGCGGATGCGGTTAAAAGCGCAGGAACCCGGGCGGACGTGCATATTTATGAGGGGCTGGATCATAGCGGAACGGTTAACCCGTCATTGCGCGACTCGGTGCCGTTTTTGATTAAGACGCTCAACGATAAGCGGTAATGGTGAGGGTCGATGAGCCGCCCTGAGCGATGGGGCGGTTCAGCGCAGGTATGACGTCGATTACCAGTATTTGGGGATCAGATAGCCATACATAACGACCGCGACAACAATCATCAGCGTAATAATTGCCCAGTCTGCTTTTAATGATTTTACTGCCTTCATAAGTTCCTCTTTTTTCTATGAATCACCGGGTAACGTTACCGCCGCCGCCCGCACCGAAAGGTGATGAAGATCACACAATAACATTTGTCGTACAAATAAAGTGTGTCGATTTTTAAATATTGTTAGCAATATTTTGTCCGCTCATTCGTCTACCTCTGCACAGGTTACTATTCACAAGCGTTATGAGGTAAACAAAGCATGAGAGATTTCGACAGGCGCGAGCAGCGCCATCAGCACCGTTTTGGTGACCACAGAATGGCAAAACCGCTTCTCATCGGCGCGGCATTAATCATCGTTCTCGGGCTGCTGGTCATGTCGCTATGGAATGCGCTACTGCCCGCTATCCTTGGGGTAAAGAGCATCGGCTTCTGGCAGGCGTTAGGTCTTCTGGCGCTGTCGCGGATCCTGTTTGGCGGTCTCGGTTTTCGCCCGGGAATGTTCGGTATGGGACAGGCGCGGCGTCGAATGCATGAACGCTGGATGAAGATGAGTCCCGAGCAGCGCGATGAGTTTGTACAGCGCTTTGGTCATCGCGGGCATCGTGGCCACTGCGGCTGGCGCGATCGTCGTAGCGAAAATGCGCCGCAGCAGGAGCCTGCGGTGAAAAATACGGATCCCGAGTGAGCGCAATGAAAAACGGCATCGCGACGCCATCGCGGCTGATTTCCGCTCTCGACGCCTGCCGGACGAAGCTGAAGGCGTTTATTCGCGCCCGGATCCCGCAAAGGGATGAGGCGGACGATATCCTGCAAGAAGTGACTTATCAGCTGATCCGCGTCGAGCAACCGGTGGAGAATATTGCCGCCTGGCTGTTCCGGGCCGCGCGAAACGAGATGACCGACAGGGCGAGAAAAAAGCGTGAGCTGCCGCTGGCAGGCGATTTCAGCGAGGAAGAAGAGGGTGGCTTTCCGGAGGATGAGCTGGCCGAGACGCTATTTGGCGTTGCGCAAACGCCGGAGGAGGCGTATCTGAAAACGCTGCTCTGGGAGGCGGTAAACCAGGCGCTCGCGGAACTGCCGCCCGCCCAGCGCGAAGCATTCGAGAAAACCGAACTGCAGGGCTACAGCTATCGGGAGCTGGCCGAAGAGACCGGCGCAAGCGAGCAGGCGCTGCTGTCGCGTAAGCATAAAGCGGTACTCTACCTGCGAACCCGCCTGCGCGCGCTGTATGACGATCTGCTCGCCGATTAGTCTTTCTTCGGCCTCTGGCGCGGGGCCGAAGACCTGGTCTTTATCCGCTTAGCAGAATAAGGGCGGCGACAGGCCTGAAAGTGGCTGCGTAAACCTGGATTATGGCCGGTAGCCCCAGGCCTTGAGAAAGACGGTAATCGCGCACTCCGCGAGCTGTTCCAGCTTCTCCGGCTCCACCGCTTTTTGCGCAATTAAGGCCCCCGGCAGCGGATAGCCCATAATCGCGCCGAGAAACGCCGTTGCTTCGAGCTCCGGATCGCTGATGGTCAGCAAACCTTCGTTTTTTTTCTGCGCCAGTATCTCGCTCAGTGCCTGCAAAACGCGCCCTGAGGGGCGCTGTTCGAGCGTGACGTAGAGTTCGGGCTTTTGCACCAGCACCTGGATCAGCAGGCGTTGAAAGTGAATATTCTCCGGCGCATAAAAGTGCGCTTGCACCACTTTCGCAAACCCGCGCAGCAGCGCGGGAAAATCCTGCTGACGCTCCTGCAAAAGCTGGCGCAGAGGCGGCTGCATGGTGTCATTGAGAAACGCAAATGTCTCCAGCAGCAGCGCGTCTTTACCGCCGGGGAAATGACTGTAGAGCGTCGGCCGCGAGGTTCCCGCTTCGGCGGCAATCGTATCCAGCGACACATCAAGCCCGTGCCTGAGAAACAGCTCGCGGGCGGTTTGTAAAATGCGTGGGCGGGCTTTCATTGGCCGCCCGCGTTGATTTCCCATCAATTGAGTCCTTACCGTTTGCGCCCTTTAAGGCGCATCATTCCTTGCTGTACCAGCAGGAAAAAGAGTGGAACGAAGAGCAAGGTCAGCAGCGTCCCGGTGAGCATACCGCCGATCACCGCGGTGCCAATCTCCCGTTGGCTGGAAGCGCCGGCACCGGTAGAGAGTACCAGAGGGATAACGCCGACAACAAATGCAAGTGAGGTCATAATGATGGGGCGTAAGCGCAGACGAGCGCCCTCCAGCGCCGCGTCGGATAAGGTTTTTCCTTGCTGAAACTGCGCCAGCGCGAATTCAACGATCAGAATCGCATTTTTGGCGGAAAGCCCCATGGTCGTCAGCATACCGACCTGGAAGTAGATATCGTTTTCATATCCGGCGAGCAGCGACGCGCTCACGGCCCCCAGAATCCCCAACGGCACGATCAGCAGTACGGCGACCGGAATCGACCAGCTTTCATACAAGGCGGCCAGACACAAAAACATAAAGGCCAGCGACGCCAGATATACCCATAGCGTTTGCACTGAAGAGGCCTGCTCCTGCCAGGACAAACCGCTCCATTGCAGATCAAACCCGCTCAGCGTGCCCACCAGTTCGGCCATTTCCGCCATCGCCGAACCGGAGCTGACGCCCGATGCCGCATTGCCCTGGAACTGCACGGCTGACAGTCCGTTAAAACGCTGAAGCATCTGCGGCCCGGTGGTCCAGCGCCAGGATGAGAAGCTGTCGAAGGAGGCCATGTTGTTGCTGTCGCCGCGGACAAACCAGGCGGATAAGTTTTCCGGCGTCGAACGCCAGGCTGCGTCTCCCTGCATGTACACGCGCTTGACGCGCCCGCGATCGATAAAGTCGTTAATGTACACGCCGCCCCAGGCCGCAGAGAGAGTGCTGTTTATCGCGGCCTGATCCAACCCCTGGGCCTGCGCTTTCTGTCTGTCAACATCGACCTGCAGCTGCGCCTTCTCCTCCAGGCTGTTAATGCGCACCGCATCCAGTTCTGGCTGTTGTCTGGCGGCAGCGAGCAGGGTGTTTTGCGCCTCGATGAGCGACGGGCTGCCGTTTTGCGCGCTATCCTGTAGCCAGAGTTCAAAGCCGCTCGACTGCCCGAGCCCGCGTACGGTGGGTGGCGACATCACGCTGATGCTGGCCAGCCGGGAGGTTTTAACAAAGTACTGGTTCGCCCGGGCAATGATCGCCTGAGCGCTGTTCTGTTCTCCGGGACGCGCATCCCAGTGTTTGAGTTCGGCGAAGGCCATGCCGACGTTCTGCCCGCTGCCGGCGTTATTTCTGCCGGTAACCATAAAGATGACGTTGAGGTTATTCTCTTCCTCGCTCATGAAATAGCGGCTAATTTCCGCGCCGACCTCTTCGGTCATCGACATCGGCGAGCCGGAGGGAAGCGTAAACTGAACCATCACCGCGCCCTGATCCTCTTCCGGCAGAAAGCCGCCAGCCAGTTTCTGATACTGCCAGAGCATCAAAAACGTCAGCGCCAGGGCCAGCAATACAAAGCGGAAGGGGCGGACCGCTATCCGCCGGAGAATCGCCAGGTAACGATTCTGAGTGGCGGCGACGCCGCGGTTGAAACCGGAGAAGAACGGTCCTTTTTTAAGATGGCCGGGTTTGAGCAGATGGGCGCACAGCGTCGGCGTCAGGGTCAGTGCGACCAGCGCGGAAAGCACCATCGCCGAAACGATAGTCACGCTGAACTGCCGGTAGATAATCCCCACCGAGCCGCCGAAAAACGCCATCGGGATAAAAACCGCCGAGAGTACCAGCGCGATGCCAATCAGCGCGCCGGTTATCTCATTCATCGAGCGCAGCGTGGCTTCAAGCGGGGTAAGATCCTCTTCCACCATCAGGCGTTCAACGTTCTCCACCACCACGATAGCGTCATCAACCAGCAGACCGATTGCCAGCACCATCGCGAAGAGGGTGAGCGTATTGATGCTGTAGCCCAACAGGCTAAGGATGCCGAAGGTACCGAGCAGGACGACCGGCACCGTGAGGGTCGGGATCAGCGTTGCCCGCCAGCTCTGGAGAAAGAGATACATGACCGCCACCACAAAAAGAATCGCCTCAATCAGCGTGCGCACTACGCTTTCGATAGAGACCGTCACGAACGGCGTGCTGTCGCGCGGATAAGCGGCGACAACGCCCTGCGGAAAGCGGGGCGTCAGGCGTTCGACTTCTGTCCGGATCTTCTCCGCCGTCTCCAGCGCGTTGGCCCCGGAGGCCAGCTGAATTGAGATTCCGGCTGAGGGGAAACCGTTGAGCGTGGTTTGGTTTTGATAGTTTTCCGCGCCGATCTCCACCCGGGCGACATCGCGCAGATAGACCACCGAGCCGTCGCTGTTGGTGCGCAGAATAATGTTTTCAAACTGTTCGGGATGCTCAAGGCGGGACTGCGCGGTGACCGTCGCGTTCAGATACTGCCCCTCCAGCGTAGGCAGTGAACCAATTTCGCCGCTGGTGACCTGAGAATTCTGCGCCTCGACGGCGGCCTGCACATCGGAGGGCATCAAACCGTAGCTGGTCAGCTGCAGCGGATTGAGCCAGATGCGCATCGCGTACTGGGCGCCGAAAACGGTCGTTTCCCCCACGCCTTCCACCCGGCTCAGCGGCTCCTGCAGGGAGCTAACGAGAAAGTCGCTGATATCAAGGCTGGTTAGCGTTCGAGTTTGATCGTACAGGGCCACCACCATCAGGCTGTCACCCTGTGACTTGGTTACCGTAAGGCCTTGCTGCTGCACCTCTTGAGGCAAACGCGTAATGGCCTGATTAACGGCATTTTGTACCTGCACCTGCGCCATATCGGGATCAATGCGTTGATCGAAACTGAGACTAATACGCGCCTGGCCTGCTGAACTGCTGCTGGAGGAAAAATAGAGCAGGCCGTCGATGCCTTTAATCTGCTGCTCCAGCACCTGGGTCACGCTGTCTTCAACGGTTTCAGCCGAGGCGCCGGGGTAGTTGGCGGTGACGTTGACGCCGGGAGGAGCAATATCCGGATATTGTTCAACGGGCAGGGTCAGCAGGGCGAAAGCGCCGGTCGCCATAATACAGATGGCGATGACGGCGGCAAAAACCGGGCGAAACACAAAAAAGCGAGCCAGCATCGTTATGCACCTACGGTCAGTTGAGGGATTCTTGTAGCGCAAACACGGCCGGCGGTTCGCTTAGCCCGGAAGATGGGGGAAATACCGGCGTGGGTGGAGCCGGTAGCGCCGCATCCAGCGCCCTCGACAGAAAAAAGCGGCTGATTTCAGAACATGCAGTCGTACGCTGGTATTCACCCCATAGAAAGTCATAGGTCTGAATGCTGAAAATATTCTGCTGCAGTAAAAAATGCAGATAGCGTTGGCGCTGCTCCGCCTGCTGGCTAACGAGCAGGGCGTGACATAGCCTGGCCTGAGCCGGCTCATCTACACGTGAACATGCCGCCTGAATCTGCTGATCCTGCGTAGCCAGACTCAGCAATGCGGCCTTCGCTACGCAGGAAAGAAATGATAATCCAATGAAACAAAACAGCTTTGCCCATCTTCCTTCGTTGAACATCCGCCTAACCCCGTCAGTTTATTTACTTTACAGTAAAGTAAATAAACTATTTAAACAAGTACCCATCTGTACGAGGCGAAAATGGGTAAAGCGGCGGGAATGATGAGCAGAGGAGCTCTGCTCAGGCTCAGAACATGCCGTTGCCGCTGGCGGTTTTCTGCGGAACGTTCTGGGTCACGTCCCAGTGCTCAACGATTTTATGCTGTTCATCAACGCGGAAGATATCGATAATCGCCCGCGTCACTCCCGGCTCGCGACCGGTTACCTCCACGTGGAGGATCACATGATCGCCGTCGACAAAGGCCTGCTTGATAACGCTGCGCGAGTCGGGATATTTACTCTTCAGGAAGGCGATAAACTGCTGAAAGCCTTCAACGCCGTCTTTCGCCATCGGGTTATGCTGTATGTAGCGGTCTCCGAGATAGGGCCTGGCGGCGGCAAAGTCCTTGTCATTTAACGCTTTGTTATAAAAATCAATGACGTTCTTCTTATTCAGCTGTTCGCTTTCACTGTTGCCCGCAAAAACAGCGGGCGACAGGGCGCAAAACAGGGAAAAGGCGATGAGCGATTTTTTCAACATACATCCTCCGGCGGTGATTGTAGTAACAGGCATCTGGCCTGTCAGGGGGAATCAGCCTCCCCAGCGGCCTTTGAGGTAGTTAACGGCCTGCTGGGTCTGCGGCTGATTAAGGTAATTCTCTCTGAACAGAATAGTGCCCTGAATTTGCGGCATGGATTCATTCAGATCAAGCTGCTTTTTCAGCTCCGGCACGCCGCCGCTAATCATCCAGTCAGGCTCGCTCTTTGACGGTTCGCCAACTTTGTACAGCGCCACGCCAATATAAAGCCGGGTGTGGGTAGGCTTCACCACCTCAGCCCACCACTTTGCCAGCACATCGTAGCGCGCGGCGTCGCGGGCGAAGGGCCAGTAAATTTGCGGCGCGATATAGTCCAGCCATCCCTGCTGAACCCACAGGCGGGTATCCGCGTAAGACTCATCGTAGGCCGCCGCGCCGCGGGTATCGGACCCGGACGGATCGTGAGAGCGATTGCGCCAGACGCCCGCCGGGCTGACGCCGAATTCTACGGCGGGGTTCAGCTGCTTGATAGTGCGGGAAACCTGCTCAATCAGCAGCTGGGTATTGTGCCGCCGCCAGTCCGCTTTGGCAGCAAAGCCCTGGCCATACTGCTGGAACGTCCGATTGTCGTTCAGCTTCGACCCCGGCGTTTCGGTATAGAAGTAATCATCGAACTGGACGCCGTCTACCGGATAGCGCTCTACGACCTCTGCCACGATGCTGGTGATCCAGTCGCGCACTTCCGGGATCCCCGGGTCGAGAACGAAACGGTCTCCGGAGGTACGGATCCACTCCGGATGCAGGACATAGACGCTGGCGGGAAACTGCGAAAGGGTACCGTTAAGCTCGGTGACGGTTTTGGAGCGAGTATTGACCGAGACGCGATAGGGGTTGAACCATGCATGAACGCGCATGCCGCGCTTATGGGCTTCATCCAGCATAAACTTTAACGGATCGTAGCCCGGGTCCTCGCCGATTTTACCGGTCAGCATATCGGACCACGGCAGGATCTTCGACGGCCAGAGCGCGGTGCCATCAGGTTTCACCTGGAAAAAAACGGTATTGATACCGAGGCTTTTTAAATTATCCAGCTTGGCAATCAGCGCCTGCTGCTGCAGGGCGATGCGGCGATCGGCGGTAATGCCGCCGTTCACGGATTCCAGCGGCGGCCAGTCGAGGCGCGAGACGGTAGTCAGCCAGACGCCGCGCACCGGCTCGTGGCTTTTGGGTAACGTCGGCTGCTTTGTCGCGGGCGGCAGCGGCGTGACAAGAGAAACGGGCGGTTTACTGCCGCAGTGCGACAGCAGCAGCGCTGCAGCGATAGCTACGGCGGATGCTTTTACTTTTTTCAGGATGCTATTACGGGAGTGAATCGTCATATTTGCCAGCATTTCTGGTCAGCGCACAAAGAAGTCATTTTCGTATTATTCTAGTTTAAGTCAATAATTTAGCCATAGACAGCGCCGCTTTTGCCTCAGCAAATTTCGCGGCCAGTCGTCTGCGCCATCACGCAACGGCTGGCCATGATATATCATTGATATGCATTAAAACTTGATCGGTTCAGGGCGAGTTTAAAAAGGATTTGTTAAAATCTGGCCAAACAATTGACCGCCGGCCCCCGATGGCGAGTCTAACTGGATTAGCATAATGAACTACTCATCGTCACGCCATCGTCTGTGGATAATCCTATTTCTCATGGCATTAATCAGCCTTGGCACCGGTCTTTGCTACTGGCAGATGCAAAAAAAGGTGGATAAGGATATCCAGTCACGGCTGCAGCAGGCGATAGCCAGCCTTGATGTGACCGTTTCCCACGCCGAACAGGCCGCCGACCTGGCGGAACCTTTTATGGGAAAAAACTGCAATGAGAACGTCCTGACGGAGCTGCGCACGCTGGTGGCGACCATTCCCGACGTGCGCTCGGTAAATTTAGGGCGGGATAACGAGATCTACTGCACTTCGGTTTTTGGCGGACGCAAATTTCAGTTTGATAGTACTCAATATACCCAAGGGTCGTTGCAGTTATTCCAGGGGAACGATATTACGCCGTCTCATCCGTTAATGGTGTATAGCGAACAGGACGACCGGGGGAATACCACGCTGATAGGTATTGACGGCTATTATTTATACAATATTTTATCCGTTCTGGATGGCGATGCTCATTTGTATCTTCAGGTTGGTGATCGGGTAATGAACCGCAAAGGGGAAGTCACCACGACGCCGAAGATCAAAATTCCCGTGCGTCTGACCTCTGAGCAATTTAATTATTCGGTCATTGCCGATCGCGGCTTTGCCTCCGGCGCAGTCGCATTTATCCGCTATGAACAGCATACCCTCATCGCCATTCTTCTCGCCTCCTTGCTGCTCGCCTTTTTGTTCAGAAACTATCTCCGCTATCGGCAGACGATTGAGTACCAGCTGAGGAAGGCGATCGAGCTGAAGCAGCTCAAACCGTATATTCAGCCGATAATTAACGATGAGGACGGCGCCATTATCGGCGGCGAGGTGCTGGTACGCTGGGAACATCCCAAACAGGGATTTATTGCGCCGGATAAATTTATCTCCGTTGCGGAACAGACCGGTTTGATTAAAGACGTGACGGCGATTTGCTTTGCGGAAGTAAGCCGACAGCTCCGTCGCCAGCAGTCCCTGCTCCCTAAAGGACTCTTTATTTGCTTTAACACCAGCTCGGTTAACTTTCAGGATGACGAGATAGTCCAACTCTGCCAGACGTTTATCCAGGAGCTGAAAGAGGCGGAAGTTCGGCTCGTCCTTGAGATAACCGAGCGGGAGTCGATTGAAAATACGCTGCAAACCTCGGAGGTGACGGATAAGCTGCGGCGCATCGGGATTCAGTTTTCGTTGGATGATTTCGGTACCGGTTACGCAAACTACAGCTACATCCAGCAGTTTAATCCTGAGATTATAAAAATCGATAAGGTGTTTACCTTCAATATCGTCACCAATAATGCTTCCGCGCTGGTGGTCAAGAATATGGTGAATCTGGCGAAGAAGTTTAACTGTCAGATTATCGCCGAAGGCGTGGAGGATAAGGAGCAGCTTACAATGCTCAGGAATATGGGCATCTCTATTTACCAGGGCTACTACTTCTCACAACCGGTGCCGGTTGGCGAGTTTATCAAAATGCTGCCACGTTCATTTCGCTAGTCAGGAAAGGGCTGGTTTGTTCGATCACAAACAGGAAATTAAAAGGTGATCGACTCGGCAAAACCGAATCGTAATTTCCTGTTTCACCTGAAAATTTGTCATCATTGAGGAACAACTCAACAACACGGAGGTTGTCTTGTTCGAATCTCACCTGAATATTTTTATCCGCGCGGTTTTCGTTGAAAATATGGCGCTCAATTTTTTCCTTGGCATGTGTACTTTTCTCGCTATTTCCAAAAAGATCGATGTCGCATTTCGGCTCGGGATCACCGTGACGGCGCTGCTAGCCATTGCGACGCCGATTAACAACCTGATTTATCATCACCTACTGAAAGAAAATGCTCTGATTGAAGGCGTGGATCTCAGTTTTCTCGATTTCATCACGTTTATCGGCGTCCTTGCGGCGCTGGTGCAGATCCTGGAGATGGTGATCGACAAATATTTCCATGCGTTAAACCATGCTTTAGGGCCGTTTCTGCCGCTGTTGACCATCCACTGCGCCATTTTTGGCGCGACCATATTTATGGTGCAGCGTGAATACAGCTTCCTTGAGTCGCTGACTTATGGCACCGGATGCGGTATTGGCTGGACGCTGGCGATTGTGGCGCTGGCTGGCATTCGCGAAAAGCTGAAATATGCCAATATGCCGAAAGGGTTACGCGGATTAGGCAGCGTGTTCATTACCGCCGGACTCATGTCGCTGGGCTTTATGTCGTTCGCCGGTATTTCCCTGTAAACAGAAGTCGGGAACCATGAGAGAGTGCGTCTGGCCTGACGACGTTTTACCGAAATTCTGCCGTACACCTTTGGGCGCGCACGGCAGAAGAGGGCGCTGGCGGGCGATGAACGCGCGTCGCGGGTTCATCGCACCGGGCTTGCTGGCGGATTTCAGGGGTAGTTGAAAGCCTCTGGATGGTTTTCCAGACTGCCGCTCAGGGCTGCAAAGAGTACCGTTTTCCCATCGATGGATAATGGATCGCTAACGTTAAGCCAGGTCAGCTTTTCCTGGGATGTCTTGTCGTCAACGGTGGAAAAAACTCCGGACATTTGTCTGGATTTTTCCGACCACAGCACCGCGAGCCTCTCCGCAGCGCAATCGTGAGGTTTGCAGACGCTGAGCACCTGATAAACATCCTCGCCAAGCTTTACCGTACGCGCGGGCGTGGTCGTGCCGCCTGAACTGACCCAACCGGGCAGGTGATGTCCTTTGAGCATCTGATTAAACGCGGCGGGCTCCTTTTTGGCGAGGCTGTTCAGCGTAATATCGTCCTGTGCCATAGCGTTTGCTGACGTCGCCAGAATAGCCAGCGCGGTAAACATTTTAAGCATAATAATACTCCTGTGATCTTTCCGATTCCGTTTAACGCCTGTTAATCATGGCTCTGGTTGGCGGTGAATGCAAATTTGCTCAGCTGGCTTCTCTATATTCCGCAAATGGTCGGAAAGTGGTGATTTCATTTCTTATGGTTTTGTAAAAAAGAATGTCACTATAGAATGCGAATTACTTATAAAGCATATAAAACCGGCAGTGATTATTACTATCGCGAGCTTTTATTCAACATTTTCGTGCCGTTGGTTGAATCACCATTAAGATAACGCGTCAATAATGGCTCAATCACGGTGCTTATTCGCTTGACCGCTAACGTATAATAGAATCCAGACTATTCTGCTGTTATTTTTCGGTTAATTAATGACGGTGTCATTTCACAAAAGAAAATTTGATCGCCGGCATCGCGCTTGTTAAAGTTCGCGCCACTTTTCAGGAGGGTATGATGAAAAAGACTCAATTCATTATCGCGTGTTCTTTAATTATGGCTTCAGGCTCTGCCCTGGCAATGGGTTTTACCGCTGAGCAGGGGAAAAACTTTACCAATCTTAATATGGAAATCGGTAAGAGTTCTTCCGGCCTGTATGCGGAAAGTAACTGGATTAAAAATACTCAGGACGGAAGTCAACTTGGCGGCGTCGGCGTTGGCTACAATCTTGCGCTGGGTCCGCTCACGGCGAATATTGGCACAAAAGCCGTATATCTCGGGCCGAAGAAAGGGGACAACGGCGTCGCCTTCCCGATTGGCGGCGGCATCGATCTGGCGCTGACTGACAGTATCCATCTGTACGGCGAAGGATATTCCGCGCCGGAAGGGTTAACTAACAGCGTTAAAAATTACGTCGAAGCGAATGGCGGAATTAGCTGGACGCCGCTGACGCCGCTGACTATCAAGGCTGGCTATCGTCACGCGAGCGTTGATGGAAAAGATGGCCGCCCGGGACATACCATCATTGATGGCGCTTACGTAGGCGCTGGCGTGACTTTCTGATATGACGGTCGGGAGCGTGGGCTCCCGACATATTACTGAGTGCTGAGAAAATCTCAAAAGGCGCTTTCAGATGCTTAGCTGTTTTTGGTCTGTACCCAAAAAGCGTGAATGAGCCCTGGAATGTAGCCGAGGATCGTCAAAATAATATTGAGAATAAACGCCCAGCCAAACCCTTTTCCCAGCAATACTCCCAGCGGGGGTAGAATAATCGTTAAGACAATTCGCCAGAAACCCATAATATCTCCCTGTGTTGTTAGCTAACTTAATACTATTTTAGTGGCTGACGGTATTTTTGCAAATTTTAGCTTTTTAAATCATAAGCCTGCTAACTTTTCTGAGTTTCAAATACTACATATTTAATAAATTTCAAGGCGCTAATTTATGCCAGATATCTATATGGGATTATTCCAGGTTATTGCTTAAATTATGCTCTTCAAAGCTCAGTGGAAAATTTGTACGGAAGAGGGGGGAATTACGCGCAATGATAGCCTGCCGGGTGGGGTAAATTGCGCTACACTGCCCGTCCAGGGGATAAGATATTGACGGCGGGGTTACATGGACAACATCGTTCTTCAAAAGGTCATCGCCATCTTTCTGATGGTTTGGTGGGGTTGGGATATTCTGAAAAGAAAAAAGAAAAAGCAGAACCCCGATCCCCTTATTGCGCAGGCAAACGCTGCGGAGCGCTATCAGTGGCGCTACTTGCGTTGGGGATGGCGACTCTTGCAATTCGCCTGTGGCGGGTATTTGCTGATAATGATGGTCACCTTTCTTTTACGCTAGCGCTGGCAGGTGAAAAGAGAGCCGCTACCGCGGCTCTTTTGCTGACCAGGCACGTATCCGGAGGAGTTGCGCGCCAGCTCTTTTAGGCTACGCCGGTACCGCCATCTGAGCACCAGACCTGACCCGAAGCGTAGGAGCAGGCGTCGGAAGCCAGAAGGACGTAAAGCGGCGCAATCTCAACCGGCTGTCCCGGTCGGCCAAGCGGCGTATCCTCACCAAATTTTTGCACCTTCTCCTGCGGCTGGCCGCCGCTCGACTGCAACGGTGTCCAGTAAGGGCCAGGGGCAACGGCGTTAACGCGAATACCGCGCGGGCCAAGCTGCTGCGCCAGGGATTTAGTAAACGCTACGTTGCAGGCTTTGGTCTGGGCGTAATCCAGCAGAATCTCGCTGGGTTTAAACGCCTGCACGGAAGAGGTATTGATGATAACCGCCCCCGCAGACAGGTGACGGAGAGCGGCTTTGGTTATCCAGAACGGCGCATAGACGTTGGTTTTAAAGGTGGCATCAAACGCAGCGGTGCTCAGCTGTTCAATGGATTCGCAATACTGCTGTCTGCCGGCATTGTTCACCAGAATATCCAGCCCGCCCAGCTCGGCTACCGCTTTTTCAACCAGGGTGTCGCAAAAAGATTCAACCCGAATATCGCCGGGAATGGCGACGGCTTTTCGTCCCTCGGCCTGAATCAGCGCGATAACGGCAGCCGCGTCCGACTCTTCTTCCGGCAGGTAGCCGATGGCGACATCCGCGCCTTCACGCGCATAGGCGATAGCGACAGCGCGGCCAATACCTGAATCACCGCCGGTAATAAGCGCTTTTTTTCCCGCGAGCTTCCCGGAGCCGATATAGCTGGTCTCACCGTGGTCGGGAAGGGGCTTCATTTCAGATGCCAGCCCCGGAGCCTGCTGCGGCTGCTCAACAAACGGCGGAAGAGGATAATGTAGCGATGAATTATTTCCTGTTGTCATACCGGCCTCCTGATAAATGAAATTTAAGATTAGCCAATCGTTGTGATTGAGCGAGCAAAAAGCGTAAACCAGGAATAATTAACTTTGTAAAACCAGGAATTATTTACCTGACAATTAGTTCAACATGTAATACCAGAACAGCGCAATTTCATCTTTTTCCGCTAAAGCGTTGTAGAGATATCGATCGTATCCTCCGAGAGTAAAACCATAATTTCGATAGAAGAGGCAGGCGGGCACGTTAACGTTCTGCGTCTCAAGCTTTAATCCGGCAGCGTTCATACTGCGCGCCCAGATATGGGCGGCGGCCATGAGCTTGTTGGCCGCGCCGGCTCTGCGATGTGAGCTTTCAATGGCAATATAATCGACGGAAATAAACCTGTTCCAGCTCAGGGATGCGGTGATAAAACCGGCCACCTGTCCCGCTTCGGTTTCGGCAATCAGGAATATTGCATCCGGATTAATACAGTGGTTTTCCAGCGTCTGGATATCCAGCTCATAGGTTTTATTATAAGCGCAGGGAAGTGTCTCAATTTTCAGATCATTATTGATGAAAGGGCCTCTGGCAACCTGGCTGACCGTGAAGGAAAAATCACAATATTCGAGGCGAGCAAGGTCAGAATTTAATCCTTTACGAATCTGCATAGCATTCCTTATTTTTTAGCGATTTATTAATGATAGACAACGTCGTTAAAAATAACAGTCAGGCCATCAACAGCGCATTCGTCCAAACCTGGGCTAATCTTATATTTCATGCTGCATTTCCTGCAGGTCGTTTGAGGACATTGAATGGAATCCATATCGTTTAAAAAGCATTGGGGGGCGGAATTCATTTCCGCGGATATTGTCCGCTTTCGCGTCTGGGCCGAAGGTCAAAAGTCGATGACGCTTAGCCTGAGAGACCGGGATATTGCGATGGAAGCCGTGGGAAATGGCTGGTTCCAGATCGATGTCCCTGGCGTTAAGCACGGGGATGAATATCAGCTTCGTTTAGCCGACGGCCGCCTCATTCCCGACCCGGCCACCCGCGCGCAGCGCGATGATGTCAATGGCCCCTCAGTAGTGATCGATCCCCGACGCTATCAACCGGTTAACCGTGACTGGAAAGGGCGTCCCTGGGAAGAAACCGTGATATATGAACTTCATCCGGGCACCTTTACGCCAGAAGGCACCTTTGTCGCCGCTATCGAAAAGCTCCCCTGGCTGGCAGAGTTGGGGATCACCCAGATAGAGGTTATGCCGGTGTCTCAGTTTGGTGGTTCGCGCGGCTGGGGCTACGACGGGGTACTACTTTATGCCCCGCACTCAGCTTATGGTACCCCGGCGGATTTTCACGCCTTCATCGATGCCGCTCACGGGTTAGGGCTTTCGGTGGTTCTCGATATCGTGCTGAACCATTTTGGTCCGGAAGGCAACTATCTCTCTTTGCTGTCGCCGGGCTTTTTTCATCAGGACCGAATGACCCCCTGGGGTAATGCCATCGCCTATGAAAACGAGGCCGTGCGTCAGTATATTACCGATGCGCCGCTGTTCTGGCTTACCGAGTATCAACTTGATGGGCTGCGCTTTGATGCTATTGACCAGATTGAAGATCGCTCCGCCCGGCACGTGCTGATAGAAATAGCCGAGAATATCCGCGCGGCTATACCCGACCGCCATATTCACCTGACGACGGAAGATAGCCGTAACGTGATTTTCCTCCACCCGCACGATGAAAACGGGCACACACCGCTGTTTACCGCTGAATGGAATGATGACTTCCATAATGCCGCGCACGTTTTCGCGACCGGTGAAACCCATGCGTATTATCAGGATTTTGCGCATCAGCCGGCAAAGAATGTCGCTCGGGCGCTGGCGGAAGGATTTGTCTATCAGGGGGAGGTCTCTCCACAAACCGGGCAACCTCGCGGCGTCTCCTGCGCCGTTCAGCCACCGCAGTTCTTTGTCGACTTTATTCAGAATCACGATCAAACCGGGAACCGAGCCCATGGCGAAAGGCTTATCTCCCTGGCCGGCGCTGAGAAAACGCGCGTGCTGCTTGCCGCATTGCTTCTCTCTCCCCACATTCCCTTACTGTTTATGGGCGAAGAGTATGGTGAAACCCATCCTTTTCTATTTTTTACCGATTTTCAGGGTGCTCTCGCCAAAGCGGTAAGAGAAGGGCGGGCAAAAGAGTTTGCCGGACACGCAGGGCATGATGCCTCCGTTCCGGATCCGAACGATCCTCAAACCTTTATCCGCTCTAAGCTCGACTGGCAGAAGGCGGCAAGCGAGGAGGGGAAATCCTGGCTGCGCTTTACCCGCAACCTTATCTTACTGCGCCATCGCTATATCGTCCCGCTGCTCGCGGCAGGGGGCACCGTGGAAGGCAGGATCCTGCACGCGGCGGCGCATGCGCTGGCGGTGAGCTGGCGCTTCCCCGACGGGACGCTCTCCGTGGCGCTGAATATCGGCGCGGACCCCGTGACGATGCCGGAGATACCGGGAGAGGTCATTTTTAGCTGGCCGGAGCGGCAGGAAGCGTTAACGCCAAACAGCATTGTTGTCCGTTTTGCACATGGAGAAGCTTCATCATGATCCCTTCCGCAACCTACCGTATTCAATTCCGTAATGGTATGACCTTCGATCGCGCGGCGGCGCTGGCCCCGTATCTGAAAGCGCTGGGTATTAGCCATCTTTACGCGTCGCCGATATTTACGGCGACCACCGGCTCCACCCATGGCTATGATATTACCGATCCAAACGAAATCGACCCGGCTATTGGCGGGCGCGAAGGGTTTGACCGGCTGGTAAAGGCGCTGCGGAGCGCACAAATTGGCCTGATTCTGGATATTGTCCCCAACCATATGGCGACCTCTCTGGAGAATCGCTGGTGGCGGGACGTCATTGAACAGGGTAAGCACAGCGCCTGGGCCAATTATTTCGATATTGACTGGACGCGTCCCGTTACGCTGCCGTTTCTGGGGGATACCTTTGAGGCAGAGCTGGAGAGCGGGGCGCTTGAGCTTAAGCGCGATCCTGAAACGGGGAAACCGGCGTTCGTCTATTACGACCAGGCCTGGCCGCTGAATCCTGAAAGTCTGGCAACAGGTGAGCAACTACTAACTTCGCCGGATCGCGACGCGATTGTGGCGCTGCACGAGGCGCAAAGCTGGCGGCTGATGTCGTGGCGGGAAGCGCCCAGACAGCTCTCCTGGCGGCGCTTTTTCGAAATTACGGGCCTGATTGGCGTCAGGGTCGAAGAACAGGCGGTATTCGACGATACTCACCGTCTTATTCTTGAACTGGTACATGCCGGTATCGTCGATGGTCTGCGCATCGATCATATCGATGGGCTTGCCGACCCATTAGGGTATTTGCAGCGTCTGCGCCAGGCCGCCGGGCCAGAATGCTACATTACGGTGGAAAAAATTCTTGCGAAAGGCGAGCAGCTTCCCGCTGATTGGCCCGTCTCCGGCACCACCGGATATGAGTTTATCGCTTCGCTGGCTGAAGTGCTGGTGGATGACAATAATCTCGACCAGCTGCAGCAGGTGCATGACGAAGCGCTCGGCGGCTCGGTAGATCGTCACCAGGCGCTGCGTGAGGCGAAAGGGCTGATGGCGGATCGCAACTTTGAGGGCGAATTTACCACTTTGTTGAGGCTGGCCATCGAACTGGCGCAGCGTAATAGCATGGAGGTTGAAAGCGAAGCGCTGCGCCACGCATTACGTGAACTGCTGCTGGCCTTTCCGGTATATCGCACCTACGGTACCGCTGAGGGGATGAGCGCCGAGGATATTACGCTATTAAACCGGGTCGTCGATCGGGTTAACGCTCGGGAAAACCGCCCCGATCCCAGGGCCCTTGAGGTCATTATCGCTATCCTGACCGGCAATTTACAAACAAGTAGCCTCGATGCCGCCTCGCTTTTCAGGACCCGTTTTCAACAGCTGACAGGGCCGTTAATGGCTAAATCGGTCGAGGATACGCTGTTCTTCCGCCATAACCTCGATCTGGCGCTGAATGAAGTCGGCGCGGATCCCACGCCGCGCGCTTTCTCGCTTTCTCGTTTCCATCAGGAGATGCGTATTCGCCTTGCTCGCCAGCCCGACGCGCTGCTGGGAACGTCGACGCACGACACTAAACGCGGGGAGGATGCGCGCGCCCGTCTGTATACCTTAACGGAAGCTCCGCAGCTGTGGGCGACCAATCTTGCGCGCTGGCGTCAGATGAATCAAACCCTGGTGCGTTTTTTGAACGACGGTACGGCGCCGAACGCGGCAGATACGTGGATGATCTATCAGGCGCTCGCCGGCGTGTGGCCTGCAACGTTGCTACCTGACGATAGCGCAGGGCTGAAAGCCCTCGAAGAACGTTTTCTCGCTTTTATGGAAAAAGCGCTGCGCGAGGCTAAGCAAAGAACCGATTGGATCGACAGCAATGAAAGCTATGAAAGCGTCGTACTGAACTATGTTCAACAGCTGTTTTCTGCTGATAACGCGCTGTTTCTCAATGATTTTTACACCTCCCTGCAGCCTTTTGTCCGTGCCGGTCTGGTGAACAGCCTTAGCCAGACGGTCATCAAACTGACTGCGCCTGGGGTACCGGATATTTATCAGGGGAGCGAGGCGCTAAACTTTAGCCTCGTCGATCCGGATAACCGCCGTGAACCTGACTTCGCCGCCCTGGCACAACATCTTGATAGCGGAAGCGCGGAACTGTTTCATCATGAAAGCGCATGGCGAGACGGACGGTTGAAGCAATTCGTCACCGCTTCGTTTCTCAGATTAAGGCAGCAGCATTCCGCGCTCTTTCATTATGGTGACTGGGTACCATTAAAAGTCGCGGGTGAAAGAGCAGATAATTTTATCGCCTACGCGCGTATCAAAGACGAGGAAGCCCTCATCGTGGTGGTTCCTCGGCTGGTGTTTGACGTGGCGGCGCACGGGTTGGTCGAGTCATCGGCGCAACTGTGGGGCGAGACGGCAGTATCGCTCCCGGAAGATCTGGCCGGAAGGCGTTATTGCGATGCATTAACCGGTGAAAGCCGTCTGGTAGAAGAGACGCTCGATCTGGCGTCAGCAACCGGGTGGTTATTGACACTTATTAGTGAAAAGGAACGTGGGGAATAACAATGTCAAAGGAAAATGCTTTTATCATACGGCCAGGCCACGGCCAGCAGTTGGGGGCTAATTTCGACGGGAAGGGGGTGAACTTCGCACTGTTTTCAGCGCATGCTGAACGCGTTGAGCTGTGCTTATTCGATCCTTCCGGTAAAACCGAAATAGCCCGGCTTGAACTGCCTGAATATACAGATGAGATCTGGCACGGCTATGTACCCGATCTGCAGCCCGGCGCATTGTACGGTTATCGGGTTTACGGACCTTACGATCCGGAAAACGGTCATCGCTTTAATCCCAATAAATTGCTTATCGATCCCTACGCGCGGGAGCTGGAAGGCGATGTTGAGTGGAACGATGCGCATTTCGGCTACGAGTTGGGCCATGAGGAGAGCGACCTGAGCTTTGATAGTCGCGATAGCGCGCCATATACGCCAAAATGTAAGGTTATCGACCCGGATGCCTTCGACTGGCAGGGGGAAAACCGTCCCAATGTCCCCTGGCCGAAGACGGTTATCTACGAAACCCATGTCAAAGGTTTTACCCGGCTTAATCCGGCGCTTCCTCAGGAGCTGCGCGGCACATTTGAGGGGCTTGGGCATCAGGCTTCCGTCGATTATATTAAAAGTCTGGGCATTACTTCCGTCGAACTGCTCCCCATACACTGGTTTCCCGATGACCAGCATCTGCTCGATCGGGGGCTGAAAAACTTCTGGGGTTACAATACGCTAGGCTTCTTTGCTCCCGCTTCCCGCTATTATGGCCCTGAAGGTATAGCGGGCTTTCGCAACATGGTGCGCGCTTTTCATGATGCCGGCATCGAAGTGATCCTTGACGTGGTGTATAACCACACCGCGGAAGGCAATGAGCTGGGCCCGACGCTCTCATTTAAAGGTATCGATAATTTCTCTTATTACCGGACGATGCCGGATCAGCATCGTTATTACATTAATGATACCGGGACCGGGAATACGGTGAATACATCGCATCCCCGGGTGCTGCAGATGGTTATGGATTCGCTACGGTACTGGGCGCAATCGATGCACGTTGACGGCTTTCGTTTCGACCTCGGGACTATTCTTGGACGCGAGCCAGAAGGCTTCGATCCGCGAGGCGGTTTTTTCGATGCGGTAACCCAGGATCCGGTTTTATCGAAGCTTAAACTGATTGGTGAGCCGTGGGATATTGGCCCCGGCGGCTATCAGGTCGGCGGTTTCCCGCCTGGCTGGGGCGAGTGGAACGACAAATATCGTGATACGGTGCGGGAATACTGGAAGGGAGATAACGTCTCCAACGACTTTGCCGCCCGCTTACTGGGCTCGGGCGATCTGTACGATTTACGCGGTCGTCGTCCGTGGTCCAGCGTCAATTTTATTACCGCCCATGACGGCTTTACGTTGAACGATCTGGTTTCATATAACGAGAAGCATAATGAAGCCAACGGTGAGGACAATAACGACGGGCACAACGATAATCGTTCCTGCAACTATGGCGAAGAAGGCCCAACGGAAAATCAGGATATTATTGCCGTCCGTGAACGCCAGAAGCGTAATTTTCTGGCAACGTTATTTTTCTCCCACGGTACGCCGATGCTGCTGGCCGGCGATGAGTTTGGTCGTTCGCAGCAGGGCAATAATAACGGCTACTGCCAGGACAGCGAGATTTCATGGTTCAACTGGGAAGCGCAGTCTGAGCGGGATCGTGCATTACGAGACTTCACCCAGCATCTGATTGCACTGCGCGCGGAGCAACCGCTTTTACGTCGTGAAAGCTGGCGCGACGGGCTCGAAATACGCTGGTTTAACGCCGGCGGCGGTTTGCAGCAATCAGAGCAATGGGATGAGGGTTCGACCTTAGGCCTTGCCATCAGTCGACCCGATCTTGAGAAGGAGGAGGGCATCTGGCATGACGTGCTGATGCTGTTCAATCCCTTTGAAGGCGATGTTCCGTTCCAGATCCCGCAGTTTGGCGAAGGCGGCTGGGTTCTCGAGCTGTCGACCGCAGAGGAAAAAACAGACGGCGCGATTATTACCGAGACAATTGATTTTGTTCTGGCCGGGCGCAGTATTGCGCTATTCAGACGGCCTTAGCCTACAAGACAACCCGGCGCAGATGGCCGGGTTTTTGTCATGTTGAAAAAGAGGTAATAATGTTCGATCCCGTAAACCTGCAATTGTTTGAGTTAATTTTCCATCTGGAAGTTAGCCTGCATCAGGCATCAACACGCCGCAGCGCGCAGCTTTTGCAGCAGTTGTTGCATGACGAATTTCTGGAGATAGGCCGTAGCGGAGAACGGTACGATAAAACGCAGACCGTAGCAGCATTAATTAACGAGGACGTGGAGGCCATCAACGCTTACAGCTTTCAGTTGGCTTTACTAACCAAAGATTGCGCGTTGCTTACGTACCGCAGCGAGGTTATCGATTCAGACGGACGCACTGCTAAAAAAACGCTTCGTTCGTCAATCTGGCAGAGGAGCCATATTTGTGCAAATCATCAGGAATGCTGGCAGCTCAGATTTCACCAGGGGACGCCAGTGAAAGAAGTTCAGGAAGAAGAGCAGGCGAGCAAGACGGCGAATTAAGAACCAGGTGTACAGGCGTTAAGCTTCGAAAAGCCAATTTAACATAATATACATTGCAAAAGGCCATGATGAAGTAACCACAATTTTAGTGGGTAAATATCATGGCTATTTTTGGCGTAAAGTTAACCAAAACCAGCAATACACAGCATGTTGTTAGTGCTTTACTCCTGATTTGTTACCGATTAGATGAGGGCGATAACGTCGCTCACCTTTTCGGTGATGAAGTCTCCAGTATTTCCCCGCGTCAAAATGTTCAGGCTCTACCTGAGCGAATCGCAAAAATCCTCTCTGAAATTTCCCGTCGCGGCCTGTTTTTTCACGTAGCGCCGCATGGAGAAAATCACGGCATATTCATTGCCACACATCCGAAAATCCTAACTAAACACGCATAGGGGGCATCATGCGCGATTTTGCTCTGGTATTTCGTCATGCGTGGGAACTGGCAAGAAAGGGCGCTGATACCTTCGGTGGTTCGGCGCGTCAGTATTTCCGCGAATCTCTCCTGCTGGCCTATAGCAACCTGAAGCGTAATGTAACCGCTAAAGACCTTGTCAAAATAATGCAGGGTCGCAGGCTGTCTATGAGTCAAATTCGGGAGGAAGTAAACGCCAAATTTAAAAAACAAACAGCAAAGAACATCGCCCGCAGAATTTGGAATATGTTTCGTTCGCCATACGTAGAAATTGAGAAGATCAAATGCCAGACAACGGGAAAATATTTGTATCACCTGAAGAACGCGCAGAAGAATTTTTTTGTTAGCGGGGCTATTACTCGCGCTCTCAAATCGGCAAGGCCTGAGAAGAAGAAGGCTGTAAAACCTCGACCAGCAATGACTAAAGAGGAAATAAACGCCTGTCGGTTGGCTAATGCTTTTCATAGTGCATTAAGCACAGGGGTGTATGTAGCGCCTCAACTTATTGAGAATTAGAAATGAAAAAAAACCAGAAAGTCATTCAGTTTCGTGGTGATGAAGATATGTATCATCGGGCACAGGAAAGAATCACCAGTCAGGAGATTCTTTTCCCTGATGTTATGAGGGCCGCGCTTAGAGCCATTGCTGAGAGTGATGTTGCGCCGTTTGCCGATATCATCAATGAGGCCGGTCATACTGGCGATGAAACAAATCAGGCATGGCTTTATCACAAATGTCATGAGCTTTTCGAGTACCGTGATGGTCAGTTATTACGCAAGTCACGCAAAGGAATGGGTGAAAAGGGAACTCCGGCATATATCCGCATCAGGGAAGGTGAGGAACATGTATTAATTCAGGGAAATCATTATCTGCTAAAGGATATTGTCTGGTTAATGGCTAACGGAAGCATTGCCGGAGAGGTTATCTATAAAAATCCGCATCGTGTAACCAATAAACACGCAATTGAAAACCTCATTTTAAACCCTGTCGAAATTAGGCAGGTGACGATAACTAAATATTTAAGTGGATCTGAAAAGATCGACATTTGTAGAGGTAAGCAGCGAGCTATAGCTATTAATACAGAAAGCGATATAAGCGCAGCCGGAGCAATTGAGAGACTCATTAACAGAGGACAAACAATACCGTTACTTTTGCGCGGTGATGATGGTTGGGTTGCATCACGAACAGCCATTCACGCTTTCAAATTGGGTGATAACCAGTACGTAGTAAGCATTACATAAGGGGCTTTTATGTCGAATGAAACAGTAAAAAAGGTCATGGCAGAAAAGCGCCGTATGACCATCGGACAGTTAACAGACCAGCTTGTTAGCGGTGCTTTGCGCCGTGAGTTAGGCATGGATAAAACCGAATTTGCCACGTTGGTTTCAGTTATGCGATCCACTATCCGGCGCATTGAAGGGCTGGAGGCAACACCACGCATGGGGCTTATTTTCAATACAGCCGCAGTGTTGCGCATTGGTATTGACTTTCCAATCACAGAGGAAAGGGCAAAAAAATGACCAGCCAATTAACCAGAGAGCCAATCACTCACGAATTGAAAATTTACCCTGAATTCTTCTCGGCTGTCTGTACTGGCGTTAAACGCGCAGAGCTACGCAAAAATGACCGTGATTATCGGGTAGGCGACACTCTCCACCTGCTGGAGACACCGCGCGGTAGCTGTCACAGCACGGGGGAGTTTATCAATGCCACAATCACCCATATCGCTGACGTTGGCGAATGGATGCCGGGTTATGTCCTCCTGAGCATTGAGCGAGAAGCAATGGAACGCAAGGCCGCAATGGACAGCGAGCCGGTGGCGTGGTTGGCGATTTATCACGGAGAGGTGTACGACGAAGCGATCGGCATTACTCGCTCCGTTGTTGAGGCCCAAGCGGATCATTTTGGCTGGGAGTCGGCGTTAACGGAAATCATCCCGCTCTATCGCCACGCGCAGCAGCCGGTAGTGCCGGATTATCTCGAAACATTACCATGTCCCGTATTGCTGGAGCCGGGAATACGCTTCGGGAAAGGCGTTAAAACCAGACTGGTACTGGATGCCATTAAGCGCAGGGCCGAGCATTACGCCGAACTTGAGGCTATGACGCCGGAAGAGCGTGCAGAATACGCCGCTAATATCGAAGCATTCAAAGCCATGTTGCCGCAGCCAGCGCCGGTAGTGCCGGAGAAATGCCCAGCAGAAATTCGCGACCTGATAGCTTGGCATTCTGATGCGCTTTTCATCGACGATGATGCACAGGAAATCTGGAATGCCTGCTGCGCCGCAATGCTCCAGTTGAGAGGATGAAGAGATGACCATCAGGCGTAAAAGTGGACTTAAGACAGTTTTATTTTTCTTTATTTTGTTGGTTTTGGTGATTCCAGTTTCACCAATACTTCTTATTTGTTTTATAGGTCAAAAGGCTGATATTTTTCTAGGATGGTACGATAGTATGCTTCTTAGCCAAATTAGTCGCCTACATGACAAGATAAATCCTTATGAGGTGCGTGACTGATGACAACCGTAAAAGAAAATCCAGAAGCCACTAATTATCGTGGTTTTTGGCGTGTAACCGTGTGGGCTTGTTTATTCTGTGTAATATTTTTCTGGTTACCCGATATTTCAGTAACCATTTATTACTTTTCCTCGGGGAATTAATGCGCCGTTACATCATTACCGATAAAGACATAATTGAGGCTTTCCAGCGATGGTCTAGCCCGGAATTAAAAAACCAGAAAATGCATACGAGTTTCATACGTGAAGCTGTATGCCGCGCACATCCTGACAAGGTGATTCTTCAGTATGACGTTCGCCAAAAGCTAAAGAATATGGCCTCACGTGGTTTAGTTACTGAGGTGCGTTTAAGTCCTAACGCAACAGCCTGGATGATAATAAAAGGTGATTCAAATGGACAAAATTAAGACCAAAAGAAACGAGCGCCGTTTGTCGCGTGACCTGATAGAAGAAGGGTTAAGGCTGGTGGCAGAACGTAGCGAGCGGGAGGGAGTGAACAAAGATACCGCTAAACGTCATGCTTCAGCCATCAGGGGCGTGATTCCGGCGCTGGGAGTAGTAAAAAGTAAGGTTGTGAAGCCGGGGGTTTGGGTTTCGCTTTATACCCGCAGTGATGCTACATCGACCGTCATCAGCAATATGAAGTTTACCGCCGTCATATTTGAGTGGGCTGGACAGCAGGATTATGAAGATTCGGCATTCTATGCTGCTGTTGCAAATGCCATACGTACAGCGCTGGCTGTCAGGGGGTAAGGATGCTCAGTGATTTACTGATAATGGTTGACCGCCGCGCTCAGGCGGTCAGTTTGCGTGAGAAAACAATTATTAACGAACGTCACGCCGTCCGTATGCTGGAGCCTGTTTTATCTCTTGGGGTACGCGCTGCAAGCTTACCTGACACGTGGGTAAGATACGCCGATCGTTGCATTGATAATGGGCTGGCGGCGTCTACGGTTCGCCAGCGCATCGATTGCGTTGCGGCTGTTGTAGCTTGGGTGATTCATGCTGATATTAAATTCAAACCAGCCGCGCCGGGCTCTCTGGGCAGGATGCTTGATGCCATGCGTACAGCGGCAAGAGCTATAGGCAAGCGGATAAAGCGTCACAGGGCATTGAGCAGGCCAGCCCGTGTAAGTGTTGACGAGTATTCTACGGTAGTGCGCGATATTGAGTCTTTACGGGATCCATATAGGGCCGCAGCCCGTATGATGCTGTGTTTTGGGATGAGGGCAACAGAAACGCTTTCACTATCTCCATCATCAATTCTTTCAGGTGGAAAGTTGTTTGTTCCTGACCGGGAGACTAAAACTCACTCAGATTTGCTTTTGCCTTTGCCAATTAAATACATTCCTTTAATCGAGGAGTGGCTAAGCGTTATAGGTGAGTCAGAAATAAAGTACAACACGCTTGTAACGACGATTTCCCGCGCCGGGATTAAATGGCGCTGCCATGATTTAAGAAAATTATTCAGAACTTCCGCCGCCGTGCGTGGTGAGGATTATCTTGCAACAGAATTGATATTAAATCACGCGGTGAAGGACGTTCCGAGCGTTTACTTACAATCTCCACCGTTTGCGGCAATGAGGCGAGTTTTAAACAATTCGATTGAAGAATATTTACAGGTTAAAGGGTAAGGTATGGTTAATTCAGCGATAAAAGATAATGATGTTATGTATCAGAAGAAGTATCCGAAAGGTTGCCATTTTAAATTGCTTCAGCTACGCACTAATTTAAAAGCGAAGCCTGATATTTACCGTGTGGAAATGATTAGCCGTAGTGGTGATAAGATTTTGATGGGCGGAAGGAAAACCACACAGGAGGCGATTTCTCTTTATCAGGATATTGCAACGCTTAGCCCGTCAGAAGTGGAGACAGCATTCAGTAGCATGGTCTGACAGCAGACCACAAAAACGAGCCCGGCATCTGCCGGGTTTTTTTATGCCTGAACATTGCACTACAAATGATGTAAGTAAAAAGTTAAATGTCATTTAACACAAAATCAACATAACGCACGTTAAATAATGTGGCGGAGTTGTTAAATTGTTGTTGTGTGGATAATTTTATAAGCATCATGGAATGATGGTTAAGTAAATGATTGAAATCTCGTTTTATGCAAAATAATCAAAAATAAATTTAACCTATAAAATTCAGTAGATTATGTAATTTTGATTGTTTTTCATTCAAAAGTAGCTCGTTTTTTGGCGTCAATACCTTGCATTTTCGCGCTGTGGAAAATTAAAAATATTTAAGTGAATAATTCATTAATCTAATCATTGAGTTATATACATGAGGCAAACGGATATATAAGGTTGGACATTCAGGAAAAGTATGTGGAAAAGGCCCAAAAGAGGGCGATTACTGCCATTTTATTTAAAAATGTTTCAACTGGAAACAAAGCCGAACATTTGCCGCATCCATTATGGCTATGTGAATCAATAAGCTACGTTGTTTTAGATGAGGTTTATTGTTTTATTTGTCGGAAATGTTTCTGCAATCTCATCTGACCAGATGCTTTAACGTATTGACATGTGTTTGTTATGAGCAGGCGGAAAGATGGAAAGCATAAGCATGTGGGTGAGGGAAAAATATAAAACCGCGCTCAGGCTTGTTTCCACCAGCGATTGCAGGAATCTATCACTTTTAACTGATTTTTGATAACGGTTAAATATTTGACCGTCCAATTATGTTCTCTCTGTTACATATTCATTGTGTTAAAACTGAGCATAACAAAAGTAACAAATATCAAACATTCATGTTGGCACGTTAAATGTTATCCACATTGAAAGTGAGTAGTGAAGCGGGATTGGGGCGATATTGACCACTAACATAAATCGTGCAGGTCGGTAGTTTCATGTTGTTTATCCACAGATTTAGCCTTGTGCATAATATTGACACGCATTACCGCTGGTGCTGTTTCTGTAATTAGTCCGACCATTGCCTTTAAATCACCTCTATATAAAGGAGGTGAACTTCATGGCTTACGGGCGTCAGTTCGAAATAACCGTTAACTGCACAGATGGTGAGACGATCCACATTACTGATGTGGACGTTGATTTCTCGTCTGTGCGTGACGATGAAAAAGAGCCAAACGAGGCTGATTTAACGTTATGGGGTTTAACGCCACAGACGCAGAACGCCATAGCTCAGGCTGGGTCAACCGTCAGCGTTGCCGCTGGCTATATAGATGAAGGTATGTTCACCCTGTTTCAGGGCGAACTTATAAGCGCCGTGACCATCAAGCCCAATGAGGTATACGGCCTGAAAATGAAAATCTATGAGGCGCTGATTCCATTTCGGGCCAGCGTCACATCGCGCACGTTTCGCAAAGGCCAGAACCTTAAAGATGCTGTGTTACAGGTAGCGTCTGATATGGGGCTGGGTTGTCAGTTCTCTAAATCAGCGTCATCTCTCACCCTGGCTAAAAGCGTCAGCGCTGCGGCATTGTCCCGTGATGTGCTGACCAGCCTTTGCAAGCCAGTTAATGCCAACTGGTCGCTTCAGTATCAGTCAATTGTGGTCACTGCCGGTGATTCAATTCTTACTGGCGCTGCTGTTTTCTCCCCTGAAACGGGCCTGCTTGGTGCGCCACTTCTGAAGGTTCACTCCCCGAAACGCACGAAGAAAAAGAACCCTTCCGAAAAAGAGCAGATCCAGAAGAAGCACGACAAAAGCATAACTACCTATGTCTGGCCCCCGAAGGGCTCACAAGTTGACTACTCAAAAGGTGCTCGCCGCCAGATGGGGGTTATTGAGGCTGTTACGTGGGAATCATTGCTTTATGGCGGGGTTGAGATTGGCGAGCAGGTAGAGCTTTCGTCTCCATCAATGGGCGAAGGCTGGATGGTTATTGTGAAGAAGATTTCCCATCGTTTTAGTACTCGCGACCGTCAGGCGTGGTCATCGTCATGGGAGGGCATCATTGCATGAGAGCCGGTAGCCAGATTCAGGCCATTGTTGAGCAGGCGCTTAATTCAGCGCTTTTTTCACTTGAGGCAAAGATTGTTTCAGTCAGCGGCGGGCGGGCAATTGTCCAGCCAACCCCAAAACGCATATTCGGTGACAACTCAGAGCCTATTGCTTATCCGGCTGTTGAAAACGTTCGTTTAATTTCGCTCGTCTGGGATAGCGGTAAGTCAGGCGTTAGCGGGCGAGTTTCTCCGGGGGATGAGTGTCTCCTTATCGCGCTTTCACATGGTGACGGAGACGAGCCAGACCATAAGACCATTTCAAGCGCCATCGCTATATGTGGATTTTCAGACGTTGCCAGTCACCAGATGCCGGATGAGGCAGGTTTAAGAGTATTCAGCGGTAGCGCCTTTATTGAATGGGATGACGGAAGCATTAAGGGCGATACCGGGCAAGGTGCAACTTTCGAGTTTAAGGGCAACAAAATGACCGTTAACGCGCCGGGCGGTATCGATATGACAGCGCCAATGACAAACATAAACGGGAATTTGACGATTTCTGGATCCATCAGTCAGGGCGCAGAAGGTGGCGGCAATGCTGACTTTGGCGGCAACGTCACCATAACCGGCGATAGCAAAGCCGCTGACCACATTAGCGGCGGAAAGTCCTTCAATTCTCACACGCATAAAGAAAACGGTGAGGGCAGTCAGACCGACGCCCCGACATAAGGAAAAAACCATGAAATTAAATGACCATGCGGCACAAATCGCGCTTTCTAACGGTGGCTTTCTGATGGCGGGTGACTACAGCACAACCATCGGAAAAGGCGAGATTATCAATATCACTGAGCTAACCGGGCTTGTAGTTGAGCATATCGAGTGCATCCCCCTAATTAACGCGCCGCTGTATATGGTCATGGCGACGTGCAGGGAGAGCAAAGACCAGTACATGCCATTTTACAGCGATTTGCCGTTTGAATTGCCGCATCAAGCAGCGATGGCGCAAATGTTAAATGATGCTGGTGAAGGATTTGACCTTGATGACCTGCTGGATATCGAGTCGCTGGATTCTGCTGTGACGGTCGTCCATGTTGAAAAATGGATGCACACCGAATGAACATCACAACAACTCAGTATCGACAGGGTTTAAAGGGCTGTTTTATTTCAGCAGAAAGGCCGCAGGCTGGCGAATCTCTGACGCTGGTAATGCCAACATGCAGAGGGCGGCGCATTATCCCTGTTGGCGAGGTTCAGCGAGTCGAGGCTGTAGGCACTAGCCGTTGCCTCGTATGGGTTTCAAAGCTGGCATTTGTTGAGGGGATGAATTACTGATGCTGGACATTATGCAGGATGAAAGCGGAGTTATTCTCCGCAACGGCGATTTGGTACTGGATGGTGGCATTGATGGCATTGCACAGCAGGCAGAAATCCGCGTAGGTACTAATCGCGGCGAATGGTGGCTTGATGAAACTCAGGGGTTGCCGTGGTTGCCTGGCATTATGGCGTCACGTCTGCCAGTTTCGATTGTCTCCAACATGATTAACGCAGAGGCACGGCGCACCACTGGCGTGACCGATGCCAGAACTACAACCATCAATGACGTTAAGGGGGATTACACGATCCGCTTTGCGGTTTATGTCGGAGCCGATAGTACGGAGGTAACGAGTGGAATTAATTAATGATGGCGGCTGGCATGGTGCCAGACTGCCAGAGCTACGCGGCGACATTTACCAGAAATTACGCGACCTGCTGGGGGATATAAGCCCGGACGGTGATTCCCTGATTGGTCAGGTTATGGCGGTTGTCGCTGAAAATGACCTGAATATCGTTGAGGCCATCGGCTGGACGTTTGCTGGTTTCTTCATTTCATCAGGTGAAGGTATCCAGCTTGACGGTATAGGCGAAGGGTTTACGCTTCCTCGCTATGGCTTAACCCGTTCATCTGCCGATGTGGTTTACCTGCTGGCTTCAGGGCAGGTAATCGCGTCTGGTGAGACGTTCACTATCTCCGGTATTTCTGGTGACTGGTCGCCGTCAGGCAGTATTCAGGCCAATGGTAAAAGTGCTGCCGGGTTTGTGCTGGAGGTTAAGCCTGATGCTATCACCACGGGAAACACCTTCACTATATCCATCAACGGTAAACCATATTCAACGCAGTACCAGACGGGCGATACGTCTGATTCGATTTTATCCAGGCTGTATCCCATCATTGCCGCCGCTGATACGTCAGTAACCACATATTCAACAGAATATGGGTTATTGCTTTATGCAGCGGATGGTAAATCGCTCATCCAGTTTTCATTTTCTGATGATGTTTTTTCTATCGTTCGTACCGGAATGCCAGCAACAACATGGTATGACAGCGATACGGAGTTTCCTGATGTTCGGTTCGGCTATGTGGCAACAGATGACATTCTGATTCTCGCCAACGGCAGTAAAGGCTTTGAAATAGAAGATGACGAGCAGTACAGAGAGCGTCTTTTCGAAGCAGCGGAAGCGGGGCGAAAGAATGCCAGCGCATCAAGACCGGGCATAAAAAACGCCGTTCTGGCTGTTGCTGGCGTGAGTTACGTCACTGTTAACACCAACAGAGGCATTGAGACAGATGCTGATGGTCTTCCGGGAAAGTCTGTTCAGGTGTTTGTTGCTGGTGGTGATAGCGACGCGATAGCGCAGGCCATTTATGATGCGGCGGCGGCTGAGTGCGGTTTCTACGGCAACACATCGGGTACAGCCACTGACGGTACAACCACTGAAACAGTGTATTTCACTCGCCAGAGCTTCCAGCTTGTCTATGTTTCCGTTTCTGGTGATACATGGGATGCAGAGACAACAGGCAAGCCCGACGATTACGAGAGCGTAGCTAAAAGCGTTATCACTGGCTATTTCTCACAGCTTGAAATGGGCCGTGATGTTTTCGCGGGTCAAATATCTGCCCGTTTGATTACGGCTTTTCCGACGATGACGGATGTTACGGTAACTGTAGGCACTTCCGAATCACCAACAGGGAAAACCGTACCCATAAGTAGCGGCGTTGTTGCGGTTACGGATTCTACTTCTGTGGTGGTGTCGTAATGGAGCTATCAATTAAAAAACCGGGGCAACTGGCAACTGAACGATTTACCTCAAAGGTCAGGTTACAGAGAAATATCGACCTCGTTTCCGGCATCAAGGCCAACCAGCAGGGCATGGTTGATGCACTGGACTATCTGAAAAGGGGTTTCTCAATTACAGATTCTTCGGGCCTTTTGCTTGACGCATGGGGGGAAAGATTCGCCATCCCCCGAGAAGGCCGCGACGATGATAGCTACAGAATAGCCCTGTTGCAGGGAGCAGGGACGCAATCTGTTTCGCTTCAGTCGCGCCGCGCTGTCGGAGGATTCATCCAGTTAGCCTATAGCCTTACATGGTTGCGCCTGAACCGCGTAGGGCTATCTACAGGTGCTGTAGGTGCGGCTTTCAACCGCGTACCGTTACGTGCTGTTTTCGTCCAGTGTGGCGCGATGGCTCCAGATATCGAACTGCCGGAAACGCTGGTTGCGGCAACCTTTGCCGGGGATATTTACAGCGCCGCAACTTCTCCTAACGTCAAACTAACCCACCTCGCGCCAATGTTCCCCGGTAATGCGTTTCCGGCTGTGTGGGGTGGTATCAAGTACGAGAAGACGCAAAAAACCGTGATGGCAACCGAAACAAAAGGGATAAAAGTTACTGCGTCAAAATCCATTTTGACGCGGATAGCAGCCACACAAACCATTAATGAAAATGAGCTTGTGGAGCCATTCAACACGCTTGTAACAGTCAAAAAGATGAAGGTGACAAATGGATAGCTGGGCCAATACTGACAAAACTTACGCGGGGCAAGGTGGTGCTGATATTCCAAACAAGCAAGAGCCATCTGAAGAAATGCAGGCTACCGGGTTCGCACCGACCTACTTTGATGTAAATGGCAATCTGGTGTTTGGTGACGGGATAAGCGCTCAGGTAATGAATTACATCCTTAATGACCTGTATAAAAAGTATAAGGAGCTTTTATCCAGGGTAGAAGCGCCATGAATACATTTTCGACCGTTGCTCGTAATTATCCTTTAAGTAGCGGCATTTATCCGAGCAAGAAACAACCATCGGCAGCAAAACAGGCTGATGGATTTGCGCCGACTTACATCAATGCAGGCGGAAAATTGATTGAAGGGGATCCGGTTGACGTGGCGGAGCTTAACTTCATTTTTAACGACTTGTACACGCAGGCGGCACACATTGACCAGCTTCTTACGGCTAAGGGGAAATAATGGCATTAACACCAGATGAGCTAATTGCGATATCAGACCTTGAGAAAGCACAGATTTCTGACTCTTCTATAGTACCTGATTGGGTTCTTCCTGCTGAGGTCAGGGGGAGTAGCGCCCCGATAAATGGTATTCCGTACCCTCAGCACACCATTGACGTGTTTGGTGGGCTGCTGGCTGGAGAATGGTCGCTTAAGTTCCAGAACCCGTTACAGCGCGTTGTGTGCGATCTGGAGATATTCCACGGGGAGAATGCGCCAGAATCGATGCCCCCGGACTTGTCAGCGTTACAATTGACGGCGACAGGCTTTGATAAAGCTGTGATTTTTTGCCCGGCAAAAACTGTTACAGATGCCGTGCCGGAAAACTTTATGGGGTTGGTTGTTTCCGGTGTTACACCAGTGTACAGGCTGGGTGGTAAAAGGAGATTTCTGGAGCAGTCTGGAATGATTGTTATCCCGCTTACCGTGATTCTACTGTCAACACAGCCGCTGACCAGTCAGGAAACAAGCAGGGCGCTATCCGTCACGCTGAAGCGCAGGAATGAAAATCAGATGTATGTAGCGCCAATTATCAGCGGAATGGTCTACAGTAACCCGCTACCTTCAGCCCGAGATATTGCGCAGGCGTCGTGACCGCTGAGAAATAAAAAACTCAATTTCTGATTTTGTGTCAACATTTCCCCGGTTTGTTATCAACAATTCGGGGATTTGTCTTTTATGAAAGCAACAGCGCGTAAAAAACCAGCCTTCAAAGACTTCTACGAAAATGGCATGTTTTCAAGAGTCATTGCTACTCGCACCAATAATGGCAGGTGGCAACTGTGCGGAATGCACAGAAATGGAGAAGCCGTGATATTTATTGAGGCAGCAAGAGGGGGGATAAGGGAGTGGTCTAGCCTGGAGTATTTATCCGAATTTTGTGATTCGGTTGGGGTGGTTTTGTGGGAAGTTCACAGGGGGAAAAACAAAGTACAGGGGTAAGAATTTTAAAATCACCTCACCACGTTTTTGTAGTGAGGTTTTGATAAATTATAAACTTGATTAATTATTCAGAAGGAGGTTCATTCATCGCTATTTGAATCTGATTTTCCGCCTGTTCCAGCATGCCAAGACCGGACGTGTAATCAGGTGAAAACTCATACGAGCCGTAAAACTGCCAGGACACCCCATCAAAACTGCTGAACAGGTCAGCCTGTGATATCCCTTCCGCATCAGAGATAACGACATTTCGCACCGCAAAATGAGTTTCGATTGTCTGTGTTTCAGAAGGCAGCGCCATCCCGTTCGCGGCTGTTTTATTAAAGGTTAATTCAATGTTTTTAGTAAATGACATGATGCCTCCAGATTACATTACGAATTAAAACCGCTGATGTGGTATTTAACAGATGAGTTAACCTGTAACACATTGATATTCAATACGCCTGAACCGACTGTTACCGTAAATAATCTGTTACCATTCGGCGTGTTATCATGAACGCCAACGATGGTATACGACACCACCCCTTCACGGTTTACAGCAATAACCTCAATTGTCTGCGCCCACCCGGTTTGCGCAGAAGTCCACACATCAATAAAAACCTTCATCGACGTTCTGTTGGGGATAGCAACTGGAATGATGTCACCCGTTGTATAAAGCCCACCTGTTCTGGAATGGTATTCTGTCCATTCAAGGCTGTAACCCGGAGCGGAAGAGGTTGGGGATTGTGAGGTGTAAGACCATTTTGATATTTTTCCGAGCAGGTCAGACGCGTAAATTAGTCTCGCATATTTATCGCGCAACCCATAAGCCCATGCCCGAATGCCATTAGATTGGAGGTCAATGTCAGCAGTTTTTGGGTTTGGATTTAATGCTGTCCCGCCAACACTGAAAACGTCATAACTGTTCGCTACGGGCGGTATCCAGCCGGTCTTATCCATGTTTGCAAAAAATTCCTCAAAGGCAAGCCAGTACGATTGCTGATGCCCAAGCAAATTGGGGTGAACAGTCTGTATTTCCGGCGTCCGATTGAATAATGCCGTTTCGCCATATTTAGCTACAGCATCAAACCAGTATTTTTCAACATCAATCAGCACACAGCCCATTTCTACCG